>VOFD01000360.1_pt1 | contig 176086 bp, 153 predicted proteins | sample 5384101 | NCBI WGS metagenome assembly VOFD01 (sample SAMN12384723, study PRJNA508395) | human gut metagenome | isolation source: healthy gut C | host: Homo sapiens | reverse complement strand
TAATCGTTACGCGAATTCGGGATAAGAACACGCCCATACTTGCAAATGCGCAGCTAAAGACAGCCACCATTTCCCCGGATTCATGTATGCGCATGCCCCGCACCATGGAACGGCCTGTTCCGCACTGCAATAAGGCTTGTTTTGGCCTGCAAAACGGCACGTTACGAAAGCCGAAACGCCACGTTACGCAACTCGCTGGAAGTCAGGCGATTGACAAAGATGGTCTTCGTGGATGTCTTTAACATAAAAAAAGTAAATAGAACTACGTGCCCATAGACGTGCATGGAGCGCATAGGCTGTTGATATTCAGAAATATATTCGAACAATAATCATTGATTTACAAAGAAAAAACTTATCTTTGCACTCATGTTATCGTTCATCTGCATGACAATCCTTTGTCAAGCAACGCATGACAGGAGGGCATCGCAAATGATCTGAGCAACAATTGACATCAGCCCGGTTGCATAATATAATTAATACCCGACTCGCAATGCGAAACCGTCTGGCAGAAGAAATGAATGCCGTCGAAATGATGATACGCCTATACTGCCACCGCAAGGAGGGCAATGCCACACTATGCCCCTCATGCAGCGAGCTTTTAGCCTACGCCCACAAACGACTGGAGCATTGCCGCTTCGGCTCCACAAAGCATACGTGCCGCAAATGCCCAGTCCACTGCTATAACCCGGTGATGCGTGAACGCATCCGCACCATCATGCGCTGGGCCGGCCCTAGGATGCTGCTTTACCACCCTATTGTAGCAGTCAGGCACATGGTCAACGAGGCCAAGCCAAGCAAGCAGCCACAAGCAGCAAGACTGCGCCGGGCACCATAAATGCAGGCATCGCCTGCACGGCGACAATGGCTAAGCGCTTAATTGCAAACTCATGATTACAGCAAATTGAATATGGCAAAAAAATACAACAGAATAATGCCGGGCAAAGCTGGCTGCTATGCCGACTTATGCAAGGCTGAAGGATTTATTGGTGTCAATTTTCTCAACGGCGAGAATCTTACAAACAACTTGTATGATGACTGGCATGACTTCAACAAACACTACATACCGGTATGGATGGAGACACACCCCGGTAAAACTAAAGTTGCGGCAGGTCTGGCTTGCGGCAATTTATGGACTGTATGCAAGGGCTTGCAGGTTGATGATATCATATTGTCTCCCAATGGCAAGGGAGAATACTATGTAGGCAGAATCACCGGAAACTATTTCTACAAGCCTGATGAAGAGCTGCCACATAGAAGAAAAGTAGAATGGCTTGACGTGACCATCGCCCGCTCAGAGATGAGCCAACAGCTGCAACGCTCAACAGGCTCGATAGGAACGTGTTGTGACGTGACGTCATACGGCGAGGAAATAGACAAGTTCATAAACAAAGCCGCCCCGACGGTCATTTCAGCGTCGTCACCCGATGTGGAAGACGCATCAGAATTTGCCCTCGAAAAACACTTGGAAGACTTCCTCGTCAAGAATTGGAAGCAGACGGCATTGGGCAAGAAATACGATATTTTCGAGGAAGACGGGGAGCTGGTAGGCCAGCAATATCCGTCAGACACTGGCCCAATTGACATCCTGGCCATAAGCAAGGACAAAAAGACGATGCTCGTCATTGAGCTCAAGCGGGGACGCACCTCCGATGTTGTAGTAGGACAGGTTCAGCGATATATGGGGTATGTCAAGGAGGAGTTGCTTGAGCCCAACCAGACCGTAAGGGGGCTTATCATCGGGCTGGAAGCCGACAACAAGTTAAAACGTGCGCTCAGCGTCTGCCAGAATATTGAGTTCTATAGGTACCAGGTTGACTTCAAGTTAATCAAAATGTAAATAACAGTGTCTTTGCTGACACACAGACACCACACGACAATATGACCATACATGAATTCATTGCGAAATACAGGGAGGCTTTCAGTGATGGCGCGCCTCTCCCCGTGACTTTCGGATACAGCGACAAGGCAGCCACGGAAGTCAGGAAGATACCACGCTGCATGGTCGGCTCCATACGCAGAGTGTGCGACGGGCAGCCGCTTACGCTGTCGGCCGACAATGTGCTCTGCGGCGGGGGCAGCCTCTATACGGCCTTCGCCCCAATGCCCGACCGTGTGCCGGTGTTTGTCTCCGAGACGGAACGCTACAAGCAGACCAAGGCACAGGTCATTGAACAAATCAACCGGCTGGACATCCGCCTGTCAGCTAAGCCATACCTCAATTTCGTGCGCATGGATCACATAGACAGCCTGGACGAAGTTGAGGGAGTACTCTTCTTCGCCACGCCCGACGTGCTCTCAGGCCTGTGCACCTGGGCGTTTTACGACAACAACGCCGACGATGCCGTATGCACACGGTTTGCCTCGGGCTGTTGCAGCATCGTGACCCTTGCCGCCAAGGAGAATGCCTTGGGCGGCCGCCGCTGCTTCATCGGCATGCTCGACCCGTCGGCACGTCCGCTGGTTCCAAAGCACGAACTGACGTTCACCATACCGTCCTGTCGATTCAAGCAGATGATGGATACCATGGAACAGTCGGCCCTGTTCCAAAAGGCATATTCCGTTGTGCGCAAACGCATCAACGGGGAGATACAAAACGGCAAACAATAAAAGATAAACACAAATGGAAACTTTCAACGACGTGATTTCAGGAGACCGCCTGGTGCTGGTAGACTTTTTCGCCACATGGTGCCAGCCTTGCAAGATGATGCACCCCGTGCTGGTGCAGGTGAAAGAAGAGCTTGGCGACAATGTGCGCATCATCAAGGTCGACGTAGACAAATACGAGCATACTGCCGCCCAATACGGCATACAGGCAGTACCTACACTGATACTGTTCCGCAATGGCCAGCCCCTTTGGAGGCAAAGTGGCATGATACAGAAAGGCGACCTGCTCAAAGCCATGGCAGGCTTCATGAAGTGACATTATTAATTACACACTAATATACTGGAACAAGGCTGAGACAAACGGTGGGGGGGCCGAAACAGACCGTTTCACGCATTGTGAAGCAAATACATGGTCATCATGCAGTTGTAAGAATCATGCAGACAATGGCGTGCCTGCTATGATACAGTTGCTACCATATGGCAGGCATCAACTCTGTGCAGGGAGAACGCCGTATGCCAAATGCATGGTTGTACAAAACATTCCGGCAGGTTTGCACGTTTTTTTTGTGCAAACCTGCCGGGAAACAGATGTAATGATTGCCCATAAGCAGACGGCATGCTGCCCGCTTGGGCGCAAACATACCTACGTGTTAGGCAGGTGCACCTCTTCGGCGCGCTCAAACACATCACTTACGCGGTTGATCTCAAGGAACGACGTGCCGCCGCCCTCGGCGAAGCTCCCGCTGAGGTGGGCCACCTTGTCGTCCATGCTCAGATAGCCTTTCTGCCTGAGCATACGTAGGGCGGCAAGGAACTGCTCGCGCTGGCCTATCTGCTCGTGCTGCGCCACGGGTATGACACCGTAGCTGAGGGCGAGCCACCGCTGCACCTTGTCTTGGTAGCAGATGGCGAGCACTGGGTTGGGGCCGCGGAAAGCAGCCAGGTTGCGCGCCGTCTGGCCCGTCTTGCTGTCGGTTATTATGCCGCGCACGCCGAGCCTCTCGGTGGCCTCGATGGCGCTGTGGGCCAGGAACTCGGCCACGCCGCAGCCCGGCGTGAGCGGTATCTCGATGTCGTGCTCGCGCATCTTGTCGCGCTCGGCCTGCTCGGCTATGGCCGCCATAGTCTTGACGGCCTCGACGGGGTAGCGCCCCGAAGCCGTCTCGCCGCTGAGCATGAGCGCGTCGGTGCGGTAGTATATGGCGTTGGCTATGTCGGTAACCTCGGCGCGGGTGGGCCTAGGGTTGGTAATCATGGTGTGGAGCATCTGCGTGGCCACTATGACTGGCTTCTTGGCAAGCATGCACTTGTGAATTATGCGGCGCTGTATGCCCGGTATGCGCTCAATGGGCACCTCGATGCCAAGGTCGCCGCGGGCAATCATTATGCCATATGAAGCCTCGATTATCTCGTCGATGTTGTCGACGCCCTCCTGGTTCTCAATCTTGGATATTATCTTGATGTCGCTGCCGCGCTCGTCGAGCATCTGCTGCACCGCCGCCACATCGGCCGCGCTGCGCACAAACGAGTGGGCAATGAAGTCAATGTCCTCGTCGATGGCCAGGTTGATGTTGGCCTTGTCCTTCTCGGTGAGGGCGGGCAGGTCGATGTGCACGCCCGGCACGTTGACGCTCTTGTGGGAACCGAGCTGGCCGTCGTTCTGCACCTGCGCTATGACGGCAGGCCCGTTGATGCCAATGACCTTCATGGCCAACGACCCGTCGTCGAAGAGTATGTCGTCGCCTACGTGTATGTCGCGGGCGAAGTCGGCATACGACAGGTTGACTATGTCGTGCTCGGTGTCCATCTCCGGGCGTCCGAATATCTTTACCACGTCGCCCGTGTGATAGTCTATCGGCGCAACCACGCCAGTTGTGCGTATCTCGGGCCCCTTGGTGTCGATGAGTATGCCGATGTGGCGCGAAACCTTGCGCGTGTTCCTTATTATCTCCCTTATGCCTTCAGCCGAGGCGTGCGCGGTGTTCATGCGCACCACGTTCATGCCCGCGTCGAAGAGCTGGCGGATAAAGTCCACACTGCAACGGCGGTCGCTCACAGAGGCTACGATTTTTGTCTGTTTCATCATTTTAAACGTTTGTTTGTAATATACGCTTTGCAAAGTTACACCTTTTCCGCGAAACGGCAAAGCGCAAAGGGCAAAACATTGCCGTCGGCACGCCATAGTGCCTCATCGCCACCATGGCGCGGCTGCAGCAAACAACTTTGCAACCCAATTGCAAACAATACGCATTAATTTTGCAAACAGAAACGCGAATACAAACAAAAAAAACGATAAAATGATGAACGCAAAACTTTTATTTGCAACCGCAATGACCGCCATAGGGCTAGCCTCGTGCGGCCACGGCGGACATCCCGAACCCCAACACGGGGATGAGGAACAAGACGGCAAAGGCCTCTCTGGAGAAATTGTCATAAGCAGTAAGCAGGCCGCTGCCATGGGCATTGCCTCCGAGACGGCAGGCATGGGGGCCTTCTGCCCTACCCTGGCCGTAAGCGGCAAGGTGATGGAAGCCGGCGGCGACGAACGCACAGTAGCCGCACCGACAGCCGGCATAGTAAGGCTGAGCCGCCAATTGCCCGAAGGGTCTCGACTGGGCAAGGGCATGACAGCCATGACAATCGACGCATCACAAATAGAGGGCGGCAGCCCCGCCAAAGCAGCCGAGGTAGCCTACCAGACAGCACAGGCCAACTACGAAAGGGCAAAGAGACTGCTGGCCGACAAGCTCGTCAGCGAAAAGGACTATAACGCAGCAAAAGCGGCCTACGAGAGTGCCAGGCTGGCACGCGAGGCCACACCGGCATCGCGCGGCGGCATTGTAAGCGTAGCCTCGCCCATGGCCGGATATGTCAAGACTTGCTACGTCAGCGATGGCGATTACGTCACAGTGGGCCAGCCGTTGCTCTCAGTCACGCAAAACCGCCGCATCTACCTGCGTGCCGACTTGCCTGAACGGCATTACGAACAACTGGACCGCATACATTCGGCCACATTCCGCACGGCGGCTGCCAACAAGGTATACGACCTTGATGAACTTGGCGGAAAGCTCATTGCCACCGGGAAATCAAGCGAAGCAACGCCAGGCTACATCCCGGTGACATTCGAATTTAACAACACCAAGGGCATACTGCCAGGGGCTTTTGCCGAAATATGGCTGAGAACAGACTGCAGCATGGAGGCAATGACACTCCCTGTGGAAGCCGTCACAGAGGAACAAGGCACATACTTCGTGTATGTGCAAGACGATTCCACCTGTTACCGCAAGCAAAGAGTAACGACTGGCATGACCGACGGGAAACGCATTGAGATAACATCGGGCCTGAATGGCGGCGAGCGCGTAGTCACCCGCGGCGCCATGGCGGTGAAACTAGCCTCGGCAGGCAATGCAATCCCTGCCCACACACACAACCATTAAACCTGCACCACGAAATGCTTGACAAGATAATCAGACTATCGCTGCGCGGCCGCCTGCTCGTACTCGTAGCCGCCGTGTTGCTCGTCATTGCCGGAGCTTACACCACCAGCAAGACGGAAGTGGACGTATTCCCCGACCTCAACGCCCCTACCGTGGCCGTCATGACTGAAGCCGGCGGCATGGCTGCGGAAGAGGTGGAGCAGCTCGTGACCTTCCCAATAGAGACAGCAGTCAACGGAGCCACCGGCGTGAGGCGTGTGCGCTCGTCGTCGACGGCAGGCTTCTCTGTCGTGTGGGTGGAATTCGACTGGGACACCGATGTTTACCTGGCCCGCCAGATAGTTTCCGAAAAGTTGGCCACCGTGGCCGATGCCCTGCCCGACGGTATCGGCCAGCCCACTCTCGGGCCTCAGTCGTCGATACTTGGCGAAGTGCTCATAGTGGGGCTCACTGCCGACAGCACATCAATGCTCGACCTGCGCACGATGGCAGACTGGACGGTGCGCCCCCGCTTGCTATCAATCGGCGGCGTGGCCCAAGTGGCAGTGTTGGGCGGCGACGTCAAAGAATACCAGGTGCTGCTCCACCCTGGCCGGATGAAGCATTACGGCGTGAGCCTTGCCGAAGTGCTCGCAGCCACGGAAGGCATGACGCAGAACGCAAGTGGCGGCACCATATATGAATATGGCAACGAATACATTGTGCGCGGGATTGCATCCACCGCCAACACAGATGAAATAGGGCGCGCCGTCGTGAAAGCCTCCGGCGGGACGCCGGTCACTCTGGCAGACATAGCCGACATAAAGGTGGGAGCACAGCAGCCAAAGCTCGGCACAGCCTCGGAAAAAGGACGGCCTGCAGTACTTCTCACCGTTACAAAGCAGCCTGCCACCGGCACCATCGGGCTGACGGGAAAACTCGAAGCCGCCTTAGCCGACATAAAGAAAGACCTGCCTGCCGACGTACACATATCCACAGACGTGTTCAGGCAGTCGCGATTTATCGAAAGCTCTATCGACAACGTTGAGTCTGCACTCTATGAAGGTGCGGTGTTTGTGGTGATTGTGCTCTTCGTGTTCCTGGCCAATGCCCGCACCACGGTAATATCGCTCATCACCTTGCCCGTGTCGCTGCTCGTCGCACTGCTCGTGATGCACAACATGGGCATGAGCATAAACACGATGAGCCTCGGCGGACTTGCGATAGCAATAGGTTCGCTCGTAGATGATGCCATTGTCGACGTGGAAAACGTCTGGAAGCACCTGCGCGAGAACAGGGCCTTGCCTGAAGGGCAGCGCAAGCCAATGCTCGACGTGGTGTTCCACGCATCGCGCGAGGTGCGGATGCCAATATTAAACTCCACACTGATAATCATAGCCAGCTTCGTGCCTCTTTTCTACCTCAGCGGCATGGAGGGCCGTATGCTCATACCACTCGGCGTGGCGTTCATCGTGGCCCTGTTAGCTTCCACCGCCGTGGCCCTTACGCTGACGCCGGTACTCTGCAGCTACCTGCTTGGAGGCAGCAAAGGCAAGGGCAGCGAGCGAGAGGCACTCGCAGCGCGGTGGCTCAAACGCCACTATGCCGTAGCGCTCGGCTGGGCCTTAGGCCACAAGCGTGCCGTCCTGGGCGGCTCGGCGGCCCTGTTCGCCGTGGCGGCAGGCTTGTTCTTTACGCTTGGCCACAGCTTCCTGCCACCGTTCAACGAAGGCTCGTTCACAATCAACATCAGCTCGATGCCAGGAATATCCCTCGAAGAGTCAGACAAAATAGGGCGCAGGGCCGAGAAGCTGCTCATGGAGATACCTGAAATAAAGACCGTGGCGCGCAAGACAGGCCGCGCCGAGCTCGACGAACACGCCCTCGGCGTGAATGTATCTGAGATTGAGGCCCCGTTTGAGCTTAAAGAACGCTCTCACGCGGAGCTGCTCGATGACATACGCCACCGCCTGGCAGCCATCCCCGGGGCAAACATAGAGATTGGCCAGCCCATAAGCCACCGCATCGACGCCATGCTTAGCGGCACACAGGCCAGCATTGCCATCAAGCTATTCGGCGACGACCTGGGGCAGATGTATGCCATAGGCAACCAGATAAAAGACGCCATTGCCTCGGTGGACGGCATTGCCGACCTTAACGTTGAGCAACAGGTAGAACGCCCCGAGCTTACCATAGTGCCTAAGCGCGACCTACTGGCCAAGCACGGCATAACGATGGCCGACTTCAATACGTTCGTAAGGGTTGCGCTCGGCGGCGAAACAGTGTCGCAGGTATACGAAGGCAAAAGAAGTTTCAACCTCGTTGTGCGCGCCGGTGAGGGTGGCCGAGGCTGCATGGAGGGCATACGCGACCTTATGATTGACACGCCCGATGGCGGGAAAGTGCCGCTGTCGGCTGTGGCAGATGTCAAGTCTGCCACAGGGCCTAACACCATCAACCGCGAGAACGTGGAGCGCAAGGTCGTCATTTCAGCCAACGCCAGCGGGCGCGACCTGCGCAGCGTCGTGAACGACATACAGACACGCATCGGGCAAAGCATAAAGCTGCCCGAAGGCTACCACATCGAGTACAGCGGGCAGTTCGAGAGCGAGCAGAGCGCAAGCCGGACACTCGTGCTGGCATCGGTGATAAGCATAATCGTGATGTTCCTGCTGCTATACCTGCAGTTCCGTAACGCACGCGAAAGCAGTGCCATACTGCTCAACCTGCCCCTCGCGCTCATAGGCGGCGTGTTCGCCCTCTGCCTCACAACGGGCGAGGTAAGCATCCCGGCCATCATAGGTTTCATATCGCTCTTCGGCATAGCCACACGCAACGGGATGCTGCTCGTAAGCCGCTACGACTCGTTGCGCCGCGAAGAGGGCATGGGGCTCCGCGAGTGCATAGAGAAAGGCTCGCTCGACCGTCTCAACCCAATCCTGATGACGGCCCTCTGCTCAGCCCTGGCACTCATACCGCTGGCACTGCGCGGCGACCTGCCGGGCAACGAAATACAAAGCCCGATGGCCAAAGTGATACTGGGAGGGCTGCTCACATCGACCTTCCTCAACGCTTTCGTAATACCAATAGTATACGAACTGCTCAACAGGAACACTAAAAACAAAACCAAAATTACCGCACAATGAAAAAAACACTACTGACCATCATCACGGCATTGATGGCGGGCATAGCCTACGCACAGGGCATCGATGGAGTGCTCGACTGCATAGAACGCAACAACCCCGAACTGCAAGCCTTGAGGAAGGAGCACGAAGCAGGGTGCCTTGACATCAAGGCGCAAAACAACCTCGACGACCCGTCTGTGGAATACAGCCCGTTCTTCAACAAGGAAACGAGCGGCGTGGCCAGCTCCGAGCTTGTAGTGTCGCAAGGATTCGACTTCCCTACCGTATATGCTGCCCGCAGCAAGGCCGCGAACTTGCAGCAGGAGGCCCTGAGGCAGCAGCTGATGACCTCAAGGCGCGACATCATGTTCAGCGCAGCCACCCTCTGCCTCGACCTTGTCTGCCAGCAAAAGCGCAAGGAACTGGTTGACAAGAGGGAAGAAAACGCCATATCGCTGCAACGCCTTTGCGAAAAGAGGCTCAAAGAAGGCGACGCCACCATACTTGAGCTGAACAAGATCAAGATGGACCTCATGGCCATAAAGGCCGAAAAGGCAAAGACCGAGGCCGTGCTTGCCACAACCGTGCTCGCCCTTACGTCATTAAATGGCGGCAAGCCTCTGCCGCTAAGCGGCATTGAATACCCGGAACTGCCCACGGAAGACGACGCGACATTGCTCACCACCGCCATAGCCGGCAACAGGGACATTAACGAAGCCATCGCAGCCGCCAAGGCGTCGGAACAGGACGTAAAGCTGAACAGGCAGGCTTGGCTGCCCAAGATTGACATTGGCTACCGCCGAAACACCGACGGCAGCGATGCCAGCAACGGTTTCCTTGTCGGTGCCACGTTCCCCATTTTCTCAAGCAAGGGCAAGCTGAAGGCAGCAAAAGCCAGGCAAGAGAGCGACAGGCTTAAACTGGAAAACGCAAGGGCCACTGCCGAAAGTGCCATAAAGGCGAAGATTGGGGAGTTGAAACAGCTCAGGAGAATCGCCGAAGCCTACGACACCACACTCATGCACCAAACTCTTGAACTGCTGATGAAAGCTGTGGAACAAGGCGAAATGACCATAACCGACTACTACACACAGGCTGATGGCGTATACCAGAGCTTACTCGCGCAGATTGACATAGAGCGACAGTTGCAAGGAGTTGCGGCCGACATACGCAAGGACGAACTTTAGGCAACAGCCGACACCCCGCTAACAAGACACCAATGCAAGGCCTCACATGCCTCATTGCCTGCGAAAGGCGATGGCGCACGTGAGGCCTTTTTGGCTGCACTTTTCTTTACAACAAGGCCCTGGCAAAGGAACTGAGGGAGGCATAAACTTCAATACGGCCAAAACTGCCATCCCAAACAGGCCGTATGGTCAAGCAAAACGCACCATTTTACAAGGCAAAACAGGGTTTGCCGCAAAACGTTGTTAGCCAGACAGTTGAGCGAGCCAAGGCCTGCCACGATTTATAATTACAAAAACGGCCGAGCCACATCGACATTGTGGCCCGGCCGCTTTGATTGTTTCGGGCGTAGCTACCCGTAGAGTCTCATAGCTTTACTTTCTTCTTCACAGGCTTGCTCTCGTTCTGCATCCTGTCGAGTGCAGTGACTGCATATGTGTACTTGGTTTCGCCATCCTCATATGGCAGGCTGACAAACGTCTGGCGAGTGATGGCGACAATCTTCGAGGGGTCGCTGGTATCCACTTTCTCGCCAGGCGCAAAGCGGTAGACCACGTACTGCTGTGCCTCATCTTTCCATCCACGGCCCTTGGGAGCTGTCCAGAAGAGTATGTAACCGTCGGCAGTCCACACCGGCTTGAGCTTGCGCACCTTGCCGGGAGCCTTTCCGTCAATGAACGGCATGGCAGGCTGTAACGCCGGGTACTTCCAGTAAACATCACGCAGCATGGTGCCATAGTTGCCTATGTTGTCTACCACAGCCTTGGCATACCAAAGCACCGTGCCTCCCACGTTGCCCATACGGCTGTGCAGGGCGCGCTTGGCAGGCAACTGGTTCTGCCGCGGGTTGTCCGGGTCAGGATACTTGGCGGTGCGCTCTACGTCCTCACCTATGAAGAGCGGGCGGGCCGAAGCATACTTGTTCCACCACTCGATGAGGGTCTTGTAGTCGGCAGCAGGGTGGCCTATCTGCCAATAAAGCTGCGGCACACAATAGTCCACCCAACCGTTGTTCACCCAGAGCAGCACGTCGGCATAGAGGTCGTCGTAGTTCTGCAAGCCGTTGGTCTGGCTGCCTATTGCAGACGAACGCTTGTTGCGGTAAATGCCGAAAGGCGACACACCGAACTTCACCCACGGCTTCACGCCCTTTATGGTGTCGGCAAGCTGCTTGATGAAGAGATTTACGTTATAGCGGCGCCAGTCGCCACGGTCGGCAATTCCGTTTGAATACAGGCGATACTGCGCGTCATCGGGAATGGTTTGCCCCGCAGCCGGATATGGATAGAAGTAATCGTCGATGTGCAGTCCGTCGACATCGTAACGCCTCACGATGTCGGCCACGACGCTACAGATGTACTCGCGGTTCTCGGGCATTCCCGGATTGAGTATCATCTGGCCGCCGTATGCAAACGCTCGGCCCGGTTGCCTCGACACTATGTGGGTGGCAGCCAGGCTGGTCGTTCCCGTTGTCTTGGCACGGTATGGGTTAATCCAGGCATGCAGTTCCATGCCGCGGCGGTGGCATTGGTCAACCATCCATGCCAGCGGGTCCCAATAAGGGGCAGGAGCCTTGCCCTGCACCCCGGTGAGGAAGCGGCTCCACGGTTCGTAAGGGCTGGCATAAAGCGCATCGCACTCTGCCCTCACCTGAAAGAATATGGCATTGACACCGTCGCGCTTCAGCTCGTCGAGCTGGCGGGCAAGCGTCTGCTGCATGGCCTGCGTTCCCATGCCGGTGAACTGTCCGTTGACACACTGTATCCACGCTCCGCGGAACTCACGCTTATGCCTGCTGTCAGCAGTAGCATTGCGAGAGCTCGAGCAGCCCGAAAGCAGGGCCACGGCCGCGATGATGATGACAAATAGTTTCTTCATTGTTATGCTCTACTTTAGATATCCATAAATTTCGTGGGTCCAGTCGGCTCCGTTCTCAGGGCAGAAAGTGCGCATCCCCAACCGCGCAGCTGTCTCAACATTTCGCACACCGTCGTCAACGAACAGTGTCTCGGCAGGCAAGATTGACTCGGCAGCCATCACCTTCTGGAAAAACTCCTCTGCTGGCTTCATGACACCGAGGCGATAGCTCATGTACATTGCATCCATGTAACAGTCGAGCGAATGGCCACGCCCGTCGAAGCCAGGCCCCAAGGCCCAGCTCATCATGAAAGGATTGGTGTTAGACACAAGCACCACGCGGAAGCCCTCACTACGCAAGCGTAGCAACGTATCGAGGTTGCGGCGCGGCACTTCTTTCACATATCCTTTCCACCCATATAGGCATTGCTCGGCCGTCACCTCACGCCCGGCCAGTTCGCTAAGCCCGACACGGAACTGCTCCGCGTCAATGCGGCCCTGCTCCAGGTCGCCGAAAATGCCACTCTGGGTGTAGCTGTCGAGCCTGCTGTCGGCGTCAGCCAGCCCAATCTCCTTGAAACGAGACACTGCCTGGGCGGGATCAAGCGTCACGATGACCCCGCCTAGGTCAAAAAGTATGTTCTTTATCATTATTGTAGATGTTCTGTAGAATTATTGTCTGCATGAAAAGCAAGCTTAACCAGACGGCAACCGCCACGTGCATGGCCGCATATCACTCCTCGAAGAGATTCGGCCTGCGGCTGCGTGCCTCGTCCAACGGCATCACCTGGCCATGATTCTCACGGAAACCGGCACGCAGAGCCTCATACTCAGCGTCAAGCCCTGCCACAAACTCGGCCCGCCCTGCCGCGTCCAACAGGCGGGCGGCCACGAGGGGATTCTGCGAAGCGTCCTTCACCCATACCACCGGGCCGCCATATACAGGGGCTATCTTAAGCGCGACATGGAGTTTGCTGGTCGTGGCACCACCTATCATCAGCGGAACGTCGATGCCGGCAGCAGCAAGTTCCTTGGCTACATTGACCATCTCGTCGAGGCTCGGGGTAATCAATCCGCTAAGACCGATGAGGTCTACACGCTCCTCCTTGGCCTTCTTGACTATCTGTCCGGCAGGAACCATCACCCCCAAGTCAACGATATCATAGTTGTTGCAGGCCATGACAACACTGACTATGTTCTTGCCTATGTCATGCACATCGCCCTTAACCGTAGCGAGCAACACTTTGCCTGCCGCGGCACTGGCCCCGTCCCTGCCGTCCTCGATGTAGGGATTGAGCAGTTTTACAGCCTGCTTCATGGTGCGCGCGGCTTTCACTACCTGCGGCAGGAACATCTTGCCTGAGCCGAAAAGTTCGCCCACGCAGTTCATCCCGTCCATCAGAGGCCCCTCTATTATGCTCACTGCCGAGGGAAAGGCAGCCAGCGCATCGGCAATGTCGGCCTCCAGATAGTCACCGACGCCTTTCACCAACGCCGTCGACAGCCTCTCTCCAAGCGGCAGGCTGCGCCATTGAGGCTCACTTGCCTGCCCCGCTCCAACGGAAGCCTTTGCCTCGGCCTGGCGCTCCATCACTTTCGCCGCCAGCCCGACAAGCTCCTCTGTGGCACCCGGGCGCCGGCAGAGCACGACATCTTCCAATACACGGAGCAAGTCGGCCGGTATGTCATCATAAACAACACGCGTGGCCGGGTTTACTATGCCGAAATCCATGCCTGCCTGGATGGCATGGTAAAGGAAAACGGCGTGCATGGCCTCACGTATGTAATTATTGCCACGGAAAGAAAACGAAAGATTGCTCACTCCGCCGCTCACATGGGCGCCAGGCAAATGGGCGCGAATCCAAGCCGTGGCCCTTATGAAGTCGGCGGCATAACTGTCGTGCTCCTCCATTCCCGTAGCTATGGCCAGCACATTAGGGTCGAAGATTATGTCAAGCGGGTTCATCCCCACGGTCACTGTGAGCAGGCGGTAGGCTCGCTCAGCTATCTCAATGCGCCGTTCATAGGTCGTGGCCTGCCCCTGCTCGTCGAAACACATCACGACCACAGCCGCGCCATAGCGCATGGCATCGCGCGCATGGTCCACAAAAGCCTGCTCGCCCTCCTTGAGCGATATGGAATTGACTATGCCTTTTCCTTGCAGGCACTTCAGTCCTGCCACGACAACGCTCCAGTCTGACGAGTCGACCATCACAGGAACGCGGGCTATGTCTGGCTCGGAAGCCAACAGGTTCAAGAATGTGACCATGGCCGAGCGGGCATCGAGCAATCCGTCGTCCATGTTAACATCGATGACCAGGGCGCCGTCGGCCACTTGCTTCCGTGCTATGGCCACGGCCTCGGCGTAATTCCCCTCACTGACAAGGCGCAGGAACTTGCGCGACCCCGCCACGTTGCACCGTTCGCCTACATTGACAAAACGCACGGCCGGCAAGACATCGAGCCGGTCGAGCCCACTTAGCCACATCGTTGATGGCTTGGGGGCAGGCTTGCGTGGCGGCTTGCCCTCGGCCAGCGCAGGGTAAAGGGCTATGAACTCATCAGTAGTGCCGCAGCAGCCGCCAACGATGTTCACCAGCCCCTCGTCTATGAACTCCGCTATCTGTGCTGCCATCTCCGCCGGAGTGTCATCATACTGCCCCAAACTGTCGGGCAGCCCAGCATTAGGGTGTGCGCTGACGTAGCAAGGGGCCAGCCGCGCCAATTGGCGCAGGTATGGCTTGAGCTGCCGCGCACCGAACGAGCAGTTGAGCCCGACGGAGAATATAGGGTATGTGCTCACGCTGGCCAGGAAAGCTTCGAGCGTCTGCCCGCTCAGCGTCCGGCCCGCCAGGTCGCTTATCGTGACCGAGAGCATGAGCGGCAGGCTCACGCCTCGCCTCTGCATCACCTGCATGGCGGCCACAACGGCAGCCTTGGCGTTCAGGGTGTCAAAGATGGTCTCCACCAATATGGCATCGACGCCGCCCTCTACCAAGGCATCTATCTGCTCGGCGTAGGCTTCTGCCAACACGTCGAAAGTCAAGTCGCGCGCAGCGGGGTTGGCCACGTCAGGGCTTATTGAACAGGTCTTGTTCGTAGGGCCTACGGAACCGGCCACGAACCGAGGCTTGCCGGGAGACGAGTATTCGTCGGCGGCCCGGCGGGCGATGCGTGCCCCTTCAAGCGCCATCTCGCGGCAGAATGCCTCGAGACCGTAGTCGGCCTGCGACACACACTGGCTGTTGAAGGTGTTGGTTGTGATTATGTCGGCCCCAGCCTCCAGATACTTGCGGTGGATGTCGGCGATTATGTCGGGCCGGGTTATGTTGAGCACGTCATTGTTGCCCTTGAGCATCACGGCGGAACCGCCGAAACGGCTGCCACGGAAGTCGGCCTCGGAGAGCCCGAAACGCTGGATCATGGTGCCCATGGCGCCATCGAGCACCAGTATGCGGAGCCCGGCGGCCTCGGCCAAAGTGTTGTATAGCATTCAGAAATGTTTTATGGCACGGTCCATCTCGCGCCGGTCCTCTTTTTCCTTGAGCGTCTGCCGCTTGTCGTAGTCTTTCTTTCCTTTGCACAGGGCTATGTCCATCTTGGCGCGTCCGTTGCTGTCGATGAACACCAACAGCGGCACTATGGTGAAGCCTGTCTGCTTCGTGGCGGCCTGCAGCTTCTGAATCTCGCGCTTGTTGAGCAGCAGCTTGCGGTCGCGCTTGGCATCGTGGTTGTTGTACGAGCCGTAGAAATAAGGGCTGATGTACATGCCCTTCACCCATATCTCGCCGTTGTTGATATAGCAGAACGTGTCTACCAGGCTGGCCTTGCCCATCCTGATTGACTTTATCTCCGTGCCGGTGAGCACGATGCCCGCCGTGTATGTGTCGATGAAAAAATACTCGAATGCAGCTTTCTTGTTGCGTATGCTGACCGGGCTTTTCTTGCGTATGAGTTGTTCGTCCTTATTCATTTGCTTCTATGGTTGCAAAGCGCCCTATGTTCTCGTCAACGTAATGGGCCACAGCCGCCGTCCACTCTTCCTCGTTCTCCACGAACTCGTCATCGAGGTCGTCGAACTCGGGGAACCGCTCGAACAGTGCCATGAACTCCTCGTCTGAGCAGTCGCGCTCTATCTCTTCATGATGGCGGGCGTAAAGTGCGCCTGCGTTGTAAATCAGTTTGGCGAGGTCGCGCAGCCCCCACTGCTTCACTGCCTTGGCAAATGGGTTGCGGAAGATGAAGCCGCCGTAGCCATTGTGTATCAGCTGCACGAAGCCGCCGTCCATCACTTCCTCGTGGAGCGCGTCGTAAGCCAAGAGCGTAAGCTGGTCTGAATTCAGTTCGCCCATGGCCTCGGCAGTGAGCTGGCCGCCGACGGCGGAGCGTATGCCATCGACGAACACCTTGATGAAGGCGTCCATTCCTTCTGCCGCGGCAGCGCGCAACGCCGCGTCTTTTATCTTTACCTCTTTCATATCAGCCACAAATTTACATGATTTTTCTGAAATAGCGGCCTCAACGGGGCAAAAATCGCCATTTATGCCTTGCAGAGCAGCTGGCGGGGGAGCTGGCAGGGGGATTTGCCCGACAAGAACGGCCCTCTCCGTTGCATCGTTCGCCACGCGGCACCGGTCGCAAACAGACGCGGAAGCCTGCCTGGCTGCCATCGCAAAGGCTGCCTCTGGGAGCCGCAAACGCCAGCCGGAACGGGCTTGCGCAGTGATTGCCAGACTGGCTGGACAACAGCGGCAAGGCACATTTACGGAAGCATTTGCAACACCCTGGCGCTCAACGACTTACAAAGCAGCCTCAAATAAGTTTCCAAAACAGGCCATTCTGCAAGCCCAAACGGGCCGTTTGGCAACGCAGAACAGGCCATGTCAAAAGCAGGCAAAGCGGCAATGCAAGGAAACCCATAGACAAATTTGGCGTTAAAGAGTGAAAAAGAATACCCAACAATAGGTATATCTCAAAAGAATTTAGTAATTTTGCGCGTGAAAAGAAAGCTTTAACCATTCATTATTATAAATAACAAAGACGTATGACTTATTCAAACGAAGTCAACAACATGTGCGTTGTTGCCAAAGGCCCCAACCATGGGCCAGCCCCAATCCCCGAAGAGGGAAAGTGGATTCAGGCAAAGGAGATTAAAGACATCTCCGGTTATACCCACGGTGTGGGCTGGTGTGCCCCGCAGCAGGGAGCCTGCAAGCTGTCGCTCAACATAAAGGAAGGCGTCATCCAGGAGTGCCTCGTAGAGACCATCGGATGCACCGGCATGACCCACTCTGCAGCCATGGCTTCGGAAATCCTGCCCGGCAAGACCATACTTGAGGCCCTGAACACCGACCTCGTGTGCGATGCCATCAACACGGCAATGCGCGAGCTCTTCCTCCAGATAGTATACGGACGCTCACAGAGCGCATTCTCAGAGGACGGCCTCGTAATCGGCGCCGGCCTCGAAGACCTCGGCAAAGGCCTGCGCTCGCAGACAGGCACGCTCTACGGCACAGTAGCCAAGGGCACACGCTACCTCGAGCTGACCGAAGGCTACATCACCAAGATGTTCCTCGACAAGGACAACCAGGTGTGCGGATACGAGTATGTACACCTGGGCAAGATGATGGAAGCCATCAAGAACGGCATGGATGCCAACGAGGCTGTGAAGAAGTTCACCGGCACTTACGGACGCACCAAGGCCGAGCAGGGAATTGTTAAGAGTATTGACCCACGTAAAGAATAAGCAAGGAGGACCCACACGATGATAAGAAAAGTAAGTTTCGAGAGCCAGGAGCGCCGCATCAAGCAAGTGCTGGCCGCTCTCAACGCCAACGGCATAAAAGACATAGAGGAGGCTAACCAGATATGCGAGGACCTTGGCGTTGACCCTTACAAGATTTGCGAGGACACCCAGGGCATCTGCTTTGAGAACGCCAAGTGGGCATATGTGTGCGGAGCCGCCATCGCGATAAAGAAAGGCGTGAAGAGCGCCGCCGAGGCCGCCGAGGCCATAGGCATCGGCCTGCAGAGCTTCTGCATACCAGGCTCTGTGGCCGACGACCGCAAGGTGGGCATAGGCCATGGCAATCTTGCAGCACGCCTGCTCCGCGAGGAGACAGAGTGCTTCGCCTTCCTGGCCGGCCACGAGTCGTTCGCTGCAGCCGAGGGCGCAATCAAGATTGCCGAAATGGCAAACAAGGTGCGCCAGAAGCCCTTGCGCACCATCCTCAACGGACTGGGCAAGGACGCTGCCATGATCATCAGCCGCATCAACGGATTTACCTACGTGCAGACCAAGTTCGACTACTATACAGGCGAACTGAAGGTTGTGCAGGAGATACCTTACTCTGACGGCCCCCGCGCCAAGGTTAAGTGCTATGGCGCCGACGATGTGCGCGAAGGTGTGGCCATACTGTGGAAGGAGAACGTCGATGTGTCCATCACGGGCAACTCCACCAACCCCACCCGCTTCCAGCACCCTGTTGCCGGAACATACAAGAAGGAGCGCGTGCTCGCAGGAAAGCCCTATTTCTCAGTGGCTTCTGGTGGCGGTACGGGCCGCACACTGCACCCCGACAACATGGCAGCAGGCCCAGCATCATACGGCATGACCGACACACTCGGACGTATGCACAGCGACGCCCAGTTCGCCGGTTCATCGTCAGTGCCTGCACACGTTGAGATGATGGGCTTCCTCGGCATGGGCAACAACCCGATGGTTGGCGCCACGGTTGCCGTAGCCGTCACGATAGACATGGCGCTGAACAAGAAATAAGCCAAAAGAACTTATCTAACGGCAACATAAAAGCCAAGAAAGCAAAGCCGGCAGCCTGTGTACACAAACACATGACTGCCGGCTTTAATTTTTCAACGCCGTGCATAAAGTCACTCATAGTCGTCTATCACCGAGTTCATGAAATCCATCATGGGCTTGCCTGCCTTGAACACGTTCTCCATCTCGTCGAGCCAACCGGTGCCATCGAAGAACCCATCGTCAACACCATGCCAGCAACAATAGTCTTTCATGCGCAGATAGCCAACGTGCTCATAATCACGGGGGAAACCCGAAGGACAGGTCTTCAGCCTCTCCAACCCAAAGCCCTGCCTGTCATCCCAGCCCGCATCCTCGCCGGCACCGAAGTAAGCAAGGAAAGCCGGGCTCTTTACACACTTTTTAGCCATTCGCCAGTGTTTGCCATGATTTCATTGCGGCACGCTGTGAGCACGTTGGTTGGAAGCCAGTAATTGCCGCAACTGAGCAGGCAGTGGCCAGGTTCAAGGTGGATGTAATAACCGCCATGGAGGGCTTTCTTTCCATGGGCAGCGATATATGCCCCAAGATGATTCTTGTAAGGCGACTTGTCTTTCGAGAAGCGCGTGTCACGATAAAAACGGTAAGTGGCATCCTTAACTGTAATGTGCGAAACAGTGGGGTCGAACATCGAGATGCGGGCTATGGCCTGGCTCACCCCCTCCTCGAAATCGGCACGCACGGCCTCATACTCTGCCTTATGGCCAAGAAACCATTGCCGGTTGTTGTTTGCCATCAGTTCTGTCAAGAAACCCAATATTCTCTTTGCGTCCATTATGCTTGATGATTATGTGAAACATTTGTAAGACCTTGCCATGCCCGACCAGCCATACCGGCGAAACAAAGGCAGTGCCAACATACGCAGCGTAAAGTAACGGTTGGCAAAGTGCAAAATTAAGGAAAATCATCGGCATTCTCAAATATTTGTGCTACTTTTGCGGCATCATGACAAGGAAAGAAAGATACGAGAAAGTACTCGAATACTTCCGCCGGCAAATGCCGGAAGTGAACACTGAGCTGGAATTTGGCAGCATATTCCAGCTGCTCGTCGCCGTAGTGCTGAGCGCACAGTGCACAGACAAGCGCGTCAACATGGTTACACCGGGGCTTTTCAAGAGATACCCCGGCCCACAAGACATGGCCGGGGCAGAACCGGAAGAGGTCAGAGAGTACATAAGCAGTGTGTCATACCCTACAAACAAGGCAAAGCACCTGGTGGGAATGGCACGCGCCATCATGGAAAAGCACGGCGGGGAAGTGCCGTCAGACATGGATTCCCTGCTCGCCCTGCCTGGTGTAGGCCGCAAGACCGCCAACGTAATTCAGGCGGTCGCTTTCGGCAAACCGGCCATGGCTGTTGACACCCACGTCTTTCGTGTGAGCCACAGGCTTGGCCTTGTGCCACCGGGCGACAACACTCCGCTTAAAGTGGAACGAACCCTGACAAGACACATCGACAAGGATGACATACCGCAGGCACACCACTGGCTGCTGCTCCACGGCAGATACATTTGCACAGCACGCTCACCCCACTGCGAAAAATGCGGGCTACAGCATATCTGCCCGAAACTGACGGACGGGGCAAAACCTGCATAACGACACGGCAAACGCAATGCGGCATACAAAAAAGCCATGGCAACCGCGCCATGGCTTTGCTCGTTGTCTGCACAACATAAACCTCGTGCTTATCCGTTTGCCATCACATCATTTCTTGGCTGGCTTTGGCTGGCGGCTGTATTTCTTCAGCATCCGCCTGTGAAACTTGTCCTCTGCCATGATGACATCAAACAGCTTGCTTGCCGGTATGATGGACATGAACTTATTATGGTAGGTCTGCTGTATTTGCTTAAGCTCCAACTCTAACTGGTCCCGCTTCTGTATTGCCTCACGACACCCTTTCTCATTGGTAGGTTTCACGCGTCCCAAACGGCGCATCCTGTTGAACACGACACGCTGCTTCTTTCCCATCTCTTCATAGACAGGAAAGAACTTGGCCGACTCCTTGGGCGTAAGGCAAGCTTCCTTGGCTATGAACTGCTCCATCTCCGCCTTGAATTCATCGGGCGAAACCCGTGGCCGCTTCTTCTGCGGAAAGGCCTGCACCATGGCAAACATGGCCACCAATATAATTATTATCCTATTTTTCATCATTTCAAGTTATAGCTGCAAAGAATCACTAATATCACATGGCTACTCCAAAATGCCACCCACATGTGTGTCAGTCGACCGATGAGTCAGTTAGGTAAGCATAAATGTCGGCATTGTCAATCATCGCATAATCTGCAAATTCATCGTCATCAAATTCAAAATTGGAAACAGATGAATGCGCAACCGCCCCATTCCCTGTACCATTAAGGTCTGATGCACCAACATTTGCGAAGTATATCGCAGTAGAGAAAATGGCGGCACAAAGGCAAGCCGCCGCGGAAACCCAAGCCCAAACCCTGGGCCTATGCGGGCAGACAGGCTTAACCGCCACCTGCGGACGCTCAGGAAGGCTCTCCATCACTTGCGATGCAAGCCCCTCGAAATAGCCCTCCGGAACCTTGAAAGGGTTCGCCTTGGGCATCTTGCTCCTTAAATATCTTTCCCTGTTCATCATGATTTTCCTTTTATTAATTTGACGAATGGTGATAAGGATAGTTTAATCACGTGATTTAAAATAGTCGGATATTTTCTTCACCGCGATATGGTATGAAGCTTTAAGGGCTCCCTCTGTTGTGTTGAGCACCTTGCTTATCTCGCTGTATTTCATGTTCTCATAATACCGAAGATTGAATACGGTACGCTGAACGTCAGGCAATGACGCTATCACCTCTTGCAGCTGTGCTTCGGTTTCGTCGCCATCAAAATACTTGTCAGCCACCAACATATTGGCAATGCCTGCCTCTTCGTCTACGCAAATGTCCGCCATGCCTTTCTTCCTCCGCATGAAATCCAGGCTTTCATTGACCGCTATGCGATAAAGCCACGTCGACAGCCTTGAGGCATTGCGGAATGTATCGAGATGGGTCCATGCCTTTACAAACACGTTTTGCATGACATCGTTGGCATCATCATGCGTAAGCACAATCCGCCTTACCTGCCAGTACAGCTGCTCGCCATACTGATGCACCGCCATCTCAAAGCCCTTACGTTGCGTTTCGGGGGCTGACAGCAACTTTACTATCTCGCTTTCATTGTTATTTGCCACTTGCATAATATTTGACGGCCTACTCAACCAATAGTTTAATGCTACCGTAAATCACATCATCATAGCCATATATGTCTGGATATGTGCGCAGCTTGCCTGTCTCATCAGGGTATATTGTATAATACAGCAGGTAGATGGGAACGCAAGGTTCAACCCGCAAAGACCTCACCAACCTCATTTCGCCGCCTTCATTCTCAGCGACAAAACTCTTGCCGCGGCGTGTCTCGGGCTCAAGCCCCATGGATATGCGCAACTTGTCGAGTGCCCAGTCGTCCGCACCGTCAAGCAAGAACTCTGCAAGCTCAAACGGCTTCTGCACCCTTACACAACCGTGGGAGACGCTGCGCACACTCCTGCCGAACACGCCCTTGCTCGATGTGTCGTGCAGGAATACGGAAAAATCGTTGGCGAAACGGAAGATTATCCTTCCCAGTGAGTTGCCCTCACCACCCTCCTGGACTACGCGGTAATCGCCGCTGAGCAACATCTCTTCAGTCACTTCTGCCTGGTCAACACGCTCCCCACTGCTGCGCTCCACAACATAATAACGATTGCGGCTGAAATAAGAAGTGTCTGTTGCCCTTGGGGCTATGTCATCTCGCGTGATGCTCATGGGGATGTTCCACACCGGGTTTACGTCCATGCGCTCCACACAGCTGACGAGCAATGGTGTCTTCGTCTTCCGCGCGCCACAGCCGACACGCATATCGAGCAGTGAGTCGCCTCCATGGGCATACAAGTGGAATGCCGGTATGTTCACCACGACGCGCCTGCCGCTCTTGTTCACCGGCTCCTTGAGCCGCCACCTGCAGCGTTCCATGTTGCAGAGCACGGCCACGCGCTCCTTGCCTGTGGCTGTTACAAGCCTGCGCTGCAACGCAGCGTACATTGTGTCGCGCGGCGCCAGGCCCGCGAGCATGGCACTGACGCCCCCCGCCATGCCGTTAAGCACACTGTCTGCATAATCTCTGCCAGGGTGCTCTATGTCTATGGCGAACAGGGTCTTGTATCTCGTGACACGCGAATCTCCGTTTCCCTTTATCGTGTCAACCTTGTTCAGCACGACCGAAGGGTTTACAAACCCGAAACGCATGCCGACAACGTAACGGAAACAAGCCATGGTGAGATGGTACTCAAGCCGCCCCAGCACCTTGCTTGCCGTGTTATCACCTCCGTCAAAGTCGAGATTGCGTGCGCGCTGCAGGTCTCGCTCAATCTCATCAACGAAAAATGAGCGCATGGAAAAACCGGCATCGCCCACCGACCTAAGGGTTGACAGCAGTGTGTCGGCCCTCAAGTCTACGCCTTTACGGTCAATCCAAATGTAACGGCCACCGCCAAGGTAATGGTTGACGGCAAACCTGTCGCCGGTAAAAACCGGCCCGGCTGAATAGCAAAGCCCCTCTACGGTTGTCCTTATCTCGCTTTCGTCCAATGCGAAAGCAGGCGTTCTCAAACTTGAAAACGCCTCCATTGTCAAGTCCTTGTTTACGTTGGACTCCTTTGAGTCGCAGCATACCAGCAGCAAGGCGACTATGCACGCGACGGCTAACGGATGGTAACCTTTCTCACCACGTTGCCTACCTTTAATATGTAGCAACCTTTTGGCACATTAAGTTCGACACGTTGCGACTGAGATTCTATCTTTACCGTGGCCACCTTCCTGCCTGTAAGCGAAACCACCTCCAGCACCATGCCGTCCGCGCCGGAGATATGCAATGTGCCCCCTTCCACGGATATGTTGATGCTGGCCTGGCATACCTGAGCCACGCTCCCATGGAAAGAGCCCATGGCCACAGCCCCCAGCGGCACGGACAACGCCGACATCATGGCGAATGCCATTGAAAGTATATATCTCTTCATGTGCTTGCTTTTATTCTGCAAATATAGCAAAAACCGCTCTAACTGCAAAATTTATTTGCCAAAAAGCACAATATTCCACAAGAAATAACGTTTACGCGCGGCTTTCCCCGCCACCGGCTTCACTTCAGGCTGCCGACATACCGCCCCAACTCGAATGCCCACAGCTTATAGCCCTGCGGCGACAGGTGCAGCCCGTCGCGCGAAAGCTCGCGGCGCAACGTAGCAGTGCCGCGGCGCACAAACCTAGGGTAAAGGTTGATGAAGCTGATGCCGTTGACCCGGCAATGCTCCTCTATCATTGAGTTCACCTCGGCAATCGTGGCAGACTTGCCCGCGAGCAGCTTCCACCGCCCGTCAGACTCGTCGATGGGCAGCAGGCTCTGCATATAGAGACGGGTCGACGGCGAACCTTTGCGTATGGCCTCTATCAAGCCCTTTGCCTTTACTGCCACCTGCTCCGCCGTCAGGCCGTGGCTTATGTCGTTGATGCCTACCATGAGGAATATGGCTTTGGGCCTGCCCGGCAGGATTTGGCCCAGCCGTGCAGCCATGCCTTCGGCATCGTCACCGATTATGCCGCGGTTCACCACGCCATCTACCCCGAGCAGCGCTGACCAGTCGCCCCCATTCTCGGTCAGGCTGTTGCCCAGCATCACTATGTCGCAACTGTCTATGGCTTCGGCCCGGGCAAACTGCGCCACGCGCTCTGCATAATGGCGGCTTGGGCGGCCGGCTTTGCCTTGGGCCGGTGCCTGGGCGGCCGCAACCATGGCCGCAATGGCCACGGCGAGCCTGTTCATTACATTCATGCCTTTATCCTTTTTGCCTGCAAAATTACATTTTATGGCCGAATGCCGTGCAGGTTTGCTCTGTTTTTTCTTCGAGTTGGGCTCCTTTTTCATGGAGCTGGGCGCAAAAAAAAACGAGGGGATGCACGATGCATCCCCTCGGGCTCCTGCCGATATAGAAACTATCTCATGGCTTTCATCACTTTCTCGAAGTAACGCTGCGTCCGCCTGACGCTGTAGTTCATCCCGCCGTTCCACGAGCGGATGGCTTTCTCCACGTTGTTCGCAGGATTATGGTACGACTGGATGAGGAGGAACATTTCCTTCGACTTTGCCACGCTGAACCTGTCGGCCAGTGTGAAGCGCTTCTTGCTCTTGCGGCGTTTCAGGATTTGGTTGCATTCCCTCACCAGGATGGGAGTGATCTGCATCGCCCCGCACGAGCTCCCGCTGCGCGCATTCGGGTTTCCATTGCTTTCTACCTCAATTATCGCCTTCATCACCGGTTCCCACTCAAAGTCCGACGAGTTGATGTTACCCTTTGAAAAAACCGCGGACGGAACCAACAGTGCCAAGGCGACAACAATAACCTTTGCTATTCTCTTCATCATTTCTTGTTTTTCGGGCCAGCGGGCATTCACACATACACGCCTCCGCAGCTCTCTCTGCCACCACGGAAAGGCCCAGTTACACTACTTGCGCACATCCATCCCACCACGGGATGCTGCGTGCCTTCACTTGATTTTCGGCGGCAAAATTACAAAAACCACCATTAACAGCCAAAAGTTTTGAAGAAAATTAATACATTTAGCACTCTGCATGGTATTGATTATCAATAATTTAAGACTCGATTAACGTTTCTGCCCAACTATTGGCAAGGCTGTACGACACGCCCAACGGCCTGACTCGGGCCGCCATTCCGCCCTTGTCCCGTTGCCCATGCCGTGTGCGCAAACAGCCGTTTGCAGGCATTAATTTCCTTCAAACCAAATCGCTTTCTATGTTCAACGGCAGCCACACGGAAACATACCGAAGAGCATAGAAAACAGAAGTAGCACTGTCGTGACGGCAGGCAAGACCGCACTGAAATGCAGGCCATGTCGTTTTGCTTTCCAAAACGAACCGTTCCGGGCTCCGAAACGGTTCGTTTCGCAAGCCCAAACGGCCTGTCTTGAAATCAGGATGCCCATTGTGCATCCTGCAGGGTACGCCATGATGGCTTTTGGTTACTTGAAACCGGCCATCAACGCAGTAAGAATGCAGGCTGACACCGAAATGAAAACTAACATTGGGGAAGTGCGGTTGGGCAAAACATATTGCGGCCTGCTTGCAGAAACGGCTGCAAGCCCCGGCCAACAACGGCTTAAGGCCAACCGGCAATCACATGAATAATGTCACAGGACGATGCGGCCGACAGCATCACACATCATAGACGACAAGTTCCTTGGCCAGCACCGTGGCAGGGAACACGCTCCGCGCCTCGTCGAGCAGGACATTCTCGTCGGTATAGCGGGCAGAGAAGTGGCCAAGTATGAGCTGCCTCACGCCGGCGTCGCGCGCCACCTGTGCAGCCTCCATGGCTGTAGAGTGATAGTACTTTGCGGCGTTCAGCTTTTTGTCCTCGCCGTAAGTGCTCTCGTGGTAGAGCGTTGTGACACCCTTGAGCATGGCGGCCAGCCCAGGCATATACCGCGTATCGCTGCAGTAGGCATAGCTGCGAGGCGGCTCGGCAGGGGTCACCAGCCGCGAGTTTGGCACCACCTCGCCCGTGTCGAGCTGCCAGTCCATGCCGTTCTTCACGTTGTTTATCTGGCTGACGGGTATCCCGTAAAAGTCTATCATGTCGCGGCGGATGTGGGGCAGAGTGGGCTTCTCCTTGAAAAGGAAACCGCAGCATGGCACCCGGTGGTCCAGTGGTATGGTCTCGACGGTGAAGCTGCGGTCTTCATATACAAGCGTGGCCGCTGTTGTGTCGAGCGGGTGAAACTCCACCTCGTAGCCCAATGCCCCGCAGAACATTTCGACCTGCGTCTTAAGCATGGGGCCGAGGGCCGGCGGGGCGTATACGTGAAGCGGGGCTATGCGGCCGAGCATGCCCAACGAGGAAATAAGGCCAATCAGCCCAAAGCAATGGTCGCCGTGCAGGTGCGACAGGAACACGTTGTTGATTTTGTCGAAGTTAAGGCGCGAGCGGCGCAACTGCAGCTGACATCCCTCCCCGCAGTCAACGAGCATGAGCTTGTTCCTCAGTTCAACAACCTGAGCCGAGGGGAAATGGTGAAGCGTCGGCAAAGCGCAACCGCACCCAAGGACATGGATTCTGAATGGCATCATGACATATAGCTGGTTAATGCCCTGCGGCAGACTGGGCTGCCTGAAGCCGCCTGTAGCCATACATGACACCGGCTTTCATGAGGAAAAGCGAATCGGGGCCGATGGATACCACCTCGAACGTGTCGGCCGAAAGCAGCAGCCGGCCGTTATGTATGCTCCACTGAGTGTATGGCGCAGGCTCTTTCATGTTGCTCCTCACCACCCCGCTGTCGCAAATCTCGAACATATCGCCAAGGCTTGCCCACTTGCCGTGCAGCGACGTGAGGTTGAGCACCTTGTCGGCCACGGCCCCGGCGCCATCACCCCGGCGGCCAACCACGGCCATGCGGTCGCCCACAGACAGGCCGCCCTCAACGTCGGCACGCTCGTTGGCCGCCACCAACGAATACTCGACGGTATCGCCACCGTCGGTTATCAGCTCGAGAGTGTTCATGGCCGTGCCTTTGCCGCAGGTGCCATAAATGGTGGTATCTGGCTCCGCGGCTGCGGCAGGGGCCTGCCTTATCACCATGTTTTTCTTGCCGCTCTCCTTGCAACCGGCTGCAAGCACAAGCGCAAGCAGGCAGGAAACGACGACTAGCTTGTTCATATCGCTTACTTTTTTGTTTTCTTCTCCTGTTCCTTTGCCTCGTCCCAAAGCTTGTCCATCTCGCCCAAGGTCATCTCTGTAAGCGGTTTCCCCGACTTGATGGAGTGGTCCTCAATGTATTCAAAGCGGCGCATGAACTTGCGGTTGGCCTGCTCCAGGGCCGTGTCGGGATTTATGTGGTATAGCCGCGCGGCGTTGATGACGCTGAAGATGAAGTCGCCCAGCTCCTCCGTAGACCTCGCCTTGTCCTCGCTGCGCAACTCAGCTTCCAGTTCGCCCAGCTCCTCGCGCACCTTGGCCCACACGTCTCCCTTGTCCTCCCAGTCGAAGCCAACGTTGCGTGTCTTCTCCTGTATGCGGTAAGCCTTGATGAGCGAAGGCAATGCAGCCGGTATGCCGGAAAGCACGCGCTTGTTGCCGTCTTTCTCCTTGAGCTTTATCTGCTCCCAGTTCTCTATCACCTGCTGTGCTGTCGAGACATCGCCGCCACTGCCCGTTGCCTCACCCTGCTCGCCGTATGGCAGAGGCTTCGGCTCGGGCGCGCCGACCTGCGAAGGATGGTAAACATGGGGGTGGCGGAAGATGAGCTTGTCTACAAGGCGATCACACACGTCGGCAATGTCAAACTGGCCCTTCTCGTCGGCAATCCTGGCGTAGAAGCACACATGGAGCAGCACGTCGCCAAGCTCCTTGCACACATCCGGCACGTCGTCTTTCACCAAGGCATCGCAAAGTTCGTAAACCTCCTCGATTGTATTGGGGCGCAGGCTTTGGTTGGTCTGCTTCCTGTCCCAAGGGCATTTCTCGCGCAGCGTGTCAAGCACATCGAGCAATCGCCCGAAAGCTTTCAGCTTATCTTCTTTTGAATGCATAAATAAAACATTTAATGCGCAAAAGTAATAATTTTCCATGGAATTTTAGTACTTTTGCAAAGTTTTTATGATTGCAGGTAAAGAAATTAATCAAGCAAGTCAGATATGGAATTAGCAAGCAAGTACGACCCACAAGCGGTTGAGTCAAAATGGTACCAATACTGGCTCGACAACAAGCTCTTCAGCAGCAAGCCTGACGGACGCGAGCCTTACACAATAGTAATACCACCGCCAAACGTGACAGGAGTCCTCCACATGGGGCATATGCTCAACAACACCATCCAGGACATCCTCGTGCGCAGGGCGCGCATGGAAGGCAAGAATGCCTGCTGGGTTCCAGGCACCGACCATGCCTCAATCGCCACCGAGGCAAAGGTGGTGAACAAGCTGGCGCAGCAGGGCCTGAAAAAGACAGACCTGTCAAGGGAGGAGTTCTTGAACCACGCCTGGGATTGGACAAGGGAGCACGGAGGCATAATACTGAAGCAACTTAGGAAGCTGGGAGCAAGCTGCGACTGGGACCGCACAGCCTTCACGATGGACGAAAAACGGTCGGAAGGCGTGATAAAGGTGTTCTGCGACTTGTACAACAAGGGGCTTATATACCGCGGAGTGCGCATGGTGAACTGGGACCCGAAGGCGCAAACAGCCCTCTCCGACGAGGAAGTGATATATAAAGACGAACATTCAAAGCTCTACTACCTCCGCTATATGGTAGCAGAAGAGCCCGGACGCTATGCCATTGTAGCCACAACGCGCCCAGAAACAATAATGGGCGACACCGCTATGTGCATAAACCCCAACGACCCTAAGAACCAATGGCTGCGCGGGATGCACGTCATAGTGCCGCTCGTAGGCCGTGAAATACCCGTGATTGAGGACGATTACGTTGACATCAACTTCGGTACCGGATGCCTGAAGGTGACTCCCGCGCACGACATCAACGACCACGCACTCGGCTTGAAGCACCATCTCGACACCATCGACATATTCAACGATGACGGAACGATAAGCGAAGCCGCCGGCCTTTACATAGGCATGGACCGCATGGACGTGCGGGCAAAGATTGCCGACGACCTGCAAGCTGCCGGCCTAATGGAGAAAGTGGAGGACTACGATAACAAAGTGGGCTTCTCAGAACGCACCAACGTGCCTATAGAGCCGAAACTCTCAACACAGTGGTTCCTCTCCATGAAGCATTTCGCCGACCTCTCGCTGGACCCCGTGATGAACGACGAGATACAGTTCTATCCCCAAAAGTACAAGAACATCTACCGCCACTGGCTTGAGAACATAAAGGACTGGTGCATCAGCCGGCAGCTATGGTGGGGGCACCAGATACCGGCCTACTACTTCACCACGGCCGAAGGGAAGAAAGACTTCGTCGTGGCCGACAGCGCGGACAAGGCTCTCGATATGGCCAGGGCAAAGAATCCGGGATTGACAGCCGCTGACTTGAAGCAGGACGAGGATTGCCTCGACACTTGGTTCTCATCGTGGCTGTGGCCAATATCTGTGTTCGACGGCATCAACAACCCCGACAACGAGGAGGTGAACTATTACTATCCGACAAGCGACCTTGTCACCGCACCAGACATAATCTTCTTCTGGGTGGCCCGAATGATCATGGCTGGATATGAGTATCGTGGCAAGATGCCGTTCAAGCACGTCTATTTCACTGGCATAGTGCGCGACAAGCTCGGCCGCAAAATGTCGAAAAGCCTCGGCAACTCGCCCGACCCCATCATGCTGATCGACAAATACGGTGCCGACGGTGTCCGCATGGGAATGATGCTCTCTGCCCCCGCCGGCAACGACATCCTCTTCGACGAGGCCTTGTGCGAGCAGGGACGCAACTTCAACAACAAGATATGGAACGCTTTCCGCCTCGTAAAAGGCTGGGAAGTGGCAGACGCAGAACAACCAGAATCAAGCAAGCTGGCTGTTGAATGGTTCGGAGCCAAACTGCGCCAAGCCAACGCCGAAATCGACGACCTGTTCGGAAAGTACCGCATCTCAGAAGCTCTAATGGCCGTATACCGCCTGTTCTGGGATGAATTCTCCAGTTGGTATCTCGAAATGATAAAGCCTGCCTATGGGCAACCCATAGACAGCACAACGCTCAACGCGACCATCGGCTACTTCGAGACGCTGCTGAAAATGCTCCATCCGTTCATGCCTTTCATCACCGAAGAGCTGTGGCAGCACATCTACGAGCGCAAAGCCGGTGAGTCAATCATGCGCGACAAGCTCACGGTGAGCCCCGCAACGGAAGCCGACGCGAAACTCCTGGCCGACGTGGAGAACGTAAAGCTCATCGTAGGAGGCATCCGCACTGTGAGGAACCAGAAAAACATCCCGTCGAAAGACGCGCTCACCCTGCAAGCCGTTGGCAGCAACCCATACGCCGCTTACAACTGCATAATAACTAAAATGGCTAACATCAGTGCCGTCGACACGGTTGAAGAGAAAGACGCAACAGCCGCCACATTCATGGTAGGAACCGACGAATTCGCCGTGCCACTTGGCAACATGATAGACATCGAGGCAGAAATTGCAAAACAGGAAGCCCAACTGAAGCACCTCGAAAACTTCCTTGCAGGCATCATGAAGAAGCTTGGCAATGAGAAATTCGTGGCCAATGCCCCAGAAGCCGTGGTGACAATGGAGCGCAAGAAGCAGAAAGACAGCGAGGAAAAAATAGCCGCCCTGAAAGAATCGCTGGCAGCACTGCGCGGCAAATGAGCAGCTGCAAGTGCATGAACTAAGGCCATACGACTGGCAACTGCCATGCACCAAAGCCACTCCAAGAGCCAAACGACACATCATGACGCATTCCGGCAGGGCCCCACATGGTTGCCCTGCCGGAATGTTTGTTTATGTATGACTCGTCAACACGTTTTTCATAACTTCACGCCATGGTTATATTGATTACACTACTGGCATATTTCGCCACACTCTTCGCCCTAAGCAGGATAACAGGGCGACAAGCAACTAACAACACTTTCTATCGCGCCGACCGCCGCTCGCCATGGTATATGGTGGCGTTCGGTATGGTAGGGGCATCCATATCGGGCGTAACGTATGTCTCTGTGCCAGGCATGGTCACGTCGTCAGGCATGGCCTACCTGCAGATGTGCCTCGGCTTCATTCCCGGTTACTTCATCGTTGCCTTCGTGCTGCTGCCACTTTACTACAAGCTGAACCTCACTACAATCTACACTTACCTGTACACACGCATCGGCCCTAAGGCTTACAAGACGGGCGCATGGTTCTTCCTGCTGTCCAAGATGCTCGGCGCCTCACTCAGGTTCTACGTGGTCTGCATCATCGTGCAAGCCTTTGTCAGCGAGCAGTTGGGCATTCCGTTCGTGGCAACAGCCATGTGCATGGTAGCGCTGATATGGCTTTACACGCACCGAGGCGGCATAAAGACCCTCGTGTGGACTGACTCTTTCCAGACACTGTGCCTTTTCCTGTCGCTCATTCTCATCATCATCAACGTGGCAGGTGCCATGGACATGAGCTTGGCAGAGGCCGCGCAGGCCGTCGTCGCCGACCCGATGAGCCGCATTTTCGTGTTCGACGACTGGTTGTCACCACAGAACTTCTGGAAACAATTCGTCAGTGGAGCGTTCGTTGTGGTCGTTATGACGGGACTCGACCAAGACATGATGCAGAAGAACCTGACTTGCAAGACACTGCGGGAAGCACAAAAAGACATGTGCTCTTATGGTTTCGCGTTCTTCCCTGCCAACCTCCTGTTCCTCGCCCTGGGCGTACTGCTCGTGCAGCTTGCTGCAAGCAGGGGTGTAAGCCTGCCCGCAAACGGCGACGAACTGCTGCCCATGTTCGCCGCCACAGGCAGTCTTGGCACAAGCGTTGTGGTGCTCTTCACCATCGGCATAGTGGCAGCGGCGTTCAGCAGCGCCGACTCTGCACTCACAGCCCTTACCACAAGCTACTGCATCGACATAGCCGCGCGCAGCGACGATGAGGGGCTTCGTCGACGCGCTCACGCCGCCATGTGCATCCTGTTCGTAGCATTCATCCTGTTCTTCCGTGCATTCAACTCAGAGAGCGTGCTCGACGCGATATACACAATGTGTTCTTATACATACGGCCCGCTGCTCGGCCTCTTCGCGTTCGGGATGCTTACAGAAAGGCAACCACGCGATACCGCCGTGCCATACGTGGCGGTTCTGTCGCCGCTTATATGCCTCGCGGCAGACCGATTCGTACCTTTGCTAACGGGCTACCGCTTCGGCTATGAGTTGCTGCTGCTCAACGGGCTGCTCACCTTTGCCGGACTGTGGTGCGCCTCGCACAAAGCAACAACAACATAGCAGCCAGGGCACAACGCGAACAGGCCTTCTGCATACCCCTCAACAAATGACTCTTAACTAATAATTTGAATGATAAAGACTGTTATACTTGATTTCGACGGAACGATTGGCGACACCTGCAGCCTGATAGTCAAAACGATGCAACAGACTCTCAGCGCGCTCGCCCTGCCTGTCAGCACAGCCGAAAAGTGCGCTGCCACCATAGGACTGCCATTGCGGCAGTGTTTCGTGCATCTGCTGGGCAACGACAGTGAAACTGCAACACGCTGCGAGGCAAAATACCGCGAACTGTTCGCCATAAACAATGCAAACTACCGCGTGCCGGTGTTTCCCCATGTTGTTGAGACAATAAAGCTGCTGCACGATGAAGGTACGGAAATCTCTATTGCGAGCAGCCGCAGCCATAGGTCGCTGCAGGCTTTCCTGAGCGACATGGAGCTTGAAAACTATGTAAGATGCGTTGTGGCTTCTAACGACGTGGAGCACGCCAAACCTGCCCCCGACATGATAATGAAGATACTAGAAGAAACCGGATGCCGCGCCTGTGAGGCAATAATGGTAGGCGACACTTGTTTCGACATTGACATGGGGCACAACGCCGGAACTATTACCTGCGGCGTGACGTATGGCAACGGCAAGCCTAACGACTTGAAAGGGGCCGACTACCTAATAGACGACTTCGCACTGCTGGCCGACATCGTGCACAACAATAATGATGAGACAGCAATAATAACAACCTAGTAACAACCTACATAGCAAAGAACAGCCTTGCCCCGCTTCCTCATGCGAAAGGCGGGGCAAGGCCGTATTATATAGCCATAAACCGATAACGCAGTCGCTCAAGCATTGAGCAGATAGCGCTCGGCCTCGATGGCGGCCTGACAGCCCGAACCGGCAGCGGTGATTGCCTGGCGGTAAACGGGGTCGGCCACATCGCCGGCCACGAAGACGCCAGGAACCTTTGTCCGCGGCGTGCCGTCAATCTTCTTGAGATAGCCTACCTCGTCGGTGTCGAGCCACTCGCTGAACACTTCGCTGTTTGGCTTGTGGCCTATGGCCAGGAAGAAACCGTCAATCTGTATGTCTACCTTCTCCTCGTCAGGCTCGCCCTTTCGCTTCACAAGGTGCGCCCCCTCGACACCGTTCTCGCCGAAAAGGCCAACTGTGTTGTGCTCAAAAAGCACCTCTATGTTCGGGTTGGAGAGCACACGCTCCTGCATCACCTTGGATGCGCGCAGGTAAGGCTTGCGCACTACCATGTAGACTTTCTTCGCGAGGCCGGCCAGGTAGAGCGCATCCTCGCAGGCAGTGTCGCCGCCTCCCACTACGGCCACGGTCTTCTTGCGGTAGAAGAAGCCGTCGCACGTGGCACAGGCCGACACGCCCTGTCCGTTATATTTCTTCTCGTCGTCGAGGCCAAGGTACTTTGCCGACGCGCCGGTGGCAATGATCACCGTGTCGGCAAGAATCTCATGGCCATCCTCGGCAGTGAGCCTGTAAGGAGCTTCTGACAGGTCGGCCTTCACTATTGAGCCGTCGCGTATGTCTGTGCCGAAGTGCTCGGCCTGCTCGCGCAAGTCCATCATCATCTGGTTGCCGTCAACTCCCTGCGGATAACCTGGGAAGTTCTCAACCGTGGTGGTCTGCGTGAGCTGTCCTCCTGGCTGTATCCCGCAGTACTCCACGGGCTTCAGGTTAGCCCTGGCGGCATATATGGCGGCGGTGTAGCCCGCCGGGCCGCTGCCCACGATGAGGCAGCGAACGTGTTCAGTGTTCTGTTCCATGCTGCTTTGCTATGTGGTTTTGTATTCAGCACTGGCTCACTTGAGCAGTTCCTCTATCTTGGCGGCTATGTTGTCGATGCTCTCAGTGGGCTCGAAACGCTCCACCACCATGCCCAGCTTGTTGGTAAGGAACTTGGTGAAATTCCACTTTATGTCTGCCTTATCCTTGTAGTCGGGGTCTTCGCTTCGACAGCATGTCGTCGAGCACGTGGGCCAGCGGGTGGTTCATGTCCCAGCCAGCGAAGCCTCTCTGCTCCTTCAGGAACTTGAAGAGCGGGTCGGCATCGTCGCCATTAACTTTCACTTTCTTGAAGCGGGGGAACTCCGTGCCGTATGTGAGCTTGCAGAAGCTGTGGATAGACTCGTCGGTTCCCGGGGCCTGCTGGCCAAACTGGTTGCATGGGAAGTCGAGTATCTCGAAGCCCTGGCTATGATATTTCTCGTAGAGTTTTTCCAACTCCTCATACTGAGGGGTGAATCCGCACTTGGTGGCGGTGTTGACTATGAGGAGCACTTCGTTGGAATACTCTTTCAACGATACGTCTTTTCCTTTTCTGTCTTTGACAGAGAAATCATAAACAGTTTTCATCTCGGTTTTCGCAAATGTTGTTTCTTAATTATAATGTGACGCAAAAATACTTATTTTCCCGTTCAAAACCAAACATTGTGACGATTTATTAAGTATTTTTTCAAACGGTGTCAAGCCTCAGCCCTACGTTGTTACGGCGCTTTACACGGATGTGCCCAAAGGCGGCCTGGAGCATATGGCCCGTCAGTTAAGCCCCCATGCGCGCAGTATGTTGGCAGCCGGCATAGCCTCGACGTAGGCTTCTGTGTCATCGGGCAGGTTGCAGAAGAAGTCAATGCCCGTCCTACGCTCCAGTTCGTCTATCGAAACGACGTAGCCGCTCAGTTTGTCTGCCGAATGGTCTGCGTTGAGGTGCTCAGCCCAGAAGCCCAATGCCTTGTACATACCGCCACGCTTGCAGAGCACGGCCATGAAGAAGTAGCGCGGCACGATGAGACCCGACCGTGTATGGGCCTTCACACCCTGCGTGTCGCCGTAGTCCTCGATGGTGCCTCCCTTACACACGTAGAGTGTGTCGCGAAAGGAGTTTTGGTTCCAAGAGCGCACCTTGTTCTCCATCTCCTGCCAAATGCCGGTGTTGAAACTGTTGTGCTGTGGATGCATGTTGGACAGGTAGAAAGTCTGGCCGTTGGCATCCATCGAGCATAGTCGGTCGGCCGACGGGCATATGTGCCCGCGGTCGTAGCCCGACCCTCGGTAGTCAGACAGGGTGGTGCGGCAGCCTTCGGGCAGCCCCGGGTCTTCCTGGAACGGGTCGCCGTTCCAGTACCTGCCATCCCAATAGGCACCGTCCCATTTGTTGCGGTTCCAGTTTGTCACGCTGTTAGAGGCATACATCTGGTAGCAAGTCCAGCGTTGCGCGCGCTTGTCACAATCCCACTCGACGGCATAGTTTATGCCGTAACCATCGGTGGAATGCACTATGACTATGCTCCGGCCGTCGTCGCGCGTCTTGGGAAACTCCAGCCGCCCGGCTTCAGGAGTCAGCACTGTGCTGTTGGCGTTGGCATTGTCGGCATCGCCAACGCTCCCTTCATCAGATGACGAGCAACCTGCCATGACTACAGCTAGCACAAGCGCCAAAGGCATGAATAGCTTGTAAATCATAATCTGTATTGGTTTCATTGTACGACAAAAAAGGCGCACCCGGCAATCTCTGCAACTCGGACACACCTTTTTGTATCTTTCTATCAAAACGAATCTTACTTCTTTGCTGCCTTTCCGTAGCGGCTCATGAACTTGTCCACACGTCCAGCTGTGTCAACAAGCTTGTTCTTGCCTGTATAGAACGGGTGCGACGTACTCGAGATTTCCAGTTTCACGACTGGATAAGTCTCGCCTTCAAATTCCACTGTGTCATTTGTCTTGCACGTAGAACGTGAAAGGAACATATCGCCGTTGGACATATCCTTGAATACGACGGGGCGATAGTTCTCGGGATGGATACCTTTTTTCATTTTAACTTTAAAATTATTATTCGTTATTTACTATATTCGCTTTGGGCTGCAAAGTTACAAACATTTTTTGTTACTGGCAAATTTTCTTGGCCGTTTTTTTTCCCGGCTGCATTTGCCAAGCTCATTCATGAGTCTGCACCGCCAAAACAAATTTTGACAAAGCGCATGACTGCCCATGGCATACCGCATATTGGCCTGCAAGACGGCCTGTTCCATACTGCGGAACAGGCCGTTTGGCCTTGCAAAAGCGCCACTTTCATGAAGCAAAATGCCGCTTAATCATAACCAATTGAGACACAGATGGTTAGCTGAACATATTGCGACACGGCACAAAAGTAAACGTTTTTTACAACAACACCGAGGTTCCATGCCCCATCAACGGGGCTGAAAGCTGTGGCTGCGGCAACCCCAGTCCACCCAGCGGCCTACCGTAAGCAACAAGGCCGGGCAGGGGAAAATGAAAACCCACTCCCGTGCATCCGGGAGTGGGTGAACAGCCTTGCATTATAGGCAATCAGGACTTAATTACTCTGCGTATGTTATTATCATCGACTTTATGCGGAGAATCGAAGCGTCGCCCGTAGTCGTGCTCGTATTGCGCAATACGAGCTCGTTGGAGCCTATTGCCGTAATGCCCACGCTCTCGTCGCTTACCGCCAGGGAGCCGGCAGACACCTCGAGGTCGCCTGAGGCATTGTAAGTCTTGCCGTTGTCTACGCAGTCTATCGTTATGCTGGCAATCGGCTTTGATGCTGTAATGGTGAGGACATTGCTTGGATAGAAGCGGATTGAGCCGCCGTAAGTGGTATAATACTTAGGCTCGTTGCGCCCGTCGCCCTTGGCGAAGGCCAGTGTCGTTCCGTCTGCAAGCTCAAGCGTGTTGACGGCGGTGTTAGTAGGCAGGCCAAACGAGTTGACATCCACCGTGATCGTGTTTCCGCTGATGTCGCCGCCACCCGGATTGTCATCACCGCCAGGCTGGTCGCCGCCACCTTCGCCATCGGTCACGCTGAGGTTCTTCACCTCCCACGTCGGCGCGCAGGCTTCGGTGCTGGTGTACTTGAAGGCTATGTAAACCTTTGCCTGCCCGGCAAAAGCCTTCAAGCTGGCAGAACTCTTGACGAAAGTGTAGCCATTGTTGGTCTCGGGCAGAGGCGAGAAGTCAACCGCAGTCCACGAAGCACCGCTTACATTGCCACTGCCATCATAGTCAGTGCTTACAAGCAGCTGCAAATGGTCGGCCAGAGCATCGTCATAAAGGAAGTTGACAGCGTTTTCAAACGACACTACAGGGTTGTCAACCCCTGCCAGGCTGAACTCCGGAGACACCAGCCAGCTCTCGGCCGTTACGTTGCCGCCGTTGAAATAAGCCGAAGCCTTCATGCAACTGAAAGAAGAAGCGTGCGACCAAACATAGTTCATGCCGCCCAGCTCAACGTCGACAATCTTGAACTGCCCCTGGCCAGAGGCGAACGATTCGCTGAGCAGTCCGTCAACGGGCTGCGACGGCTTCGAGCCAATCTCCCTGTCGCCCAGCTTGGCGTATGTAACCCCTTTCACGCCCGGTACGCGGAAGTAGTTCTCAATGTTGCCGTAGAGCACCACTTCCTGCCCAAGGTTGCCCTTGTTCTGGCTCAGGTTGAGGGCATCGCGCACTTCGCCGTAAGGCAACTGCACCGGCATGCAGTTGGCGGCACTTGACTCAGAAGCGCTCGTTGCGATGAGCAAGTTGGTCACCACAGTGCAAGTGTCAGCTCCGAACACGGTGCCGTCGTCGTAGCTGAGCCCTGAAACATAACCTACGATGTATCCCTTCACATATACACCAGTGGCCGAAGCCTTGGATATGGCAGCCGCAACGTTGTAGGGATTGGCCTCGGTGCCGTCACCCTCGCCTTGCTCCGGCGTGTCGGGCGTGTCAGGAGTGTCGTCTGCATTTCCCTCGAGCACCTTTACATTCTTCACTTCCCACGTGGCCGACTGGCTCTGGCAAGCATAATAAAAAGCCATGCGCACATCGGGCTTGCCTATGTAGCTCTCGCCGATGTTATAAACATAGTCATAGAACGTGTTCCAGTCGCGGCCTTCAGTAAGCTGACCGGTAATGTCCTCCCATGTGGTGGTGGTTGGGTCGCCTGTGTAAGCGTCAGTTATGAGCACGCGGTTCTTGCGAGTCGGGTCTGGCGTGCCATAGTCTGTGGCATAGCGGAGTATGTATTCAAACTCTATGTGGGCAGCCTCAGAGTTGCTCAGGTCGATGGTCGGCGACACAAGGTAGCTCTCTGAAGGCGTTGTCACCTGCGAGTCATTGTCGTAACCGCTGGCCTTGGCCGTACTGAAGTCTATCACCCAAGGGGTGCCTGTGACGGTGTGAACGGTGAATTCGCCGAAGCTGGTGGCAAAACTTTCGTTGATGTATTCGCCCTCCACGGGTTCCTCAGTGTCAGAGCCGCTCGGAATCTCATATGGCGCGGGTACGTCTTCGCAGGCAGTCAGCGCGAATGCCGCGATGGCAAAAGCCATTATTGAATTAAATATCTTTTTCATAATCGTGTTGTGGTTGATGGTTTATTCTACTGTTTCTATGTCTTTGTCAGTCCGCAAGAGTATCTGCCACGTGTTGTTGTAGCGCGTGAAGATGCCGGTGATGTTCACCTTGCCTGCCGGCATGGGCATTGCGGCAAAGTCGGCATATGAGCTTGTGCGCACAACCACGTTATCGTGGCCTTCTATTTCGCGGTTTGCGCAGTTGGCTGTAAGCGCCACGCTGCCGTCGTTGGGGGCAAAGGCAGCCTTCCCGTCGGCATCCTTGATGGTCACGTTGCGGAAGGTCATGAGCTTGGCGCAGTTCTCAAACATATCCATGTCGGCCGAGAAATCGCTCACAAGCGCGTCGAGCTTGCCCGCGTCGGCAACCCCTATGGCCTTGAAGTGCTCCTGCCACGTGAACTTGTCCATGCGCCCAATGCCTCCGTTATATGGCGCGCCTATCTGGCATTGCTTGCGGTATGCGCCCACATAAAGCCCTTTGAGGTCTACAAGTATCTGCTGGCCGAGCGGCAGGTAGCCCATGAGGCCGCCTTGCGAGATGCCAATGAGAATGGCGCCCGTCTCGTCTTGCACAGAGACCTGCTGGTAAATGTTGCCAGCAATGTCATTGCCGGTGACCCAGCCCTTTATCTGCAAGTCTTCTGTCACCTGCACAGCCTGGTCTGAACTGGCGTTGAACACGCTCGAGTACTTGTCTTTCAGCTGTGCTATGGTGATGACGTTGGTTTCCTCTATGCTGTTGTTGCCCCAGGGTGAAGGCGTTGTCGAGGGCTCATCCCAGTCGCCGTTCATGCATCCAGCGAACGCGATGCACAGCAGGGAAAGTAATAGATATTTAGCTTTTTCCATTGTACGGGAGTTTTAGAATCTATAAGTTATGTTCAGCATTCCGTTGATTCCGTATGCATAATAGAGCTTAGGGTTGCGCGAGAACTTGTAAGTGCGCGCCTTGTTCACCTCGCCTGTCGAAGTGTAGCTGTTGTCCTGGCGGCTCTGCTCGAATCCTCCTGTGGTGATATTCGTGTTGTTGAGGATGTTGGTGAGCATGAGGTTTATTGACAGCTGGCCGCGCTTCAGGTAGATGCTCCTGCCGATAGAGGCATCGAGCATGAAGCCGCCATTGCCTTCAAGCTGCCCGGGCACGTCGTAGTTTGCACCGTCAAAGCGTCCGTCGGCTTCGAGGGAGCGCTGGTATCTGAGGTTCGGCGCATAGCTGAGGTATATGCGGTCGTAGTAGTTTCCGTTGAGGTCTATGTACCATCCGCCCGAGTGGTAGCTCAGGCCGATGTTATATACCGACAGAGGAGTGCCATACTCGCGCATCCCTTTGTTCATGCAGATGTCGTCATACATCTCTGCGCTGGTCGATTCCATGTACCGAACGTTGGAGTTGTTGAGGTTCTTTGCGTCACTGATTGTTCCGAACGACTTGATGCTGAAGGCCGGGGTAATCTTGAAGTCGAGCCCCCACTCCACTCCGTAAGCCTCCTTGCGTATGCCGGTGAGGGAGACGTAAGAGAAGGAATTGATCTGGTCGTAGTAGAACTGCTGCCACTCTGTGACGTCGGTCATATAATAATAGTACGCGTTGATGTTGGCGTGGAGCCACGAACAGTCAAGCTGATAACCTATTTCCGAGCTGAACACCTTCTCGTTCTTCAGGTTCTTGACGAAGTTGTTGTTTATTTCCGGGGCCTGGAATGACTCAGATGCCGTTGGAGCCTTGGTTTCGTAGCCCAATCCCATGGTCAGCATGCTGCCTCCGCCGAGGTCGGCTGTCACGCCGGTCTTGAATCCCCCGTCGAGGAAGCGTGCCGTTCCGCTCTTGCCGAACGAGTTGGCCGGGTCCATACCGTTGCGCATATTGCCTTCACGCTGCATTGCCGTCCCGCCCACGCGTCCGCTCATGAAGCCGTGGAGCACGTCTTGCCTGAAGGTGTATGTGGCCCATACGTTGGCCTTGTTCACGAAGAGATTGTAGTCGTAGCCGAAGCGGTCGCCAACGCCTACGGCAGCATTGGGGTTGTTGAGGTCATACTGCACGCGCGGGTCATCGGCGGCATAGGTGCCAAGTGCGTAAGTGTTAATGTTGTGATACACACTCGCCCCAAGCAGGTCTTCCATCGTCTGGTAGTGCATTCCCTTTGTTGTTGAGAGCATGAATCCCACGTCGAGCGATGCTTTCTTGCTGAGGTCGGTCTTCAAGGACGATGCGAGCGAGAATGCCAGCTGGTCGTTGTTCTTGGCCTGTATGTAGTACATGGCGTCTGCCCCCTGGGCCGACGCGCCCCTGTTAGCGGCGTAGAGGCGGTTCCAGTTTATCTGCCTGTTAGCCTCTGAGGCCGTGAAATAGTCGTAAGCCTTCTGCCAGTTGGCCAGTGCCTCCGGCGTGCGGTAGTCGGCGTCGCCGTCGCCCCAGACGTCGTAATAGCTGCTCGGCAAGTTCTTCCAGTAGTCGGGCTGCGGGTTCTCGCTGTTGTTGTAGTTGAGCTTCGTGCTCTTGTACATGCTGTATTTGCCGCTGAAGGCCGTCGTGAGGTGCATCGTTTCGTCAATCTTCCAGTCCCAAGTGAGCAGGGCGGTCGGGGCGAAATCGTTCACCACGCGCGAGTTGCGCACCTTGCCGTCCTGGTAGCCCCAGTATGGGTTGTAGTAATTGCTGTTGGCCAGCCAATAGCTCTCATCGGTGGCAGGGCCTTGCGACGAGCGCTCGGTAGGGTTGCCCCAGGTCACGAGCGATAGGCTGTGGCGGTCGTTGAACACTTTCTCCAGGCCGAGGAAATAGGACAGCGAGTTGTAGAACGTACCCTTTACGTAGCCGCGGTTTGCCCAGCGGTACGTCACGTTGCCGGTGAATGCCCATCCTTTTTCCGACAGTCCGGTGTTGAAGGTATACATCCCTCGCAGCGTGTAGTTGCGGTTGGCACCGCTCACGGCGATGCGATGGCCAGCCGCATAGTGGCTCGGACGGAAATTGTAATTGTTCGAGCCAGCGGCCGCAGGCATGGAGAAGTTGTTGCTCTCAAATGGCAACGAGTATTCCACATCGCGCGCCTGGTTGTTCAGGCCGCCTATCAAGGAATACCTGAACTGGCCCGACTCTGCGTCGTTCATGGGCGCGCCGTTGATGAAAATCTCGTTGTACTTCTGGTCGAGGGCGCGGTAGCGGAAGCGCGCCGGACTGAACAGGTAGCCCACTTCCGAGGCGTAGATGTTGCTGTTGGAGCTGACTATGATGACATTGTCTGTCATGTCGGCTGTCGGACTTCTGCCCAGCCTGGCCTGCCACCTGGGCCGCTGCCGACGTGGCGCAGCACAGGGCGGCCACAGCTAATTTCAGCTTTTTCTGCATAGGTCGTGAATGTTTAAACGTAAATGATTCCAATTCGCAAAGTAACTAAAATATTTCTAATAAACGAAGAAAATGGCAATAATTTTTTGTGAATTGTATCTTGCAATTGGCAAAACGGACACATTATAAGACAACAAGAGCAATGTGCGCGCGCCCAAGCCGCCGCCGGAACAATTGCAGAAAAATGACGACAAAACCCACCCAGGCCGCGGCTGCGGCCTAACAGTGAAGCAAGACTGCCTGTCCTGAAGAGCAAAACAGGCTGTTCAGAGATGCAGAACCTTTAGTTTTGCACATTGGAAAACAAACGCAATGAAAGAGCGTTATAATAAAAAAAACGTTAACCATGGGAGCGGAGGTGAACTATTCGCGAAACAGAGCCTTTCAGTGCTATGGGCTGTATCAGACCTCCGTTCCCTGCTGCGCCAAGGGTCCAGTTAGAATGCAAGCCGTCCGCGGCCATTCACATGGGCGTGGCAAGGCCAATAAAGGTTTTTTAGACGACGGCGCAGCCATGGTCAACGTTAAAAATATGGAGACAAAGATAATGAAAAAAAGTGTTTTGTGGGAGTTGACATCGCAAAAAGACGTTTGATGCGGTTATTTATGAGCAAGGCACGGCAAAAGCCTCGGCTTCCTCATACCGCCACTTCAGCAACGATGCCGAGGGGTTCTCCGGCCTGCTGTCATGGCTGACATCGGAGACCGGGTTCAAGACCGGGGCTTTGGTCGTGGGGATGGAGAACACTGGCCTTTACGGTTACGCTCTGTGCCGCTTCCTTGAAAGGGGAGCGTGTGGACTACTGCGTGTTCAACCCCTTGGCCTTGAAAAAGGTCCCTGGGGCTCGTCCGCGGCAAGGACGACAGGGTTGGCGCCTTCCGCATAGCCCGCTTCACCTACCAGCACAGGGACTGCCTGCGATACTCCAGGCTCTCCGGGGAGACCGTGCGCAAACTTAAGAGGCTCGCCACGGAACGGGCGCGGCTGGTAAGGCAACTGGCCGCAAACAAGGCTTTTTGCCACAGACCACAAGTCCTCGGAAGGGGGAGGGGAGCAAGTCGGCAGGGCGTTGGAACTGGCGGCACTCATCCAGACGTTCATCGACAGGGTCGAAAGGACATGGAGGAGGCCGTCAAGGCAGACGTGGAGGTCATGACAAACTATTCACTGCTGACAAGCATAAAGGGCATAGGGCCCGTCAACGCCGTCGCAGCGATTGTCTCCACGGACAACTTCAGAGCATTCGACAACCCAAGGCAGTACGCCTGCTATATCGGGGTGGCACCATTCCCAAACACATCCGGAACATCCGTCAGGGGAGGACAAGGGTGTCAAAGCTGGCCATGGCGGACATAAAGGCCAAAATAACGCAGGCCGCACTCTCCGCAATAACATACGATAGCGAGATGGCTGAGTACTACAGCAGGAAAACTGGGCAGGGGAAGCACCCATCCTCGGTGCTCAACGCCGTCAAGTTCAAGCTCATATGCAGGATGTTCGCAGTCATAAGGCGAAAAGGCAAATATATCAGCGGAGCTGGGCAATACAGGAACGTCTGCGCGGAAAGTAAACAATGCAACATCGGACTTAATGTTTATTAACGGAATTTTAACGCCGAATACTTGCATAAGTCTTAGAATACAGCCCGTTTTGCAGTGCAAGAAAGCAAAAGCCACAACACTCTGTGACACAAGGCATTACGCGCAGAAAGGCTTATTGCAATAAATCCTTACATTTGCGGCGCGGACAATTGCGCATGGCAACAATCACCCGGCGGTCGATTAATTTTTCATTAAAGTTGCAAGAATATATCATTAACAGCATTGCCATGTCGGCAAAATTTGCGATATTTGCAAAATAAAAAGACAAAAGGCATGAAAAGGTACATTATTTTATTGGCTATGCTGCTCGCCATCGGCGCAAGCGCAAAGGCACAGGGCGAAAAGAAATACTCAGTATACGCAGTAGGCTTCTACAACCTGGAAAACCTGTTTGACACCTGCCACGACGCAGGCAAGAACGACTACGAGTACCTTCCCGACGGCTCCATGAAGTGGAACGGCATGAAGTATTCCAACAAACTGCGCAACATGGCGCGCGTACTGGCCGACATGGGCACAGACTTGCTGCCCAACGTTGGGTGCACACTTATCGGAGTAAGCGAGGTGGAGAACGCCAAGGCACTGACAGACCTCACGGCGCAGGAAGCGCTTGCGCCCAGGGGGTACAAGTATTGCCACACAGAGGGCGAGGATGCACGCGGTGTCGACTGCGCGCTCCTGTACAACCCGAGACTCTTCACCGTGCGCAACGTGAAGCTGCTGCCCTACGTCCAGACGCTCGAGAAAGACAGTGCATACAAGACACGCGGCTTCCTCACCGTCAGCGGCACGCTGGCCGGGGAGCACGTGACGGTCATTGTGGCCCACCTGCCAAGCCGGTTCAACGGCTCGTTCTACCGCGAACTGGGCGCCAGGCAAATCAAAGCCATAAAGGATTCGCTGATACAAGAAGACCCACAGGTGAAGGTCATCGTAATGGGCGACATGAACGACGACCCGATGAACCGCTCGATGGCCGTGGAACTCGGGGGCAAGCGTGAGATATCCGAAGTAGGCGAAGGCGATATGTACAACCCATGGTGGAACACGCTCAAGAGCGGCAAAGGCACACTCTTCTACAACGGCAGCTGGAACCTGTTCGACCAAATCATCCTCTCGCCATCACTCATCTGCCGCGACGGCAAGAAAGACTACTCAACACTGAAGTACCTCAGGCACCAGATATTCAGCCGCGACTACCTGTTCCAGCAAGAAGGGCGCTACAAAGGCACCCCAAAGCGCACCCACGCAGGCGGTGTGTGGCTCAACGGATACAGCGACCACCTTCCAACCATAGTATACCTGGTAAAGCAACAGAACAAGAGATAAACGTCACCAGCCTCAACTTTTGCGTTGCCGCCTGCCACACTGCCTTAATGAACCCGGCAAACGGCAATGCAAAGCTTATGGAGGCAAAACAAAACCTACGCTGTCCATGGAGTCACACCCTTTCGAGCCTTTCATGCCAGCACACGCGCAGCTGCTCATGCTCGGCACATTCCCACCCTCACAAAAGCGATGGTGCATGCCGTTCTATTACCCAAACTACCAGAATGACATGTGGCGCATCTTCGGAATCTGCTTCTTCGGCGACAAGGCCCACTTCCTCCTGGAAGACGAAAAGCGCTTCAACCTTGAGTTGATAAAGCCATTCCTCACCGAGAAAGGCATAGCCATGTACGACACTGCCGTTAAAGTGAGGCGCACAAAGAACACCGCCTCCGACAAAGACCTGGAAATATTGCAAGCCGCCGACCTCGACTCCATGCTCCGCCAGCTACCATGCTGCCGCGCCGTAATCACTGCCGGGCAGTTAGCAACCGACGTTTTCTGCCGCCACTTCGGCATCAGCGTGCCTAAGGTTGGGGCGTTCACGGAGTTCAACTTCGACGGGCGCTGCGTCAGGCTCTACCGCATGCCAAGCTCATCGCGGGCCTACCCGATGAGCACCGAGCGCAAGGCTGAGCAATACGAAACCGTGTTCAGATACCTCGGAATGCTGTAACCACTGCACAACATTAACATAACCGCAGGCCGCCCGGTGCCGCATGAGCCGCCAAGGGGCAAACACGAGCATACGGCCGACTGCACAACAACCAATGGAAATGACGATAATAGGAGTTGCCGGAGGCACCGGCTCTGGCAAGACCACCGTGGTCAGGAAGATAGTTGAGTCGCTACCGCCCCACTACGTGGCTGTGGTTCCGCTCGATTCTTACTATAACGACGAGTCGGCAGCCACGCCCGAGGAGCGCAAGTCTATCAACGTAGACCACCCGGATGCCTTCGACTGGTCGCTGCTCACAGCCCACGTGAAGGCGTTGCGCGACGGACGGCCAATAGAAATGCCAGTCTATTCATACAAGGAGTTCAGCCGTCTGCCGCAGACTGAGCGCATCGAGCCACGCCCGGTGGTGATTGTCGAAGGCATAATGGTATTGCTCAACAAGGAGCTCCGCGACATGATGGACCTCAAGATATACGTTGACACTGACTCTGACGAACGGTTCATACGCAACCTCCAGCGCGATGTGATTGAGCGCGGGCGCACCGTCGAGATGGTGATCGACCGCTACCTGCGCATGAAGAAGCCCATGCACGAGCTGTTCATAGAGCCGACAAAGAAGTATGCCGACCTCATCATACCGCAAGGTGGCGAGAACAACACCGGCATAGAGATCCTGCGGAAGTACATCGAGGGCATTGTCGCAAACCGCTGAGGGCAGGCTGATGTGCCTGCCGCAGCGCACTCCGCCGCAGCAAGAACGTCACACGATGTCAGTATGCCCGTCGCGGCTTGCCTGTTCCAGACGTTTTTTCCACGAATATATCTTCACAGCATTTACAATCTCGGTGATGCCGTAAAGCAAGCTGCACCATCCGAGGATGACCAACGGCAGGGCCGCGCTCTCCATGGGCTTGATGATGGCATACAGACCGACCAGAAGAACCAGCGAAGGGCATACCCAGTAGAAGAACGAAAAGCGTCCGTAGCGGCGCGCCGCGAGCAAAGCCATGAACTGGTTGATGGCACCGAGGATGAGTATCGCGCCGAGCACATACATCAGTCCGGCCACAAACATGGCTGGCTTTATGGCGAGCAGTGCGCCAAGGATGAGGCTGCCAAGGCCGACTACGGGCAGCGGCGGGCGGCCCTGGCTCACCACCCGGCCGTCTGCATCGGTTATCTTGTATGCCGAGGCTGTCCTTACGGCGTTGAAGTACGTGGCGCACGAAATGACACCCGACAGCAAGAACAGCACCCCGATGGCTATCGTTATCCACGTAACGGTGGCATCGGGATATTGGATGAGCAGCACTCCGACTATGAGGGAGCACACCGCACGGAACAATGAACTTCGTAACACTTTCATGACTCTGAGGTTTTAACTTATTGCAAATATAAGGATAAAAGCTGTAAGGAACAATTTTTCAGCTCACTTTTTGACAAAAAGACATACCGATGACCACACTTTACTTGGCTAGGCACGGCGAGACCGTGGACAACGTGAACAGGATAATGCAGGGGCAGACCCAAGGCCGCCTGACCCTCAATGGCATAAGGCAGGCCGAAGAGCTGCGCGACAGTATGGCGCAGGCCTGCCTCGACGCCGTCGTGGCTAGCGACCTTCGCCGCGCCGTGGACACTGCGGCAATCATAGCCGAACCCCACGGGCTGCCCGTGGCCACCACCCCACTGCTGCGCGAGCGCGACTGGGGCAGCTTCACAGGCAGGTATATACCAGAGCTTAAAGACGAACCGTGGCCCAATGACATTGAGACGCTCGACCAACTGAAAGCGCGCGCCGCTGTGTTTCTCGACTTAATGCGCCGCGAGCACGCCGGGCAAACGGTGCTCGCCGTTGGCCACGGCATAATCAACAAGGCCATACAAGCCGTGCTCTACGGCAAGCCCATGCAAGAGATCAAGCGCATGGAAAACGCAGAAGTAAGGAAATTGGAATTGTGATTCACTGATTTAGGGCATCCAATTGCCGCTGCACGACAAAAGCCCATCTGCTTATGGACAAGAAAAAGCACGAGGCAGCAATGTACACAGCCCCCAAATGCCTCACGGCAACATCAACCGCACCCCGATAAAGACATAACAAGCCGGGCGAACCGCCCATGCGGTTCGCCCGGCTATATTCTTACGTTCCCCCACCGCAAAGCGATGGTTCAAAACCTCTTGCCTACAGCAGCTTGGCAAGCCTCACCCGATGTTTATCTGGCGAGCGAGCTTTGCCTTCGTCTCGACCATCTTTGGCAGGCTGACGGTAAGCACGCCATGCTCCACCTTTGCAGAAATCTTGTCCTTGTCTACGTCGTCGGGCAATATCAGCGTCTGTTCATATTTTGAATATGAGAACTCGTGGCGCAGATAGCGCGTGTTGCTGTCCTCTTCCTTGTGCTCGTCGTGGCTCTCCATCTTTATCGTAAGGTTGCCATCATCGTTGATATGCACGGCAAAGTCCTCCTTTTTCATCCCTGGAGCGGCTAGCTCCACGGTATAGCCCTTATCGCTTTCCTTTACGTTGATTGCCGGTGCTGTGGCATTGGCCTTAGGCATGAAGTCGGTGTCAAAGAAATCGTTGAACACGTCAGGCAGCCATCCTGAGTTTCTTCTAACTGGTGTCATAATCTTGTCTCCTATCATTTACGTTGTTAATGTTAGCTTTACCGATTGCCTCTGCTTTCGCTTCGGCTTTCACCAAGCATTGTGCAACAAGCGTACCACACCAGCCGATATGCCATTTTGGCATCATGTGCAGACAAACTGACGCTGAGTGGCTTAATAGGCATATATGGTATGTAAAGAAAAAAGACATGAGGTAGCGTGCCTTACGGCAAATTGCGGAATCCACTCTCCCTCAGGCAGTTATGCCGCAACGCAGCCCCATGGTAATGAAACATACGGTTCGGGCCTGCAATACAGGCCGTTCGATGCACCCAAACGCCCCGTATTGCAGGCCCGAACGGCCTTTACCGGCAGGCGGCCATGCCTATGTAATCATTTGTTACTTAACTTGGCGGCGAGCGCATACGCCATTGCCGATGGCTGCCGCGCGCAGACTGAAGCAAGCACAGAGGCTGCTACGCATCGCTCCCGGCCATGGCCTTGAGCACGTTTACGCCCTCTTCTACCGTATTCACGCCGGCTATGACCATAGAGCGCTTGCCGTTCAGCTCGCGAAGGTTGCAGCGGCGCGGGTTTGCGGCAATGTAGTCGAGCACACGGTCAAAAGCCTTGCTCCTGTAATACGCGCTCTGAGGGTTGCTCACGAAGAAGAGAGTCATGCGCCCTTGCTTCAGCATTATCTTCTCGCAACCCAAGCTCCGCCCCATACGGCGCAACGGAACTACGCGCATAAGCTCTTCGCCCACCTGCGGAACAGGGCCGAAGCGGTCTTCCATCCGCGCGCGGTAGCGCTCCAGCTCGTCGTCGCCCTTCAGGCTGTCAAGCTCGCGGTAGAGCAGCATCCGTTCGCTGTCGCTCGGCACATACCGGTCTGGGAAGTACATTTCGATGTCGCTCTCCAGCGCGCAATCATCCACAAAAGCGTCTCCCCCGGCCTCGCCAGTGGCAGCCTCCTCCTCGTACAAGTCGGCAAACTCATCATTTTTCAGCTCTGTGACAGCCTGGTTGAGTATCTTCTGGTATGTTTCGTAACCCAGGTCGGCAATGAATCCGCTCTGCTCAGCGCCGAGCAGGTTGCCCGCCCCGCGTATGTCAAGGTCCTGCATGGCTATGTTGATGCCCGAGCCGAGGTCAGAGAAATTCTCAAGGGCCTCAAGCCTGCGGCGCGACTCGGGGTTGAGGTCGGCCAAGCGGCGCAAGCAGGTAGCAGAACGCCTTGCGGTTGCCCCGGCCTACGCGGCCCCTCATCTGGTGGAGGTCGCTCAGACCGAAGTTCTGCGCCCCGTTTATGATTATGGTGTTGGCGTTGGGTATGTCAATCCCGTTCTCAACGATGGTCGTCGAGAGCAGCACGTCATAGTCATAATTTGCAAATCCCATGATTATCTGCTCCAGTTCCTCGGGTTTCATCTGCCCGTGGCCGATGGCTATGCGCACGTCGGGGATGTACTTGCGTATCATGTCGGCAATCCGCGAGAGGTCGCTTATGCGGTTGTTGACGAAGTAAACCTGGCCGTTGCGGCTCATCTCGAAGTTTATTGCGTCCGCTATGATCTCGGGGCCGAAGGTGTGTATCTCTGTCTGGATGGGGTAACGGTTGGGCGGCGGTGTCTGTATGATGCTCATGTCGCGCGCTCCCACGAGCGAGAACTGGAGCGTGCGGGGAATCGGCGTGGCCGACATCGTCAGCGTGTCGACATTGACTTTCACCTGGCGGAGCTTCTCTTTCGTGGCCACGCCAAACTTCTGCTCCTCGTCTATGATAAGAAGCCCTAGGTCATGGAACTTTACCGACTTGCCAATCAGCTTATGGGTGCCTATCAATATGTCTATCTTCCCTGCCTCAAGGTCGGCAAGCACAGCCTTGGCCTGCTTGGGGCTGCGGGCCCGGGTGAGGTAATCCACACGCACTGGGAAGTCTTTCAGCCTCTTGCTAAACGTCTGGTAGTGCTGGTAAGCGAGCACAGTGGTCGGCACGAGCACAGCCACCTGCTTAGAGTCGCAGGCCGCCTTGAACGCCGCCCGCACCGCAACCTCGGTCTTGCCGAAGCCTACATCGCCGCAGACAAGGCGGTCCATGGGCCGCTGTCTCTCCATGTCGGCCTTCACGTCTGTGGTTGCCTTGAGCTGGTCGGGGGTGTCCTCGTAAAGGAAACTCGCCTCCAATTCATGCTGCATGAAAGAGTCCTGGCTGAAAGCATAGCCCTTTTCGTGGCGCCGTTGGGCATAAAGCTTGATCAGGTCACGGGCAATGTCCTTTATCTTTTTCTTCGTCCGCTCCTTCAAGTGCTCCCATTGCCCTGTGCCAAGATGGCTGAGCCGCGGCGGCTCCCCATTGTCCTGGGCCTTGTACTTTGACACTTTGTAAAGCGAATGTATGGAGACATAGATTGAGTCGCCGTGCTGATACTGTATCTTTATCATCTCCTGGTAACCATCACCCTGCGGCATTCGCACCAAGCCACCGAAGCGGCCGATGCCGTGGTCTACGTGAACGACATAGTCACCGACCTCAAACTGCTGTATCTCCTTGAGCGTAAGAGCAACCTTGCCGCCCCTGGCACGGTCGGAACGGAGGTTGTATTTATGGAAGCGGTCGAATATCTGGTGGTCTGTGAAGAAACACATCCGCAGGCCATTGTCAACGAATCCCTCATGGAGAGTGCGGTCGACGGGTGTGAAAACGATGCCAGACTGAGAATTGGCGACATGATATCGAGGGGCATTGACAAGCTCGCCGGCTGCAACAGCAGAGTCACCGGCAGCCAGGAATGACTGCTTCCGGCAATCTTGATTCGCTCTTCCCAATCCCGGACTGTCAGTTTTAGATTCCAATATCTCCTTCAGACGCTCATTTTGTTTCTGGCTGTCAGCCAGTATGAAGAGCCTGTAGCCCTTAAGTTGGTAGTCTTCGAGGGTGCGGCGGAGCAAGTCGAAGTTCTTGTGGAACAGCGGCTGGGGGGTGATGTCAAACGAAATGGCGGCATCAGGTTGCCTTACGTGGCGGCGGCCTATTTCCACCAGCCGGAAGTCGGCGGCGGCCTTGCCGAACTGCGCAGGGCTTACCAGCTGCACTTCCTTGCGCATCTGCTCGCTCACGGCCTGCTGCTCCATCTCAGTAAGGCCCTCCATCCGCTCGGCCATAGCTTGCCGCGAGAACCCCTCGTCGTATATCTTGGAAATAGAGTCGTGCACAAACACAAAGTCGCGCACCACGAGGACGGTCTCTGCCGGCAGGAAAGAAAGCAGCGGCACACGGTCTTCGGTCATGCCGGCCAGCTCGGGCACAATCTCCACGCGGTCGCGGCGGTCGCGCGAGAGTTGCGTCTCCACTTCAAACGTGCGTATGGAATCTATCTCGTCGCCAAAGAAATCGAGGCGGAAAGGATACTCGCAACTGTAAGAAAAGACATCGAAGATGCTGCCGCGGCGCGCAAACTGGCCCGGTTCATATACGTAGTCGACCTCGCGGAAGCCAAAGTCGCGCAACGTCCTGGACAGCTCCGTCACATCGGTCTCCTGCCCTGCGGACAGCTCTACGCGCCGGCTGTCGAGTCGCTTGCGCGATACCACCAGCTCGGCAATGGCCTCGGGATAAGAGACGATGAACAACTGGGAGGCGACAACCGGGAATTGTGAATCATGATTACCGCCATCGGCACCTACGCAAGGGGTACAGCCGCCATACACAACAGCACCTGAAACTGCTTTGCCGGCTGGCCCTGCTGCGGCTTGCGCAGCACTGTCTTCGCGCCGCGAATCCCGATTTACGGTTCTCCCTTCCCCGTTTACCTCCGCATACCCCGCCACCCTGGCCAGCACCTCCGTGCGCAGTATCTCGCTGGCAGAGTCGCGCTGGCCATACTTGACGGCGCGGCGGTATGACGACGGGAAGAAAAGCACGTCGCGGTCGCCAAGCAACTGCACGAGGTCGTGGTAGAAATAGCCTGCATCGTCGGCATCCTGCATAATGAAAAGAAGAACCGGCGGCAACTTGCCGGCCAGGCTGCCGAACACCACAGGGGCCGACGAAGCCACCAGGCCGTCGAGGTACACCGTCCTCACCGACCTGTCACCAAGCGCGCACGCCAATGCCCCGACCTGCGGAAGCCTGGCGTAAAATTCTCTTATCTCCTTTATTTCCATTGCTAATACGGCCGCAAAGTTACAGCAAATTGCAGACAATGCAAAATAAAATGCGGCATAATGAGTGCCGACGACGCAACTCTCAACTACAGCCGACACGCCGCGAGGGGGCGGCAACCGCATACCGGACTGCATGTCGCAGCCAACGTGAGTTGCCAAAAGAAACGCTTCGATGCCGTAGGGCACCCATGAAAAAATCACGACAGCCATCGGCTTATTCAGCCGTGTAAGCCGTTTCGTGATGCCACAAAGGCCGCTTGCCAGCCCAGAACGTGGCGTTCGACGGGTTGAAACAGGCCGTTTCGCCACGCCAAACACTGCGCGATGCCAACCATCTGGCAACCAGACAATTGCACGAACTGACGGCAACAGGCATGGAACATGAAAAAGACAGACATTTCATCAATCCCAAATACCTGCCGCCACTGCTGCGCAGAGCCGCAACGCCTGATGCCTGTCCGCGCCATGCCGCCTACATTATATGCAAAGACAAAAAACAATGGCCGCCATTTGCCGATTCGTCAGATTTTATTCCTACCTTTGTGGCATCAATATCCAACAACCTATGATTATGAAGAAAATACTTACCATCATGGCGGCAGTGGCCACCGCACTGCCCTCCCTGGCTCAGACAGCCGCGCAGACAGAGGTGCTAAACGCGGCACGCAGTGCCAACGACTACTTCATGGCGAAGTATGCCGACCCCACCGAGCCAACCCACGTGAAGAAAATACGCCCCAGCCACCTGTGGACAAGAGCGGTATATTACGAAGGCCTCATGGCCCTCAACGCCATAGACCCGCAGGACAGATACATCGACTACACCGACCGCTGGGCGGCTTTCCACAAATGGACACCACGCGACGGCACAGGCACGCGCGACGCCGACAACCAGTGCTGCTCGCAAACCTACCTCGAACGCTTCGTGATGACAGGCGACTCTGCCATGCTCCGCCCCACCCGCGAGAACCTGCAAGGCCAGATGGCCGAGGGGAAACTCGGCTACTGGACTTGGATTGATGCCATACAGATGGCCATGCCCGTATATGCGCAGATGTACAAGATAACGGGCGACGGGGCATATCTTGACCACGCGATGGCCATGTACCGCTGGAGCCGCAACGAATGTGGCGGCGGACTGTTCAACGAAGAAGACGGGCTGTGGTGGCGAGACGCCGACTTCGTGCCGCCCTACAAGGAGAAAGACGGCAACCAGTGCTACTGGAGCAGGGGCAACGGCTGGGTGCTGGCAGCGCTAGTACGCGTGATGGACCAGATGAAACCCAGGGGCAAGGCATACAAGGAACTGAAGAAAGACTTCATGGCCATGTGCAACGCACTGGCTGGCTGCCAGCGCGAAGACGGTTTCTGGAACGTCAGCCTCGCATCGCCTGCCACCTACGGCGGCAAGGAGACGAGCGGCACGGCCCTCTTCCTCTACGGCATCAGCTGGGGACTGCGCAAGGGCTACCTCAAGGAGAAGGCATTCCGCCCTGTGGCCGACAAGGCTTGGCAAGCCATGAAGGCCCAAGCACTTCACCGCGACGGATTCCTCGGCTATGTGCAAGGCACCGGCAAGGAGCCCAAGGACGGCCAGCCCGTCACTTACGACAAGGTGCCCGACTTCGAAGACTTTGGCCTCGGGTGCTTCCTACTCGGAGCTACAGAGTATTACAAACTGCTCGGCGAAGACTGACGGCGGCCCCATGACACAGTGCGCACCTCAAGCGGGAAACCAACGGCAAGCTGCTGAAAGAGCGTACGTATGTGTTAATTTATAAAAAATAACGGGTGCAAGCCATACAACAAAAGGGAAAATAGGGTAATTTTGCGCCGGATAATTTAAAACTGCGGTTATGAAGAAAATCATTTTATTGTCAATGATGCTCGTTTGCTGCCTCGCCGTGGCCGTGGCCCAGCAGGCCGGAGACAAGAAACAGGCACAAATAAAGTTCGACAAGACAACCCACAATTTCGGAAAGTTCTCTGAGTCGTCGCCAAAAGTGTCGTGCGAGTTTACATACACCAACGTAGGTGAGGCTCCGCTAATCATCAACCAAGCCGTGGCAAGCTGCGGCTGCACTGTGCCGGAGTACACAAAGACACCCGTACAGCCCGGGCAGAAAGGCAAAATCAAAGTCACTTACAACGGCGCAGGCCGCTTTCCAGGCCACTTCAAGAAGTCAATCACCATCAGGACCAACGGTGCCGTTGAGATGACACGCCTTTACATAGAGGGCGACATGGAAGAAGCCAAGAAGTGAAAACGGCGCCACAGCCGCGCCATGAAACGCATATTGCGCGCCTGCCAGCCCGCCACAGCGGAGCAGACAGGCGCGCAAAGTATGCAAGTATCAAACTACAGGTCAAGCCGGCAACCCACAACAAAGCATGGAATGCGTAAAAAGGAGCCACCTGAAGCACATGGAAATGCCGCCCGCAGGTAACCCCATGCTGTCAGTGCTGCCACAGTCACGGTGGCGTTTCGCCTTTTTCTGGCTGCACCATTTCGCCTGTACCACCCGCATCGCGTGCATGGCCGTGGCCGTGGCTGTCGCGGCCGCAGTTGCTTACGCCATCTGCCACGGCGACTGGGTCTGGGCTGCGCTAGCCACATGGACAGCCTTGATGCTCGTGCTAGCCGGGATACACTTCGGACTTTCAGACTACATGTTCGAAAAGAAGCACGGAAGCAAGAAACGCATAGACCAGGTAGGCATATCAAAGGTCTGGTGCGATGCCGACGGACGGTACTTCTGCCACCTGTCATGGCCGTGGACACACATCAAGCGGGTATATTTCTACAACCGTTTCGTGGTGATAGTCGCCGTCAACGACAAAGGGCTAAAGTGCTGGTACTTACTCCCAACAGCCAAGCCCTACGAATGCCGCAAGACCATCATGCACTACTGGTGGCTGTCAACCAAGGGCATCAGCCCCGAAAACCAGCCAAGCTATTATTCAAAAGAGGAGAGAAAAGCCGTCGAGAACTTCATTGCCACACGCTTCGGGCAGCCAAGCCGCATCATCTATGACCGCTACCTGGCTGACCTAGACATTGACCTTGCCATCATAAACCCGTCGACAGACAAGCCGTACTACACAGTATGCACCATCGGGGCAGGAGCTTACGTGATGGGAGTTCCCTACAAACTCCACCAGGAATGCCACGCCGAGCAACGCACCGAATACGTAACCTACCTGCCGCCGGAATGGAACGCAGAGAGCATCAGCCTCGAAGAGGAACGCAACAGCTGGCCAATGGACATCATGCGGATATGCGCCCAGGAAGCGCAACAGGACAAGACATTCACCATGGCTGGCAGGATGATAAGATACTCGCAGCCATTTGCGCCGTCAACCGAGGCCCAAACCGTGTTCCTTACCCACCCCCTGCCCGACTTGCGGCAACCCATGTGCGCCAACTTGCAGACCTCGTGCACTGTAGGATTCCTGCAGATGGCGTTCATAACCAATGCCGAAAGCGAGAAGTTGCTAAACCTCCCGATAAGCGGCGACAACATCCTAACCGTGCTTGACGTGGCCCCAGAGAAACTCAAAGCCGCCCTGCCAGAGGAGCGAGGGCGCCTGTGCGCAGAGGCCCTGATGCGCCATTTCAGGCAGATCACGCCGCCAGCAATGGTGTTATAGCCCAAGTGCCGTATGAATGGCATGGCTGCATGGTCAGAAATCATACGAGAAACCGAGCGAGCAGTACTCTTTGAACTGCCAGTAGCCGAGGTCTTCGTCATAGTTGCCACCGTCATCGAAACGCGGATAGAGGAAGATGTTGGTGCTGATGTACTTCACTATGTTGAGCGTTATGGTGTTCTCCCACTCCATCTGCACCCGCTTGTAAGTGGTGTAGCCATAGAACCGTGACTTCCACTTTATCTGGTCGGTGATTTGCCACGTAAGGTCGACCGTGACCTGCGAGCCGAAGTCTTCCTTGGTATGGTGGTCGCCGACGACACCATAGCTGCCGGCGAGGTTCTTGCGGCCTACATACAGGAAGTTGAAAGCCAGCGCGGAGAGGTTTATGCTGCCCTTCAGGCGGTTGTTCTTCGTGGCCACGGAGTAGTCCATACCGAGGCCGACGTTGAGGTTGAAGGGTGACATGAAGTCGGAGTACACCTTCTTGTCATTACTCTTAAGGCCCTGGGTGAACTGCGTGTAGGCCAGCAGCTGTATGGTGTAGTACCAATTGTTCTTGGCCTGCAGCCCCAGTTTGCCCGTATAGCGGAGCATATCGTTGTTGGTCTTGAACTTGTGCAGGGTGTCGTCCTGCGACGTCTGGAAGCCCAGTTTCATCTCAAGCTTGTTCTCAAACTTCACGCGGCTCTTGTTGTTGTAGTTGGCTGTGAGCGTCAGGTCGCCCACCATCGAGTAATTGCTCTCGCCGCCTTTGTACCAGTTGTCTGAGACATAGTTCTGCAGGAGCTGCAGGTTGCCGTCGCCCCCGAACGTCCAGAAGTTCGGCCTCTTAACGAGAACCTGTGCCGGGGCGTACACCGAAACGTCGGGAACAGGCTCCGTACGCTCCACGAGGTCAAGCTCCTGCCGCATGGGCTCGTCCACCATGTCGTTGCGTATTGTGCCAGACTGTCGCAGGCCGGTCTCTGTTGCGCGCACGAGGTCGGGCCGCCTCAGATACACGCTGAGCAGCGCGGCATCGACAGCAGCTGCCACCGAGTCTGCCACGGTGGCACACGTGTCGGCGCCAACGGCCGTTTCCGCAGGCGAGTGATAGAAAGTCAGCGGTGCAAAGAGGCGATAGTAGCGGCCGTCGGCAGGCCTGTCCCCATGCCGGCGGCCGACGGCGGCCAGCGAGTCGATGCGCCGCAGGCTCTGCCTGAGCGAGTCTGTGTAAGCCTTGACCACCACAGTCGAATCCACAAGCGGGCGTAGCCGGCGGTGCCTCTGGCCGCCGGCCTGCAGACAGGAGCCCAGCACGAAAATCAGCAACAATGCATATCTTGTTTTCATCTTTTTCTTTCTTGGTGTTTCCCCGCAGGGTTGCTATCCCTTGAAAATGTAATTAAATATCACGTTTTGCCAGCCTCTGCTCAACACACTGGCTTACAGCGAGTTGCGGAACGTGCCGTTACCGCTTGCCAAACGGCCTGTCTGAGGCTCCGAAACGGGGCGTTCCAGCCTGCCGGACGGCGCATCTTGGCGCGCAACACGGCCATCGCCACCCCCGGCGCATGGCTTTGTAATCATTTGTTACCCCACCGCTTACGCCCCGCCGCATTGCCGGCAAAGCCGGCAGCGGCCATCACAGCGGCACGCCGCCGCCAGGACATGATTATCTTCTGCAAAGACAACGCAAGCGAGCGGAAAGAAAGCTTGCTTTCCATTTCCCGAGTGCAGCTTACCATCTGCAAAGATAGGCATTTAAAATGAGAAACGGCCAGCTGCGGCAAGAAAAAGAGCAAAGAGCGGCGCGGCAGCAGTTAAATGTCAGGCGATTCTTTGCCGTATCCAGTTTTTTTAGTAATTTTGCACGTTGTTTATAATATCCGATTCACAATAGGGTATAAGTCAAATCTATAAAATAAATATCATCGTGGCAGAAACAAAGTACATCTTCGTCACCGGAGGCGTGGTCTCTTCATTAGGCAAGGGCATCATATCGTCGTCAATAGGCAAGCTGCTCCAGGCAAGAGGCTACAACATCACCATCCAGAAGTTCGACCCGTACATAAACATAGACCCGGGCACGCTCAACCCCTATGAGCACGGAGAGTGCTATGTGACCGTAGACGGCATGGAAACCGACCTTGACCTCGGCCACTACGAGCGTTTCACAGGCATACAGACCACAAAGGCAAACTCGCTGACCACAGGCAGGATATACAAGGCCGTGATAGACAAGGAGCGCCGCGGCGACTACCTGGGCAAGACCATACAGGTGGTGCCACACATAACGAACGAGATAAAGCGCAACGTGAAGCTCCTCGGCGAGAAACACCACTATGACTTCGTCATCACCGAGATAGGCGGAACCATCGGCGACATAGAGAGCATGCCATTCCTCGAAGCCATACGCCAGATGAAGTGGGAGCTGGGCAAGAACGCAGTGTGCGTACACCTTACCTACGTGCCATACCTCAGGGCCGCAGGCGAGCTGAAGACCAAGCCCACGCAGCACTCCGTGAAGGAGCTGCAGAGCGTCGGCATACAGCCCGACGTGCTCGTGCTGCGCACGGAGAAGCACCTGGGCGACGCCATACTGAAGAAAGTCGCCGCCTTCTGTAACGTTGATTTCGACTGCGTGGTGCAGAGCGAAGACCTGCCGTCAATCTACGAGGTGCCGGTGAACATGCTCAACCAGGGCCTCGACGCCGCCATACTGCGCAAGCTCGGCATGGAAATCGGCGAGAAACCAACGCTCGGCCCCTGGCGCAACTTCCTGGAGCGGCGCAACAACGCCACCGATGAGGTGCACATAGGGCTCGTGGGCAAGTACGACCTGCAGGACGCTTACAAGAGCATACGCGAAAGCTTGTCGCAAGCCGGCACATACAACGACCACAAGACCGTGCTCACGTTCATCAACTCAGAGAAAATAACCGAGGAGAACGTGGCCGAAAAACTGGCCGGGCAGGACGGCATCGTGATATGCCCGGGCTTCGGCCAGCGCGGCATAGAGGGCAAGATCATCGCAGCCCACTACACCCGCACGCACAACATACCCACATTCGGCATCTGCCTCGGAATGCAGATGATGGTCATCGAGTTCGCACGCAACGTGCTCGGCTATGCCGACGCCAACAGCCGCGAAATGGACGAGAAGACCGAACACAACGTGATAGACATCATGGAAGAGCAGAAGGACATCACGAACCTGGGCGGCACCATGCGCCTCGGCGCATACGAGTGCGTGCTGCGCCAAGGCTCGCGCGTGCTCGACATATACAAGCAAGAGCACATACAGGAGCGCCACCGCCACCGCTACGAGTTCAACAGCACATACCAGGCCGAATACGAGAAGCACGGCATGATGTGCGTAGGCCGCAACCCCGAGAGCGACCTTGTGGAAATAGTGGAGATACCGGGCCTCAAGTGGTACATAGGCACGCAGTTCCATCCCGAATACCAAAGCACCGTGCTCAAGCCCCACCCACTGTTCCTCGACTTCGTGAAAACGGCGATAGCAAACAAGAAATAAAAACCGACACAGCCAAACACAGACAAACAGAACAACGAAATGAACAAAAACTCGACAATCGGCTTCATACTGATGGCACTGCTCCTCTTCGGCTACGGGTGGTACGTGCAACCCTCAGAAGAGCAAATGGCCATGCAACGCCAGCAAGACTCCATAGAGAACGCACTGAAGCAACAGGCCGAGCAGGAACAAAAGCTGGCCGAAGCCAACCGCAAGGCCAAGGCCGCCGCAGAGGCCAAGGCCGACACCACCGCACTGTTCCACAAAGCGCTCACCGGGCAAAACGAACAGGTGGTACTGAAGAACAGCAACCTTGAACTGACTCTCGACACCAAGGGCGGCGTGGTGAAGAAAGCGCGCATACTTGGCTTCAAAGACCGCAACGGGGCAAGCAACGTGACACTCTTCGACGGCAACGAACAAAGCCTGAACTTCATGCTTGCCGGCAAAACCACCAACATAATCACGCAAGATTTGTATTTCACACCGTCAAATGTCACCGACTCCACCGTCACCATGACAGCCGAGGCTGGTAACGGCGGGGCTATAATCCTCAACTACACACTGGGCAAGGACTACCTCCTGCACCTCTCACTACAGGCAAAGGGCCTTGGCGGACTGTTCGCCCCAAACTGCAAGGAAATGGACATAGAGTGGAGCGACCTGTGCCGGCAGCAGGAAAAAGGATTCACCTTCGAGAACCGCTACGCCACCCTTACATATAAAGAAAAGGAGGGAGGCACCGACTACCTGAGCGAGACATCGGCCGAAGAGGACGAGCAAATCGACGAGAAGCTCGACTGGGTGGCTTTCAAGAACCAGTTCTTCAGCGCAGTGCTGATATCCAAAGACGACTTCGCTGCCAACTCACTCCTCACAAGCGTGCCGCAGGAAAAAGGCTCGGGGTACCTCAAGCAGTACAACGCGAAACTGAAGACATTCTTCGACCCCACCGGAGCGAAACCGACAGAGATGGAAATGTACATCGGCCCCAACGACTTCCGCCTGCTGCAAAGCGTGGAAGAAGAGAGCGCAACAGGCAAGGAACTCGACCTCCAGAAACTCGTCTACCTCGGATGGCCGCTCTTCCGAATCATAAACCGCTGGTTCACGCTCTACGTATTCGACTGGCTCACCGGCCTGGGCTTCAACATGGGCATCGTGCTCATACTCATAACGCTCTTGCTCAAGGTAATAACATACCCCCTGGTGAAAAAAAGCTACATGAGCTCCGCAAAGATGCGTGTGCTCAGACCAAAGATAGAAGAAGCCACCAAGCAGTATGACAAGCCCGAAGACCAGATGATGAAGCAACAGGCAATGATGTCAATGTATGCCAAGTACGGCGTAAGCCCGCTCAGCGGATGTCTCCCCGTGCTCATACAAATGCCCATCTGGGTGGCCATGTTCAACTTCGTGCCAAACGCAATCCAGCTCCGTGGCGAGAGCTTCCTGTGGATAAACGACCTCTCTACATACGACCCCATCATCGAATGGAACAGGAACATATGGCTCATCGGCGACCACCTGAGCCTCACGTGCATCCTCTTCTGCGTGGCAAACGTGCTGTACTCGATTATGAGCATGCGCCAGCAACGCGACCAGATGGTAGGGCAGCAGGCTGAACAGATGAAGATGATGCAGTGGATGATGTATCTCATGCCGGTGATGTTCTTCTTCATATTCAACGATTACTCCGCCGGCCTCAACTTCTATTACTTCGTTTCGCTCTTCTTCAGCGCCGCCATAATGTGGCTCCTGCGCAAGACTACCAACGACGAGAAGCTGTTGGCCATACTCGAAGCACGCTACCAGGAAAACAAGAACAACCCCAAGAAGATGAGCGGCATGGCCGCCCGCCTGGAGGAACTGCAGCGGCAGGCTGCCGAAATGCAGAAGATGCGCGAGCAAGGCAAGAAAAAATAACATTCGAAAACAAAGAAACCAAGTGGCAAGGGCGTTCCTCCGTGGGCGCCCTTGCACTGTAAACTAAAGACCAACAACAATGAACAGACTGACAGCAATGACTGCAGCGGCGTTGCTAACCATAGCCGGCAACGCGCAAACCACACCAACGTCCAACATCGGCAAGAGCGACATAAAGGTTGAAAGCGGCCTTATGACACCCGAAGCGCTATGGGCAATGGGCCGGATTGCAACCGCCACGGCCTCGCCCGACGGCAAGCAGATAGTATACCAAGTGGGATACTACAGCGTGAAAGAGAACAAAGGCCACCAAGTATTGTGCATTGTCGATGCCAACGGCAAGAACAACCGCCAGCTGACAACGGCAGCGACAAGCGAGACCGACCCCGCCTGGATTGAGCAAGGCCAGCGCATAGCCTACCTCAGCGGCGGCGAAGTGTGGGCCATGAAGGCCGATGGTACAGGGCGGGAACAATTGTCAAACAGCGGCGGAAGCATAGAAGCATTCAAGTTCTCGCCCGACGGCAAGAAGGTAATCCTCATAAAATCAATTCCATACAACGACATCATAAAGAAGAACCCCGACGACCTGCCGCTGGCAACCGGCCGCCTTGCCACCGACCTCATGTACCGCCACTGGGACCACTACGTAGAAAGCATACAGCACCCGTTCGTGGCCGACGTGACTGAAAGGGGCATTTCAGAAGGCGAAGACATAATGAAAGGCGAGCCATACGAATGCCCCATGGCACCGTTCGGCGGCATTGAGCAACTCAACTGGAGCCGCGACTCCAGGCAGATAGCCTACACCTGCCGCAAGAAGACGGGGATAGCGTATGCCATCTCGACCGACGCCGACATATATCTCTATGACACCGAGGGCAAGACTACGGTCAACCTGTGCAAGCCCGATGGCTACAAGCCGGTACCTGTCGACCCGACTCGCTCCATGAAATACCAGGCGGTGAACAGCGAGGAGAACCTGAAGAACAACCCAGGCTATGACACCAACCCGCAGTTCTCGCCCGACGGCAGGTACATAGCATGGCAGAGCATGGCACGCGACGGATACGAGGCCGACCGCAACCGCCTTTGCATATACGACATCGCGGCCAAGAGCAAGACATACGTCACCGAGAGTTTCGACTCGAACGTCGACGCTTTCTGCTGGGGTGAGGACTCCAAGACGCTCTCGTTCATCGGGGTTTGGCACGGCTGCGTGAACATTTACCAGGCCAACCTGAAAGGCGAGGTGCGCCAAGTGACCGACGACTGGGCCGACTACGTGGCCATAGCGCCTGCCAACGACGGCAAAAAACTGCTGGCCCTGCGCCAGAGCATGAGCGTGCCGACCGACATCTACATAGTAGACCCGGGCAAGGAGCCGAAAAAGACCAAGGTGGAACAGGTGACCGAAGAGAACAAGCACATACTCGACCAGATAGCCACAGGCAAGGTGCAGCAACGCTGGGTGAAGACAACCGACGGCAAGCAGATGCTCTGCTGGATAATACTTCCGGCCAACTTCAATCCGGCCAAGAAGTACCCCACGCTGCTCTTCTGCGAGGGCGGGCCGCAAACGCCGGTGAGCCAGTCGTGGAGCTACCGCTGGAACTTCCAAATAATGGCGGCCAACGGATATGTCATCGTGGCTCCAAACCGCCACGGGCTGCCCGGGTTCGGCCATGAATGGAACGAGCAAGTGAGCGGCGACTGGACAGGACAGTGCATGGAAGACTACCTGGCGGCCATCGACGACGCTGCCCAGAACCTGCCTTTCGTAGACCGCGACCGCCTCGGTGCTGTAGGCGCGAGCTTCGGCGGATTCAGCGTATATTACCTCGCGGGGCACCACGAAGGGCGCTTCAAGTGCTTCATATCCCATGACGGCGCGTTCAACCTCGAGTCCATGTACACTGACACGGAGGAAGCATGGTTCAGCAACTGGGAATATGAGGATGCATATTGGAACAAGCCGCTCTCGGCTGCCGCAAAGAAGACATACGAGAACTCACCCCACAGGTTTGTCGACAAGTGGGACACGCCCATCCTCTGCATCCACGGCGAAAAGGATTACCGCATAAACTACAACCAAGGCATGGGCGCCTTCAACGCCGCCCGCATGCGCGGCATACCGGCTGAGCTGCTGATATTCCCAGACGAGAACCACTGGGTGCTGAAGCCCCAAAACGGAATCCTGTGGCAGCGCACATTCTTCGGCTGGCTCGACCGCTGGCTCAAGAAGTGACGCCAGCCACTCCCAGCACTCCCAAATCTCCCATAAACCCATAAACCCAAAAACCCAAAAACTACAAAGAAATGACAGACACAGTAACCAGACTTAACGACAAGGCATGGGCCCGCTGGTCGGCGCTTTTCATCGTGGCCTTCACGATGATGGCGGCCTACTATGTGAACGACGTGATGGCCCCGCTCAAGGGTATGCTCGAAGGACAGCTGCACTGGACGAGCAGCGAGTTCGGAATGTTCACCGGGGCATACAGCTTCCTCAACGTATTCCTGCTGATGCTCATATGGGGCGGCCTCATCCTCGACCGCTTCGGCATCCGCTTCACCGGCATACTGGCCACGGTGCTCATGGTAGGCGGAACGGCCGCCGAATACATAGCCATAACCCGGTATGGCGGCACGAGCGAGATGGTGTTCGGATATAAGCTCGACGTGTTCATGGCGTCGGCCGGCTACTCCGTGTTCGGCGTCGGGGCCGAGGTGGGCGGCATCACCGTCACCAAGATAATAGCAAAGTGGTTCAACGGCAAGGAGGTGGCCCTGGCCATGGGCGTGCAGGTGGCCCTGGCGCGCATAGGGTCGCAGGCAGCCTATGCCGTGGCCATACCCGTGGCACGCAACTTCGGGCTCGACACACCGCTATTCATCGGCGGAGTGGTGCTTGTGGGCGGCTTCCTGTCGTTCCTCGCATTCACATTCATGGACCGCAAGCTCGACCGCCAGGTCAAGATAAGCACCGACTCGGCAGACGACAAATTCTCGTTCAAGGACGTGGTCGCCGTTGTGAGCAACCCCGGTTTCTGGCTCATAGCCCTGCTCTGCGTGCTTTTCTACTCGTGCGTGTTCCCGTTCCAGAAATTCGCCACCGAGCTGATGATAACAAAATACGGCGTGAGCGAGGCCATCGCAGGCACGTTTGCTGGCCTGCCCGCCCTCGGCGCGCTCTTCCTCACCCCCGTTTTCGGCGGCATGATAGACAAGAAAGGCAAGGCTGCCTCCATCATGATGCTCGGTGCCTCAATGCTCATCTGCGTCCACTGCATCTACGCCCTGCCCTTCATCCACGCCTCGTGGGTGGCCATAGTGCTTATGATTGTGCTGGGCATAGCCTTCTCGCTCGTGCCGTCGGCCATGTGGCCCAGCGTGGCAAAGATATTCCCGGTCAAGCAGCTCGGCACGGCCTATGCCCTAATCTTCTTCATCCAGAACATCGGCCTGTGGGGCATACCGGCGCTCATAGGCTACATCCTCGACGAGTATTGCGTCATAGGCACGCACACCAGCGGCGGAGTTACCACTAACCTGTATGACTACACGCTACCCATGTGCGTGTTCACTGGCATCGCCGTGCTCTCGCTCTTCATAGCCTTCCTCCTCAAGACAGCCGACAAGAAGTATGGCTACCGCCTCGAAGAAGCAAACATAAAGAAGTAAGGCAAGCGGCAGGGCAACCAAAAGCAAAAGGAAAAGCCGCCGCAGGCAGTCTCACAACTGCCTGCGGCGGCTTTAATCATGCCCGGCAAGAACAGCCGAGGCGGCTGCTTTGTAAAGATTGTTCAACAAGGGCTGGCCTGTCGGCAGGCAGCCCTGCCACAAGCATTGGCCACAAATGCCGTTCCATGGAGCGATACGGGCCGTTTCAGCGTGCAATACTGCCGCTCTTGGCAGGTAAAACGGCCACCATGCAAATACCGGCGGCAACGGCAGGCGCAGCAATCACAAAGCTGTAAACATTTCACCATGTCGCACTGCCGACACACACCTGCCAGAGCCAGCTTCAGGCACAGCAAAGCAGCGCCGATGGCCTGGCGCGTGCGCGTGGCCAGGCCATCTACGTTGCCACCCAGGGTCAGAACTTCCTGCCCGCGACGATGCCCAAGAAAGTATTCACGATTATCTTTGCGTCGGTCAAAAGCGACATGTCACGGAGATAAGCGAGGTCCATGTCGAGCCTGCGAATCATTTTCTCCATGGTATTGGTGTAGCCATTGTAAAGCGTGGCATAAGATGTGATGCCTGGCCTTATGCGGTAAAGTTCGGCGTAGTCGGGCCGCAGCTCCATTATCTTGTCAATGAAATACTGGCGCTCGGGCCTGTAACCAACAAACGACATATCACCCCTCAGCACGTTCCACAACTGCGGAAGCTCGTCGAGGTGGTGCTCACGGAGCAGCTTGCCAAGGGCAGTCAGGCGACTGTCGTTCTGCTCGGCAAGCTGTGGGATGCCGTCCTCCTCGGTGTTCTCCACCATGGTGCGGAACTTATAGATGTAAAACGGCTTACCGCCACGCCCTATGCGCTCCTGCTTATATATGGCAGGCCCATGGCAACTCACCTTCAACCCCACATAAATAAGCAAGAACAAAGGGGCAAGGAGCACCATCCCCAAAGCCGAACAAACTACGTCGAGTAATCTCTTAACCATTGCTCACGTCTTTGAAAAAAACCTCCTGCCCCCGCTTCTTTATCACAACATTGAGGCAAGCGTGGAATATGAGCCAGACAAGGATATCAAGCAGCACGATGCTGCTGTAGTACATAAGGTCGAACATAAGGTAATTGAAAACTATGTAGAACACTGCAAGCGCGAGAATCGTGCACAACGCCTGGTGCTGGCTCATGCCTGCACGCATCAGCTTGTGGTGTATGTGATTCTTGTCAGCGCCGAATATCGGCTTACGGTGCAGCAGACGCACGATGACAATTCGGCAAACATCGAAGATGGGGATGGTAAGGAGCGTGCAAGAGAGCATCAAGCTGTCCTTGCGGAAGGGCATGACACTGGGATTGTCCATCGAAAACTTCACGAGGAGGAACCCGAGTATGAACCCGAGCGTAAGGCTCCCGGAGTCGCCCATGAATATCTTCTGCTGCTTGCCGCCCTTGTCGCCCATTATGTTGAAGTAGAGGAAAGCCACCAGCACCCCCATCAACCCGGCTATGAGGATGCAGTAAGTCCACACCGACTCACGGGCGAAGCACATCAGGAAGCCAGCCAAGGCTATGAGCGACAGGCCGCCCGACAGGCCGTCGATGCCGTCGATGAGGTTCATTGCATTGTCAATGAACACCAAGGCAAACACCGTGAGCGGGGCACCGATGTAATATGGTATCTCATAAATGCCAAGGAAGCCATACATATTGTTTATGTACAACCCCGATGCCGGCAAAAGGGCAGCCGCAAGAATCTGCACGGCAAACTTGGTCTTAGGGCCGAGGCTTACAATGTCGTCAACAAGCCCCACGCCGTAGACCAACATAAGGCTGACAAAGAAATATATCGACCATATGCTCACGGTGATCTCGTTGTTGACCACATTCTGGTTGAACACAGCAATCATGAGTATGCTCGACAGCAGCATACTCGGTATGAAGCAGATGCCGCCAAGCCTCGGCACGCTGCACTTATGCACCTTGCGCATGCTGGGCCGGTCGTAAAGCTCTTTCTTCTTGCAGAATCTCACCACTTGGGGGATGGCCAGGAAGCCACACACCATGCTGACGACAAAAGAGCCTATTATATAGAGAATATATTGATTCATCACAAGATGCATTTTATTAGTATAACTGCGTTATATGACTAATATTGCATGAATGAACCCAAAAACTTCATCACGCACCCGCATATCTCGCCTACCTCCAACATCGTTGCCACACGTGCCCATGCCTCTTCATCAAAAAAATACGCGCCAACATCATGCCCGGCCCTTGGCAAAACAACGCAACGGCTTTCGGAACTCAAAGACCTTGTACAAGTATTTCACCGAGACAAACAATATGTTAGTATACAAACCGTAGCGCAGGCAGGCCTTCACATCCTCACGGGTCGTAATCAGCCTGTGCGAGACGCTCTTCGTGCTCATGCCGCCTGTGCGCATGGTCACAAAGTCTTTCCGTATGTATTTTGACGAAATCTTGTGCTTGTAAAACAGCCTCACCATCATGTCGTAGTCGGCTGCTATCTTGTAGTCGAGCGCATAGCCGCCAAATTTCTCATAAATATGCCTGCGGACATAAAACGACGGATGGGCCGGCATGAACCCAAACCGCAGCCAGAACGGCTTGAACAATGCCGACGAATAGTATCTTACGACCTTGCCAGGCTCACCGGGCCTTATGAAATGTATGTCGCCATACACGGAATCGACATCGCTCCTTCCGAATTCGTCGGCAATGGTTTGCAGCACATCGTCTGATGTGTAATAATCATCGGAGTTGAGTATGCCGACAACGTCGCCCGTACACAGGCGGATGCCCTTGTTCATGGCATCATATATGCCTCTGTCCGGCTCCGACAGACAATGTAGCCGCCCGCCGAACCTCTCGGCATACGACGCCACGACATCAACCGTGCCGTCGGTAGAGCCGCCGTCAATCACCCAATACTCAAAATCACCATACGTCTGCGACAACACAGATTCCATGGTGTCGGAAATTGTCTTCGCGCTATTGTAAGTTGCTGTTACTATTGATATCTTCATCTGTTCCCGCTCTGATACAAATGCCCATCACTATGACGTGAATGCCATTCTCTAAAAAAAAGCCTGCACACCCCGCCACTTGCCATCAACAACATGACAGGCCACCTGACGCATCCGACAAACACAACTCGGCAACACACGATGCACCGCCCGGGAACACAGCCCACCCCAAAACACGCCCACGGTGCCCATGGCCTGCGGACGGGGCAAGGCCATGGGCGGCCCCGCCCCACGGAAACGTCGCCCCTGCAAGGCTGCGCGGATGTTCGGGATTGTCATATATATTAATGGACATATAGCTAAACTTTGTTTGCACTCATTGATTAATTGTGTTGCAAAGGTATGAAAAAATACAGAGATAATGAAACTTTTGCCCTCATTAATGTCAACTTGGCAAAAAGATTGCTGGCCGGGGAAAAACGTTACAACGCCATTTTGCCACTCTGCCACTCCCGAGCCGCGGCTCAACAATGGCCGCACACACTGCACAAGCGACCATCACCGCATACAACAAGCTCCATGCCGAATTGTGTTAAATAAAAACAAGAGAGCTACTTTTATTGGCAACAATTGACTAACTTTGTATGCCAATCTCATAGTCATTATGAAATTTACCGTTGCAATACCTGCCTACAAAGGCAAGTTCCTCAAGGAATGCATAGAAAGTGTCTTGGCCCAAAGCTACAAAGACTTCGAACTGATTGTTGTCGACGACGCATCGCCCGACAACCTGGCCGAAATAGCCGCCAGCTTTGACGACCCGCGGCTCTCGTATCACAGGAACAAGACCAACTGCGGGGCCGTCGACGTGGTTGACAACTGGAACAAATGCCTGGCAATGGCCAAGGGCGAATACATCTGCCTCATGGGCGACGACGACACCATGGCCCACGACTACCTCATGGAAATGCACCGGCTGACACTGAAGTACCCCAAGGCCGACGCGCTGCACGGACGCACACTGGAGACAGACGAAACCGGCAAGCCCACCATCCTGTACCAGGCATGGCCCGAACACCAAAGCGTATACGACTTGATATGGCACCGCATCAGCCGGCTGAGAGTGACATTCATATCCGACTTCGTATTCCGCACATCAACGCTAAAGGCTGCCGGAGGCTACTACAAGCTGCCACTGGCATGGGGTTCTGACGACATCACATCATACATAGCAGCCAGCAAGAACGGCATAGCCAGCACAAACAAAGTCGTGTTCCACTACAGGAGAAACGGTTTATCAATCACCCAATCTGGCAACGCGACGCATAAAATAAACGCAATATCCGCCGAGGGGCAGTGGCTACGGACATTCATCAGCAGCTGCCAGCCGGAAAGCGACGAAGACCGGCTCCTGGCCAGCATGATAGCCGGCCACATCCCCACGCACATAGGTTACAGGAAAGCCATGGTTGTATGCCAGCTTGTGCGTGCCAAGCGTTACAGCGAACTGCTTTCCATACTGTGCAAGGCCAAGAAGCTCGCCCTGCCGCCGAAACAAATCCTAAGGGGCATACTCATGGCATGGGGGAACTGAAAAGTCGGCGCGAAGCAGAAAATGGCCTGAAATGCGCCGGGCTATCAAAAAAATCGCTACCTTTGCATACTGACAAACCAATAACATCACGATGAAAATCGGACTTTTCATACCTTGCTACGTTGATGCGCTCTACCCAAAAGTGGGAGTGCAGACCTACAAACTGCTCAAGAGCCTCGGGCTTGACGTTGACTACCCTCTCGGCCAGACGTGCTGCGGGCAGCCTATGGCCAACGCCGGTTTCGAGCACATGGCCGAAGGCCTGGCCACGAAGATGGACGAGCTGTTCGCCCGCTTCGATTACGTCGTGGCACCGTCGGCCAGCTGCGCGGCCTTCATCAGGTTCAACTATCCCCACGTGCTGGGCGGGAAGCACGAGTGCCAGACGGCAAAGAAAACCACCGACGTTGTAGAGTTCCTCCACGACGTGCTCAAGGTGAAAGAGCTGCCAGCCCGCTTCCCCCACGTGGTGAGCGTACACAACTCCTGCCACGGTGTGCGCGAGCTTGGGCTGTCGTCGCCCAGCGAACTCAATACGGAGCGCTACTCAAAGATAAAGGACTTGCTCGGGCTTGTCGGCGGCATCACCGTCAGGGAGCCAGAGCGTGTTGACGAATGCTGCGGCTTCGGCGGGATGTTCTCTGTCGAAGAGCCGGAAGTGTCGGTGAGGATGGGTACCGACAAGATAGAGAGGCACATGGCCACGGGAGCCGAGTATGTGACGGGGCCGGACAGTTCGTGCCTCATGCACATGGAGGGCATAGCCCGCAGGCTGGGCAAGCCGATAAAGTTCGTTCACGTAGTTGAAATATTATCAGCAGGACTATGAGCACAAAGCATTCAAAGGCGGCACGGGCTTTCCTTGCCGATGCAGACAACACCACGTGGCACGACGCCACGTTCTGGTCGCTCCGCGCCAAGCGCGACGGCATGGCCACGGGCCTGCCCGAATGGGAACAGCTGCGCGAGGCGGCGAGCGCCATCAAGAAACACACGCTGAGCCACCTCGACACATACCTGGAGCGGTTCTGCGCGAACGCGGAGAAGAACGGTGTCACCGTCCACTGGGCAAAAGACGCTGCGGAGTTCAACTCAATCGTGCTTGGCATACTGCAACAGCACGGAGCGAAAAAGATGGTGAAAAGCAAGTCGATGCTGACAGAGGAGTGCGAGATGAACCCCTACCTCGAACGCCACGGCATCGACGTGGTGGAGACCGACCTCGGCGAGCGCATACTGCAACTGATGCACCAAAAGCCGAGCCACATCGTGATGCCAGCAATACACATCAAGCAGGAAGAAGTGGGCCGCCTCTTCGAGAAAGAGCTGGGCAGCGAGCCGGGCAACTACGACCCGACTTACCTCACATACCAGGCGCGCCTTAGCCTGCGGGACGAGTTCCTTACGGCCGACGCTGGCATGACGGGGGCAAACTTCGGAGTGGCCGAGACGGGAGAAATCGTTGTCTGCACCAACGAGGGCAACGCCGACATGGCCACTTCGGTGCCAAAGCTGCACATAGCAGCCATGGGACTGGAGAAAGTGATACCCGACCGGCGCTCGCTGGCAGTGTTCCAGCGGCTACTCTGCCGCAGCGCCACCGGCCAGCCCACGACCACCTACACGTCACACTTCGCCAAGGCCCGCCCGGGAGGCGAGATGCACATAATACTCGTAGACAACGGCCGCACAGACATACTGGCCGACGGCGAGCACTGGCAGACGCTAAAGTGCATCCGCTGCGGGGCTTGCATGAACACCTGCCCCGTATACCGCCGCAGCGGGGGCTACTCGTACACATATTTCATACCCGGACCAATAGGCATAAACCTCGGCATGGGGCACAGCCCAAGCCTGTACGCCGACAACGTGAGCGCCTGCTCGCTGTGCTGCTCGTGCGACAACGTGTGCCCGGCCAAGGTGAACCTCTCCGAGCAAATCTACCTGTGGCGCCAAAAGCTCGACTCTCTCGGCAAGGCCAACCAGGAAAAGAAATGGATGAGCCGCGGCATGAAGGTCATCTTCGACAGCCCCGCGCTCTACAACACGGCGCTGAAGTTCGCCCCGCTGGCAAACCACGCCCCGCGCTTTGCCGTCTACAACAGCCTCAACGCCTGGGGCAAGGGCCGCGAACTGCCCGTGTTTGCCAAGGAATCGTTCCAAACAATGTGGAAGAAAGGAAAAGTGAAATGAGCAACAAAGAAGACATATTGGCAAAGATAAGGGCAGCCAAGCGCGAAAGCTACCCCATGCCCGACCTCGACTCACTGCGCCCCAACACATACCAAGCACCCGCAGAAGAGTTCATCAAGGCCTGCGCCGCAACAGGTGCAAGCGTAATCGAAGCCAAGCCGGGCGAAAGCCTCGACGAGCTGGTGCTGCGCTCATACCCCGGCGCCAAGGCCATAGCCTCAAACGTGGAAGGCTTGTCGGCAGCAACGAAGAACCCCGACACCGTGGCCGAGGCGCAAGAGCTCAACGGAACCGACGTCGGAGTGGTGCGCGGCGAAATAGGCGTGGCAGAGAACGGCTGCGTATGGATACCGCAGACGATGAAGGAGCGGGCAGTGTGCTTCATTTCCGAGCAACTCGTGATACTGCTCGACCGCCGCAACATCGTAAGCAACATGCACGAAGCCTACACCCGCATAGACCTGGGCAGCTACGGCTATGGCTGCTTCATCAGCGGCCCGTCAAAGACTGCCGACATAGCCCAGGCTCTCGTCATGGGCGCACAGGCCGCCAGGGCAGTCACCGTGGTGCTGCTGTGAGGCCGAGACCTGCGGTGCGGCTGCCCATTGACCGCCGCACCGCAGGCATTTAGCCCCAGTTGCGCCTTCAGGCCGCACGTTCTGCCTTGCCTTTTGTTTCCTTGCCCTCCGCATTCTTTTGCACTCCTGACGCCAGCCTCTGCCATTCCGCTTCAAACTCAACGACCCGCGCCTCAACAAATGCAACCCACGGCGCCTGCAGCAGTGCTAATTCCAAATAGAAGTGCAAAATGTCTGTGTTGGAAAGGCACAAGAAAACACCGCAGAGATTAGCCGTTCGACTGTTGGCGTGAAGCCCCAAAGAGCAATGGCGGCAGACTTAAGCAATACAAAAAAGGAGAAAGGCTTTCGCCTGTCTCCCTAAGATTAATTACTTTTGTATTGCAATGTATAAACAATTAACCTCGGCGCAAAGATACACAATAAGTGTGTTACTTCAAAAGAAAATGACACAAAGTTTCATAGCTGCGGCCATTGGTGTGTCCGCAAGCACTGTTTCCCGCGAGCTCAAGCGCAATTCAAACGGGAAGGGGCGTCTACAGCAGCCATGTTGCGACACTCAAGGCCCGCCGCCGCAAGTCGCGTAACCCAGGCAACCGGTCCATCGTGGCTGGCGTCCGCAGCCGGGTGTTTGAACTTATCCGCAGCGAGCAGTGGTCACCAGAGGAAGTGTCCGGCTGGCTTGGAAAGGAGGAAGGGATGAAAGTCTCAAAGTCCACCATCTACAACTGGATAGCCTCCTGCTCACCACACCACAAGGACAATATCCGCAGGCACCTTCGCCATGGCGGACGAAAGGGTAAGGCATCGAGGAAGTCTGGGGCTGCACGATACCTAACAGAATCTCCATAGACAACCGCCCCGTTGAAGCAGATGGGCAGCGCATAGGGGACTGGGAGATGGACACCATCGTGGGAAAGGACGGAAAAGGAGCCATTGTGACGCTTGTAGAACGGAAAAGCTGTTACATGCTCATGGAGAAACTTGAAACCGGCAAGCAGGCATTGCCTTTGGCGCATGCCGTGGTGAGGCTGTTGAGGGAGGCCGGACTGCCGGTAAGGACCATAACAACGGACAACGGAAGTGAATTCGCCGCGCATGAACTCATCGAAAGGGAACTGGGCACAACTGTGTATTTTGCCCATCCATACTCCTCATGGGAAAAGGGAGCGATAGAAAACATGAATGGACTCATCAGGCAATATATACCAAAGAAGACTGACTTCAGAGGCTTATCCAATACTTTCATTGCACATGTCATGCTGAAATTGAACAACAGGCCAAGGAAAAAGAATCAATTTAATAAGCCAATAGACATGGTGAAGAAAAATTTTCCGTAATTTTGCACTTGCTTATGGAATCCGCCGCAGCCCTCACTTATGTTAAATTAGCAAAACGCACCGCTCATAATGTTAAAATACCCACACTTTTCGTTAAGCTTGCCGAAAAACTTTCAGCCGCGATATTTTTTTCAGTATCTTTGTAGGCATGAAATAGTGCTTTTTAATCCTCATCCAATGAAAATTTACCATATTGCCCTGCCTCTATTGGCGAGTTGTGCCTTGTCGTCTTGCATCAAGGACGAGCCGGCCAACGCCGAGTGCGACATCGAGGCGGCATGGGTTCACTTCAACAATCCGGCGGAGTGCGTGTGGAACCTCAGCGACACCATGAAACTGGTTCCCTCCAACATCACGGATATAGTCTTTGAAGTGCGCGCCGGAACAGACCGTACCGCAATAGCCCCGCAGTTCAAGATAACCCCCGGGGCCACCATATCGCCGGCCAGCGGCACGCCGATGGACTTCAGCTCCGCGCCTATATTATATACGGTGACCTCTGAAGACAAGGCGTGGCAGCGCCAATATCGCGTGAGCGTGGTGGAGCGACTGCGCACCACCCAAGACACCATAAAGTACGACTTCGAACGGTATTACCTATACCAGGAGCCGGGCAGCGTGTCGAAGTACTACCGCTGGAGCGACTATCTCAACGATGACAACACCGAAACGAACAACTGGGCATCGGGCAACGGAGGCTTCAAAATACAGAACACGACGGCCCACTATGACGAATACCCCACCCTGCCACTGCTCGAAGGCACGGTGAGCGGCAACGCCGTGAAGCTCATCACGCGCAAGACCGGCCCAATAGCCATCGCCGTGAAGAAGCCGATAGCCGCCGGTAACCTGTTCCTGGGCTCGTTCGTGTCCGACAATGCACTTACAGACGCGCTCCACGCCACCCACTTCGGGCTGCCGTTCGACCGCAAGCCGGTGAAGTTCACAGGCTACTACCAATACACCCCGGGCGAAAAATTCACCAACCAAGACAACAACGTGGTTGACGGCAAAGTAGACGCGGGCGACATCTACGCCGTGCTCTACATAAACCACGACGAGCAGGGCAACCCCTACACTCTCTACGGCGACAATGTACTGTCGAGCGAGAACATCGTGCTCAAGGCGCGTGTACCAAACGTAGAGAGGACCGACGGATGGACTTACTTCGAGCTTGACTTCGAACCGTGCAACGATAAAGAGGTAGACCTTAACTTGCTCAACAACTTTGGCTACAACCTTGCCATTGTATTCACGTCGAGCATCGACGGGGCTTATTTCCAAGGAGCCGAAAACAGTACATTGCTAATTGACCAAGTAAGGATAGTATGCGAAAAGACGGAATAATTAGGAGGGCTGCCATCACCATGGCATTGGTGGCCGCAGCAGCAAGCGCAAGCGCGGAAAACAAGCTCGTGGAAAACATGAACTACGTAATCCGCCTTGGCTACAACATCGGAGGCACGGCCCCCGTAGGCATGCCAGCCACCATAAGGAGCATGAACAAATTCGACATACAGCCTAACTTCACGCTGTCGTTCGAGGCGCAAAAGGACTTTTGGGGGCGCTGGGGCCTGCTCATGGGAGTGCGCCTGGAAGACAAGGGCATGAAGGTTGACGCCACAGTGAAGAACTACCACATGGCCATGGTCAAGGGAGGCGACCGCATAGAGGGATATTACACGGGCAACATCGTCACCGACGTGGAGCTGGGAATGTTCACAATACCGGTGATGGCAACATACAGGATAAACAACAAGTTCATGCTGAAGCTCGGCCCGTATGTGTCGTATGTAACTACGCGGAAGTTTACGGGATATGCCTACGACGGCTACCTGCGCCACATCAACCCCAAGGGAGACAAAATCGACATAGGGAACACCGACGACAAACGGGGCGACTACGACTTCAGCGAGGATATGCGCAAGTTCCACTGGGGCATAGACGCGGGCATAGACTGGCAGATTTACCGCCGATGGGGAGCCTACGCCGACATACAGTGGGGACTGAACGGCATACACAAGAGCTCTTTCAAAACCATTGAGCAAACGCTATTCCCCATTTACGGAACATTCGGAATTATTTTCAAACTGAACAACTAAATATAAATTTAACTAAGAGAATGAAGAAAATTTTTACCCTTATGATGCTGGCTGCAAGCTCTGCTGCCGCAATGGCCACCGACTACAATGACCAGCTGGTGGTTGTAATGAATGGCATGGAGATTGCAAACAAGCCCTCCACCATCTCTGTGAACCAGAACGAAGACAAGACTTACAAGCTCTCCATCAACAACTTTGTACTTGCTCCGGGAATGAGCGTGGGCAACATCGTGGTAGACAACGTGAAAGGAGTGGAGGCAGACGGCGCCACCTACCTTGCCACCAACCAGACCATACAGATTACTCCTGGCGACCTTGAGGGCGTTGGCCCAAGCGACTGGACCGGCCCCAAGCTCGGAGACGTTCCCGTGGTGGTGAAGGCCGAGGTGCGCGGTGACAAGCTCACCGCCATCATCGACATCAACATGGCGTTGATGAATCAAGTCATCAACGTAACCTTTGGCAGCGGCTACCAAATAAAGAACTCGGGATTCGAGGATTTCCACAAGGCAAACTTGTATGATGCCGACGGAGTGACTGTGACTACATCGAGCGACGAGCCAAACGCATGGCACTCGTTCATGAGCTGCACGGGGGAAATGGCAAGCTTTGTAAACAGCCTGCCGCACACGTTCATAAGCGACTCAGTCCGTCCGGGGAGCAACGGTAAAAAAAGCGTGCTCATCACTTCGAGCGGAGTGCAGCTGTTTCCTGGCGTAGTTCTCCCCATTGCCGCAAACGGTACACTGACTACGGGCCAGCTGCAAGCAGGCTCTGCCGATGCAACAAACACGCTCAACAATGCTTTCCTCGACCTTACCAACGAGGCTGTTGACGGCAACGGCGACCCGTTCTACTCTATGCTTAACGCCCGCCCTGACAGCGTGGCCGTATGGGTGAAGTTCAAGCAAGGCGAAGCAGACGAGGAGGATCCCTACGCAACGCTGAGCGCCGTAGTGACCGATGGCACATATTACCAAGACCCCGAAGACAAGGAATACTCCAACATCGTGGCCAAGGCGCAAGACAAGGAGATTGCCACAAACGGCTACGCATGGCAGCGCCTGGCGATACCGTTCGACTATGAGACCTATGCAGCAAACAACGCTGAGGCAAAGGCAATACTCGTGACCATCTCTACAAACGCCACTCCCGGCGGCGGCAGCACCACTGACTCTATATTTGTAGATGATTTTGAGCTGATATACAACTCAACGGTGACGGGCATCAACGTCAAGGGAACAGCCGTAAAGGACTTTGACCAGGCTACTTCAAAGTATGTGGTTGGCATAGCTGGCGACAACGCTGACATCACTGCCGACGACATCGAGGTGCTGACAGATGCCAAGGGTGCAAAGGTGTTTGTTGACATTACCGACATCGACGAGGAGGGAGTTGGAAGCGTGGCTAACATAACTGTGCTCTCTGCCGACTTGAAGAGCAGCTCCACCTACGTGGTGAATACATACACCGAGGGCTATCTCACCGGCATTGCTAACGTCGAGGGCGACAGCAACGAGGTTGAAGCTATCTACAACCTCAACGGACAGCGCGTTGACTCGCCCGTGAAAGGCCAGGTTTACATCACGAAATACGCCAACGGCAAGACCGTGAAGACCGTAAAGAAATAACATTTCGGCCAGCAAATACAAAAGAATAGGGAGACGGTGCGCGCCGTCTCCCTATTTTCTTTGCCCCTTATACCAAACCGATACCGGCAAAGAAGATTAAATTCAGTGCTCTTACCGTGCATACATATCATTAGGATGCCGACATGACACGGCCTTGCCCAAATCAGGATAAGTAAAAAAATGCCCAGCCGGTGCGCCGCCGCTCAGTTTCCGAAGCCATTAAGCAAGTCGATGACTGCAAGCACGTCTTTCTTGTTCATGGCCTGGTGGCACGGTATGCTCAGCTCTTCGGCGTGGATGCGCTCCGTCACCGGCAGGCTCAACTCGCCCCACTCGGCATAACACCGCTGCTTGTGGGGCGGTATCGGATAGTGAATCATTGTCTGCACGCCTCGCGAATGCAAGTACTCCTGCAGTTCGTCGCGCCTTCGGCACATCACCGGAAAGATGTGGAACACGCTGTTTCGCCAGTAATCAATCGAAGGAACGCCAACCAACGGGTTCGTTACGTGCTCTATGTAGTCGAGCGCCACGCTGCGGCGTATCAAGTTATCCTCGTCGACATAGCGCAACTTCACGTCCAGCACGGCGGCCTGCAATTCGTCCATGCGGCTGTTGCGCCCTTTGTATCGGAACACATACTTGCGCTCCGAGCCATAGTTTGCAAGCGAGCGGATGGTGGATGCCAGTTCGCTGTCATTCGTTGTGACAGCCCCCGCGTCGCCCAATGCGCCGAGGTTCTTGCCGGGATAGAAGCTGTGGCCTGCGGCATCACCCAGCGAGCCGGTCCGCCTCCGGCCATACCGAAGCCCGTGAGCCTGCGCGTTGTCCTCGATGAGGCGCAGCCCGTGAGCCCTGCACACATCGCCTATGCGCTCGGTGTATGCCAGCCGCCCGTATAGATGCACTATCATGACGGCCCGCGTCCTGGGCGTGATGGCCTGATCCAGCAGCTCATCGTCTATCTGCATGGTGTCGAGCCTCGGTTCAACCAGCACCGGCTTCAGCCCGTTTTCAGTTATGGCAAGTATGGAAGCAATGTATGTGTTGGCAGGCACGATAACCTCGTCGCCGGCTTTCATCACTCCCATCTCGATGTATGCGCGCAGTATAAGCGTAAGCGCGTCGAGCCCGTTGCCGCAGCTCACACAGTGACCGGTGCCTATGAACGCGGCGTAGTCACGCTCGAAACGCTCCGTGGCCTCCCCTTGCAGGAACCACCCGCTGTCGATGACGGCATCAACGGCAGCCTTAATCTCGGCAGAATGCAAGCCTGTTATGCTCTTTAGGTCAAGGTATTTTATCATGATTGATATGGTTTTGAAGAACCTGCGCTGTGTCAAGGCAAGCTCACTTCCATGGAATCGCCTGCATCAACGTACATCCCACTCATACGTGTCGTAGCAGACGCCGCGCCCGCCGAAGCCCTCTTTCTGGTATATCAGCGACGTGTTGAGCACCCTCCCGCAGTCCTCGGTAGACTTGCCGAAGTCGAAATAAAGCCCGTCGGCAAAGTCTTCGTTCAGGATTTTGTTATATATGGCATCGATTACGCGCAATGCCTTGCCTTCGGGCGAGGCAGAGATGTACTGCGCGTGAACCACTTGAGGCGTGATGTAGAGCACCGTTCCACCCAGCACCACGCCCTCGCGGCGAGCCACGTAGAGCACTATGCTGCGCTCAAAGCGGCCCTTGAGCAGCCTTATCTCGTCGAGCGAGTGCACGGGGTGCACTCCATGGCTGCGCATGAGGTTATCGTCGAGCAGCGGCCAGAACGCCTCGAAGTCGTCGCTGCGGCTTATTTCCACGCCGTTGTTACGGCAACGGTTGATGCCGTAACGGCGGTCGCGGTGCCACTTCAGCCTGTGGGGCAGTATGATGGCCGACGAAATCTCTCGGGCCACGAGCCTGGCGCCGCACACACGAAAGAGCGCATACAGGTCTTCCTCGGCCGGCACGCGGTGGTAAATCCACGGGATGGCCTTGTATGTAACGCCAGTGATGCCCTCAGAGCGCAAGAATGCGTTGATTGCCTCAAACGCCTCGATTACTGCCTGCGCCGTGGCATCGGTGCCTGTCAGCAGGCCGCCGTAGGTCAGCCCGCCGTGCGAGCAGAGCCTCGCGCCCACCCTGTTGGCCGGCAGCAGGGCGAATAGCCGCCCGTCGCGGTAAACCATGAGCGACGAGTCGACAAAGCGGTCGCTGTGGTAATCCATGTAACGACGGTCAAAGAGAAACGTGCCGTTCTTCGACCGGGCCACGAATGCGTTCCACTCGGCCTCGCACTGCGGGCTGTACAGCCTTATTTCTACCATCGCTCAGCAGCGTATTTCTTGAAGTCTCCGTAGTCGCGGATGTAGTCATCCTCGCTGAAAGGGTCGGAAGCCAGCACGAGGCACACCGCCCCCGACGAGAAGTCGTCGAGCGTGCGCCACACCCCCGTCTCGACAAGCAGCCCCTGGTAAGGGTGGTTGAGCAGGAATGTGTGCCTCTCCCGCCCGTCGTCGAGCGTCACAGTAAAGCTGCCGCTCACTGCGATGATGAACGAGCGGCAGTGCTTGTGGGCGTGCCCGCCGCGGCTCTCGCCCCCCGGCACGTCGTAGACCCAGTAAACGCGGGCTATGTCGAACGGCACGTCCTTCATCCCCTCGGCCACGGTGAGGTTTCCGCGCGGGTCGGTTATCCTCACCAGGTCAATCATTCTTCCTTCTTTCTTTTGCATCTTGCTTTGCTGTTGTAGGCTTATAGGGCCAGTTAGGACTTACAGGGTCAGGTGACTATGGGAGGCAGCCCTGCCGCCCTCACCTTATCACCGTTGCGGCGAGCCTCTTGGCCTTGTCGCGCAGGGCCGTAGTGTCTGCATCGGCAGGGCCGTAGCAGAGCACCACTCCCATGCGGCGGCCTGGGTGCTGCTCCGGCTTGCCGAATATGCGCACGCGGGTGTAGTCTTCGCGCAGGGCGTCTACGAGGTTATATTCAGGCACTCCGCCCTCCTCCTTGGCCAGCACCACGGCACTCGCCCCTGCGTGCTCAAGGTGTATGCCGGCTATGGGCAGCCCCATTACGGCGCGGAAATGCAGTTCAAACTCGCTCAGGTTGGTTGTATGGCCGAGCGTCACCATGCCCGTGTCGTGGGGCCTGGGCGACAGTTCCGAGAAGATCACCTCGCCCTTCTTCGTCAGGAAGAACTCCACTCCCCATATACCGGCGCCCGTAAGGGCCTCGGTCACCTTGGCCGCAATGTGCTGCGCCGAGGCCAGGGCCTCGGCCGGCAGTTTGTATGGCTGCCAACTCTCGCGGTAGTCGCCTCCCTTCTGCACATGGCCCACAGGCGGGCAGAACAGCGTGGGCCCGTCTTTCTGGGTCACGGTGAGCAGGGTGAACTCACTGTCAAAGTCTATGAACTCCTCCACGATCACCTCCTTCACGTCGCCGCGGCTGCCCTCCATGGCCTCGCTGAAAGCTTTCTCCAGCTCGCCAGCATTGTGCACATAGCTCTGCCCGTGGCCCGACGATGACATGAGCGGCTTCACCACGCAGGGGAAGCCAACGTCCTCGGCAGCAGCCTTCATCTCGCTGAAGGTCTTTGCGTAATGGTAGCGGGCGGTGCGCAGGCCCAGTTCCTTGGCGGCGAGGTCGCGAATGGCGCGGCGGTTCATGGTATAATTGACGGCGCGCGCACTCGGCACGACCTGTATGCCGCCTTTCTCGTAGTCAAACAGCCGCTCGGTGCGTATGGCCTCAATCTCCGGCACGATGATGTCCGGCCGGTGTTTCTTCACCACAGCGTCGAGCGCGTCGCCGTCGAGCATGCTGAACACCTCGCGCTCGTCGGCCACCTGCATCGCAGGGGCGTTGTCGTAGCGGTCGCAGGCTACGACGTACTGCCCTGCCCGCTTGGCAGCTATCACGAACTCACGGCCCAGTTCGCCTGAGCCAAGCAATAATATCTTTTTCATAACAGATAAATTTATTTACCGAAGCAAGCCTCGTCGGCTGCGTAGGCACACATGGCCAGCGCGCCATGCCCTAGCTTGCATCATGCAAAGATAATAATTATTTCGCACCAATCAAAACTTATCGGCGGAAATATGGCCTGCCGCCGACTATCGCAATGCGCTGGGCAGAGTCAACCAGCGAGTGCAACATTACGAAAAATTTTTGAAAAAGACCTCCTTTGGTGTCAAAAAATTGAGTTTTTCCCTTGGCCTGGCGTTGATTTTCTTCCTGATCTTGTCTATTTTCCGCTCTGTAACGGTGCTGATGTCCGTCCCTTTTGGAATGTATTGTCGTATCAACTTGTTGGCGTTTTCTATGGCTCCTTTCTGCCATGCGCAATAGGAGTCGGCAAAATACACAGGTACGTTCAATTTCTTGGTTATCCATTCGTGTTCGGCGAACTCGCTGCCGTTGTCCGTTGTTATGGACTTCACCCCTGTCCTTTGTAAGGCAGGAGCAGCCTCCACACGGCTTTCGCCACGGGCCCGGCCTTCTTCCCCTGTTTGAGCTTCTCCATGAGCAGGAAGTTCGTGCTCCTTTCCGTCAACGTAAGGATTGCGTTGCTGTCCTTGTCCACTATAAGGTCCATTTCCCAGTCACCGAAGCGCTTGCCGTCCGCTTCCGCCGGACGTTGGTGTATACTCACGCGGTTGCGGATGTTCGTGGCCTTGGTTTCATGCCGACGTGAGGCCTTACGCCTGTATTTCATCTTATGGCCGCAATGGGAGGCCAGCTCCCCACTTATGTCCCTGCGGATGATGGCATAAATTGTTTCATGGGAAACGCTTATGCCATCCAGTCCCAAACGTCCGGATATCTGCCGTGGGGACCATTGCTCGGTTTTTATCAGCTCGATGATGCGCCATTTCAACACCGCCGGCAGGGATCTGTTGCCGGGCGAATGACGCAGGCGGCTTTCCGCCATGTCATGAGCCTTGTTCCATATATACCTGCCGCTCGGCGTGGAGTTGCGACAGACCTCACGGCTTACCGTCGATTTGTGGACTCCTATGGAACGAGCAATCATTTCCAGAGTCTCACCCCTTTGTTTTCCCAGGTAAATTGCGTACCTTTGCTCACGGGTTAAGTGCTTGTACATAAATTTGCAATACAAAAGTAATTAATCCGTGGGAGACAGCGGTCTCCCTTTTTTGTTTTGTATTGCTGGATGGCCCGAAGAACGGCTTCCACCGCCTTCCTCCGACCTTTCCGCTACGCTCCAAGGACGGAGGAAGGCGGTGGAGGAGTTGCACTTCTAATTTGACGGTGGGCTATCGCAATGCGCTGCAACGCCCTTTGGTTTCAGCTCAGCAGCGTGGCTGACATTATCACAATAAATCATTACAAAAGCCGGGCGGCAGCTGCGCAAGGGTTGTTTGGCACGGCAAAATGTGCCGTCCGGGGCAGCAAAACTGGCCGTCCGGCTGCGCAAGACAGGCCATTTTGAACGAAAGGGCAAAGCTAACCGTAAGCTACAGGGCTTCAACAAGTTGCTGAAACGGCAAGGATGGTAAAGGAAGTTTACAGAAAAGGTGTTCCCGCCAGGCTTGCAACAAGTCGGCGGGAACACCACACAAAAGCATTGGAAAAACGCGGCAAGAGCCGCAACTCACTCACGCAGCGGCGGCACTTCGGCACGTATGACCTGCCACTCGGGCGTTACGGCCAGACGGCGTATGCAGCTGTCAATGCGAACCATCATGTCTTCAGCCGTCATTGAGCGGCTTCGGGCTATCTCGCCAAGCCCGCACCGCCCTCGCCGCTCGTAACGTTGTCCATCCACTCCTGGTTGTCAAGATACCAGCGGACTGTCTTTTCTATGCCTTCCTCAAACTGCAGGCTCGGCTCCCAGCCAAGTTCGCGCTGCAGCTTGCGCGAGTCGATGGCATAGCGCATATCGTGGCCCTTGCGGTCGGTCACGTAGGTGATGAGGTTCATGTCTTCGCCCTCTTTCCTTCCGAGCAAGCGGTCGACTGTGTTTATCACAACCTTGATGATGTCAATGTTCTTCCATTCGTTGAAGCCACCTATGTTGTATGTCTCGGCCACCTTGCCGCGGTGGAAGATGAGGTCGATGGCGCGGGCATGGTCTTCGACGTAAAGCCAGTCCCTTACGTTTTCGCCCTTTCCATATACCGGTAGCGGCTTGCGGTGGCGTATGTTGTTGATAAACAGAGGTATCAGCTTCTCGGAAATTGGTACGGCCCGTAGTTGTTGGAACAGTTGGTCACGATGGTCGGCATTCCGTAGGTGTCGTGGAAGGCACGGACAAAATGGTCGCTGCTTGCCTTTGAAGCAGAATAAGGAGAGTGCGGATTGTACTTGGTTTCCTCGGTGAAGAACTGCCTATGAACCCGGCTCCGCCGGTGATGATGATACTCTTCATTGCGTATATCAGGATAAATGGATGCCCCTCTCCATCTCTCCCCGGTGGTAAGAGGGCTTGGTTACTTTTCAGGGTTAAAGCAAATGAAGCCCACTCGCCACCGGGGAGAGATGGAGAGGGGCTTTCCCCTTTACGCCAGGGTCACCACTTCGCAGTCGGTGAAGCGGCTGCCGTCGATGGCCAGACGCACCAAGGTGCGCTCTTTCTGCCATCCCTGCAGCCCCGCCGCACCGGGATTGATGTGCAACAGGCGCAGCGTGCGGTCATACTTTATCTTCAATATGTGCGAATGCCCGCTTATGAACAGCTGCGGCGGCGATGCATACAGCTGCCCGCGTATGGACGGGTCGTAGTTTCCGGGGTAGCCGCCGATGTGCTTCATGAGCACGTCAACGCCCTCGCAGCGAAACCGCAGTGTCTCGCGGAACATGAGGCGGAGGTCGCCCCCGTCGCAGTTTCCGCAGACGGCGCGCAGCGGACGGAACGCCCCCAGCCGCTCGGCCAGCTCAAGCGAGCCTATGTCCCCGGCGTGCCAAATCTCGTCGCACGGCTCGAAATACTTCAAGTAGCGGTCGTCCCAGTAAGAATGGGTGTCGCTGATGATGCCTATTTTCTTCATCCTCGTCTCCTTCCATAGGCCACTTGGCGCGGCCAAAAGTCATGGCTCACAGGCCGTCACCGGCACTTCACAGCCCCAACCGCCTGCTCACAAACTCCGCGATGAACCCCGCCGTGCCTTCAAGCCCCAGCAGGCTGGAGTTGACGCAGAGGTCGTAAGACGCGCTGTGGCCCCACTCCTTGCCCGTATAGTAATTATAATATGTGGAACGCTCGTTCTCGCCCGAGGCAATCTTCTTGCGTGCGGTTTCCTCGTCGCACCCAAGCCGTGAGCACACCCTGGCAATGCGGTCGGCAAGGTTGGCGGTGATGAACACGTCGACGCGGTTGTCGTAGTCGCGCAGCACATAGTCGGCGCAACGCCCGACGAACACGCACGGGCCCTCGTCGGCAGCCCTTCGGATGGCATCGCTCTGGAACTTGAACAGGCTTTCCTGCGAAAGCTCGTTGCGGTAGAAGTTGGCGCTGCCCATGAAAGGCACGTTGAGGTGGAACAGCGACTTGAAGAATCCCTTCTGCTCGTCGTTCTGTTCAAAGAACTTTTCGCTGAAACCGCTTTCCTTTGCTGCCAGGTTGAGCAGCTCGCGGTCGTAATACTTGCAGCCGAAACGCTCGGCGAGCATCTTCGCTATGTCGCGCCCGCCGCTGCCGAGCTGCCGCCCCACGTTTATGATTATCTTCTTGTGGCTCATATCCCGGTGGTTGTTATTGATTGTTTCTTGAATTTACGCATATAGGCCGCCATCATAAAGAACGTCACTACGGCGGCTATAGTGTCTGAAATGGGCATAGCCCACCACACGCCGTCAACGCCATATATGCCCGGCAGCACCGCGAGCAGCGGCAGCAGGAATATCAACTGGCGCGAAAGCGAGAGGAACATGCTCACCTTCGCCTTGCCTATGCTCTGGAAAAAGCTGGTGACCACCATCTGGTAACCGACTATCGGGAACGCCAGCATCTCTATGCGCAGACCGTCGACCGACAGCTTTATCAGCGTCTCGTCGGTGGTAAAGAGGCGCGCACAGGGGCCGGGCAGCAGCTCGGCGATGGCGAATCCCGCAGTGGTAACAACAGTCCCGGCCACTATGGCATACTTGACGACCTTCATCAAGCGGTCGAAACGCTGCGCCCCGTAGTTGTAGCCGGCTATCGGCTGCAGGCCCTGGTTGATGCCCATGGTTATCATCACGAAGATGAAGCACACCTTGTTGGCAATGCCGTAGGCACCCACGGCAAGGTCGCCGCCGTGGCGCTGCAGGCCATTGTTGATGAAGATGACCACCACGCAGGCGCAAACGTTCATGGCAAACGGCGACATGCCGATGGCAATGATGGCCTTGACGATGCGGCTTTGCAGCTTGTATATGCCCCGCTTCAGGTGGAGCAGCTCGTCCTTGTTGCTGAAGAGCCTCATCTGCCACACCAAGGCCATAACCTGGGCGATGATGGTTGCGTAGGCCGCACCGCGTATGCCGAGCTGCAGGGGGTAGATGAATATTGGCGCGAGGATGGTGTTCATCACCACGGTGAACATCGTGGCGTACATGGCCTGGCGCGGCTTGCCCGCCGCGCGCAGCACGGCGTTCATGGCGAAGTACATGTGCGAGAACACGTTTCCGGCCAGAATCACAATCATGTAGTCGCGGGCGTATGGCAGAGTCTGCTCGCTCGCCCCGAAGAAATAGAGTATCGGGTCGAGGAACAGCAGCGACACCACGCTGAAGGCGAGGCCGATTATCACGTTGAGCGTCACGGTGTTACCCAGCACGTGCTCCGCCGCCTCGTAGTCTTTCTGCCCGAGGCGCACCGAGATGCACGTCGAGGCACCCACGCCGACGGCCGCTCCGAAAGCTGCGGCAAGGTTCATAAAGGGGAACGTCAACGCCAATCCTGAAATGGCCATGGCCCCAACGCCCTGCCCGATGAAGATGCTGTCCACCATGTTATACAGCGAAGAGGCCGTCATGGCGATGATGGCGGGCAAGGCATACTGCATGAGCAGGGGGCCCACGGGCTTCGTTCCCAGTTCCAATGTAGCCTTGTTATTTTCCATACAATCCTTTAAAATAGCGTGCAAAGTTACTAATTTTCTTCGTAAGAAGGAAATAGTAACGCCCTTTTAGCGCAACTTTATGACGTTTTGCCCGCCCTGTTCCCCACCGCGGCTTTCGGGGCGGCCATCGGCTGGCGGCGACGCGGCGTTTTTTCATTTGGCCTGCACCCCCGGGCCAAGGGGGTGCCCGCCGTCGGCGGGCGCGCCGCACACTGCACAATGCCCCATACCGGCAGTGGAGGCATGAAGGCCGATGACAGCAACGTAAAGAAATTTCCGCGCCCCGCACGATACGCCATAACAAGCTGGCTACCAGCAAGTTGCCAAAAGGATGGATTTGCACTCAGAAACGGCCTGTCTGACAAGACAATACCGCCTGTAATGCAAGGCAAAACGGGCGGTTTCAAGACACGAAACGCCAAGTTGCTTGACACCAAGCCACCCGTGTAAACAATATTTCCCGATGCAGAAGCTCAGCCGTCATGGCGGAGCGAAGCCAGCAGGCGTTTCTCCTCGGCAAGATCGCCGGTGCGCATCGTTGGCGAGGGAATGTTGCACATCCGCACCGCGTCGCCGCTGCCGCACGTGTAGTCGTAGTATGCCGCCTCGTCGCCGCTCAGCTCCGCGCGCTCTTTCAGGCATCCCTTTATGCCGGCAAACTCCTCGGGCGAGGTGCTGCCAGAGAGCCTCACGAAGAGTATGCGCCGCGCTATCGGGTTGTAGTTGTAGTCGAAACAAGTGTATATGCCGCGCAGAAAGGGCGGCCGCTCGTACATGGGCAGCCTCAGGCAAACGCAGAAGAGGTCGAGCCTGGGGTAGCTGTTCTCATTGAAAATGAGGTATACGTGGCTCGCGCTGTTCAGTTTCCTCGAAGGTCGGCGCACCACCGACATACTGGCAAGCATCATGGGAGTGAGCATGGCCCTCAGCTCAGGCGTGGCCAAGTCGCTCGGCCTGTACGCACTCCATACGCTCCACGTGAGCGAAATGTGGATGCCTGCCCTGATAGGGGCTGCCGCCTTCCCGCTGCTCTGCCTCACAGGCTGGCAGCTGACGCGCCTTCCCAAGCCCACCGTGGCCGACGTGGCGGCACGTTCGGAGCGCGTGACGCTCAACGGCAGGCAACGCCGCGAACTGTTCTGCCGGTTCATGCCGGTGCTGCTGATGCTCTTCACGGCCAACCTCCTGCTCACCGTGCAGCGCGACATCAAGGAGGACTTCATTGTATGCATAATCGACGTGAGCACAGTGCCGGCATGGGCTTTCGCCTACATCGACGGCATAGCCACAATAATACTGCTGGCGATGTTCGCCGTGCTGGCCGGCGTTGGCAGCCACCTGCGGGTGCTCTGCACACTGCTCGGCGTGTCCACGGCGGGGATGGCTCTCATTGCCTTCATCGGGGCGTACCAGACCCAGATTGCCCTGCCTACATCCCTGTGGCTGTTCTTGCAGACGCTCTGCATAGACATCGCCTACCTGAGTTTCCAGACCATTTTCTTCGAAAGGTTCATCGCTTTCTTCCGAGTGAAAGCCAATGTCGGGTTCTTCATCATCACCATCGACTTCATAGGCTACCTCGGCACGCTCGCCATACTGCTGTTCAAGGAGCTGGGCGCGCCCCACATTGACTGGCCGCTGTTCTACAACGAAATGAGCATCTGGGTAGGAGTGGCCTGCTGCATAACCTTTGTGTGCTCCATGGCTTACCTCGCACAGGCCGGACAGCCGAAGCACAAAAGCACTGAACAGGCTGGCCGGCAGGCTGTAGGAGGGCTGATGGCAGCAAACTGAAAGCCGACACAAAGGGAACAAAGGCTACAAAACGTTTTAATCAGCATAAAAACAAAATCATATTGACATATGGACAAGATTGAATGTGTAATAATGGACTGGGCCGGAACGGCCGTAGACTATGGCTGCTTCGCCCCTGTCAAGGCATTCGTTGAATGCTTCAACGCCATGGGGCTGACCGTAACGCCGGCTGAGACAAGGGCTCACATGGGCCTGACAAAGATTGAAGAGGTGAGGGCCTTGTTTGCAATAGACCGCGTGAAGGCCGAGTTTGCCGCCAAATACGGACGCGAATACGGCGAAGAGGATGTGAAGCGGTGCTACGAGGGCTTTGAGAAAGCGCTCTTCGCCACACTCGAAAACTTCTCAACCCCTATCCCCGGAGTGGTGCAGACCATCGCCTCACTGCGCGCCGACGGCCTGAAAATAGGCTCTACCACGGGCTACACCCAGGCCATGATGGACGTAGTTATGCCAGCAGCAAAACGCCTTGGCTACACGACGGACTGCTGTGTGACCTCCGACGGCCTGCCTGCCGGACGCCCCAAGCCCTACATGATGTACCAGAATATGTGCCGGCTCGCCATCGAGTCGCCACGACGGGTGGTGAAGTTCGGCGACACCGTTGCCGACATACGCGAAGGCAAGAACGCCGGCGCATGGAGCGTGGGAGTCATAATGGGCAGCAACGAGATGGGGCTGACGCAAGACGAGACATCGGCACTGACGAAAGCCGAGCTCAAGGGCCGCATGGACGATGTGCGCCGCCGTATGTATGCCGCCGGGGCAGACTTCGTAGTAGACGACATAACCGAACTGCCTGCACTGATAGGATGCATCAACGAGCGAATGAGAAACTGTTAACCACAAACCAGCTTCACCGCAAGCAGGAGGAAAGCAAGGACTACGGGATGCTATAAAAGCACGGCTTAACACAAAAAGAAGCCTGCTGACTGCGGCCAAAGCCGTCTTTCATAATTCTTAATAATTAATTCTTAACTCTTATGAGACCTTATTTGCTACTTACACCGGGACCACTGACAACAACAGACACCGTAAAGGAAGCCATGATGAGCGACTGGTGTACATGGGACGAAGACTACAACATCGGCATTGTTGAACAGATACGGGGGCAACTCGTGGAGCTGGCAGCCACCCGCCCGGACGAATATACGGCTGTGCTCATGCAGGGCAGCGGCACGTTCTGCGTGGAAGCAACGCTCGGCACAGCCGTGAAACCCACCGACAAGTTGCTCGTGGCCGCCAACGGGGCATACGGCAAGCGCATGGGAGTGATTGCCGACTACTACCACTTGGACTGTCAAGTAATGAAATTCGAGGAGACCGAAGCCGTAGACCCGGCCCGCATCGACGCTTACCTGACAGAACACGGCGACGTGACCCACGTATCGGTGGTTCATTGCGAAACAACCACCGGCGTGCTCAATCCGCTGAAGGGAAATAGCCGAGGTGGTAAAACACCACGGCAAGGTGCTCATTGTCGACGCGATGAGCAGTTTCGGCGGTGTGCCGATAGACATGACAGAGCTTGGCATAGACTTCATGATAAGCAGTGCGAACAAGTGCATACAGGGCGTGCCGGGCTTCGGGTTCGTGATTGCGCGCCGCTCTGCGCTGGAGCAGTGTGAAGGAGTGGCACGGTCGCTGTCGCTCGACCTCTACGACCAGTGGCGCACAATGGAAGACGGGCACGGGAAATGGCGCTTCACGTCGCCTACCCACGTGGTGCGCGCCTTCATGCAGGCCCTGGCCGAGCTAAAGGAAGAAGGAGGAATAGCCGCGCGCCACGCTCGCTACGAGGAAAACCACCGCAGGCTCGTCGCCGGAATGCGCAGCATGGGGTTCCGCACGCTGCTGCCCGACGAGGTGCAGTCGCCCATCATAACGTCATTCCACTACCCTTCTGCCGACTTCGATTTCAAGGCATTCTACACCAAGCTCAAGGCAAAGGGCTTCGTGATTTACCCGGGAAAAATATCACAGGCCGACACGTTCCGCATCGGCAACATAGGGGATGTGTTCCCCAATGATTTCAACAGGCTTACGGAAACGATAAGGGGAATCATCGCATAACGCTGACACGTATCTTACTGTCAAGCCAAGGGCTGAATCCACATCGGGATTCGGCCCTTTTCCATCCCATAGGTTCTTTCATAAACCTGGCAGCGATGAGAAAAGGCAGGCTTTTCACCATACACAAAGAAGCTTGCGTGCGCCGATATGGCATACGAAACGAGGCGATTTGCTGCGTAAAAGCGGCTGCACCGGCTGAAAACAACCGTTCCGGCCTGCAAACAATGATTTGCCTGCAGGCCGGAACGCACAATAAAGTTTCGCAAAGCCATCTTCGCAAAATGAAGGTCACATCCCCCGTGCCTTGTAAATCCGCTCCTTCGCGTCGTTGATTTCCTGGAACTTCTTCTCGGCGGCCGAGCGTATGTCCTCGCCGAGCGTGGCCACCCGGTCGGGGTGATGGCGCAGGGCCAGCTTGCGGTAGGCACTGCGCACTTCGTCGTCGGTGGCCGTAGGCGGCACACCGAGCACCTTGTAGGCGGCCTCAAGGCTGTCGCCGCCAAGGTTGAGCATAGAGTCAGCATCTGCCGGCGCCATGCGCATCCACGCCGCGCACTCCCTTATGGCTTCAGCCTCCGCCGTGGCCACCGTGCCGTCGGCCCGGGCCACGAGAACAAGGAGGTTGAGCAACTGCAGCCGCTGGGCGTAATCCATGTTGGCAGCTATCTGCGCGCAGCAGTCGGCCACGGTGTTGCGGAAGGCGGCGTTGCCGCTGCGCTTGTGCTCTTCGAAGAGTCTCTTCAGAATGTCCTCGCCCTGCCGGGAAGCCATGTCGCCGAAATTGCTGCGCAGGAAGCGGCGCACAAGTTCCATCTCAGAGTGCATCACGCGGCCGTCGGCCTTTATTATGTAAGACACGAGCACCAGCATGGCAAAGAGGAAGCTGTTGCGCTGCCCCTCGAAGCCGTTCGCGCCTTCATACGGCCCGGTGCCTGCCGCCCCTATCTGTTGCGGGTTGGTTGACCGTGTCCATGCCGTAATCAAACAACGCGCCTATCGCTATGCCCGCCAACACTCCGAGCGGGCCACCGGCCATCCATCCGAGGATGCCCCCTATCCATTTGCCTGCTGCCATAATTTTACGTTTTTGATTTTTACAACAAACTTCATGCCAATAAAGAAAGGTTCATTGCCTGTCTAAATCATTTTTCACATTATTGCGAATCTTTGTCAGGTAAGCCTTCATCGCCTTGGCATCTTTACGCTCTATTATGCCGAGCAAATCCTGCATCTCGCCCATGATGCGCTCCACCTGGCCTGCTGTGTATGGATTGAAAAGTATTTCCTGAAGCAGGTAGTCGTCCTCGCCAAGCACGCCCTTGGCTATATTCATATGGCGCTTGAAGGTTGTGCCGGGCGCGTCCTGATGCTTCATGACCGCGGCAAAGACGAAAGTGCTCACGAACGGGATGCTAAGCGAATAAGCAACAGTGCGGTCGTGCTCCTCGAATGTGTATTCGTAAACACTCAAGCCGAGCCTGCGGTAAAGGTCTTTGAAGAAGATTCGGCCCATGTAGTCGCCCTCGCTTATCACGATGGCGTTCTCCTCACTGAGCTGGTGCAGGTTGGCAAACGTGGGGCCAAACATCGGATGGGTAGATACATACGGATGGCCACACTGCTGGTAGAAATCTTTCAGCCCAGTCTTTACTGACGCTATGTCGCTAACTATGCATTCGGCAGGCAGGCAAGGCATCACTTCCTTGAAAGCAGAGATGGTGTACTTAACCGTCACGGCGTTTACGACAAGTTCCGGCTTGAACTCCCGAACCTCGTCAAGCGACGTGAAGCGGCGGCAGTTGTACGTAAACCGCATCCTCATCGGGTCTTTCTCATAGACCGCCATCTCGTGTTCGAAGCTTAGCAGATCAAGGAAGAAGCTCCCCATCTTGCCTGCGCCCATTACTAAAATCCTCATAACGTAGAAATTAAAAATTAAAAGAAAATGCGTCGCAAGGTAAGCTTGGACAAGTTGCAATAGGGTCTTGGTGTTGCCAAGGCTTCCACAGTTGCCAAGGCTCCCGTTTCATACGAGGCACGAACAGCATTGGCTGCAAGCCAACCTTTATTGCACATTCTTTTAATTTTTAACTTTTAACTTTTCACTTATTTATTATTTCCATCTGCTGCCTCACAGACTCGCCGTGGATAAGCTCAAAGACGTTTGTGGCAAACTCCGGACTCATGCCGCAGAGCGAGCCTTGCGCTCCGCGCTTGTCGAGAATCTCGCTGTAGCGGGCCGACTGGAGCACGGTCATGTTGTGCTCCTTCTTGTACTGCCCTATCTCGCGGCAGACACGCATACGCTTGGCGAGCAGTTCCATGAGCTGGTTGTCAAGTTCATCAATTTGCTTGCGCAGCGCAGTGATGCCCTCGGTGGTGTTGGTCTCGCTGCGAACAACCAGCAACGAAAGTATATAGTCGAGCACATCTGGTGTGACTTGCTGCTTTGCGTCGCTCCAAGCCTTGTCGGGGTCGCAGTGGCTCTCGATGAGAAGGCCATCGAAACCGAGGTCCAACGCCTGCTGGCAGAGCGGGGCTATGAGCTCGCGGCGGCCACCTATGTGGCTCGGGTCGCATATCATGGGCAGGTCTGGGATGCGGCGGTGAAGCTCGATGGGTATCTGCCACATGGGCAGGTTGCGGTAAATCTTTTTGTCGTAGCTGGAGAATCCGCGGTGAACGGCAGCCATCCGCTTGACGCCAGCCTGGTTAATGCGTTCCATTGCGCCTATCCAGAGCTCCAGGTCGGGGTTGACCGGGTTCTTGACAAACACTGGGATGTCGACTCCCCTAAGTGCGTCGGCCATGGCCTGCATGGCAAATGGGTTGGCCGAAGTGCGCGCGCCGACCCACAATATGTCTATCCCATACTTCAAGGCCAGCTCTATATGTTCGGGCGTGGCCACCTCAGTGGCCACCAGCATGCCAGTTTCCTTCTGCACACGGTTGAGCCATGGCAGTGCAGTCTCGCCGTTTCCCTCAAATCCTCCGGGCTTGGTGCGCGGCTTCCACACACCGGCGCGGAACATCCTGCAACCTTTCATGGCGAGCTGCTTGGCGGTTTCAATCACCTGTTCTTCTGTCTCCGCTGAGCAAGGGCCTGCTATAACGAACGGCCGTTCGGTGTTGCTCGGGAGGTTAAGTGGTTCAAGTTCGAGTTCCATAAGCAATATATCATTTTGTTGTTGTTTCGTTTTTCTATTGTCTTGCACCCTGTTCAGGCTTTCCGCGCGGCCATCATCTGCTCCACGCGGGCCAGTGCCTCGCTCAGTTTCTCGTCCTTGGCACAGAGCGATATGCGCACATGGCGGCGGCCGTTTGACCCGAAGATGAAACCGGGAGTGATGAAAACGCGGGCCTCGCGGAGCACTTTCTCGGTAAGTTGCTCGGCATCCCGGTAACCGTCGGGTATGCGCCCCCAGAGGAACATACCCACCTGCGAGTGGTCGAACGTGCAGCCAAGCGCGCTCATTATTGCCTCGGCTATGCCCCGGCGGCGGCGGTAGGTTTCGATGTTGGCCAGCCTGTGCCACTCATCATCATTGCCGTAAGCCTCGGCGGCGGCAAGCTGGAGACCGCGGAATGTTCCGCTGTCTATGTTGCTCTTCACCTTTAATATCCAGCTTATGAACGTTGCGTTGCTTGAGCACTGCCCCACTCGCCACCCGGGCATATTGTGGCTCTTTGACATAGAGTTGAACTCTATGCAGCACTCCTTTGCCCCAGGCACCTGCAAGAGCGATATTGGCCGCTCGTTGAGGATGAACGAATACGGGTTGTCGTTAACGACGACTATTGAATGGCGGCGCGCAAAGCTTACCAGCCGCTCGTATGTCTCCATGCGGGCGTTGCCGCCGGTTGGCATATTGGGATAGTTTGTCCACATGAGCTTCACGCGGCTGAGGTCCATCCGCTCCAGCTGCCCGAAGTCGGGCTGCCAACCGTCGGCCTCGTTGAGGTCGTAGTTCACCACCTTGGCGCCGAGAAGCTTGCTCAGCGAGGTGTAAGTGGGATAGCCGGGATTGGGTACCAGCACCTCATCGCCTGGATTGACAAACGCCAGCGTGACGTGGAGAATGCCTTCCTTGCTGCCAATGAGCGGCAGTATCTCGGTCTCCGGGTCAAGCTCTACGCCATACCAGCGGCGGTAGAAGCCTGCCATAGCCTGCCGAAGCTCGGGCGTTCCCATGGTGGGCTGGTATCCGTGGGCGTCAGGGCGGTGCGCCACCTCGCACAGCTTCTCCACGGTCTGCGGCGACGGCGGCATGTCGGGGCTTCCTATCGCGAGGCTTATTATATCCTTGCCCTCGGCGTTGAGCCGTGCCACTTCCTTCAGCTTGCGGCTGAAGTAGTACTCGCTTACCAGGCTGAGCCTGTCGGCGGGCTGTATGCCATTATGCTGATTGCTTTCCATCTTGATATTCTCCCAATATTTTCAGCTCGCGTGTCAGCGGTGTTATAGCGTCGATGCTCTGGCGGTAGCGGGTAAGGTTGTCATACGTCACGTCGACGTAGAACAGGTATTCCCACTCATGCCCGATGATGGGCAGCGACTGTATCTTGGTAAGGTTTATCTTGTAGAACGACAGGATGCTGAGCACCTGCGAGAGCGAACCTTCCTCGTGGGGCAAGGCGAAGACGAGGCTCGCCTTGTCGGTCTTGTCGAGCGGGCGCAGGAAGTCTGCCTTGCCGGGGTTGCATGAAACGAGGAAGCGCGTGTAGTTGTGCTTGTTGTCCTCGATATGGTCTTCAAGTATCTTCATTCCGTAGATTCGTGCGGCATCAGAACTGCAGATGGCCGCGCACCCCCGGCGCGCGCCTTCAGCGATGTCACGGGCCGACCCGGCTGTGTCGTCACACTCGACGAGCTTCAGTTCGGGGTGCCCGGCCAGGAACTGGCGGCACTGCATCAATGCCACGGGGTGTGAGTGTACCTCAGAAACCGTCTCCCACGAATCATCGGGCAGGCAGCAGATGCAGTGTGAGATGTGCAGTTTGTGCTCGCCGACCACAGTCATGCCCGAGTCGCGCAGCAGCTCGTAATTGTGCAGCAGACTGCCGGCTATGGTGTTTTCGATAGCCGTCATGCCAATCATCGTGGGGTCTTTGGCCAAATGCTCAAAGACTTCCTCGAACGTGGCGCAGCATACGAGCTGCAGTTGTTCGCCGTCGAAGTACTGGTGAGCCGCTATGTCGTGAAACGACCCTACGAATCCTTGTATTGCTACTCTCTTCATTTTCAGTCTATGATGTTTTGTTTCTGTTCGCTCCTTACGAGAAATCCCGCCTCATCTGTGATGGAGCGGGATTCAAGTGTAACCTTCGTTTGGTTTTATCTTGCCATAAGTTGAAATTCACACGCAACTTCCCGCTCCGCAATTCCTTGCAAAGTAAAAATAGAAAAAATAGCTAAAAGATGCGTCCAACTTACTCATTACGTTTTTGTCTTTGTTTATTTGCCTGCAAAAATATAACTTTTTTGCGAACTATACAAATAAATTGAAAGTTTTTTATCGGCTGTACTATTTTTTGTATCCTTGCCAACGCAGCGGCCCGCAGCCGGACGGTCACGTTCGGCCATGCTCACGGCACTGCGCAGACCGGCCGCAGACATGGTGCAAGACCTATTCATAAAGGTAAAACATACGCTCCATCGGCTGCCACTTCTCGGCCGAAGAGGCGCCCGCCTCTGCCTGCTGGAACACAGCCATATAGTCTTCCCACTCCTGCTGGCGGGGCAACGTGGCCAGTCGGGCCATGGCCTCGTCCCAATCGAAGTCGAGCGGTGTCTCCACAATCATGAAGAGTCGTGTGCCAAGGATGTATATCTCCATCTCCAATATGCCCACCTGGCGTATTCCCGCCAGTATCTCCGGCCAGGCGTTGCCACGCCCGTGCCGTCTCCTGTACTCCGCTATCAGTTCCGGGTTGTCACGCAGCTCCAGCGTCTGGCAGTAGCGCTTCACCGGCTCGCAGTATTGCTTCACTCTGTAACCTTCCATGTCATCCTCTCTTTCCGTCGTAAGATTTGTTTTGCCTGCGCCCCGCCGCGGTGGCGGCCTTCCGCGCAAGGCGGGCGTTACCGAGATTGGGGCTGCCTTGGCAGCCCCCAATCCGTAACGGTCAACTTATTCAAAACACCTTAACCTGCCGTCATGGCCTGCAAGCCCATGCCGTCATTTATATATAGGCCCGTATGTGGCACAGGCCCTGTAGTCGGCCCCCTCCTTGTCCATGCCGAAGGCGTTCCAAGCTGCGGGGCGGAATATCTTGTCCTCATCCACGTTGTGCATGCATACCGGTATGCGCAGCATCGAGGCAAGCGTTATGAGGTCTGCGCCTATGTGGCCGTAGCTTATCGCGCCGTGGTTTGCCCCCCAGTTGTTCATCACCGAATATACATCGCGGAAGGCAGGCTTGTCGCAGAGGCGCGGCACGAACCACGTCGTAGGCCACGTCGGGTCGGTGCGCTTGTTGAGCACCTCGAATATCTCTGGCTCCACGTCGGCTGTCCACCCCTCGGCTATCTGCAGCACGGGGCCAAGCCCCTTCACCATGTTCAGCCTCGACATGGTGACGGGCATGCCGCCCCGGCTTAGGAAGTTGCTCGAGAAGCCTCCGCCTCGGAAGTAGTCGCGGTCGGCAGGCAGCCAGTTGGTAGCGGCCAGGCAAGCCTCGGCATCCTTCTCTGTCATCTCCCAGCACGGCTTCATGCAGTGCTCGCCTGCGGCGTTGGTGCTTTCACCCGTGGCATCGAGCGTGGTTGCGCCAGAGTTTATCAAGTGTATCATGCCGCCCGAGGCCAGCCCCGTAAGTTCCTTGCCCGTGACGCGCTTCACCGCCTCCGGACTCCAGTACGTGCGCACGTCGCTGAACATCTGCCCGCAGCCGGTAAGCAAGTTGCCGAACAGCATGGCGACTGCGTTGCAAGAGTCATTCTCCGTGGCCAGCACGTAAGCTCGGCGTATGCCGTTCCAGTCGAACGTACTGCACATAAGGGCTTCGGTAAAGTCGCCGTTGGGTTTCCAGTCGGTCCATTGGCGCTGGCCCTGGAACCCTGCGGCGATGGCGTTGTGACCTATGGCCTCTTCCTTGAAGCCAAGTTCGCGCAGCCTTGGGTTGCCCAGCATGAGGTCGCGGACGATAATCATCATCTTCACAACAAACTCCCAGTCGGCATCCTTCTGCTCGCGCGTCTTTTGGCGCTCGGGGCGGTTCTTTTCCCAGCCTTCCTTCGGCTTGCAGTATTTCTCCGTCCAGGCCATGGCACGGGCAAACTCCTCAGGGTCGTATATGCCCTCATCCATACGGCGCAGTATCTCTGTCTCGTCCACGCTCTCGTTGCGCATGCCGAGGTATTCCTGGAAGAACTCCTGGTTCACTATGCTCCCGGCGATGCCCATGCACTGGCTGCCTATCGAGAGGTAGCTCTGCCCGCGCATCTGCGCCACGGCCACGGCGGCGCGCGCCCAGCGCAGTATCTTCTCGGCCACGTCGGCCGGTATGCTGTTGTCATCTATGTCCTGCACGTCGCGGCCATATATGCCGAAGGCGGGCAAGCCTTTCTGCGCGTGGCCTGCCAGCACAGCAGCAAGGTAAACGGCACCGGGGCGCTCTGTGCCGTTGAATCCCCACACTGCCTTTGGCCAGTAGGGGTTCATGTCCATTGTCTCCGAGCCGTAGCACCAGCATGAGGTCACTGTGATGGTGGCGCCCACGCCCTCGCGCTCAAACTTGGCAGCGCAGGCGGCACTTTCGCCCACTCGCCCTATCGTGCCGTCGGCTATTACGCACTCCACGGGCTTGCCGTCGGCATACCTCACGTTTGATGATATAAGCTCTGCCACCGACCGGGCAAGGTTCATCGTCTTCTCTTCAAGGCTCTCGCGCACACCGCCCTGACGGCCGTCAATGGTGGGGCGGATGCCAATTTTAGGATATTGGTTCATGATATGTATAGTTTTAGTTTCACTGTGGCGGCAGCCGCTTCTTTCCTCTGCCTGCTGTTTGCAAAGTTAGCACTTTCCGCGCCATCGCAGTGGCATTTGCCCGCTATTTGTTAGTACAATATCGACATACTTCGCCCGGCAGACATAACAAACAGCAGTCTACGGCTTGGCGGTACAAACTTTTTAAGCTATCTTTGCACACAACGCAAATGCCCATGAACTACGACATTGACCAAATGCATTTCCTCGTGTTGCACATAGGCGAAGCCCGCTGCCTTGCCAGCTGGAACTACAAGAACATATGCAGCCCGTTCACGCGCATATACTACGTCACCAAAGGCCACGCCGACATAGTGATGCCTAACTCAACGCAAAGCCTGAGGCAGGGATTCATGTACATCGTGCCGGCATTCACGCCCCACAGCTATGTGTGCAACGAAGAGTTCTGCCATTACTATATACATATATATAATGAGTCTGACCACGACATTCTTGAGGACTGGGCATTGCCCACCGAGATTGAGGCCGATGCATCCACCCTACCCCTCATCAGGCGGCTGCACGCGCTTTGCCCCGGCCTGGAGCTTACGCAAACCGACCCGCGCTTCTACGACAACGACCCTTCACTCAACCGCAATATCCTGATAAACAAGCGACGCGACCTCTATGCGAGGGTTGAGTCACGGGGCATCATCTACCAGCTGCTGGCCGTTTTCCTGCGCAAGGCGCAGCCCAAACAATACGCCAGCGACGAGCGCATAACGCGGGTGCTGGATTTCATACGCGCCCACCTCGCCGACAAGCCCGACCTAGACACCCTCGCCGAGTTGTCGTGCCTGTCAAAGGATCACCTCATCAGGACTTTCAAGCGCGAGATGAAGATGACGCCACTCTACTACATCAACAAGAAGAAGATGGACAAGGCCAAGCTGCGGCTGCTCACCGAACCTGTGCCTGTAAAGGAGATTGCCTATGCCTTGGGCTTCGATGACATGGCTTACTTCGACCGCACGTTCAAGAAGTTCACCGGCATGACGCCCACTGCCTACCGCAAGGCGGCTGGCGAAGCCACTATTTGACACTGGTCATTATAATGTTCCCCCTTACGCATGCCATTTGACTGGCGTGCACCGCGGGCTGCATAAAATACCCATGGGCAGCTACCGTTGCCCCAACAGTGTCCATGCTTTTCGCAATATCCGCCACCTCGCTGAAAGCACAACCTGGCAGCTGGAGTGGAGCCGCAGCCATATACAAAAGAGGGCAGCCCAATCGACCGCCCTCAACCAACACAAAAACTAAACTAGACTTAACTAATGTCGTATCAGGATTTTCACAAATCCGTGATATTACATATTGCAAATATACAAATGTTTCGCCAATTCAGCAAACATTTGGCAAAAGTTTTTTCAATTAATTTCGGTGTGCGCACACGGTTGCAGAGGCTATTGATGAAAGCCGGTTGCAACAGCCGGCACGCCAGTCACAGGCGCACAGTCTTGGCCAGCAGCCAATAGTCGAGCAGTGTCATGGCCGCCATGGCCTCGACTACCGGCACTGCCCTCGGCAGCACGCAGGGGTCATGCCGCCCGCGGGCAGTAAACATGGTAGCATTGCCTTCTAAGTCTACTGTAGGCTGTTCGCGCAGCAAAGTCGCCACGGGCTTGAACGCCACGCGGAAATATATGTCTTCCCCATTGCTTATGCCCCCCTGTATGCCACCGCTGTGGTTTGTGGCTGTGGCAATGCGCCCTTCGCGGCTCACGAACACGTCGTTCTGCTCCGACCCGCGGGCCGTCACGCCCGCGAAGCCCTCACCATACTCGAAGCCTTTCACGGCGTTGATGCTCAGCATGGCCTCGCCAAGAGCGGCATGGAGCTTGCCGAACTCCGGCTCGCCGAGCCCGGGCGGGCATCCCTTTACAACGCAGGTTATCACCCCGCCTATTGTATCGCCCTGCGCCTTCACCTCCCTTATGAGCCGCTCCATGGCAATGGCCTTGACGGGATCGGGGCAGCGCACGGCGTTGCCCTCAGCCTGGCAGAGGTCGTACTTGGTGTAGTCGCGGTCGAGACTGATGTCGCCCACCTGCGATGTATAGGCAGTTACACTTATGCCCACGCGCTTCAACGCCAGCTTGGCCAGCGCCCCGCCTACACACCGGCTTATCGTTACGCGGGCCGACGAGCGGCCTCCGCCGCGATGGTCGCGAACTCCATACTTACTATAATATGTATAGTCAGCGTGCGACGGACGGAAAAGACAGCGCAGGTTCTCGTAGTCCTGCGAGTGTTGGTTGGTGTTGCGCACCGTGAATCCAATGGGCGCGCCTGTTGATTTCCCCTCAAACACGCCGCTGAGCAGCTCCACGCGGTCGGCCTCGCGGCGGCTCGATGTTATGTCGCTCTGCCCCGGGCGGCGGCGGTCAAGTTCCCTTTGCACAAACTCCATGTCTATGTCTATGCCTGCGGGCATACCGTCTACCACGCCGCCAACGGCTTCGCCGTGGCTCTCGCCGAACGATGTAAGGGTGAAGATATTGCCGAATGTGTTGCGCACCGGATTACGAATTTTGAGTTACGAATTTTGAGTTACGAATTTGAAAGCATCGCTGTACTGATGCTCCACGGCTCAGTCGTGGCAGTGGCCTCCGCAGCAGCCCCCTTTGTGGTCGTGGTGGCCGTGCTCATGACCACCGCAGCCATCGCCGCAGTCGCCACCGCAATCTCCGCCACAACCGTCGCAGCCACATCCGCAGCCCTCGCCGCTCAGGCGGTTGACCATGGCCTGTATCTCTTCGTTCGTGGCCTCGCGGCTCTCAACCACGCTGCCCACGAACTGGAGCGTCTTTCCGGCCAGCGGGTGGTTCAAGTCTATCTTCACCTTGTCGTCGCCAATGCTGAGCACACGGCCGTAGAAACGGTTGCCGTCGGCATTCTGCAACGGCACGATTGCGTCTTTGTATATATGCTCGTGGTCAAAGTGTCCGTTGATGCAGAACATGGCGCGCTCTAGCTCAAGCACGCGGGCGTCCTCATAATCACCATAGGCCTCGTCCTTGGCCAGGGTGAAGTCGAAGCCGGCCCCTTTCTCTAGCCCGCCCACCTGGCGCTCAAAAGCGTCGAGCGTTACGCCGAAGCCGCTTATGAACAGGAATGGGTTTTCTTTGGTAGCCTCTTCCACTAGTTCGCTCTCTCCGTTTTCAACCGTGTAAAGCTTGTAAGCCACGGCTATGTACTTGTTTTGTGCTTTGTCCATGTCTTTTGTCTGATGTTTGTTTTTGTTTGCAAAGTTAGTCATTTTATTCCGAACTGAACACAATCAGACTGAGTTAATGCGAAAATATTAAATAATCGTTATCTGCCCCATTATTTGACGTGGGTCAATTAAAACAGCTGTTTGCGCGCACAATTGGCAAAAATCATTGTTATTACCAAAAATCACCGTATCTTTGCATCGGAAAATCAATAAAACAAACACAAAGAAACTGACCGGTCAGCAGTAAAAGAAAGTAGTAACAAAAGAAAAAGAAAGGGTAACAAAGATGAAAAGATTGTATGTAACCGTCGTGGCTCTACTCAGCATGACCATGACATTTGCAGGTAACGAGAACGGAAAGAACGCTGCCGAGACCAACACAAGCGCAGAAAGCACTGCTATGGCACAGGCAGACAGCACTGCTTCTTACGACATCAGCTACAATCTGCGCCGACTGGGCGAAACGCTCGGGCTTACTCTCGACCAGATGAACAGCGTGGAAGCTCTCAACCGCACTTTCCGCAACGACATGATGACCGCCGCACAAGCCGGCGACACTGAGCGCAAGGAACTGCTCGCTGGCGCTGTGGCAAAGGACATCCGTTACATGAGCTATGTGCTCACGCCTGAACAACTTGGCAAATATGAGACACTGATTAACACGACACTGACCAACCGCGGCATAGAAAAGTAACCGCGACAGGGTCGCCAAATACACGAAAGAGCCGCAGCAAGCCATTTGCTGCGGCTCTTTTTTCTTGCATCGCTTGCCAGTCTCGGGATTTTTGTTTCTTTTGCAAAACAAACCAACCTGCCACTGACATGAATTTTCCATACGCACTGACCATTGCGGCCTGCCTTACCTTGACCTGCGCCACTGCGCAGACGGCGCGCACAGACAAGTTGTCGCCGCTCGTCCGCAAGGCAGCGAACCAAGCCCATGTCCAAAGAACGGCCCCCGAGGCCGGCGACATACGCTCTGATGTAGCCCATTTCGCTTTCAACGGGCGTACATACGCCTGGAACTCAAACACAGGCACCTCCATGGCCACACCTGTCGTTGCCGGAGCCATAGCCCTTTGGCTGCAAGCCCCCCACCACCGACATCACACCGGCCGATCAAACCTGCAATTTGCTGATTTCTTTTTGCAGATTGTCCAGGAAGCGGGCAGCGTGCGCTCCGTCCATCTGCGTGTGATGGAACTGGAACGACACCGTGAGCGTGGTCTTGAATAGGTGTTTGCGATATCTGCCCCATATCATGAACGGGTTGTTGAACACTCCGCTGTACATTCCCACCGCGCCGTCTATGTCGTATTGGGCCAGGGCCGAGGTGCCTATCACCATGCTTTCCGTCAGGTCGTGGTTGCGGCACGTCTCGGCCACCTGCCTTGTCAGCCGCATATAGTCGGCGGTGAACTGTTGCAGGTCGGCGGTGAAAGGGATGTCGCACGAGCTTACCTCGCCCTCGCTGTTGGCCACGATGGTGTTCACGGCGATGGTGTCGTACTGCACCAGCCTGCCGCCCACGGGCAGTGTGTAGAACTCCTTGACGGCGCTCGCCGCACGTCCTATGCACCAGCACATCAGCATGTTAAACTTCATGCCACGCCGCCGGGCGGCCTTCCTGAGGCGCGTCACGTCGAGTGTCTTGATGAATGTCACCATGGGCATGGGCGCGTTCATCCACATTTCGAATGCGTATGCCCGCGTGGTCTCCTTCGGGTTCACTTCTGTTTTCATTGCGTCTTCGCTTCTACGTCACCAAGCTCGCGCTTGAAACAGATCATATCCTTCAATATCTTGCCCTCCTCTATGATTGGATGGTCATAGTTTTTGAGGAAGAAATCCTTTATGGTATGCGAATAACCAAAACCACAATTCTCATAAAAAGATACGGTCGCCCTGCTGTCACCTGTGCCGACAAGCATGATACGGTATCTGTTCTTATAGTGATTGCACAGAAACTTTACCATACTTCGCCCATGACCCTTACGCTGTAGACAGGGGGCGACTGCCAGGTTCTTTAACTCTACTACGCCGTCGCCTTCATCGGTCGCAACAGCAACAGCGACTGCCGCTTCCTCACTGTCCACCATCACGAACATCTCCCCTCGGTCCAGATAGCGATCAATCATCGATTCCTGTTCATCGCCGATAAGCAATAGTGGCAAATATCGTTTCTTGTCCGTTGTGACACGGCGAATCTGAAGCCCTGCTTTCCATTCTTCTTTTGTCAAGCTCATAAAGTGCTCTGTGCGCAGGTCGCCAAGCGGCGAAGGCTTGCCTGTTTCGGTGTGATGGAAGCGGAAGCCGCACTTCTCCATCACCCTGCGCGACTGGGCGTTGCCGTCATAGTGGCCGCACCACACCCTGCGGTAACCAAGCACCTCGAAGCAGCGGCGGAGCAGGCAAGCCACGGCCTCGGGCGTGAGTCCGCGCCCCCAGTAGGGCCGGCCTATCCAGTAGCCTATCTCGGCGTCGCCTGCCGCCATCTGCGCACTGTGCAGCCCGTCGGCGGTCATTATGCCCGCGCTGCCCACCGGCTCGCCCGTCTCGCGCAGCACCATGGCGTAAGTCTCGGGGGCGGCGAACACCGTGCGTATTATCTCGCGGCTGTGTTCTACTGACGTGTGCGGCTCCCATCCGGCTATCGGGCCTATGGCCGGGTCGGAGGCATATTTGTACATGGCTTCGGCGTCGCTCTCGCGCCACGGGCGCAACAGTAGCCGCTCCGTGAGCAGTTGGGAAGTAGGGAGGTTCATGTTGTTGTCGTTGGATTTCGGTTATATAACTTACAAATGTAAGTATTATGCGCAAGATTGCATGGCTCGTGTGCGTTAATTTATGCAAACGCCATGTGTGAGGGGCTGACAGCCGTTAGGAAGGCGGGCAGGCTGCGCCGCCGGCAACTGCAATTATTGATATGCGGCCAGCCACCGCCGCCCCACGCTGTAACCTATTGATAGTCAGAGGGGTTGCGAAACGTGCCGTTTTGGAGGCCAAAACGGCACGTTTCAGGCTGTAAAACGGCGTGTTTTGCAACGCGAAACGGCACGTTTTGCGATGGCAGGCGGCAGGCTTTGTTTTTTGATACGCGCCATGGGCGCTAATGCCTTTGGCCTGACGCGGCATTGGCCGGTAAAAAAACAAAAGGTTTTGCGGCACATTTTGTTTCGCATAAATTTCTTATCTTTGCACTGCCCGTCCGGCTTCCGCTCCACAGGCGGTCAAGCCTCACGAGACGGGACAACATCGCACACGATATGTTTTGTAGAGAAAAGAACGCCGTTTTGTACGGCGAAAGAGCGCGGAGCCGCAGCGGCAGCCAGTCCTGGCGCCTGCCGCTGGCAGTTGTCGCGCTGTTGCTGCTGCCATGCTTCTGCGCGTTGTGCATGGCACAGGGCAGCGGGTTCACTGTGCGCGGGCGTGTGGTGGACGCGCTGTCGCGCCAGCCTGTGCCTTTCGCTTTGGTCACTGTATATGGCAACGCTGGCAAGGGGGCATCAGCCGACAGCCTCGGGCGGTTTGCCATCAATGGTGTGGAGCCAGGCTTGCAACGCCTTGCCGTTTCATGCATGGGCTACAAGGACGCTGTGTCTGACGAGTATGTGGTGTCGGCCACGCTGCCCCCCGTGGTGGTAGAGATGGAGGAGGACGCATCGGTGCTGGCCGGCGTTACCGTCAGTGCAACGCCGTTGCGCATAGAAAAGGTGAGTCCCGTCAGCCTGCACGTGATAGGCATGGGCGAGATAGAGAAGAGCCCGGGCGGCAATCGCGACATATCGCGCATTGTCCGCTCTTATCCCGGAGTGTCGTTCTCGCCCATCGGCTACCGCAACGACCTCATAGTGCGCGGCGGCTCGCCCTCGGAGAACCGCTTTTACCTTGACGGCATCGAGATTCCCAACATCAACCACTTTGCCACGCAGGGCGCCACGGGCGGGCCGGTGAGCATACTCAACGCCGATTTCATACGCGAGGTGCAATTCTATACGGGAGCGTTCCCGGCCGACAAGGGAGGGGCACTAAGCTCGGTGCTGGACATAAGGCTGCGTGACGGCAACCCCGACGGCAACAGCCTGAAGGCAACGCTCGGCGCGTCGGAGGTGTCGCTGAGCGCGTCGGGGCACTTCGGGCTGCGCACCACGTACCTGATCTCTGTCAGGCAGTCGTACTTGCAGCTGCTGTTCAAGATGCTTGGCCTGCCGTTTCTGCCCAACTTCATCGACGGACAGTTCAAGATAAAGACCCGGCTGACCGAACGTGACGAGCTGACCGTGCTCGGGCTGGCCGGGATAGACAACATGAGGCTGAACACCGACGAGGAGGGCGAGGACGCGGAGTACCTGCTGAGCTACCTGCCGCGCATCAAGCAAAACACCTTTACCATAGGGACGGCCTACAAGCACTATGCCGGGCGCAACGTGAGCACGCTGTCGTTGGGCTACAACTACCTGTACAACAGCAACCTGAAATACCGGAACAACGATGACTCCTCGCCCGATAACCTGACGCTCGACCTCGCTTCGCACGAGCAGAAGGCCACGCTGAGAGCCGAAAACCGCACCTACGGCGAGCGGTGGACGCTGGCCGGGGGCGCAGAGGCGTATTACGCGCGGTATGACGACCGCACGTTTCAGCGGGTCTATGGCAGTGGCGGAAGGACAGACCGCAGCCAGTCGGCATCTATCGGCATGGCCGGGTGGGGAGCGTTCGCCTCGGCCCGCTACAAGTCGGCCGGCGGGAAGCTTACCGCCACGGCAGGACTGCGCATGGACGGCTGCGGATATTCGGCGCGGATGGCACGTGTGTGGGAGAACATCTCGCCCACGGTGTCGGTATCGTGGCGAGTGATCCCGGCACTGGCTCTCAACGCCGCGGCTGGACTTTACCACCAGTTGCCGCCCTACACGGCGCTCGGTTACAAGGACAGCGAGGGCCGCTATGCCAACAAGGGCCTGCGCTATATGCGGGTGGCCAACGCCAACGCCGGGGGGGGAGTGGAATGTGTCGGAGGCCATGGTGGTGGCCGTTGAGGGGTTCTTTAAGCGCTACTCGCGCCTGCCGCTGTCGGTTGCCGACGGCATTCCGCTCTCGTGCAAGGGCAACGACTACGGCGTGGTGGGCAACGAGCTGCTTGTGCCAAACGCCGAGGGCCGCGCATACGGCATTGAGGCATCGCTGCGCTGGCAGAAGCCAGGGCGGTTTGTGTCGGTGGCCTCGCTCACGGTGTATCGCAGCGAGTTCCGCTGCTCGGCAGAAAGGGGGCTTACGTTCCGTCGGCATGGGACAACAGGTTCATCGCCAACGTGAGCGGCACATACGAGTTGCCGCATGAATGGAGCGTAGGAGCCAAGCTGAGCGCAGTTGGCGGCAGCCCTTACACGCCCTATGACGAGGACAAGTCGTCGCTCGTGGAGGCATGGGATGCGCAGGGCAGGCCATATCTCGACTACTCGCGCTACAATACAGGAAGGCTTGACGCGTTTTTCCAACTCGACGTGAGGGTGGACAAGGACTTTTACTTCCGCAACTGGCGGCTCGGCATATACATAGACCTGCAGAACGTAACAAAGAGCGTGCTGAAGCAGCCCGACGTGCTGATGAGCACCGGAGTGGTGGAAAATCCCGGCGCGCCGGCATCCGAGCAACGCTATCGGATGAAGCATATAGCCCAGGAAAGTGGCACGCTGATGCCCACGGTGGGGCTTACGGTGGAATTCTGAAGGGCAGGAAGAATCACACAATATCCACGTTCATTATGGCATTCACGGCACTCTGCCCTTTGGCAGTACGATAAATTGCTGTATTGCCATCCGATTACAAACCACTAGCCCCCAACCGGTCATAGGAGGCCGTTTCAAGACACGGAATGGCGTATGCAGAAAATCCAGACTGCGCATAACGCGTTTTAGTTGTATATTTGCAAGCATTGACAAAATGCAGATATTCATATTTATTTAATTATACATTCTTGCATATCTAACCTTTTTACATTACCTTTGTGCCAAAATAGGCAGCACGTTGGGAACAGAATGCAAACATACTCTTCCCGGTCGGCATCATCTTTGCCAGAACCTCGCAGCCCAATGCCTTAAAGAACGGAGCTGCCATACAGCCCATTGGCAGGCATGACAAGAGCGTGGCAACATTGCAGGCCACATTCCACACGCCACCGGCAGCCACCATGAATTTATTGATAACTAAAACCAATGACAACAAAAAAGATTTTTTTGGCCGCAATGGCCTTCTTAGGGCCATCATGCGCCATGGCCACAAACGTACAACCCACCGAACACGGCATCACCATCCCCATCGACGAAGCCTCGCAAAGCTCGGCAGGAACGGTGAGGCTGACCGTAATGACAGACAACATAATAAGGGTGGAGGCTGCGCCGGGAAAGGAACTGCCACAGGCGAGGAAGAGCCTCATCATCGTTCCACAAGCACACACAGGCAAGTATACTTGGAACGAAAGGGGCGACAGCATTGACCTTACCACCCGCACACTCAAAGTGAGCATAAGCCGGACCACAGGCGGCATCGTGTTCCGCGACAGGCAGTCAGGCCGTGTTCTGCTGCGCGAAGCGGCAAGCGGCGGCAAGACATTCACCAAGTACGTGTCTCCGCAGACCACACTGCCCGAAGGCTACCGGCCATCGGCTCCGGGCGAGGTGAACTGGGGCAAGCAGTCGGGATGGGAAAAACTCTCCATTGGCGACCGCACCGGCTACACCTGGCGCGCCCTCTTCGACAGTCCGGCCGACGAGGCTTTCTACGGGCTGGGCCAGCACCAGGCCGAAGAAATGAACTACAAGGGCCGCAACGAGGAACTCTTCCAGTACAACACCAAGGTGTCTGTGCCGTTCGTGATGAGCACCAAGGGCTACGGACTGCTTTGGGACAGCTACTCTTACTGCCGCTGGGGCAACCCCAACGACTACCTCCAGCTCTGCCACGCCTTCGCGCTGCGCGACAAGCAGGGGCGGCCTGGCGCGCTCACAGGCTCGTATACTGACAAGGACGGGAAGACGCTCACGCGCCGCGAGGACTCAATATACTTTGAGCACTCGGGCGTGATAGGCAACCTGCCCAAGGGATTCAAGCTCGACGGCTCTTCCGTGACATACGAGGGAACGCTCACCGCGCCGCAAAGTGCCACATACCATTTCATACTCTACTACGCCGGATACGTCAAGGTGTACCTCGGCGACAGCCTCGTGGTGCCTGAGCGGTGGCGCACGGCGTGGAACCCAAACTCTTACAAGTTCACCATGCGCATGGAGCAGGGCCGCCCCATGCCCCTGCGCATAGAGTGGCTGCCCGACGGAGGCACGTCGTACTGCGGACTCAGGGCAGCCACCCCGCAAACCGACGAGGAGCAAGGCCGCTTATCCATCTGGAGCGAAATGTCGCCCGAGATGGACTACTACTTCATTGCAGGCAGCTCCATGGACAGCATCATCAGCGGCTACCGCCACCTTACGGGCCGCGCGCAGGTGATGCCAAAGTGGGCGCTCGGCTTCTGGCAGAGCCGCGAACGCTACAAGACGCAGGCCGAGGTGCTATCTACGCTGGCCGAGTTCCGCCGCAGGCGCATACCTGTGGACAACATCGTGCAAGACTGGAACTACTGGGAGGACGACCAATGGGGCAGCCACCGTTTCGACCCCAAGCGCTACCCCGACCCGCAACAGATGCTCGACAGCGTACACGCCATGCACGGGAAGTTCATGATTTCGGTGTGGCCAAAGTTCTACTGCAACACCGACAACTACAAAGCTCTCGACGCACGGGGATGGATGTACCGCCAGGCAGTGACCGACTCCATACGCGACTGGGTTGGGCCGGGCTACGTAGGTTCTTTCTACGATGCATACTCTGCCGGGGCACGCAAGCTCTTCTGGCAGCAGATGGACGACAACCTATATTCAAAATATGCCAAAGGGATTGATGCTTGGTGGATGGACGCCTCCGAACCCAACGTGCGCGACTGCACGCCGATAGGCTACCGCAAGGCCCTCTGCGGCCCGACGGCACTAGGCACGAGCGATGAATACTTCAACGCTTACTCCATAGTGAACGCCGACGCCATCTACAACGGCCAGCACTCCGTCGACCCCGACCGCCGCGTGTTCCTGCTCACGCGCAGCGGCTTCGCCGGGCTGCAACGCTACAGCACAGCCACATGGAGCGGCGACATCGGCACACGGTGGGAGGATATGCACGCACAGATGACAGCGGGCATCAACTTCTCTATGTCGGGCATACCTTTCTGGGGCATGGACCAGGGCGGCTTCTGCGTGGAGAAGCGGTACGTGGCCGCACAGAAACTGTTCGACAAGACCGGACGCGAGAACGCCGACCTGGCAGAGTGGCGTGAGCTACAGGCTCGGTGGAACCAGTTTGGCTGCTTCATACCGCTCTACCGAGCCCACGGCCAGTGGCCCCTGCGCGAGGTGTGGAACATCGCTCCCGAAGGGCATCCGGCCTACGAGAGCATCACTTATTACCATAGGCTGCGCTACCGCCTCATGCCTTACCTCTACTCCATGGCCGGATGGGTGTGGCTCAAGGACTACACCATGCTGCGCGGACTGGCCATGGACTTCGCCGACGATACACGCGTACTGGGCATCGGCGACCAGTGGATGTTCGGGCCTGCGCTGATGGCCTGCCCCGTCGGCCTGTACAAGGCACGCTCGCGCGAGGTTTACTTCCCCCGCCAGTGCGGTTGGTACGACCTGTACAGCGGCAGGCACAACGCAGGGGGGCAACAACTGAAGGTCGACGCGCCATACGGGCGCATACCGGTGTTTGCCCGCGAGGGTGCCATACTGCCCTTCGGGCCGGCCATACAGTGGAGCGACGAGCGGCAGGCTGACACTATTTGCCTCTACATATATGCCGGTGCCGACGGCCACTTCATGCTCTACGAGGACGAAGGCACCAATTACAACTATGAGAAAGGCCGCTACTCTACCATCGACATCAACTACGATGACAGCTCGCGCCGCCTCACCATCGGCTCACGCAAGGGTTCGTTCGAGGGGATGCCCGACAGCCGCAGCTTCCGAGCCGTGCTCGTCACGCCCGACAGGCCCGTGGCACTCAATCCCGACACCACCGAAGGGCTGCTCGTGCAATACAACGGCAAGGAGGTAAGCATGCAATTATGAAACAACAAAACTACACAATATGAAACGCATACTGATACAAATCGTCGCTGCGGCAGCCACACTCAATGCCGCAGCACAGACCGATACGCCGGTCTACCTCAACCCCGACGCACCACTGGAGGAGCGCGTGCAAGACGCGCTTAGCCGCATGACGCTCCATGAGAAAGTGCATATACTCCACGCACAGAGCAAATTCTCATCGGCTGGGGTGCCGCGGCTGGGCATACGCCAGCTCAACATGGCCGACGGGCCGCATGGCGTGCGCGAGGAGATTGAGTGGAACTCATGGAGCCCGGCGCGCTGGACCAACGACTCATGCGTGGCGTTCCCCTCGCTGACGTGCCTCGCCGCCACGTGGAACCGCGACCTGGCCGCCCTTTATGGCCACGCCGTAAGCGAGGAATTCGCCTACCGAGGCAAGGACATAATGCTCGGCCCAGGCACCACCATAGCCCGCATGCCACTCAACGGGCGGGCCTTCGAGTACATGGGCGAAGACCCTTACCTCGCCGGCGAAATGGCCGTGCCTTACATAAAAGCCGCACAGGCCAACGGTGTGGCTTGCTGCCTTAAGCACTTTGCCCTCAACAACCAGGAGGTGGGCCGTATGTCGGTTAACGTCAACGTGAGCGAGCGCGCACTAAGGGAGATTTACCTGCCGGCATTCGAGAAGTGCGTAAAGGAGGGCGGCCTGTGGACAATCATGGGGTCGTACAACCGCTGGCTTGACAGGCACTGCTGCCACAACGACTCGCTGCTCAACGGAATATTGAAGCGCGAGTGGGGCTTCGACGGGACCGTGGTGAGCGACTGGGGAGGCACACACGACACGTGGGAGGCTGCAACAGGCGGACTAGACCTCGAGATGGGTACCGGCACAGACGGCAAGACCACAGACAAGGGACAGGGCTACAACAACTACTACCTGGCCGACCCTTTCGAGCGACTTGTGCGCGAGGGCAAGGTTCCCATGTCGGTGCTCAACGACAAGGCCGCGCGCGTGCTCCGCACCATATTCCGTACAGCAATGAACCCGCGCAAGGCCATTGGCTCGCAGTGCTCTGAAGCCCACTATGAGGCTTGCCAAAGGATAGGCGAAGAGGGCATGGTGCTGCTGCGCAACCAGGGAGCCACGCTGCCGATAGACCCTGCCAAGTATGGCCGCATACTCGTGGTGGGCGACAACGCCGTGCGCAACATGAGCGAGGGCGGCGGCTCGTCGGAGCTAAAGCCCAAGCGCGACATATCGCCGCTCGAAGGCCTGCGCGCCGCCTTTGGCGACAAGGTCGACTTCGCCCGTGGCTACTACGCCGGGCGCACGCTATACGCAAAAGCCGACAAGCTAGACGCCGACTCGCTGCGCCGCCTGCGCGACGAGGCTCTTGACAAGGCAAGGCAGGCCGACCTGATTATCTTCATCGGAGGGATGAACAAGAACGGGCATGAGGACTGCGAGAACTCCGACCGTAAGTCGTTCGACCTCTCCTACGGCCAGAACGAGCTGATAGAGGCCCTGGCCCAGGTGCAGAAGAACATCGTAGTGGTGACATACGGCGGCAACGCCTACGCCACGCCGTGGCTCGACGAGGTGAAGGCACTGCTGCACTGCTGGTACCTCGGCTCCATGTCGGGCCGCACACTGGCCGCCGCCCTCACTGGCGAGGTGAACCCGAGCGGCAAGTTGCCTGTCACATTCGCCAAGAAACAGCAGGACTATCCTTGCTTCCAGCATGGCGAGAAAGGCTATCCCGGCGTGGACGGGCAAGTATATTACCAGGAAGGCATCTACGTGGGCTACCGCTGGTTCAACACAAAGGGCGTAAAACCACAGTTCCCCTTCGGCTTCGGCTTGAGCTACACCACTTTCAAGTATGGCCGACCGTCACTCTCAGCCGAGTCGCTCAGCGCCGGCGGCAAGCTGACACTGACCGTTTCCGTCACCAACACCGGCAAGCGCGCAGGCAAAGAGATCGTGCAGCTCTACATCGGCGACGATGAAGCCAGCGCAGACCGCCCGCGAAAGGAGCTGAAAGACTTTGCCAAGGTGGAGCTGCAACCGGGCGAGACCAAGACCGTGAGCTTCGACATCACCACCGAGGCACTGCAGTTCTGGTCTGACAAGACCCACTCGTGGACTGCCGAGCCGGGGGGCTTCAAGGCATACGTCTGCGCAAGCGAGACCGACGTGCGCGGCACGGCAGAGTTCACCCTGCAATGACCTTAAGGCAATCCTCGTTGCATCCGCCCGGGCCTGCCCTTGTGCAGGCTTGGGCGGATGCTTTTCATACACTACCACCGAAACCACATTATGCTCTGGCTGGATTTCGAGCTGCTGCCACCATCTTGCTTCCCCTTTTGCCGAAGATGCGGTGGTAAAGGCGATGCTCACATATCAGGCGTTTCTGCCAAATTCTACGCCAGTTAGGGAAAAGAAAGAAGCGTAAGAGTTGCTAATCTCGTAAACATTTTGTACTTTTATAACTGAGAATCAATCAGTTACAAAATTATTCAACGATGATTACCCTTTACAAAATTACGGAAATTATTGTATTATAAAAGAGTTTTCAAAGAAATTTGACTCTGAGGCGGCGGGAAAAACTTGAAAATCAGCGGCAATGACGACGGCAAGCACCACCGCAAGCACCCCTGCCCGCCATCATTGTTGTTTTCATCTTATTGTTGTTTTATCGTTATTAATATGCCAAGGTCAGTCCATAAGGTTCGTATGGAAACAATAAAAAACGCGGACCAATAATTTCGCCTATGCTTTCTGAGGTATTGTGGAAAACCATAGCACGCATATACGAGTAAAAGCCAACGCCACAGGGCGTGAGCATCGGCTTTACTCTCACGTGCTTTCTTTCAAATTCCCCAATTTTCAGAAAGCAAGAATACAAGCTAACGCTTCTTTGTCTTGTGTCTTTGTTCGTCGTGCCACATAGGCAATTCTTTTTTGTTCAACCCTGCAAACAATACTAAAATCACCCGTTCCGGCAAGGAAACCGCTGCAAAATGCACAGCTCCAGCCGCAATTTGTCAAATGCATGGAGCTGCACGGGGCAACACTGGCCACGGAACTCGCCCCTAAGCCGGCTGAAGCCGCGGCAATGACGGCCAGCATCCTCAACTTGCCCGGCACATTTTTAGAATAATGAAGCCCCACTGCCCCAAGAACAAAACGAATGCCGGCAAGCCGCCGACACCGCCCTTCGGCCGGTGTCGGCCACGCTCTGCAATTAACATTTTATATTAAAGACTGCAACAACACTTGTCTCATCTACCCATCTGATATACAACAAGTTGCAATATATGCCGTTTTACGTTCCAAAACGGCCCGTTTCAGGCTTCAAAAAGTGCCGTTTTGCATTGCAATATGCCGTACACGGGAAATCAAGAAAATAGCGGCTGCCTTTAGTTGCGCATTTGCAAGTAAGGACAGATTGCGCATATTCATTTTAACCACAATCGGTCATCAACGCCACAAACGACACATTCCTACTGCCGCGCAGGTTGACAGCCACCTTTCTATCAACATAGTCGGCCACGTCTCAGACAAAGGCAGCTACCAATAGGCACGGCAACAAGACAATAGCTCTTGAAAAGCCGGGGAAAGCAACAATGCGTTCCCCCTGCGGCCTAATGCCATTGGAGTAAAAAAAATAAAATAAGGCTTTGGCATTGTAACTCCGAAAATTTTGTTATATTTGCAGCGCATTAGGTTTAATCCGGTGCGCTTTTTGATGGCTCAATCGCTCTCGAATCACCACCTCGACACAGATAGAGCTAAAGAATACAACATTGGGATTCGTGCCACACACGGCGCGGACTATCCCATAGTTGTATTCGGCTTGTGGTGAGCCCGAGAGCGTATGGTGATGGTCTGCGCTTTTCTTTTGCGATGGCGCATGGCAATTGCCTTACAATGGCAATATTGCAACAAAATACATTAAAACCAAGAATCATGAAGAAGATTGGAATCATGTTATGCCTCGTGTTCTTGTCTGTGCTCTTTGCCCTGCCCGGCTCAGCGCAAACCACCATCAATGCCGTGAACAAGAAGCCGGGAAAGCTACACAAAGTTATAAAGAAAAGAGACAAGAACTTTATTTATTCACTAAAGGTGGAAGGAACGATTAATCCAAAAGACTTATCTTACATAACCTCCCTCCCCAATCTCAGAAGCCTGGACCTTAGCGGTGCCACGGCAGTAAACATAGACAGCAGGGAACGATACATAACTGAAATTACAGGCTTCTTCACAAGATGGCTTTACCTTGAGGCATCCTATATCCACGGAGGAAATCTGAGGATGCACTTAGACACACTTGCACTCGCCTCCCTTTCCGAGTTGAAGAATCCGGCAGTATCACTTTTTGACCCAGACTTTATCAAAATAATTTCTCCTGCCGGGTTGATACTTAACCGATGCCCCGAGGACATAAAGACCCTCGACGGCGTAACGGACATCCTAAACGGGGCCTTCGCAAATATATCAACGATAAGAAGCATCACAATACCTGCCACGGTATCTTACATCCCCGACTATTGCTTTTACGGCTGCAAGTCTTTAGAGACTGTGAACATCAAGGGCAACGTGGAAACTATCGGCAGATATGCATTTGCCGGAACAAACATCAAGAGCATCACAATACCTGCCGCAGTATCTTACATCCCCGACTATTGCTTTTACGGCTGCAAGTCTTTAGAGACTGTGAACATCAAGGGCAACGTGGAAACTATCGGCGAATGTGCATTTGCCGGAACAAGCATCAAGAGCATCACGCTGCCGGCATCCGTAAAGACCATCTGGTTCAACTCCTTTGACGGAGGAGACATAAAGTTGCTGGCCCAAACTCCTCCCGAAATAAATACCAGCGAAGGAGACTCCTATCAAAACCAAAGTGAGAAACTAAGGAAATGGACGGTGGAAGTTCCCCTAGGTGCTTATTACCGCTACAACGGCAATGATATGTGGAAAAAGACCACACTAAAAGAAAATGGGGCAAAAAGGAAGTACATCATAACAATGGAGAAGCCGGGAACCATAATGTCCAAGACACCAACGTTTCCATGGATTCTTGTTGACACACTCGTAATCAAAGGATTCTTGTACGACACGGACATGAACATCATGAAGAAAATGACCTCACTGAAATACGTCGACCTAAGCGATGCTTATATAAGCGAATCGCCTGAGACCAAGGCCGAGAACAAACGACACAGGGAAGCACTGAACGCCGTAGCTAAACTTATCGGCGCGGCCGGCGAGATGGCATACAAAGACGGCAAGATGTCCACACCATCGTATCTCATGGCCAAAAGCATATCGGAAATGGAATCAGCAGAAATAAAGGAAGCCGACGAAAACTGCATCATCCCTGCCGAAAGCTTTGAGGGACTGAAACGGCTCGAGACTGTGAAAATGCCGCGGCGCGCCGTCTCTATAGGCAGCAGGGCCTTCGCCGGATGCACAAACCTTAGGAACGTGGAGTTTCCGCCGTATGTGAAGACCATAGGCAGCGAGGCTTTTTGCGATTGCGAGAACCTGATAATAATCAACCTTCGCCTTCCCAAAACAATAACCGAGATAGGAGATGGAGCATTCAAGAATTGCCGGTCAATATACTGACTTGGCATGAGCGCCTCCACCTTTGTGAAAGAGTTCAGTCTGTCTGCCTTTAACGGTGCTGGCCTGCAGACGCTGAAACTGCCACAGGGAATAGAGACCGTAATGGACTTTGTGGGGAACGGATATTCCGCCAACTCCCAGATTGACAACGGCCTCACCATCTATTTCCCCACCACAATAAAAAGGATACGAACCACCTTCTGGAAGTGCAACCTGCACTTTCCGTCAGAGACTCCTCCAAGCACAATGGCATCCTACACATCATATCGCGGAAGCAACAACACAATCTACGTTCCAAAGAACTGCACCACGGCTTACTATAATGCCTTTGGTGACGAAAACAGATATATTGAGGAATGAATCGATATGATGTCTGAATAGGCTGGAGAAAAACCGACACAATGCCATTCGCTGTAGCATGACTGCTGTATGCAAGGCATTTAGTATCATACACAGCCACAAATCCTCACCGGACAACTCCTTGCACACACAGCCGCCCACAAATATCTTACCCGCCGTTCGAGCCATGCAAACAAACCCGAGCGGCGGGTGAAATGAATATAAATTTGGCCAAAGGAATCCGGCCGAAACTGTTTCTTAACAAAAATATTAAGCTGCTTGCTACTTTTTCATTACCTTTTCAGTCGGTTTTAGCCCGTAGCCCAGCTGAATAGAGCGGCAGATTCTGGATTCGAAGGCCTTGGGTTAAATCCCAACGTGAACACACTAGGAAGTATTCGCCCATCCTTTTTGCTTCCAAAGAAAATCAACTGAATAAACCATGTGACAAGTTGAAACTATACAGCAATGCTGCCACACCAACGGCTACATCAACACAGAAAATGGCAGCATGGAGTTGCCTGAGCTTGCCAAGCCGGTAGGGCATTATGGCCAGCATTGATTTTATGCCACGAAGCCTCATTGTGGACGGGCGACAACACACCTGGCACCGCCATATAAGGCCCCCGCCTCACCTCCATTCAGTCCACGCGCTCTGCGCACAATGCGTGTTCTTATTTTTGTCTGTGTGGGAGGTTGGCAAAAACAAAGCGTCAGCGACGGGGAATGTAACAGAAAATGCCGCCGGGCGGCGGCACATGACGTCAGGCCAAGGCATGGCCGAAGCGTTCTTCCAAGTCACAAGGCAGCATTCATGACACCGCGCCGGAGCGCGACCATAAGCCGCAAACAGATTTCGGCAGGCGACAAGCTGCAGTTCCCGGCACACGACTTTACTTTCATGACGGCACCTGCCGCCTTGACAGCGCCGCCACCGTCAAATTGACAATGCAGCAAGCGCCAGCCGCGCCCACAGGCGGAGCCAGCCCAAGGCCCGCGGCGCGGGGCGGGGGGAAGGGAGAACAGTGCCACACCCCGCGGCACCCAAACCGCCGCGGCCCCCGGTTTGCGACCCGGGCGGCGGTTTGTGGCGGCAAGGGCAACAAAAAAAGAAGCCCCGCCGAAAGCCCTCCAGGGCTGACGGCGGAGCTTCAAAACAAAAGGCGGCGGCCTCCTACTCTCCCGCATTGCGGCGCAGTACCATCGGCGCAGCCGGGCTTAACTTCTCTGTTCGGGATGGGAAGAGGTGGAACCCCGGCGCAATGGCCACCTGGATATGCCGTGCCCCCTGGAAATGGCCACGCTCATCGAGCGCGACAGGGGGCGCATCTCGCGGCAAGACTGTGCACGCAGGACGGACGGGCGGCGCACATAAGGCGCGCCGGGAAAACCTTATCCGAGCAGGAAGCTTTCGGGCAATTAGTAGCGCTCGGCTTTGGCGTCGCCGCCTTTACACCTGCGCCCTATCAACGTCGTAGTCTGCGACGGCCCTATAAGGAGGCCTCATCTTGCGGAGGGCTTCGCGCTTAGATGCTCTCAGCGCTTATCCACACCAGACGCGGATACCCGGCGGTGCGCCTGGCGGCACAACCGGCTTACCGGAGGTCTGTCCACCACGGTCCTCTCGTACTAGTGGCGGGCCCGCGCAAGCCTCCAACGCCCACGATAGATAGAGACCGAACTGTCTCACGACGTTCTGAACCCAGCTCGCGTGCCACTTTAATGGGCGAACAGCCCAACCCTTGGGACCTTCTCCAGCCCCAGGATGTGACGAGCCGACATCGAGGTGCCAAACCACCCCGTCGATGTGAGCTCTTGGGGGGATCAGCCTGTTATCCCCGGAGTACCTTTTTATCCTTTGAGCGACGGCCCTTCCATGCGGAACCGCCGGATCACTATGCCCCAGTTTCCTGCCTGCTCGGGGTGTCCCCCTCCCAGTCAAGCGCCCTTTTGCCATTGCACTCATAAGGCCGGTTGCCATGCGGCCTGAGGGCACCTTTGGAAGCCTCCGTTACGCTTTTGGAGGCGACCACCCCAGTCAAACCGCCCGCCAAGCGGTGTCCGGGCAACAAGCCCGTTAGACCCCGGACAGCGGAAGGGCCGTATTTCAACGGCGGCTCCACCGTGGCTGGCGCCACGGCTTCAAAGCCTCCGGCCTATCCTACACGTCCGATGGCCAAGGTCAGCGCTAAGCTGCAGTAAAGGTTCACGGGGTCTTTTCGTCCCATCGCGGGTAATCGGCATCTTCACCGATACTACAATTTCACTGGGGTCATGGTCGAGACAGCGCCCGGATCATTACACCATTCGTGCAGGTCGGAACTTACCCGACAAGGAATTTCGCTACCTTAGGACCGTTATAGTTACGGCCGCCGTTTACCGGGGCTTCAACTCGATGCTTCCCTTGCGGTGACATCTCCTCTTAACCTTCCGGCACCGGGCAGGTGTCAGGCTGTATACTTCATCTTTCGAGTTCGCACAGCCCTGTGTTTTTGGTAAACAGTTGCCTGGGCCTGTTCGCTGCGCCTCCGTCACCGGAGGACCCCTTATCCCGAAGTTACGGGGCTGGTTTGCCTAGTTCCTTGACCATGAATCTCCCAACGCCTTGGTATGCTCTACCCGGCCACGTGTGTCCGTTTGCGGTACGGGTGCCCCCATGGTTGGAGCTTAGCGGGTTTTCTCGGGAGTATGATTACCCGCGCTGTCGGCCGCCCCCGAAGGGGCCGCCGTACTATCAGGTTCGGCTCAAGGCGCGGACTTGCCTGCGCCTGTCAGCACCTACACCCTTTCAACGCGCAATTCCGTCTGCGCGCGGCGGTTCCACTGCTCCGTCACCGCGTCGCCCATGGGGGCAGTCACGGAATGTCAACCGTGTCTGCCATCGCACTCGCCTGAAGGCTTATGCTTAGGGCCCGACTGACCCCGGGCTGATTGGCATAGCCCGGGAAACCTTGGCCTTGCGGCGGGGGGGGTTCGCGCCCCCCTTGTCGTTACTCATGCCTACATTTGCCTTTCGCAGCGCTCCAGCGGAGGTCGCCCCCCGCATTCAACGCACTGCGAATGCTCCCCTACCGATACTACTTCTGTCTATCCCGCGCCTTCGGCATCTGCCTTATACCCGATTATTATCCACGCGCATCCCCTCGACCAGTGAGCTGTTACGCACTCTTTGAATGAATGGCTGCTTCCAAGCCAACATCCTGGCTGTCCCGGGGGACGCACTTCGTTAGACTAACTCAGGCAGAATTCCGGGGCCTTAGACGGCGGTCTGGATTCTTCTCCTCTCGGGGACGGACCTTAGCACCCGCCCCCTTGCTGCAGGGCTCCCGTGCACGGGCATTCGGAGTTCGTCAGGACTTGACAGGCGGCGAAGCCCTCGCGTCCTATCGGTCGCTCTACCTCCCGTGCAGAACGCCCCACGCGGCACCTAAATGCCTTTCGGGGAGTACGAGCTATCTCCAGGTTTGATTGGCCTTTCACTCCTACACTCGGCTCATCCGGAAGCTTTTCAACGCTTATCGGTTCGGGCCTCCATCCCGCGTTACCGGGACTTCACCCTGGCCAAGTGTAGATCACCTGGTTTCGCGTCTGCCACCGCCGACTGAACGCCCTGTTCAGACTCGCTCTCGCTGCGGCTCCCCGCGTCTTACGGTTAACCTCGCCGGCGACGGCAACTCGTAGGCTCATTATGCAAAAGGCACGCCGTCACGCGCAAAATGCGCGCTCCGACCGCTTGCAGGCGCATGGTTTCAGGGTCTCTTTCACTCCCCTGCGCGGGGTGCTTCCCACCTTTCCCTCACGGTACTTGTCCACTATCGGTCTCAAGGGAGTATTTAGCCTTGCCGGATGGTCCCGGCGGATTCACGCAGGGTTTCTCGTGCCCCGCGCTACTCAGGGTACCGCCGCGCGGCGTCCGCGTTCGCGTAAGGGGCTGTCACCCGCTGCGGCCCGCCTTTCCAGGCGGTTCCGCTCCGCTCGCGCCTGCGCTCTTTGCGGCCCCTACTACCCCGCTGGGGCGTTGCCACCCCAGCGGTTTGGGCTCTTCCCCGGTCGCTCGCCACTACTGGGGGAATCACTGTTGTTTTCTCTTCCTGCGGGTACTAAGATGTTTCAGTTCCCCGCGTTGGCCCCGCCGCATCTGCGGCGGTCCCGCCCCTGCAGGGCGGGGGGTTGTCCCATTCGGACACCTGCGGGTCAAAGGCCGGTTGCGCCTCACCGCAGATTTTCGCAGCTTCCCGCGTCCTTCATCGCCTCCTTGAGCCAAGGCATCCACCATGCGCCCTGATTCACTTCCTGCCTCTCCGGGAAAAACCCGGGAGGGATTCCCGGCGGCTGCTACTCGGCAGCCGCCGCTCGAACTTTCTTTTCCTGCTTGCAGTCTTGTCGCAAAATGTCAAAGAGCGTATGCCCAAAACAAAGGGCAACGTGGAGAATAACGGATTCGAACCGTTGACCCCCTGCTTGCAAAGCAGGTGCTCTAGCCAGCTGAGCTAATCCCCCTCTACGAGACACAGAGTTGCCGCCTTGGGTAGTCCCAGGCAGACTTGAACTGCCGACCTCCACATTATCAGTGTGGCGCTCTGACCAACTGAGCTATAGGACTCCGTCGCGCCGCACCAAGGCGGGCAGGGCAGAGCTTGCGGGAAGCGGGCAGGCCGCGGCGGGTGCCGCGGATGCGCGCCGGGGCGGCGACCGCTCCAGAAAGGAGGTGTTCCAGCCGCACCTTCCGGTACGGCTACCTTGTTACGACTTAGCCCCAATCACCGGTTTCGCCCTAGGCCGACCCTCGCGGTCACGGACTTCAGGCGCCCCCGGCTTTCATGGCTTGACGGGCGGTGTGTACAAGGCCCGGGAACGTATTCACCGCGCCATGGCTGATGCGCGATTACTAGCGAATCCAGCTTCGTGGGGTCGGGTTGCAGACCCCAGTCCGAACTGGGGGCGCTTTCTCGATTCGGCCGACCTTGCGGGCGGCCTGCCCTCTGTACGCCCCATTGTAACACGTGTGTGGCCCCGGACGTAAGGGCCGTGCTGATTTGACGTCATCCCCGCCTTCCTCGCACCTTGCGGAGGCAGTGCCCGCAGAGTGCCCGGCTTAACCCGATGGCAACTGCGGGAGGGGGTTGCGCTCGTTATGGCACTTGAGCCGACACCTCACGGCACGAGCTGACGACAACCATGCAGCACCTTCACGGACGCCCCGAAGGGCCTCGGCGTCTCCGCCTCGTTCGTCCGCAATTCAAGCCCGGGTAAGGTTCCTCGCGTATCATCGAATTAAACCACATGTTCCTCCGCTTGTGCGGGCCCCCGTCAATTCCTTTGAGTTTCACCGTTGCCGGCGTACTCCCCAGGTGGGATGCTTAACGCTTTCGCTTGGCCCCGCAACCTACACGGCCGCAGGGCGGGCATCCATCGTTTACCGCGCGGACTACCAGGGTATCTAATCCTGTTCGATACCCGCGCCTTCGAGCATCAGCGTCAGACCACCGCTGGCAGGCTGCCTTCGCAATCGGGGTTCCTCGTGATATCTAAGCATTTCACCGCTACACCACGAATTCCGCCTGCCTCGCGGAATCTCAAGCAAGCCAGTTCGCGCCGCACTGCCCGGGTTGAGCCCGGGCCTTTCACGGCACGCTTGGCAAGCCGCCTACGCTCCCTTTAAACCCAATGATTCCGGATAACGCCCGGACCTTCCGTATTACCGCGGCTGCTGGCACGGAATTAGCCGGTCCTTATTCGCGCGGTACCCGCAAAGCCCCAACTCGTGAAGCCCTTTGTCCCCGCGCAAAAGAGGTTTACAACCCATAGGGCCGTCATCCCTCACGCTACTTGGCTGGTTCAGGCTTCCGCCCATTGACCAATATTCCTCACTGCTGCCTCCCGTAGGAGTCTGGGCCGTGTCTCAGTCCCAGTGTGGGGGGCCTCCCTCTCAGGACCCCTACCGATCGTCGCCACGGTGGGCCGTCGCCCCGCCGTCTAGCTAATCGGACGCATCCCCAGCCCATGCCGCTAAGTCGCTTTGGCGCCACTCTGATGCCATCACGGCGCCTCATGCGGGATTAATCCCCCTTTCGGGGGGCTGGCCCGCTGCATGGGGCAGGTTGGATACGCGTTACTCACCCGTGCGCCGGTCGCCATCAGCCTGTGCAAGCACAGACCATGCTGCCCCTCGACTTGCATGTGTTAAGCCTGTAGCCAGCGTTCATCCTGAGCCAGGATCAAACTCTACATTGTATAATTGACTTTCTATTCTTGCGCCCATTGACCAAAAGGACAACGGGCTGTTCCTTACACGGAACGCTGCCATCCTGCAGCGCAGAACCAAACCTTGAAGGGTGGTCCCCTGCGCCACTTCCCTTGTCTCTGTATCTCAATACTTTCAAAGAACTCTTCCTTTTGTGCTCTGCGAGGCTTCAACCTCGAAAGCGGATGCAAAGATAAGGAGTTTTTCGCAACAATGCAAGCATTTTTGCAAAAAAGTTTCAAAACAAGACAAACTTTTCTTAATTATTGACAAACGCGTAACACTTTCTTATATAAATATTGTATCTTTGTAAGACAAGCCACCAAATAAAAACAAGCCCATATGACCACAGAACTAATACTCCGCATCTCAATAGCCGCAATATTAGGCGGCATAATAGGGTTAGAACGCAACTACCGAGCCAAGGAAGCAGGCTTCCGCACCCACTTCCTTGTCGCATTAGGCAGTGCGCTCTTCATGGTCATATCTCAATACGGCTTTACGTTCGAAATGACAGAAGGGCCCAAAGTCTCTTTCGACCCGTCGCGCATAGCCTCACAAGTTGTGACAGGCATCGGTTTCATAGGCGCTGGCACAATAATATTCCAGAAACACGTAGTAAAAGGCCTAACCACGGCAGCCGGAGTGTGGGTAACAGCCGCCATCGGCCTGGCCTGCGGCGCGGGAATGTATGTCATAGCTACGGCAGCCACTCTCTTTGTGCTGATATGCCTGGAGATACTGAGCGTATTGGTGACACGCTTTGGCACGAGGAACATCTCGCTTACATTCACCACCACAGACAAGGCAGACATAACAGCCACGGCCTCAAGGCTCAAACAAGACAGCATAAGAATATTCAACTACAGCATAAAAGAGCAACGCACACAAGAAGGAATACGCTACAAAGTGGCAATGGAAGTAAAAGTAAGGCGCAGCCAATACGAGAAAAAGATGACAGACTTCCTCAACGAGTTCGATGGCGTGAGCATAGAGGGCATTGAGTGAATGCTACAAACAAGGCTCTGTTGCCAATCTAGCCGTTGCATATATTCTCCTGACGCAACACAGGCGCCCCGCTCAGGCCATTTTTTACGCGAGTCCAGGATAATAAAGGTGTTAGAATAGCTCCAGCTGTGCTGTTCTTTCAATATGCACGGGCTATGCTTCGGGCTTGTTGTCGAAGAAGCAATAAGCCGTGAGCGCGGAGCAAAAGTTGACGGGGAAGTTATGCACGGAGCGGTATCTTGAGTGTACGATGTTCTCCTTGTTCTTCAAGAGGTCGTTGATGCACTCGATGATGTACCTCTTGCGGCCCACATGGGCATGAGCCTGTTCTTCATGTTGGCCTTAAGTCCGTGCCCGGGATGCATCCCCATGCCAAAGAGCGTATCGAAGAGTTCTTTCTTGATGCAGCCCCTGTCCGCAAACACTTTCACGTAGTGTTCATTCGTGAACACATCCCCACTTCACACGCAGGTTCCTGTCGTCCACGTTAGCCACTGTGAGACAGAATATCATGAGGCCTCCACAGGCATTGTGCATATGGTGGGGCTTTAAGCTGTGGCACCATCCCATCATACCATTGCCGTTCCTGGCCAGACCGACGAAGGCAGCCCATGACGCACAATTCAGGTAATACACATTGAAGTTGCGGTAAGTGCCTAAATGGCAACAAACCATGCAACCACGCACGGGCTTGCCCCCACCCCAAAAAACATTCGGTTGCAACTACTTCATTCCATGCGTTGGACTGTCTCCACCAAGCCCAACGCATATCACCCCTTTCAGGTGGGAGCTTCCGTTCGCTAAAAGCACTTTCATTTCAACAAAGGCAGCTGGTTCAACATTTCTTTGATACGAATAGCGGTACGTGGCATAGGCTCGGCAACGGTCAGCCCGACGATTTCCTTATCCTGCGCTATGTCGTTTATCACACGCACCACTTCGGCTATTTTCATCCCATCTGGAACCACGCCGACCGCCGCGATGATTTCCACAGGGTCGAGCACATCCATGTCGAGGTGTATGACTACTTTGGACGCTCCACACGATTTCAGCCATTCAAGTACCGCACAGCTGTTATCACGCACATCTTCCGGTGCCAGGTGCTTGATGCCGTATTGCTTCTGCCGCTCCTTGATTTCGTCACGTTCCCAATCACGCAAGCCTACAAAAAGGATTTTCGTAGGGTCAATCTTCGCCGGAAGTTCAGACACGATTTGTTCGTCTCCCAATCCCATACAAGCCGTTACCGCCATTGCATGATAGGCCGGATAGACATCGCCGGGCAAGGTGATGTCTGGGTGAGCGTCAATCCAAACCATTGCCACATCGCCCTTGTACCTTTCCAAAAGATAAGTGAACGGAACAACGCTTGCGGAACATTCGCCGCCAAGCGTCACAATCTTGTCTGGCTTTTGAACATTAAGAATGCCCAAAGCCGCTTTGGTCTGTGCGATAATAGCTTCCTTGTCCATCACGCCATCGGTCACTTTCCGTTCCACAATGTCCGTCGCAACAGGAACGGTATAGGTAGCCTGCCCGTTGTCAGAGGCGAGGAAATTAAGCAACTGAGCTCCGAGATAATATCCTCTTGAAGCCTGTTCGGGGTCTTTCACTTCCGTTATCCAATGGGCGATGTTTCCACCTTGCCACTGAGGATAAACAAGCCTGATTGTCTTAGCCTGATTTTCCATATCGTTTTTACTGATTTGTGCATAGGCTGCCATTCCTATCTGCAATGCCACGCTTAGCACTAATGACCTTATTATAACTATAATATAATATTTTTTTTGCTTTGATTCAGCTGATTATAACGTTGCAAACTTGACATTAACAATGAGTCATGGGAAGTTCCAGCTGTTCACCGGGCTGGTCATTGCTGAACTTCAGCACGGCTCCTTTCACCTTGAACCAGTTGGGATAGCCTTGCGTGTACTTCGTGGCGACGCCCCCGACTGTTCCGCCAAGCCATTTCTCGAGCCTGCCGTACAGGGAATTGTCGTGTTGAATATGGGAAACTCACATCTTGACGTGCCGGCCAAGGTCAGCCCAGATTACAACGCGTTTATGATGTACCTGCAATTTATGTGCCACTTTACAACGTATAGTCAGGCTATATGACTTTTAGTGACATTCACCGTCAACCATTCTAGCGCCCCATTCCTTGCAATGGCCTGCGCCTGCCTGCATAAAAAGACTGCACTACCCGCAAGGGCAGCAATTATCAATAAAAAAAGAGCCTCCCCACAGACAGGGATACAGAATTTTTCATCGTCAAAGCGTCGCCAAAAAGCAACAGGGCTAACAGAACAGATGCCCATCGCCGTACGCCTGAAAGCCGAAAGAAATGGTAACCATTGTTTACAAACAGCAACACCGCAAGCCATTGAGAACGTTTTCGGACCTTTAGTTTTGCACATTGGAAAACAAACGCAATGAAAGAGCGTTATAATAAAAAAAACGTTAACCATGGGAGCGGAGGTGAACTATTCGCGAAACAGAGCCTTTCAGTGCTATGGGCTGTATCAGACCTCCGTTCCCTGCTGCGCCAAGGGTCCAGTTAGAATGCAAGCCGTCCGCGGCCATTCACATGGGCGTGGCAAGGCCAATAAAGGTTTTAGACGACGGCGCAGCCATGGTCAACGTTAAAAATATGGAGACAAAGATAATGAAAAAAAAGTGTTTTGTGGGAGTTGACATCGCAAAAAAAGACGTTTGATGCGGTTATTTATGAGCAAGGCACGGCAAAAGCCTCGGCTTCCTCATACCGCCACTTCAGCAACGATGCCGAGGGGTTCTCCGGCCTGCTGTCATGGCTGACATCGGAGACCGGGTTCAAGACCGGGGCTTTGGTCGTGGGGATGGAGAACACTGGCCTTTACGGTTACGCCCTGTGCCGCTTCCTTGAAAGGGAGCGTGTGGACTACTGCGTGTTCAACCCCTTGGCCTTGAAAAGGTCCCTGGGGCTCGTCCGCGGCAAGGACGACAGGGTTGACGCCTTCCGCATAGCCCGCTTCACCTACCAGCACAGGGACTGCCTGCGATACTCCAGGCTCTCCGGGGAGACCGTGCGCAAACTTAAGAGCCTCGCCACGGAACGGGCGCGGCTGGTAAGGCAACTGGCCGCAAACAAGGCTTTTGCCACAGACCACAAGTCCTCGGAAGGGGGAGCGGGAGCAAGTCGGCAGGGCGTTGGAACTGGCGGCACTCATCCAGACGTTCATCGACAGGGTCGAAAAGGACATGGAGGAGGCCGTCAAGGCAGACGTGGAGGTCATGACAAACTATTCACTGCTGACAAGCATAAAGGGCATAGGGCCCGTCAACGCCGTCGCAGCGATTGTCTCCACGGACAACTTCAGAGCATTCGACAACCCAAGGCAGTACGCCTGCTATATCGGGGTGGCACCATTCCCAAACACATCCGGAACATCCGTCAGGGGAGGACAAGGGTGTCAAAGCTGGCCATGGCGGACATAAAGGCCAAAATAACGCAGGTCGCACTCTCCGCAATAACATACGATAGCGAGATGGCTGAGTACTACAGCAGGAAAACTGGGCAGGGGAAGCACCCATCCTCGGTGCTCAACGCCGTCAAGTTCAAGCTCATATGCAGGATGTTCGCAGTCATAAGGCGAAAAGGCAAATATATCAGCGGAGCTGGGCAATACAGGAACGTCTGCGCGGAAAGTAAACAATGCAACATCGGACTTAATGTTTATTAACGGAATTTTAACGCCGAATACTTGCATAAGTCTTAGAATACAGCCCGTTCGAGAGGGCAAGGCGGGCTGTTTCAGCACGCAGGGTGGCATGACTCATAATACACTGACAGACAAAACGTTACGCGAAACAAAAGAAACGACGAAACAGTTTTACAATACACCGATACAGAACAACAACGGGCCACAACGCCGCACAGGCATGGAGCGCAAATTAACAGCGTCCGCCAATTGCCACAACAGGCAAGACAAGCCACAAAGCCCAAAGCGCGTTCAACTTAATTAGCGGTTTTGTTTTGGCCATACGGCAGATTTGTGTTACCTTTGCATAACGCAAGCTGCGCTCGGAAAACAGAAAGCAGTAGAGGCGATGCACACTTCGTCTCTACATTCCGCCCGCCGGCAGAGCCTGCAAGCACCAAGGCTTCAGCCCAACCGTGGGCGGGCGACTCCCGCCAATGGCAGACTGCGCATAAAACCGACTTTAAACCAGACTATAAAATATGGACATAACTGAAAGATTCTTGAATTACACCAAGTTCGACACGCAGTCGGCCGAAGACAGCCAGAGTGTGCCGAGCACAGAAAAGCAACTTGCCTTTGCCAAGTACCTGGCCGAGGAGCTGGAGCGCGAAGGCCTCGACGACGTGGAGATGGACAGGAACGGCTACGTCTACGCCACGCTCAAGTCGAACATGAAGGGCGAGGTGCCCACCATAGGTTTCATAAGCCACTACGACACCAGCCCCGACTGCAGCGGCAAGGACGTAAAGGCTCGCGTGGTGAAAGGCTACGACGGGGGCGACATAGTGCTCTCCGAGGGCATCGTATCGTCGCCTAAGAAGTTCCCCGAGCTACTCGCCCACGTGGGCGAAGACCTCATAGTGACCGACGGCCACACGCTGCTCGGCGCCGACGACAAGGCCGGCATAGCCGAGATTGTGCAGGCCATGTGCTACCTGCGCGACCACAAGGAGATAAAGCACGGCGACATCCGCGTGGCGTTCAACCCCGACGAGGAGATAGGCATGGGCGCCCACCACTTCGACGTGGAGAAATTCGGCTGCGAGTGGGCCTACACAATGGACGGCGGCGACCTCGGCGAACTGGAGTACGAGAACTTCAACGCCGCCTCGGCAAAGGTAAACATAAAGGGCGTGAGCGTGCATCCGGGCTACGCCAAGGGCAAGATGGTTAACGCCGCAAGGCTGGCGGCCGAGTTTGCCTCGATGCTGCCTGCCGACGAGACGCCCGAGGCCACCGACGGCTACCAGGGCTTCTACCACCTCACGGGCATGAAGGGCGGCGTGGAGGAGGCCTCGCTGTCGTACATCATACGCGACCACGACCGCAAGAGGTTCGAGGAGCGCAAGGACTTCGTGGAGGAGTGCGCCGCCCGGCTGAACGCCAAGTACGGCGACGGCACCTGCACGGCCACGGTGAGCGACCAGTACTACAACATGAAAGAGAAGATTGACCCCAACATGCACGTGATAGACCTCGTGCTGAAGGCCATGCAGGAGTGCGGCGTACCACCCCGCGTGCAGCCCATACGCGGCGGCACCGACGGCGCGCAGCTCAGCTTCAAGGGCCTGCCCTGCCCCAACATCTTCGCCGGAGGCGTGAACTTCCATGGCCCTTACGAGTTCGTGAGCATACAAGTGATGGAAAAAGCCATGGAGATAATCATCAAGATATGCCAGCTTACGGCTGAATATAACGACTGAGGCTCCACTGCAGGAACCAGCATGGCCTGGCTGGGAACGCTGCTCCACAGCATTGCGCCAGGCAACAAATCCGGCAAATGCTTCCGGGGATGCCATTTGAGGCATGGCGGAAGCATTTGCCGTTTATCCACAATAGCCCCATTGGCCTCACTCAGGGTTCGTGGTGCCGTCAGGCGGATAGCTGTCTGGCCTTGCCGAAGATGCAGCAGCCCACATCAAGAAAAACCGAAAAGCAACCAGGCGGCGGCAGTGCGGAAGATGAGTTGAGAGCCAACAGGCACAAGCCAAGGCACCGTTGGCGCTCAAATGCCCCGTTTGGTCTATACTTTTACCATTAAGCCCATGCCATGCAGGCTGAATGATGGTAAGCTCAGGCCATCATTGACCCTTGCCGCCAATGAGCCTGTCGAGCGCATCCTCCTCGCCCACAACCCATACCACGTCGCCTGAAGTGAACTTACGCTCAGGGTCGGGCAGCGAAAGGTTCTCCTTGCCCTCCTCAATCCCCACGACAAGGCAGCCGTAAACATCGCGTATGCCGCTCTCACGCAACGATTTGCCGGCCAAGGGGCTGCCTGCGGCAATCACCATCTGGCGCAACTTGGTCTCGCGCTTCTCCAGGTCGGCATCGTCGCCAAACACCTCTTGCCTCATGGCCGAGGCCATGGCCGAGAGCTGCTCGTCGCTGCCTATCACCTGCAGGCGGTCGGCAGGGAACACTATTGAGTTGCCGTCGGGTATGTTGATGCGCCGGCCTGCCCTGAGCACGCTGCTTACATGCACGCCGAAACGGTTGCGCAGCTCCAGCTCGCGCAGCGTCTTGCCGGCCCATAGCGAGTCGGCGGGGATGTCCATGTCGGCCATGTGGACATCGCGGTCGAGCAGATGGCCTTCATACAAGGGCCGCTTGCGCCCCTGCACCTGCGCCTCTATGTCGCGCGAACGCAGGTTCTGCACGAACACGCGCTCTATCCTTATGCTCTCGCGCTTTAGCCCGCGCGAGAGGACCATGAGCACCACGACGGCCAAGGCGATGGTTATCATGAGCGCATTCGTGAAGCGGCTCAGGTAGTTGCACACGTAAAAGACAAACGAGCAGGCCACCGCCACGCGCACGATGACGGTGAAGATGAGCGGCAGGTGGTTGCGGCGGCTCTCCGCCCAAAGGGCCTTGAACTCGCGGCTGTGGTTCTTCTTCATCACCATGGCGCGCAAGAAAGGCGATATTGCCACCACCGTGAGCAACCCGCAGATGAAGTTTGCCGTCCAGTGCCAGCCCACGAGCAAGTGGCGTATGAACGGCAGGAAGAACGTGAACATGATGAAGATGACTGCCACCGAGAGTATGCCATATATCACGACGTTCGCCCCTATCTGCATGAGCAGGCTCTTCCAGTTGCTGCGGGATGCCGCCGCAGACGGGCGGCTGAGAGTTATGCCGTTGAGGGCGGCAATGAACTTCGGAGGCAGACGCCGCTCCAACAGCGCGTAGCACGGCGTGGCAAAGCGTATCATGTAGGGCGTGAGGAAAGTGGTGATGACCGATACGGCCACCACCACGGGGTAAAGGAACTTGCCTATGACCCCAAGCGACAGCCCGAGCGAGGCTATGATGAAGGCAAACTCGCCTATCTGGGCCATGGAGAAGCCGCACTTCATGGCCGTCTTGAGCGTCTGCCCGCCCAAAAGGTAGCCAAAAGAGCCGAACACAGCCTGCCCTGCCAGGATGGTGAGCACAAGCACAACTATCGGCACGGCGTACTCCGCGATGACGGCAGGCTCCACAAGCATACCCACAGAGACGAAGAAGATGGCCCCGAAGAGGTTCTTCACAGGCTCCACGAGCCTTATTATCTTGTCAGCCTCGACCGTCTCGGCCAGTATGCTGCCCATCACGAACGCGCCGAACGCGCTGCTGAAGCCCACCTCCGACGACACCACGGCCATGAGGAAGCACAGCCCCAGGGCGACAATGAGCAGCGTCTCGTCATTGATCAGCTTCCTCATGCGCCGCAACAGCATCGGTATGAGGAATATGCCGACCACGAACCAGAGTATCAGGAAGAACAGTATGCGCGCCACGATGCCCAGCATCTCGCCGCCGTCGGGGCTGCTGCCGTGGGCCAGGGCCGACAGCATCACCATCAGGACAATGGCAAGCACGTCTTCAAGAATGAGCACGCTCATCACCAATCCGGCAAACCTCTGCTGCCGCAGGCCCATGTCGTCGAACGCCTTATAGATTATAGTGGTAGACGACATGGCCAGCATCCCCCCGAGGAACACGCAGTCCATGTGGCTCCAGCCGAACAGCTTGCCCGCCGCCATGCCCGCCACCATCATGCAGAAGATGATGGTGCAGGCTGCAATCACAGGCGCCACGCCCATCTTGAGTATCTTCTTGAAGGAGAAATCCAGCCCGAGCGAAAACAGCAGGAAGATGACACCGATGTCAGCCCATAGCCTTACGTTGGCTATGTCTATGACGGAAATGGTGTACGGAAACTGCGGACTGACCATGAAACCCGCCATGATATAACCAAGCACAAGGGGCTGGCGGAGCCGCTTGAACACCAGGGTGACCACGCCGGCGACAACAAGTATGAGGGCAAGGTCCTTTACCAAAGGAGCCAGTTCAGACATAAACAAACGGTTTTAAGTCAAATTCACTTATCCATGCGGCTCAATACCACTGCACGGCATTGCTGTAGCTGCTGCGCTTGTCGTACTTGAGCACGTCGGTAAGCGTTGCCGCATTGCAGCGGAACGAGAAGTTATAGCTTGTGTAAGGCGACAGAACGACCGAGCACGACATATTGAAGCAATGGAGGTCGCGGCCGAGCGATGCCGTGGTCATGGATATTTTCTTGTTCTCGAAGTCATACCCTGACGAGAAACTGATGTTCCATCCGTCGCTCAGACGAATGTTACCGCTGAAGTTGAGCGTCTGTGTGAACGAATAAGGATAGCGCATCTTGTCGTAGTTGAAGTCGCCGCCGACATCCTCGCGCATTGAAATGCCATAGCCGAAGCTCAGCGACCAAGGTATGCTGAACTTCATGTAGCCGTCCTCGTCGGTCTCGGCCTTGCCCGCGTTCTCCTTCCTTGCGCCGCGCTGTCCTTCCTGCAGGGTCTTGTCTTCGTTGGTCTCGGGGTCGTAATAGTCCTCGTCAAGCTCGTCGGTTTCCTCCTCCTCGTCGTCCTTCTTCACCTCGCCCTTGAGCCATTTGATGAAATTCATGACCTTGTTGTTGTCGAGGGTGTACGATATGTTCTGCGACATGCCTTGGAAGCGTCCGAACTTGCCCTGGCTCCATCGCGTTGTGTGGTCGCTGACGCGCGGTTTGCCGTTCTCGTCGAGCTCGTATGCGTATGTGGCGAAGGTTGCGTTCATGTTGAATGTGTAGCTTTTCGTAAGCTTGAGCCGCAACCTTGTCTGCAAGTCGCTCCACGGCCTGATGTCTGTGGCAAAGTTGTACGACATGCTGGCTCCAAGCTCGTCGATGATGCTTATCTTCTTCTCGCCGGTGGAATCATTGTCGGAGCGCAGCTTCATCTCAATGTTGTTGGACACGTCGAACGACACGCTGCCGGTCTTGCCGCGCCCAGGCACGCCGAAGAGCCCGTTGGAATAGGGCGAGTACTCCACGAGCGAGACGTTGCCGTCGGCATCGGTGCGCTGGTAGGTCTCGTAGTAACCGTAGCGGTCGGCGCTGAAGTCCGGCGCGTAGTTGAAGCTCACCTGCGGCGTGAACACGTGGCGTATGGCAATTATCTTGTCGCCGAAGAGCTTCTTCCACGGCACATACATACCATAGAGCTTGGTCGAAGCCGAGACGCTGAGGCGCCAGTTGTATATGTTGTAGAAGCCGTCGATGGTGTCGGTCACCTCGCGCTGGCCCTCGGGATCCCACGAGCGCATCACCTTGTTGGTGTACATACGGTCGGTGAACGTGAACGAGGGGTTGATGTTAAGGTAGTCGAAGAGCGTGAAGTTGGCACTTATCGGTATGTTGTGCTGCATACCGTTGCGCCAGTCGCGCGTAAGGCTGGAGTGCAGCAGACGGTCTTCCTTGGTTGTTATGGAGTTGCTCAGCTGCCCGGTGTAGCTCAGCGATATTTTCTCGTACCAGCGTTCCTTGCCCGCCATCTTCTTGCGCTTGAACGGATACAGGCGGCTGAGCGAAATGTTGACGTCGGGCAGCGTCATCGCTATGGTCGAGTCGCGCATATTCTGGTTGAGGTTCATCGTCGTGCTTATGGTCAGTCCGATGTTCGAGAATGTGTTTGTCATGCTGACCGACGACGTTCGCGTGCTCTGCGTGTAGCTCTGCGGGTTGTACATGCTGTTGAGGTTGTTGCGCTCGTAGCTGCTCGTTGCGAAGTTGACGCTGGCCGAGAGCGTGCGGAATGGGTTTGCCTTTGCGTCCTGGCGGTGGCTCCACTGTATCTTGAAGCTGGTCTGCTTTGAGTAGTCGGGCATGTTTTTCTCGCCGGTGACGGTGTTCTGGTAGCTGGCATAGAAGCTTCCGCTGTAGCGGTAGCGCTTGCGGTAGTTGGACGCGGCCGACAGGCCCCACGACCCTTTTGTGTATATCTCGCCCAGCAGCTTGAGGTCCATCTTGTCGCTGATGGCAAAGTAATAGCCGCCGTCGCGCAGGTAGAAGCCTCGCTCGGTCTCGTCGCCGTAGGTCGGCATGATGAATCCGCTGCTGTAGCTCTTGGTGAACGGGAAGAAGCCGTAAGGCACTGCGAGCGGCAGCGGCACGTCGGCGATGACCAGGTAGGCCGGGCCGAACACCACGTCCTTGCCCGGGCGCACCTTTGCCCGCGACAGGGCTATGTAGAAGTCGGGGTGCGGCTGGTCGCAGGTGGTATACCGCCCGTGCTGCAGGAACAGCTCTCCCGTCGACGAGCGCTTTGACAGCTCGCTGGTGAGGAACCCGTCTTGCTGCGCGGTGTAAACATCGTTGATGAGTCCTTTCTTCGTCTTGAAGTTGAAGGCCATGGTGTCGCTCTCGTAGGTGTCGCTTCCCATGACGAACACCGGCGTGCCTGAGAGTGTGCCGGTGGAATCTTTCGTGCCGGTGGCATGGACGAGACTGCTGTCCATCGACATATACACCTTGTCGCTCTGCAGGTCCATGTCCTGGTATTTCACGTGCGAGTCGCCGTAGAGGAAGGCCAGCCCCGTGGAGCCTTCGTAGATGAGCGAGTCGTTGGCCGAGTATTCCACAGGGGCGTCGATGCCGTTCTTCTTCTGGCGGTTGAGGCTGTCGAAGGCCAGCGAGTCGTCTATTGCCTTGTTGTGATGGTAAATGGCCAACTGCAGCGAGTCCATCTTCGTGGTGTCGGGGCCTTGCTGTGCGGCCGCATTCCCGCCCGGCGTGGCTATGTCGGCGATGAGCCTCTGCTGCCCGGCCAGCCACGCGCTGTCATACAGGGGGGCGGCAGCCAAGGGGCGGAGCGACAGTGTGTCGGCCACGGAGCGGCCCGAATCGGGGGCGGCAACGCGGCGCGGCGCATCCCAAAGGGGCGTGCGCGGCACTTCCGCCATCACAAAAATGAAGGCGAAAAACATCAAGAAAAGCACTGTCTTTTTTCTCACGGCTGCAAAATTAGCTATAAAATGGCGAATATCACATTGCTTTCAAATATTTAACGTTAAAGAATTGGCTATTGCGCCACGATTATTCCACTCGACAGGGGCAGGGCCACGGCGGTGCAGCAAAGTAGGCTGATGGGCGGGCAGCCGCCCGGCTGGCTTACCGGATGCCAGAGGGGCGGCCACTGCGGATGTAATGATAAAGTGCCGAGTTTTAACACTTTCTGGATTGGCGAAACAGGAACGGAAAGCTTTACTGAACTGGGCTGCAACGGATAAAAAGCGCCCCAAAAGCAGCACCCAGGCAGCCCCGTGAGGCGAAACGGCTCATATCGCGAGGCGAAACGGCATGTTTCTGAACGCCAGACTGGCCGCGCTGCATAGCCGCAAGGCACATCTGTGGTGCCGGGAAAGCCCCTTTCGGCACAAAAGCGGGAGTGCTTTAAGGCTTTATATCCGCCATAAGACTGCACACAGAGAATACCGGCAGGCATAACTCCCACTGAAACAGCACAATAGGACTGCACACGCAGGAACGGCGTTTTTGCCGCCAACAGCCCCAAAACGCGCAGAGCCGCCCTTCACGGACGGCTCTGTGTAATGATATTTCTACAGATTTAACACTTTAAGACTATACCTCGGCCGCCACTGGGGCCGCATGCCACAACTTGGGCGGGCAACGTGCCTTGCCCCACCCTGCCTCACTCAAACAGCGAGGCCCAGCGCATGAAGCGCTCAACGCCCTCCGGGCCGAACTTGGCCAGGCTCTTGGCCGCCTGCTCCACGGTGCGCACGCGGTCGGGGTGCGACTTGGAGTAGAACTTGTCGGCATAGCAAACCACCTGCTCGGCCATGCTTACGGGGATGTAGTCGCCCGGCGGCAGCGGCAACCGTTGCTCTTCCACCTGCCTGCGGCTGATGCCTGCACCCGTGTGACGCTCGCACACGCCGGCATGAAGGCCGTATCCAGCCTGCCTTACGAGCGCGGCACCGTCAACGCCGTGGCGGATATATGGGTCGGCACCGGTGCAGAATATGCCTGGCGCATCGGTCATGAAGATGCCGATGTCGTGGAGCATTGCGCAGTCCTCGACAAACTGGCGGTCAAGTCCAAGCTCCGGGTGGCGGTCGGCAATGGCCAACGCGCGGTCGGCCACGTCGCGGCTATGCCTCAGCAACAGCCTGCGCAGGTCGTTGTCCTCAGGGTAATACTTGTCAATAAGGTCGGTTACAAATTGCGATTGCATTTTTTCAGTTGTTTCATGTAGCAAAACCTGTAGTTTTATAAGCCAGGGGCTGCACCCGGGCGACTTTACCGTTGCTCAGCCATACCGACCGGGCCATGCCCGCTGCCGAGGGGAACACCGTAAAGCCATTGCCCGCAGCCCACCCCGGCTACTTAAACTTCACGCCGTTCAAAGGGTGTATGCTATCCCTGCTTGTCGCGCTCTATCCAGCCAAGAATGTCGCCACGGCGCACCTTGGCCCCTTGCCGAGCTACTATCTCGACAAGTTTCCCCCCTAAGTCTGACGGCACAGGCACAATCTCGCCCCACTTTGCCTGTATGTAGCAGAAGGTGTCGCCCTCCTTGTAGTGCTGGCCCACAAACGGCTCCAGGCACGGGGCGCACTCGCTCGCGCCGCCGAACTCGTAGTACAGGTGTCCGCCGAGCGGGGCCACTATGGCATCGGCCTTGGCGTGCTTAAGCGCCGAGAGCTGCTCGGGCGTAAGCTGCGAGCCCAGGCGGGCGTCCTTGGCCTTCTGCAGGTCGGCAAGGAAGTTCTTCTTGGCCTGCCCGCTCTTGTATGTGCGGTACTGCTCGGGGTGCATGGCCAGTTCGAACAGCTCCTCGTCGTCCTGTCCGGTCTCCCAGCCGTTCTTCCGCATCTCCTCGCGGAAGCCGTCAAGAGCGTCGGGCAGTAGCGTGTGCGGGTCGTCGTTGGTGAACTTGCGCCCCTGCTTCCCGGCCAATGCCACCAGCTCTGGGTCAATCGGGCCGGGCACCTTGCCGCTCTTGCCGAGGATCATGCCCCACATCGAGTCGTCCATCATCACGAAGCGGCCTTTGCCCTGCGCCATGGTGAGCAGGTTCATGAGGGCTATGTTCTTCACGTACTGCGAGAACGGGGTAACCAGTGGCGGGTAGCCGACACGCGGCCACACGTATGCAACCTCGTCGAACAGGCGCACAAGCATGTCGTCCATGCTCAGCTCGCTCTCGCCCTTGCCCCGGCGTATGCCGTTGATGACGTTGCGTATGCCGCCCATGTCGGCCATCATCGACCCCATCATGCCACCGGGCAGCCCGCAGCCGAGCAGCAGCGACGAGGTATGCTTGTTGGCGGGGTTGATGAAATAGCCCAGCCAGTCGTCAATGAACTCCTGCGTGAGCGAGCGGGCCTGCATGTATGCCCCCATGTTTATGTCGGGAACGTCGAAGCCTTCGTTCCTCAGCATGCTCTGCACCGATATGACATCGGGGTGCACCTTGCCCCAGCTGAGCGGCTCTATGGCCGTGTCTATGATATCGGCCCCGTTGTTGCACACCTCAAGTATGGAGGCCATCGACAGGCCGGGGCCCGAGTGGCCGTGGTATTGTATGATTATGTCGGGGTGCTTTGTCTTTATCGCCTTCGTCAGCGCGCCGAGCATGGCCGGCTGGCCTATGCCCGCCATGTCCTTGAGGCATATCTCTGGGGCACCGGCCTCGATAAGGCGGTCGGCTATCTCGCTGTAATACTCAACCGTATGTATGGGCGACGTGGTGATGCAAAGCGTGCCTTGGGGGGTCATGCCTGCCTCGGCCGCCCACTTGATGCTGGGGATTATGTTTCGCACGTCGTTCAAACCGCAGAATATCCTTGGTATGTCCACGCCCTGGGCGTGCTTCACCCGGTACATCAGCCGGCGCACATCGTCAGGCACGGGGTACATCCGCAAGGCGTTAAGCCCGCGGTCGAGCATGTGGGTCTTTATGCCCACGTCGTTGAACGGCTTGCAAAACGCACGCACGGCGGCGTTGGGGTTCTCGCCGGCGAGCAGGTTGACCTGCTCGAAAGCGCCGCCGTTTGTCTCCACACGGGCGAAACAGCCCATGTCGATTATGACCGGAGCAATGCGCTCCAACTGATCCTTGCGTGGCTGGAACTTGCCTGAAGACTGCCACATGTCCCGGTAGACGAGACTGAACTGGATTCTTTTCTTCATAAACTCCTCCTGATTTTAACCGTGAGACTTGCCCACAGCAACACACATTATGTCAAACTGCGCCACGGCTGCCATCAATACGCAGCCAAAGCAGCGCAAGCCGCCCCGCCGGGTGCCGCGGCAACCTTGGCGCAAGCGGCTTTACAGCCACAAATATAAGGAATATTATTGGAATAAATCAACAACAATGAAGTTATTTTCCATTGTCTTTGTAAATCATTCGGCCACAGACGGGCTTCTGCCGCGCCTTTGCCCGATTCTGCAAACCACACTTGGCATTATGCCGGCAGGAAGCAACGGCAAAGCTGCCGACGGCTGGCGGCGGCAGCTGGCCGGCCTCAGAACTCGAAGCCGAGGTTGAGATAGAAATACACGCGCTTTGTCTTGCTCGAATAACCGAGGTTGGCGTTGACCGGGCCGAACATGGAATTGTATGCCCACGACAGCTGGTAGCCGTGCAGGAGCGGGCTTTCCAACAGGCTGCGCAGCTTGCCGTCGTTGAGCGCAACCGACGCGCGCAGCATCACATAGTTGTTGTCCATGATGCGCTGCTGGAGCTTCAACCCCGCTGCTACGAGCGCGTTGTCGGCCATCTCGATGTTGCCAATGCCGGCGAACGGCAGCTGCTGCTCTACGTAATGGCCGGCAAAGTCGCCCCCGATGAAGTTGCCAAGGCTCCACGGCATCTCGTTGCCGAGCAGAATCCGCCCGTACAAGGCCGGCTGGAGCGCAAGGCGGTCGGTCAGCCTCAGCGCAAACCGCCACCGCCCGGCCACGACGTGGACGGGGTCTGCCGAGCGATAATGCACGAAATCGTCGGTATAGAGCGAGTATCCGGCCTCGAGCGACGCGCCGCGGGTGGTGAAATAGCGGTCGTTCTCAGAGTTGTAGTGCAGCCATAGGTTGTAGCTGTAAAGGTGTTCGTCGGCAACCACCATGCCGCTGCGCGCCTCGCCGGTGAGCGTTGAGCCGTAGTTGAAGCACTCCCAGCGGGCGGCCAGGTCGAGCGTGAAGTTGCGCAGGTTGAAGCTTATCAGCCCCAGCCTGACCGAATGGTAGTCATACGTCACGTTGAAGTCGCGCTTGCCGCCGTCGTAGATGTTGATGTCGTTGTAGCGGAACGTGTAGTCCACCGTCCAGTTCCGCCTGTTGGCGGGCATCACGGTGGCCGCCACGTTGGCCATGTAGCGGCGGCCCAGGCGGCCCGTCACCGACACTTCGACCGGCAGGCGCGTCGGGAGCCTGAACTCGCTGTTGGCCTGCAGGGCCACGGTTTCCTCCGTGTCGAACCTCACTCCGAGGTTAAGCTGCGTCATCTTGCGCCGCCCGGCCACAATGCGGAGCCAGTAGCCGCCCGCCATCTGGCGCAGGCTGTACTCGGCCGACGAGTACATGAGGTCTGAGCGGAGCGAGGCCATGACGCTCTCGAGCGTCTCTGCGGTAACGCTGTCGCCCTCGTTTATGCCGAACTTGCGCCTTATGTAACGGCTGTCGCCGCTGCTGACGCCCTCAAAGTCTACCTCGGCGAGCCTCACTGACTGATGCTTGAGCGAGCCGGCCGCCCGGTGCGCCCTGCCCGGCACATACGAAGAGTCGATGCCGATGGCGCGCTTCAGTGCCATGAGCGAGTCCCACTGCACCATGGCAGCCTGCTCGCCGATGGCTATGAGCGAGTCGATGGCGCGCGGCGAGAAGCTCATCGAGGTGAAATTCTCTGCGTCTATGGCCACCTGCACATCGGTATGACTCACGTTGTCGTCATATTTGTTCTTCACGCTGAAGTCAACCAGCTGCAAGAGTATGTCCATGGCGTTGTTCAGCTCCGACGCCTTGCGGGCGGGTTTCTGCAGCGTCACGCCGATGACCACGTCGGCTCCCATGTCGCGCGCCACGTCGACGGGGTAGTTGTTCTTCAGCCCTCCGTCGACGAGCACCATCGAGTCGATGCGCACCGGGGTGAACACGCCGGGTATGGCCATGCTTGCGCGCATGGCCTGCGAGAGCCACCCGCTGCGGAACACGACCTCTGAGTAGTCCACCATGTCGGTGGCCACGCAGGCGAAAGGTATCGGCAGGTTGTCGAAGCTGATGGAGTCGTGGTAGCCCACGGTGAGCCATGAGAAGAGGTTGGCGAGGTTGTGGCCCGAAATGAGGCCGCCCTCGTCCACCAGCCCTGTGTTCCTTATGATGGGGCGCGACAGCAGGTATGTGCTCTGGTTGTACTTTTCGCGCATACTTTGGTTGCGCGGCTCCACCATGTCCGACAGCAGGTAGCGCCAGTCCTGGCGGCGCACGAGCGAGTCGAGCGTGGTAGCGTCGTAGCCGATTGAATAAAGTCCGCCTACGATTGCGCCCATGCTGGTGCCTACCACGTAGTCTACTGGTATGCCTGCGCGCTCAATCACCTTGAGCACGCCTATGTGGGCCATGCCCTTTGCGCCTCCGCCGCTGAGCACTACGCCCACCTTACGGCGCTCGCCTGCCTGCGAACAGAGCGCGACAAAGAGCGACACCACGAGCACGGCGAGGCTCCTCAAAGCCCCTGCCCGCCCCCTGCCCGCGCGGGGCAAAGACGCTGATGCCAGCCGATGCTTGCGCAAATGGTATGCCATCTATACTTTATTATTATGTCAATCCTCGCTTTCAGCCACTCTCTCCCGCCATCATTGAGCCATTGCGTGGCTTCACCCGGCGTAGTTCTCCAGCCGCCTGAGGGCCATCTGCTCATACTTGGTGCCGGGCCGCCCGTAGTTGGCGTAAGGATGGATGCTGATGCCGCCGCGCGGCGTGAACAGCCCTACCACTTCTATGTACTTCGGCTGCATGAGCCTCACGAGGTCTTTCATTATGATGTTGACGCAATCCTCGTGGAAGTCGCCGTGGTTGCGGAAGCTGAACAGGTAGAGCTTCAGGCTCTTGCTCTCCACCATGCGCTCGCCGGGGATGTACATTATGCGTATCTCGGCGAAGTCCGGCTGCCCTGTTATGGGGCAGAGCGAGGTGAACTCAGGGCAGTTGAACTTCACCCAGTAGTCGTTCTCCGGGTGCTTGTTGGCGAAAGTCTCCAGCACCTCAGGCGCATAGTCCATGGAATATCTCGTCTTCGAGCCAAGGGCCTGCAGCCCCTCGTCTTTCCTTGTGTCGTTGTTTGCCATTGCTGTATGCCGTTATGCAGCCGTCCTTGCGGCCGGTTTATATGTTCCTCACCTTGAATATGTTGTAGCTTATGCCCGCGTCGTATACGTCCTCGCCCTCATGGCGCTTGGTGAAGCGCACCACGCGCACGGTGAGCGGCAGGGCCACCACCTCGTAGAGTGTCTTGAGCACCACCTGCGATATGATGAGCGAGGGCATCTGGCTCATGGGAACCACGCCCGAGAGGGCCAGCGGGAAGAACACCACCGAGTCGGCTGCCTCGCCAAGCACGGTGCTGGCCACCGCCCTTACGGAGAAGTGGTGCCCGCCCTGCAAGAGCTTCATGCGGCTCATCACGTAGGCATTGATGAACGAGCCTGCGAGGAAGGCCACGAACGAGGCCGCTGCCACGCGCGGTGCGAGGCCGAACACGGCGTGGAAGCCGCGGTCGTTGTCCCAGTAGGGGGCGCCGGGGATGGCGTCGGCCAGCGCACCGAACACCACGAAGAGGAAGTTCATGGCGAAGCCTGCCCATATAAGCAGCCGCGCGCGACGGAATCCCCACACCTCGCACACGCAGTCGTTGATGATGTACGACACGGGGAAAACCAACAACCCGCCGGTGATTGTCACCGGCCCGAATGCCATTTGCTTGGTCTCAAGCACGTTTGCCGTTATGAGGCAAACGCAAAACAGTATGCCGAACAGCATGAACAGCACACTGACTTGTCCTTTTGTCTTTTCCATTTCCTTGTTTTTTTGATGGAGGTTATGCAAGCACTCCACCCGCCACGGTGGCGGGGTGACTGCGCGCAGGGCGCGCAATGGGCATACCGACGGTGGGGATGAAGCCGCGGCTTCTTAGCCCGCACACGGTTTACCGCCTGCAAAGGTAATAAAAATCCCGCACACTGGCGGCCATGCACACACTTTTTGGCCTCATTTTGCGCCGAAAAGGACAACAGGACTGCACAGGCGACACTGTCACAGACGCGGGGCGACGCAAACAGGCTTACCTGCATGGCCGCCCCTGACCTCCATGCCGGCAACAACTTTTGTAAACATAAACTGCAAGAAAAAGCCACTCCGAAAAACGGCGAAACAGAAACGGCGACACACTTTGAGCCATGTTTCCGGGCAGCCAATGCCCCGGCTGAACGCAAAACCGGCCGCCTTGCAACGCAAAACCGACCGTTCGGCAACGCAAAACAGCACATACCAGAACGCAAAATGACGGCTTTCACACCTATCAAACAGCCCTGAAAGGCCGTTTCAAGCTGCATACCGCCGCCTGTTTGCCATGCACAACGCGCAAAAATCCGCCGCCTTGCCGCCTCAACGCACACACAGCCAGCCACTTACGCTGGCGCGCCCCATGGCGGCCCCATTTGCTGGCAAAGCCAAGGGCCGGCTTGCGCATGCCATTCCTGCGGGCCTTGTTGTAAAGATTTATCCACATGGTTCCCCATAGCCGCAATGCCAACAAACATACAGCCCCCGGAAACCTGCAAAGAGGCTTCCGGGGGCTGTGATATCGCGTCTTGCCTCAGGAAATCACACCCATCAGAACTGCTCCTTGATTACCCGCTCAATCACTTCGGGGAAGTAGCGTTGCTCCAGGCGGTGGACCGAGGCGGCAATGTCGTCGGGAGTATCGCCAGGCAAGACGGGGGTCTTGGCCTGGAAGATTATCTCACCGCCGTCGCATACGTTGCTCACGTAGTGGATGGTGATGCCCGTCTCCTTGTCGCCCGAGGCGCGCACGGCCTCATGCACGTGGTGGCCATACATCCCCTTGCCCCCATACTTGGGCAGCAGTGCCGGGTGTATGTTTACGATGCGGCGCGGGTAGCGCTCTGTGAGGAAAGGCGGCACCATGAGCAGGAAGCCGGCCAGCACGATGAAGTCTATGTGGTAGCTGTCCATCAGGCCCATGAGCCGTGCCTCGTCAGAGAAGTCGGCCTTGCCCATGACCTCGGTCGGAACGCCCAAGTTCGACGCACGCACAAGTGCGTAAGCGTCGGGCTTGTTGCTGAGCACGAGGGCCACACGCACCGTCTTGCTGCCGCTGAACTGGTGGATGATGTTCTCGCAGTTGGTGCCGTTTCCCGAAACGAAGATTGCAACGTTGACCATCAGAGCTGCTGGCTGGAATAAATGAACGTATATTTCACCTTGCCTCCATCCTTGTCAGTGACAGTCATCGTGTTGACGCTCTTGTCTGCGTTGAGCGTTGTCTCCACAACATACTTGCCATTGGCTGTCGCCGCCTCTGCAATGATGTAGCTGCAGCGGGCGTCGCGGAACAAGGCTATGAGCTGGTAAGGGTTGCACTCCTCCACCCCGAGCAGCAGCTGGTTGACGTCAACCGACTGGCAACGGTTGCTGTTCTGGCTGTAAGTAGGCTTCATGTCCTCGCGCACTACAAGCCCGTTGGAGTAACGGTGCAGGTAGCGGATGCTGTCGGCCACGAACTCACCATCGGGGCTGCCCGTGCGGAAGCTGCCTTCGGTGAAGAGCAATGCCTGGGCCGTAAGCTCACCATAGCCACTGTGGCGCTCCACGTTGAACGCAGTGAAGCTGCCAGGCAGCGTCAGCTGGTCGTAATAGCCCACGGTGTCGGTGGTCGAGACGAGACGCTCGGGCTGGTAGCCATGGTCGCACTTGCCCTTAAGCTGCGAGCCGCCGTCACTCACGGTGATGGTGGAGTCTGTTGCGTTGTAGGCCAGTTCCAGGCGGCTCAAGGTCTCGCCGCCTTTCTCCATAGTGAGCACGGTGGGCCTGCAGAGCGTGTCGTAGCGTATGGCTATGTTGCTGCCGTCGTCGCCGATGATGCCTGTCACGAGCGGGGCGCTGCCGAGGCTCCCGTCGCCGCGGGTGGCATACTGCCCCAGGCGGAACGTCCAGTAGACGTCGCCCCCGTTTTCGTCGTCCCTCACGGTGACGAGCGAACTGCGCGCAGAGCCCGTAGTGTTCTGCGAGAGGCGCACGGGGATGGTGTAGAACATGCCACCCTTGCCGCTCGTGGCAGCAAAGGTACACCACTCAGAGGCAGAGCCTGCCTCTATGTGCCACGAGCCGTAAGAGCCGAAACCTATATAAGCATAGGCCGTGTTGGCGTATGGTGTCTGCCCGTTGTTGGCGTTACCGCCAATGATGCCGGAGTAAGTGTCGCCCTCGTTCTGGCACGCAACGAGCAGCGGGAAGGCAGCTACGGCTGCCAGCAGTTTGGTAAGTGATTTCATAACAAAATGGAGTTTTTAGTCATAATGATAATCCTGAATCAATAATCATCGTCGTCATCCCAGTCGTCAAAGCCCTCAAAGCCTTCGAGCGACGGCCCGATGAAGGCATCGAGCGAGCGGCGCTCTTTCTTGGTGGGGCGGCCCGTGCCGCGGGCGCGGTCTACAAAGCCGCTGATGCGCGTCATCTCCAGCAGTTCGTACTGGTCGGCCGGCGTCACGTTCTCATAAACCTGCGGCACCAGCTTTGCCCCGACGCGCTGCTCTATGGCCTGGAGCACCTTGAACGAGTAGGTCACCGGCGACTTGCGCACACTCACCGTATCGCCCACCTTTATCATGCGCGATGGCTTGGCATTGGCGCCGCCCACCGTCACGCGGCCGTTCTTGCAGGCATCGGCGGCCACGGAGCGTGTCTTGTATATGCGGGCTGCCCAAAGCCACTTGTCTATCCTTGCCTCGTTTGCCATTATCCTTTCTTGTTGAATTGGTTCATGGTGAAGTCTACGCCGGAGAGCACAAAACTCTTTATCACCTCGCAGGCCGTGTCGATAGCCGGCGCGAGCACCTGCAGCTCTTCGTCGCTGTAGCGACCGAGCACCCAGTTGACCTGCATACCGCGCGGAAAGTCATTGCCTATGCCCACACGCAGGCGACAGTAACGCTCGGTACCGAGCACCGACTGGATGTTGCCAAGGCCATTGTGGCCGGCGTTGCTGCCTGACGCCTTGAGGCGGAGCGCACCGAGGGGCAGGGCCAGGTCGTCGACAACGACGAGCATCCGCTCCACGTCTATCTTCTCCTTGGACAGCCAGTAGCGCACGGCGTTGCCGCTGAGGTTCATGAACGTGGTCGGCTTGAGCAGCACGAGCTTGCGCCCCCGCAGGCTCGCCTCGGCCACGAAGCCGTAACGGCGGTCGTCAAAAACAATATTGGACGCTTTCGCGAAAGCGTCCAATACCATGAATCCTGTGTTGTGGCGGGTCATGTCGTACTCTTGCCCGACATTGCCCAGGCCCACAATCAAATACTTTTCCATTAATTACCAGCTGCTTCTGCCGCTGCGGCCGAACGGGACGCACGAGTGGCCTTAACCGAACATACGATGACATCAGCCGGAGTGGCCAGCTCAAGGCCCTCAAAGTGGAGGTCGCCCACCTTGATGCTCTTGCCGAGCTGGAGCGAAGTGACATCGATGTCAAGGTGCTCGGGTATATCCTGGTAGGGAGCGGTGACGTTAATCTTGCGGATGGAGAGGTTGATGCGGCCACCGTCACGCACACCCTGGGCAAGACCGTTGAGCTTGACGGGAATGCCGATGGTAATGGGCTTCTGGTCGTTCACCTCGTAGAAGTCAACGTGGAGCACAGCGTCGGTCACCGGGTGGAACTGCAGTTCCTTCATGACTGCCGTGTGGCTCTCGCCATCAATCACAAGGTTGATTACGTAGATGTGGGGAGTGTAGACTATCTTGCGCAGCTCCCTCTCGGAAACTGCAAACGAGAGAGCCACGGGCAGGCCGTCCTCGCCCCTCTTCTCACCATACACATTGCAGGGAACCATTCCTTCCTTGCGGAGCAACTTGGTGGCTTTCTTGCCGGTCTCGGCACGCTTTGTGCCTTCGAGTGTAATCTCTTTCATGAGTCTTTAATGAATTGTGTTACTCTAAATTAAGTTTGTAAACTTACGGTTTGCTTAATTCACCATCACACGAATAAACATCGATGTGCTTGAAAAAGCGGTGCAAAGGTAGTCGTTTTTATCGAAACGGGCAAGGATTATCTAAAAAAAACTCAATAATGCAACACATTTCTTGCAACATAAAGGATTTTTATCTAATTTTGCACTCGTTAGTGAACGGGCAAACAAGCCCACCCAGGCTGGCCCGGGAGTATAAAAAGGAATAATATGATTAACCGCGAGATAATAAGGATCAAGATAGTCCAGTTAACCTATGCGTACTATCAAAACGGCAACAAGAACATTGATTCGGCAGAAAAGGAGCTGTTCTTCAGCCTGTCGAAGGCCTACGACCTTTACAACTACCTGCTCTCGCTCATCGTGAGCATTACGAAAGAGGCACGGAAACACCTCGAAGTAGCGCAGGCCAAGGCACGGCGCGAGGGAGAAAAAGAACCGTCGCAGAAGTTCGCCTACAACAGGTTTGCAATACAGCTGGAAGAAAACAAGATGCTCAACGACTTCATGGAGACGCAGAAAAAGTCGTGGGACAATGACATAGAGTTCGTAAGGAAACTCTACAAGCAGATTGCCGACAGCCAGACCTACGCCGACTACATGGCCGACACCGAAGACTCATACGCAGCCGACCGCGAACTGTGGCGCAAGATATACCGCACGCTGATACAGGAAAACGAGGAGCTTGACGCCATACTCGAGGAGCAGAGCCTCTACTGGAACGACGACAAGGAGATAGTGGACACATTCGTGCTCAAGACAATAAAGCGCTTCGATGAGAAGAACGGGGCCAAGCAGGAGCTGCTGCCCGAATACGACAACGAGGAAGACCGCGACTACGCCCGCAAGCTCTTCCGTGCAGCCATACTCAACGCCGACGAATACCAACGGTACATGAGCGAAGCATCGCACAACTGGGACTTCAACCGCCTGGCATACATGGACATCGTGATCATGCAGATAGCACTGGCAGAAATCATGACCTTCCCAACGATACCAATAAGCGTGACAATCAACGAGTTCGTCGACATCGCCAAGCTATACAGCACGCCCAGGAGCGGAGGCTACATCAACGGGATGCTCGACGCAATAGCACGCCACCTCATCGCCACAGGACGGCTCATGAAGCGCATGGCCGAGCCCAAAGCCAAGAAAGCACAGGGAAGCGAAGAACCGCAGCCAGCCGACGGCCCAGCAACAAGCAGCGTGGAACCCGCATCCGGCAACAACGAAGAACAAACAAACAATCAATAAAACAGACAAACAGCTATGACAACGACTATCCTGGCCGCACAGGCCGCACAAGGCGGAGGCAGCATGACAAGCTTCCTCGTACTGATGATTGCCATGTTCGCCATCATGTACTTCTTCATGATAAGGCCGCAGCAGAAAAAGCAGAAAGAGATACAGAAATTCCAGAACACCATAGCCGAAGGCACATCGGTCGTCACCGGTGGTGGAATATACGGCACAGTGAAGAAAATCGACCTCGCCGCCAACATCGTTGAGGTGGAAATAGCCCGCGGAGTGGTAATCAAGGTTGACAAAGGCTACATATTCAAAGACCCGACAAGTTCGCAGATAGCAAAATAGCAATGGGCGAAAGGCGCGACATAAAGGAAATGGTCAGGAACTTCTTGTTCAGTTCGGTGAACAAGGAGTTTCTGACTTTTTTGTCATTCCTCGCCCTCGCCGGCATCTTCTGGCTGATGATGACCCTCAACGAGACATACGAGCAGGAGGTGGAGATACCGGTAAGGATAGTCAACGTGCCTAAGAACGTAGTGCTGACGTCCGACGACACCGACACCATCAAGGTGACGCTGCGCGACAAGGGCCTCATGCTCATAAGCTACATCTATGGCGAAGGCCCGCGCCCGCTGACAATAAACTTCAAGAACTACGCCAAGGGCAACGGCTACACCGCCATAACCGCAGCCGAGCTGCAAAGGCTCACATACCAGCAACTGTCGGCATCGACAAAAATCATCGGCTCAAAACCCGACAAGCTGGAGCTCTTCTTCAACTACGGGCTGAGCAAGCGCGTACCCGTAAAGTGGACAGGCCGCGTAATGCCTGAGCACCTATACTTCATATCCCACGTAGAATATTTCCCCGACAGCGTAAGCATATACGCATCGCAGGAAAAGCTCGACAGCATAAAGGAAATATACACCGAACCGCTCAACTACGCCAACTTCCGCGACACGCTCACCGTGAGCTGCCGCCTGCAAAAGCTGCGCGGCGTGAAAGCCGTGCCGGAAAAGGTAAAAGTGGCGTTCCACACCGACGTGCTCACCGAAGAGAGCATCGACGGCATACCCATCAAGGGCATCAACATGCCCGAGGGCAAAGTGCTGCGCACCTTCCCCTCGAAAGTCACCGTAAGGTTCGTCACGGGCGTAAGCCAGTTCCGCAGCATCAACCCACAAGACTTCGTGGTCGTGGCCGACTACAACGAGATACGCAAAAAGCCGTCAGACAAGTGCAACATCTACCTAAAGGCCATGCCCAACGGCATATCGCGCCCAAAGCTTGACATCACGCAAGTAGACTACCTCATAGAAGAAGAATGAAGACAGCCATCACCGGAGGCATAGGCAGCGGCAAGAGCTACGTGTGCAGCCGCCTGGCAGCGCGCGGCATAAGCGTGTACGACTGCGACAGCGCAGCCAAGCGCCTCATGCTCACCTCGCCGCCCATCATCGAGGCACTCACCGCGCTCATAGGCCCCGGCACCTACGTCGGCGGCCGCCTCAACAAGGCCAGGGTCGCCGAGTTCCTGCTCGCAGCCGAGGGCAACGCCAAGGCCATAGACAGCATAGTCCACCCCGCCGTCGCAGCCGACTTCCGCCGGAGCGGAGCCACATGGATGGAGTGCGCCATACTCTTCGAGTCGGGCTTCGACAGCCTCGTAGACCGCGTGGTAGCCGTAACCGCCCCCGAGAGCCTGCGACTCCGGCGCGTGATGGCCCGCGACGGCATAACAGAAGCCAAGGCCCGCCAGTGGATGGCACGGCAGCTGCCCCAGGCCGAAGTGGAGCGGCGAGCCCACTACACCATCATCAACGACGGGCAGCACGACATAGACCAACAGATAGACCAACTGATAAACAAACTGAAATAAACCACAACAATGTTACAGACAATCTTAGCAATCTCTGGCAAGCCCGGACTCTACAAACTCGTGTCGAGGGCAAAGAACAGCCTCATCATCGAGGCGCTCGACGAGACACACCGCCGCATGCCGGCATTCGCGGCCGACAAGATAACGTCGCTCGCCGACATCGCCATGTACACCGACGCAGACGACGTGCCGCTGCACAAAGTGCTCACAAGCCTCAAGGAACTCGAGCAAGGCAAGCCCGCCTCAATCGACTACCGCAAGGCATCGGGCGACGAACTGCGCGAATACTTCGCCAAAGTGCTGCCCGACTTCGACCGCGACCGCGTGCACAACAGCGACATAAAGAAGCTGCTGCAGTGGTACAACATACTCATAGCCAACGGCATCACCGACTTCGACGAAGAGCTCAAGCCCACCGAGGGCGACAACATCGACAACCGCCTCGAACAAGCCGCCGAAGAAGCCTGAACGGCACGACACAACTGAAATGACAACGGCCTCCGCCTTTTGATGGCAGCCATCAAAAGGCGGAGGCCGTATTTTCCCAAGCCGAGGCCTGCTTTTTTTCACATCGCAAGCAAGCCACTCCCCAATCCCCTAACAACAACATCGGCCGCCAAAGCAACCGTTGCAAACCTTCAGGACCGGCTACAGGCCGACATCACACAACAGCCTAAACCTCAACGCATTACAAAACGTGCCGTTTTGAGCCGCAAAACCGCCCGTTTGGCAAGCCCAAACGGCACATTCCGCAACTCAAAACGGCACGAATTAACCCCACCAGGCCATAATGCACCAGGCAGGTTGGTTCTCGTTTTTGCCTAAGATGCAGCAACCGACTTTGCCGCCATGCCATTGGCAGCATCGCCAACTGTATGCCCTACACGTAACTATCCCCCCGCATTACAACCGCCACGACCGCACAGCTCGTCAAACATACGTATGTGCTGCTCTACAACGCGGCTGATGTCATATTTATTGACCACTTTTTCCAACGCCCTTTCACGCATTGCCCGAGCCTCCGCGGGATGATTATACAGCCATGTAACTTTATCTCTCACGTCTTCGGGATTGTCTACATCTACGAGCAAGCCGTCTATGCCGTCATCAATCAACGTGGGTATGGCATCAGTACGTGTTGCAACAACATTCTTCTCAGCCGCCATATATTCCACGATGGCCAGTCCGAAACCCTCCCAACGCGAAAGCAGCACAGCCACGTCGAACACCTTGAGAAAAGAATAAGGCTCGTCTGTCCAGCCCGTGACATACAGGTTCAAGCCGTTCTCGCTTGCAAAGCGTTCCACCTCCCCGCGTTCCTCACCGTCGCCAACGATGATGAAAGCCGAATTTCGGATGGCATCATGAATCAACTTTGCCGACCTTATGAATATATCTGGTGCTTTCTGCGGCGAAAGCCTGCCTATCATGCCTACCACAAAGGCATCTGCGGCGATGCCTAATCCGCCACGCTCCTTTGCCACAGCGTTCTGCACTGCGGCAACGTCAATCCCGTTAGGTATGAGTTCCAGCTTTTCTTCGCTTGCTATGTGCTCACGCAGGGCCGAACGCTTTTCTGCCTCCGATATGCAAACTATCTTGTCTGTAAACGGGGAGAGGCACTTCTCCATCAAAAGATAAACAACACTTTTCAGTTTCATTGCCTTACGCCATATTAAAAGCCCAACCATGGGGATTGTACACCACCCTGCAATGCAGCCCAAGGGCAGCCAGCCGCCCAAGTCCTCCGGCAAAGCTGCTGTGGCAATAAACGACATCTGGCCTGACGCTCTTTATCACTTTACGCAAAGAACGCACTTTCTTCACCACTTGCACCGGAGAAAATGTCTGCCTTAAATCTATCTGCGAAACACCGTCTACCATACCAACATATTTCGATTTGTCGTAGTTCAACGAGCAAACAAAATACTGACAGAAGTGACTTGCTTCAAGTCTCGGCATCAGCATTTGCAGATAACGCTCCACCCCTCCCGCACATTCGGCTATGTGCAATAAATTTATGTGCTCCATTTGCTAAAAATATTTCTTTAAAAACCACTTTACCTGCCATGGCAAACGGTTTTTCAACTTATCCTTAAATGACAATTTGGGCTTTAACTCTTTGTCAAAGAGATTTGGTGCATTATAATCAACAGGTTTTTGTGGGCTATCACATGATTTATAAACAGATGGATTCCTCTGTACAGCTTCTTCATATGTTGCTTCGATAAATCTTAGTTGCTCCTTTATTTCACTAAAATATTGAATACCTTTTTCCGTATTGACCATAACCAAACATGAACCATGCTTAATTGAAAAATCTGGATGAGATTTTTCAATACCCCAAAAATCACCTATTGTAATATCACCAATCCTCTCTTGTCCTTTAAAGCGACATTGGTAACAAGACGGTCGCAAAGTGCGTCCTTGCAGAAATGAACCATAATATGGATCTTCATACGATTCACCAATAAACTTCTTTCCATCCACAATATAATAGAATTGACTATGTTCACCCGTTGGCCTTAGTTCTTTACTTCTAAATTTATATTCCGTAACCTTGCCTCCTGCTCGTTTACCAAGCCATAATAGATACTTTTCAAATAAAACTGGTGAAGGCACTCCATGGCATACTAATTCTATTGTTAGCAGATTTTCGTATTCATTTTTTAAGAAACTGCGTAATCCTGCAATTTGACAACCTGTTCCACAAAACAGCACAAGTTTTCCACTGTTCAACAAGTGCAATACTTTATTAAAATGCTGACACGCTATTGATTGTACATATTTTGAACCTTGCAAAAGACTTATGTCCTCCAGATTGGATATTATAATATGTTCGACATGTAAATTTTCTGAATATGCCGCACCACAGACAAAACCATTTCGCCTTAATATATAATCAGCAAATGCAGTAAAAATACCTCCTGAGTTGCTATTATGCAACAAAATCCTTTCTTTTATATAAGCAGCAAAAACTTTATCAACCTTCTGCGTCGGTAAATCATGCAACAACGGACAAGTCTTTACACATATTCCACAATTAATACATGAATCATTGTCAATTACAGGGAAATAGAACCCAGCATCACCAAATGCTTTCATTGTTATGCACTTTTGAGGACATTTAGTCATACAAGCCCCACAACCAGTACATATTTCTTTTGACACTTTCTGAACAATGTTGTTTTTCATGCCAAAATAGAATTTATCAGCCATCGCTTGGATTCTTCTGCTTTCTTGCATAAAAGTTCTGTTACTCTGTTGTATCTGTCTGGCAAAATTTCTTTTACCTTATAATTATCAATATCTTCAACTAATACATCCTTTAATCCATATTCAGAAAGCAAAGTGTATATTCTTGAATTTTGCGATAACTTGTTCTGATCGTTGAATCTTTTAAATACACAGAATTGTCGTTGATAAATTATAGAAAAGACACTTCCATGAAAAGAATCTGTTACCACAAAAGCTGCATTCTTCATTAGATTTACCCATTCGGATGGTCCTGCATCATAAATAACAATATCTCCATATCCACAACTTTCTTTTGTTGTTGCTATAGTTACCATCTTCAATCCTTTTGACTTTGCTATTTCGCTAGCTTTTTCCCATTGTTTTCTTTGATAACTTAAGAAATAACATAATAGATATTGTTCATCTATAATCTGTTTGTTTCCTATTATCATATTCCAAGTGCCAGCAGGCAATAGCATCGTTGGATCAACTGTTGTTATGCAATCCTTGCCGAGCAATGATTTTACTATTTTCTGTCCTGCTATTTCACGTACCGATATTGCACAAAAACTTTTCAACCACTTTGCAATGCGTTTTTGTTTATTATAAGGAATACTGTCCATGCCGAAGCTACAAGCATAGCTCACCTTTTTGGCAGAGCTCGGCAAAAAGTCCAAATAATAAGCTGGATTCAATAACATTGGCGACCAAATTTGATCGCTTCCACATATATACACATCATATTTGCCTGCAATATCCTTCAAATCATCGAACCTACTATATGTATGTGTCAAGATGAAATTTTGCTTGAGAAAACTCTTAAACTTTTCATCCTTTCTTTTAAATGCTGCTTTATTTTTATATTCTTTTTCAACTTTAAATGCAGTTATTTTTTCTTTTAATAAGGAAATTAACGGATTGCCTTGGATGATACAATTTCGCAACTTTTCCAAAGAAGAAGGACATAAGTCAATATTGGTTATTTCATATTTTTCATCACGTAAAAACTTTTGGAGTGCGTATGCTTGTAGAATACTTCCATAATTGTTATTATGGAGCCAGGTAAGAATTGTTATTTTCTTCATCTTACACAAAATTTAAGTTTACGCCAAACTAGCATTGAAATTTTGTATCTGTATAATTTGAAATACAAATTTCAATAAAACAGAGCAATATACGGAGTATTTATGAAAGCCCTATCTTTTCTTTTAATTTCGTTGGATCAAGGTTCAATGCCAAAAGGATTCCTTTTATAATTTGCATAGTATAATGATAACATTGTGTTATAAAAATATCCCAAATAGAGGAACCATATTTCTTCATAATAAGTTTCCGTTCATAATTCCTACGTTTTACGGCAGAAGTAGACACACCACCTCGCCTAAAGAATCCACAATTTGCATCGATATACTTATATTTAGCTCCTTTTACGGTAAAACGCCTTAGAAGCTCCGTATCCATCTGGATGCGAAAATCCACATTGTACATTCCATATTTATTAAAGGCCTCTTTTGTAATAAAACACCCCATATGGCATGTATAGTGATTCATCAAACGCGTACCGTACACAAGTGTCGGCCTAGTCAAGAATTCTTCTCCTGTCTCGAAATTTTTAACAACTTCATTCATACGATATATATCAACCCCGTCCTCATAATTGTCTGCAAGTTTTTGCAAACAATTAGAAGCTAATTGATCATCAGCATTGCAAATCCCTATCAAATCACCTGTGGCTGCTCTTATCCCTTTATTGAAAGCATCGCTTATGCCTTTGTCTTGCTCAGAGACGAAGTAATCTATTTTATCGCGATACTTTTCTATTATGCCGAGCGTTCCGTCTGTGCTGCCCCCATCAATGACTATATACTCCTTGTTTTCATAGTCTTGGTTGATGACGCTCTGTATAGCTTCTTCAAGATGTTTCTCGCTGTTGAAACAGACTGTGATTATCGATATTTTCGGTTTGCCCATATATTAATTGATTTATAATTCATGAAAACGGAATAGAAGAATTTCTATATCACGTATTTCTATAAGTTAGTAAATAGTTGTCCTCAATGTATTTACCCCATCAGTTTGTTCCACCTCTGTAGCATCTTCTCGCCTTCCTCCATGTCTGACTTACTGTAAAACGCGCTGAGCTTATATTTGCCATCCTCACCGTCGAGGCTTAGGAAAAATTCAAAGTCTGTACCTGAAAAGCCCTTGCCCCGAATATCGTCGCGGGTAAGCCCTTTCTGCCTGAACTGGCTTCTGTTTTCCTTGCACAAAGTAAGCAACTCCACGCGCAGGTTGCTCAGCATGGAGTATTTCTCCAAAAGCGGCTTCAACTTTCGCTGCCCAAACGTCAGGCCGTTGTAATACAGCCACACAAGCTCGTGGCGCGAGAGCGTGGCCCGCAGGAACGTGGCATACTGGTACTGGCTTTCCTTGCCGAGCCATGTGTTCTTGTCGATGAATTTCAGTATGGTGTAGAAATGGCGGAAATAATGGTCGAAATAAGTCGTTACGTGCTGGTCGCAATATCCGCGCAGCCCGTTTTTTTTCAGCTCATCGCGCATCCCGGGCAATGCGTTCACGCTGCTTGGCATTTGACTTACGCCCACAAAGGCACTGTAAAAGAGGTTGCGCCCCTTTATCTCTTCAGTGATTGGCACTTCCCGGGGTATGTTGCCCAGCATGGCCGAATCCATATCAAAGGCTGTAACTTTCGTTGTGACGCTCTCGCTTAGGTCGGCAACAATCTCCTGCTGAAGCTCAAGCATATGGAAGAAAGTGTTCTCGAAGCGTTGCAGGCGCAAAGTGTCGTTCTGTTTGGAGAACTCATCTCGCTGCTCCTTAAGCTCATGCCGCTGCAGCCTCAGCTCATAGCGTTGCAGTACGAACGTCACTATCATTCCGGCGAAAGCGAAGGCTGAGATAAGGGCGTTGACCGCCCCGAAGCTGTCGCCAAACAAAGCCGGGGCGCAGCCATCACTAACGGTCAAACAACACTCGGCAATGGCGAAGCTAAGAAAAGCGCCACCCACGCAAACGGCCAGGCACACCCCAATGGCTCCCAGCCACCAACCCCAAAGGCACGGCTTATCGTCTATCCCTTTTTGCATAAATCGCGGTAAAGGTTAATGTATTCCAAATACTGCGTGCGCTTGTCGTATCTCTTCTCTGCCTTGGCACGGCAGGCAGACTGCCATGCGGCCTTGCCGCGGCGACATATCTCGCGGGCTGCACCAAGAAGCGCACCTGCATCGCCCTGCGGCACCACTGCGCCGACGCTTGTCCACAGCGTGGTGCCGCAAGCAGCAGGCACCTCGCCGTCGAGCACGCACTCTGTGCTGCCGCCGGTGTCAAACGTAACAACTGGCGTGCCGCAGGCAAGCGCCTCAATGTTAGTCGTAGGGAAGTTGTCCTCAAGTGTGGCATTTACGAACACATCGGCTGCCGAATAATACTCGGCCAGCTCAGTTACATCACTTGTCCGCTCTATCCCTATGCAACGCCGTGGCGGCAGGAGCCGCTTCTGCCCCGGCGTCATGCCGACGAGCACAAGCACTTCATCGTCGGTCAGCATATCGGGAATCTGCAGGAGATAGTCAATGCCCTTGCGTTTCACGAAGCCCGTGGCCATGGCGAGAATCATCCGCTTGCCAGCTATGCCCAGCCTCTGCTTTGCATCGTCGCCGCAGGGCTTGAACACGCTTGTGTCAACGCCATTGTTTATCACCATGCACGGCTTGCCCCTAAGGAACGACTCTGCCGTAAGCCCTGCCAACCAGCGCGACGGACTGACAAACGTCACACCGAGCGGGGCGAACAGCCTGCGCTTGTGACGATAGTTCCACGGCGATGGGTCTACCGGGGCAAATGTCCTCGGGTAATCCCAAAGGCTCGGGCAGTGGTGGCAACCGGTCTTCCATTTGTCGCAACCCGAATAATCAAAGTAAGCGCAGTGGCCTGTGAATGTCCAGCAGTCGTGCATCGTAAGCACGCAAGGAATGCCGCGCTCGGCGATGTAACCGAGCAGCAGGCCGATGTTCACGTAATGGTTGTGTATGTTGTGCAGGTGGATAACATCCGGCCCTATGCTGTCTATCCAGCGCAGCAGCCGCCTCGTCTCCGCCTTGTTGTCGAAGCCATGGTGGCCAATGAACTTCGTGCTTACCTTGCTCAGCAGCAGCTCCTCGTCAGACTCTATCCGGTAAACGCGTCCATCATCTTCAGCTGTAGGGTTGTAGCCATAGCCAAAAGCCACATACCCGTCGATGCCCTCGCCATCCATGACGCACTTAAGGTCGTAGACAATGCGACCTGTGCTGCCTCCTGTCTTGAATACAGTGTTAATCTGAAGAACTTTCATTTGACTTATATTTTATGATTCTCGCCGAAATGCTACCGATAACGGCAGATTGAAAGATTCCATTGCCTATATTCCCATTAATTTTGAGGAATATGGAATAGTTCCAGACAGGCCATGCATTGATGAAATAATAAAATGTAAGGAAAACAATACAACATATAAGGTATTCAACAATAATCGCTTATTATGACACAATGTCTTTGAATAATATAAATATAGAATAACAATAAATGGCACTTGATACCACGATACCCTAAATGCAACTTCAAATTGTGGTGACATGAACAAGAAAAAAAGATTGTACATAATCAATCCCACAAAGAGCACATACTTGTTTTTATCTATTTTCCAAAACATATAAACAAAAGATATAAGCAACATCGATACAGCAATCAATATATTTGTCTTTGCAGTAACAGCCCCTTCTTTCTCCATATAAAGCTCTGCTTTTTCTGAATAAGCTCCGAAATTACCAGAAAAGATATAATTCATGATTGATATACTAAAAAGATAAACCAAGCAAATAATTGCTAGATGAATGACAATGGTTCCCTTTGCGCTTTTGCCTTTGACAAAATGTATCAAATATATTAACAACGAGAAAATTGCCGAAGTATGAAATGTCATGGCCAATAAACATATTAATATATATTTCTTATGTTCACCATTGAAATAAAATCGTAAGCCATATATACATATAGACATTGCAAAAATCTGGCGCATAATACTATAGCCAGTGAAATAAAAAAATGTGAGATATGCAAACATTAGCAATGTTGCATTAATATCTTTCCTAAAATGCAATATTGTTGAGGATACCAAAACAATTTTTATCAGTTCCTCAATGAAAAACATAAAATGAATATCACTGGAAATCCTTGCACAGGCCCATACCAAGATATGAAACCCCCACTCTCCTGAAACATTCTCCAACAAAGTCCAAAGATTAGGCGTATATTTTGCATTTTCAAAAAATACAACCCCATAGCCCATGACATCAGTACCAACCGTCTCGTCTCTCAAACCGCCAAGTAAAGACAAGAGCAATATAAAACAGGCGTATGGAAAGACATATAATAATGTCTTACCATAACTTGCACGCACAATGTCAAATAGGAATATTGAAATTAATATAACAAATGAATATAATATCATTGCTTCATTATAATGTTATGATAATGATTATTTCGATTTACAAGATAATGAATAATACCCACCACGACTTTAAGATATATTTCTTTCTTGGCAATGAAAAATTTTTTAAACAAGCGTACCTTTTTTATCCTATCTTCCGCATACCTTACAGATTCTGCAAAATTATCAAGGAAAAACCTACAATACTTAATAATGTTTTCATTCCGTGCACTTTCAATCAATGAACAAATGGCATAATTTACGAAAGCAATATTTAACTTAGACCGCCGTTCTTCATTTGTTGCCCAAATTGACATATTTCCGTAAATATCCATGCACACAACCATAGAATCTTGATCTTTGAAACTTTTATCTTGCTGCGTGTAACGATACATATAAGCAGACTTTTCCGTATTTGATATACTTATTATATATGAACAATATTGGCAAACAAATGCAAGGTCTTCACGTAGATGATAATCAAGATTAAATCTAATGTGTTTATCTCTAATTATATCTTTCTTAAAGGCTTTGCACCACACATATCCCAATTGCTCACTTTTAAAGCTATCAAGTAAATAGTCAAATATTTGATTTTCTGTCACTATACGTGTAGGAGAGGATACAATTTTACCTTCTGCCTCGTTATGCCAATTCGGAGAACAAAATCCTTGGCTCAGCAAATCTTCCCCACTGTCTATTTCAACAAAGTTTGCAAGAAAATCTTCATTTACCCAATCGTCGCTATCAACAAATGCTATCCACTCGCCCTTTGCGTTGTCCAGCCCCATGTTCCTTGCTGAGCTTACGCCGCCGTTGGGCTTGTGGAACACGCGGATGCGGGGGTCTTTGCGGGCGTATGCGTCGCATATTGCGCCTGACTTGTCTTTGCTGCCGTCATCGATCAGGAGCAGCTCGAAGTCTGTGAACGTCTGCGCGAGGATGCTGTCGATGCAGCGCGGCAGGTATTGCTCCACGTTGTAGACGGGAACTATGACTGAGATTATTGGGGTTTGGCTTTCCATTTTCATATTGATTTGGTGAGGAATGCGTTGGCTTCTTCGCGCCCGGCGGCGAGCCGGCGGCTTACCGCCGGCCAGTCGATGTCGCCGGTGGGCGTTGATGCCGGCGAGGCTGCGGCCAGGCGGCTTTCGAGGCCGAGCATGCCGAGGAGCGACTTGAAGCGCGACAGGCCGCGCCCGGCGTTGCCTATGGCGATGAACGGCTTGCCGAAGAGGATGGAGAACACGCAGGCGTGGAACGAGTCGGTGACAACAAACTCGGCGTCCATGAAGCCCCTGAGCCACTGCTCCACGGGCGGCTGTATGCGCTCGGCGAGCGGGGCGCAGATGTCCTCGACGCGCGAGTTGACGCGAAACGGCGTGAGGCCGCGTTCGCGGGCTATCCTGTATGCCAGCGCAGCCTTTGCGGGCGTCTCGTCGAGGATGTAGCAGAGCAGCGTGCCGGGGCTTGCGGGCGTAGCGGCGGCCTCGACCAGCTTCATGTAGTCGGCGGCGGTGAGCAGCATCGTGGGGTCGAGCACCTGCCGGGCCTCAACGCCGAAGTGCTCGCGGCAGAGCCCCACGCCCGAAGCCTCGCGCACCGACACGGCGTCAAACCCGCGCAGCAACGCCCCGCAGCGCCGGGTCTGCCGCGCCGTGTATTCCCACTCGTCGGTGCCGAACGAGGCGGCGTAGGCCACCCTCCTGATGGCCCAGCCCTCGGCAAAGTCGAGGTAGGCGTGCTCGATGCCATGGAAATACATTGGCCGCCATATCTGGTCGCTGCCTACCACGATTGCGTCGAAGTCGCCCTCACGGATGTCAGCAAAGCTTTCAACCACCCTCCTATTGATGTACTTGCCGATAAACTTGTCCGTGTGCTGCCTCGTGACAGGGTCCTCGCGGTTCACCTTCTGCTCGTAGAACACGGGCATGGGCTTCCCCGCCAGGTTCTTCACGATCCGCTTGCCGTAAGACAGCGGTGCCTTCCACAGCGGCAGGCGCAGCGGCCTGCGCCGCTCCTCTATCAGCCTCACGTCATGCCCCGCGCGCTCCAGCACGGTCTGCAGGGCATACGCCTGCAATATCCCGCCGTAGTTGGTGTGCAGCGGCAGGGTGATTATTCCGATTCTCATGATTGTGCTTGCAATTTATGAACAAGGCAAACAGCGTGAAGTTTGCCGAAAACGCTTCGCATGGCAATGCCAACCGGGCAATGCCTTACGATTATGACAAATAAGTTATTGCGAATGATGTTGCAATGGCGTCGTGCAGGCCATCACTAATTCCGACGCATGACCTGTTCCCATTGCCCAAACGGCTCCAATCTGCCCTATGGCAAAGGCTGCGTAAACAAGTTTCCCATGCCTAAGTTCATCAAAGGCCCAAAAGTTGCGCCCATTCAGGCATCACAGCCACATAACGCTTGTGTATCTTTCCATTGACAGTGCGGAAAAGCAACTGCGGCATCATGTCCTCTTCCGAATTGTCATAGACATAGGCACGGTCTACAACAGGAATTATTCTCGAGAAGTTGGTCAATGACTTGTAGTAACGGGATATGATCTTCGATATCGGCACTTCATGGCCGCCGTTCAAGTATCTTTTGATTATGCGGTTGATATTTATCTCAGGAGAGTTGGTGCAGACGTAAAAGAAACGGATAAAAAAGCCTTCCGCCTTGGCTTTCATCACAAAATCGACTTTCTCATCTGACGAGAACACCGTTTCAAAGACAAAATCGCGCTTCGCCTCCAAACACTGATAACGCATTGCCGTAGCTTTCTGTGCGGCTTTCATCACGGCCTCTGGCGAATTCCAGTCGCCAAACTCCTCCTTTGCAATGTTGTCTGGGTTGATGTACAAGCTGTCATCCGTCCACTCATTGTTCAGCAGCTGAATGGTCGTCGATGTCTTGCCGGCCCCGTTTGGCCCGGCCACAACGCACATGGTAGGCCTGATTTCTTTTGCCACGGCTTATGTTGCTTATTTCATGCCGCCAGCCTGCTCACGCCTTATGGCAAGAATCTTTTCACGGGTTTCCTGCATCATGCGTCCCAATGCCGCCTTGGCATTGGCAGACTGCCTGCGAGCCTCCTCGCCAACCTTTTCCATCAACGCATGAAGCTGTTCATCGGTAGGTTCAGCAGCCGAGTTAAGCCGATAGTCACGAAGTCCTGCGGAATTAGCCATTGTCAATACTTTTTTTGTTGGGAACAAAGTTAAGCAATTTCTCCCAAAGTACAACAAATGCCCTTGTTTTTTTATTCTTTGAATCAATTGCAATCACAGAATACAGAATGCACACACTATTTTGGTGCTTAATATCCCGCCGTAGTTGGTGTGCAGCGGCAGGGTGAGTATTCCGATTCTCATCTTGCCTGTTATTAAAACTCTTTCAGTCCTAACGACCGCCCACCATCCACGGGTATATTCTGACCCGTTATAAATGAGGCTTTATTCGAGCACAAAAACAGTACCATTGAAGCTATGTCTTCGGGGGTTCCATACGTACCCATAAAGTTCGTCTTGGACAGATGCTCCTTCATTTGTTCCGTTATTTCACCACGCTGGACTATGCCCGGGGCAACGCCGTTAACAGTGATGCCATATTTCCCTATTTCTTGGGCAAGTGATTTAACGAAGGCTATAGAGCCGCCTTTTGCGGCAGCGTATTCACTGAACCCTGCCTTTCCTTGAGCACCTATAACGGAAGTTATATTCACTATCCGTCCCCTTCGGTTCGTAATCATGTATTTTGCTGCTTCTTTGGCACACAGCATGGCTCCGCGCAAGTTTACGTCCAGGACATCATCAATTACTGAAACATCCTGGTCGACAATGTTTCTGCTTTTCTCCCTTGCGCTGCCTCCTGCTGAATTTATAAGTATGTCAACATGGCCATTGTTGCCTTCCGCTATCATCTTGAAAACATCATGGACGGATTTTTCATCCTTAACATTCAGCTGTACCGCAACCGCCTTTAGACCGGCATTGTTTATCTCGTCTGCGACAGGTTGGGCACTTGAAGGCCTTGAGCCGCATACGTAAACTTTCGCGCCGGCAGCCGCCAAATGGAAACAACAGGCCCTACCTATAGTTCCTGACCCACCAGTCACGACAGCAACTTTCCCCAACAATTCTTTTTCACCAACAATTATTTTATAGGGTCTTACTACATTGAAAGACCGGTATCTTTTCCTTAACAGGCCACCTATTCTGTTATCTATTTTTCTTATGAGGCCAAACAAGCTCCTTTTCATTCCTATATGCATCATTAACTTCTTCCTATTATTTTCTTGATGACGCCCTGTGTCTTTTGCGGTAGAATTTTCTTTACAACCTTGACGATGATTTTGTGTCCTAATGTATTTCTATCTAGTGATTTGTAATATTCAGAAATGGAATCTATGTCAGTATTTATTGTCGTGAAAACTTCTACCAAAATTGGCTTTTCCATATCAACATTGCAGAGTTCATCTACGGCCTTATCCACCTCGGCCTTGTTGTGCGCCGCAATATACTTAAACCCTAAAGACTCAACCCAGCCCTTTGCTGACACCATATGCCCAGCACCGATGTGCGGCGGCAAGGTCTTGCGCAAGTCGTTGTTCAACGGCCCGTACATCACGGCACCGCCTCCGTTATTGACGAGCAATATCCTCATTTTCTTGCTGAGGTGGCGTATCCATAGTGAATTCATGTCATAGAAGAATGAAAGGTCACCTGTTATGTAGAACGTCGGGCGTGGGTTGTCCGCCGCAAAACCAATAGCCGTCGACATGCTTCCATCAATGCCGTTGACGCCCCTGTTGCAATTTATGCGGACGGTCTCGTCCGTCGGGAAAAAATGCGCCATTCGTATTGTGCAACTATTCGCAAGCTGCAAATCTACATTCTTGGGAAGTTTTCGCAGCATTGCCCCAATGGCATAAAGCTCATTATATTCCGTGGTGGGCAATGGCGGCAGTTGCGAAAGGGCAAGCCAGCTTGAAGAGTATTCGCCTTCGTTTTTGAAGGCGTTGAACTCCGTCATGTAGCGGAAAAAAGTAAGTTCGTCCGTCTCGAAAATATCCGTAAGCCTCTTGAACGGATCGCATATAGCCCCCTCTTCACCTACAAGCCAATGCTTAACGTTTGACGTTGCCAAGAACGACTTAATTTCATTGTTGAATATATAATTTCCGCCTACGGTAATGACAATGTCCGGCATAAGGTTCGCGCTTCTCGTCCGACTTCATTATTCTCAAGACGGCGGTCGTATTGGTTATGGCATTCTTGTGGTGCAGATTAGACATCTTGTCGGTCAGAACAATTGCATCGTAGTCATCCACAAACAGCGAAAGTGCGTCGGTCAATTTCTCCGTGATATTGACCGATTGTCCCCAGACAATCATGACCTTTTTCCCTTTAAGGCATTCGCTGTAACCCATCCACATTTCAGGGCCAATATTTCCGGAAACTCTGTTTATTTTCCTTACGACGGGAACATCCTTTGTCGAAAACTTATCCGTATTATGGGCCTCAAACGGTATATTTAAGTGTACAGGGCCATTGCCGTGATGGTTAAGCTCAAGAAGCCCCTCATTGATTATCCTGTTACAATACCATTCGTCAAAGTCATTCCTTATAATGGGAAGTTGCCCTTGATACTTCGTAAAGCTCTTGAAAGTGCTCAGCTGGTCATACATTTGGTCTTCCATTTGGTTCAGCAACTGCGGAAGGCGGTCGCTTGACAGGACAAGTAAAGGCAAATGCTGGTAATACGCCTCAACTACGGCACTGCCATAATTCATGCAAGCAGTGCCTGATGAACAGCATACAGCCACGGTTTCGCGGGTTTCCTGTATCATCCCCAACGCGAAAAACGCCGCGCTCCTTTCGTCTACGACTGAATACAATTTAAAATAATCGTCCGCCTCCAATGAATGTACAAAAGCAAAGTGCCTGCTTCCGGGCGAAACCACAATGCGGCGAATTCCAAATTGCTTTAACAAGGAAAGCAATTGAAGCACCATTCTATTTTCTGAAAACATGTGAAATTATATGTTATATAAGATTTTAACGATTGTCAGCAAGCAATCCATACGTCCTTGCTAACTACTTGATAATCAACCGGATTGAAAAACGTGCTGTTTGGGCAACGAAACATGGTATTTTAGGCGATGAAATGATACCTTCCACTATGCAAAAACGCCCCGTCATGAAAAAACGGACTGCACAAACGTGAAACAACAAACTTGGCATGGCCATTAATATTGCACATCTGACTATATGTCAAGATGCATGAATCCATTTGATTTTTTGTTTTACTTTCGATATTATGACATCCCTGTCATGTGTCGAAAGGCCAAGCATGAGGCCGAAAACCGCCACGGATGCGAAGCCTGAGACCACGACAAGGCAGGTGGAGAAGAATCCCGGCTGCAGCCTTGTGTGCAGCAACACGGGCAATACTGACGACACGCAGAACACCAGCGCACAACGGCAAACCACCCGGATGAAGAAACGCCGCTTGGGTATGCCGATGGAGTTGCACACGAAGACTATGCGCACAGCCTGCAGCACTATGATGATGACGATGTAAACGTACATCGCATAATACGGGGCGAAACCCAGCCAGAAGAACAGCGCGCTGAGCGGCACGTGCAAAAGGCCAATAAGTGTCAGCGTAATCTGGTATTTCTTAATCCGCCCTGTTGCTCCCTGTGCTGTCGCCAAGAGCTGGCTGAACGAGTCGCACACGGACAACAGTAGTACAAGTCGCACAAAGATGACCGTATAGTCGGGAACGTTCTTCAGCCACAGCCGCAGGATATACGGGGCTTCGACAATTAGCGGTATGGCAAAGAACGCCAACAGCAAGAACGATATTTGGCAACCGCGGATTACCAACCTGTGCATATCATCGATGTTGCCTGAAGCGTAATTTTTCACCACTTGCGGGTTTAGGGCTTGCTGGAAGTTTGCTACGAAACCTTTCACCACGCCGTTCACCTGGTTGGCTATGCCCTCGGCGGCATTCACGGCAGCCCCGAAGAAAACGTTTATCAATATGGCTATTCCCTGCGTGTGGAACAAGAAGCCGAGGTTGCCAAGGATAGTCCAAGCTGAGAAACCCAACATACTGCGGGCCAGTGCCCTGTCTGCTTTCAGGCAGACATTGCGGCATTCGCCAAAGTGGCGCTTGCAGTAAGCGCCATAGACAATCCTTATGATTACCCCGACGGCGAACAGGAGCATGGCGTAGAGTTTCAGCTTGTCGGCATCGACGAGCATCAAAACGTAAACTACAGCAAGTTTAAGCGTAACCTCCAGTATGCTGATATAAGCGAAAGCAGACATCCTCTCATGCGCAATGATTACGGCATTGTACGGCACGCTCACAACAGATACCATGAAAGCGGCAACAGAAAACTGGTAAACCCAGTTTGCCGCGTCCATCCTTGCTTCAGATATGTTCATGCAGCTGTTCAGGAACCACAGGCCCACTGTTTCTGCAAGGACAAATATGGCGAGGGCGACACCTATGTGGATTAACAGGCTCGCACTGAAGACGTTGCGCAGGGCCACGGCGTCTCCACGCCCAAGCTCGACGTTGAGGTAACGCTGCGTAGCCCCCGCCATGGCGTTGTTAAGGAACGACAGCAAGACCACTATCCCCCCCACGACGTTGTAGATACCAAAGTCCTCCACACCCAACGTATTCAATACAACACGGCTGGTATATAGGCTCACAACCATGGTGAATAGCATACGGACATAGAGCAGCAGCGTGTTCTTGGCTATGCGCTTGTTATTAGCAGAATATGTGTTATGCATTGTTGTCTGTTTTGCAGGATTGCTCTATCAAATCTTGCTCATTTCCCGCAATCTTGTTCAACATATGATATCCGCTGCGGGCTGTTTTTCTGTCAACCTTTTATCTGCATCAGTATTTCCACTACTGAAAGACATGATTGTTCCTTGTTTTATGAATATCCGCAAACAGCCCACACGCTCTATGCACGCCTATGGACACGGATCACTATTGACATTTCCATGTTAAAGACATCCATAAAGACTATCTTTGCCAATCATCTGACTTTCAGCGAGTTGCATGACGTGCCATTTTGGCGGATGAAACAGGTCGTCTTGGCTGATGAAACAGGCCATATCGCGGCGCTAAACGGGCTGTTTAGCTCTGCGGTATGCGTATACGTGATTCCCGGGGAGCAGCTGCTGTCTTTAGATGCGCATTTGCAAGTGTAGGCAAATCGCGGCTTAATAAAGGTAAAAAGGCTGCACGCTCCTACCAGAAAAACATGATTGTTTCTTTTTTTGCGTGGTAGCAAACCGTTACAATCGGTGCGGGCGGGCTGCAAGCCTCGCCCTGACGGAGGCACACCAGAATGAAAGACAAGGGTGAAGGGTTTTTCCAATCAGAAAAAAATGATTGTTTTTTGCGAATCGCAGCTCCTTACCTTCGGTACGGGCGGGCTGCAAGCCTCGCCCTGACTGAGGCACGCCCGAACAGATTAATGTGTTAACAGCGTGTTTAAAACTATGTGTGCAACCACACGGTCCTGAGGTAGCGGCGCCACAGGGCGAGGTGGGTGGTGGTGTTCACCTCGCGGCAGATGGCGGTGCAGGTGTCTGTGAGCGTGCGGGCTGCTTCAGGGGTGGTGGCGGCTGTGGCCGTGATGGCCATGGCGTTAATCTTGCAGCCGCCCACGTCGAGCTCCCTGACGGCTTTCACTGGCGAAGCGGCGTCGGTGAGCACCGTGTAGAGCGTAGGGGCGTAGTTGCGGAATGAGTCGAGCAGCCTCCTGCCTCCCTCACCTGCGGCATCGTTGCCTGCCGCCGTGCGCTCTGTTCCGCCGACAAGCTTCTCGTTTGCCTTGCCTGCGGTGAGGAAGTACTGGCCGAGAAAGGCATCCCAGTTGGCGAAGAGGGTGAAGCCCCTCTCCGGCTCTCGCCCGTGGTGAGAGGGTGCTGAGCCATGGTGGGGAGTCCGTTCTCCGCCGCCGTGCGATGGTGGTGTGGGCATGATGCCTATGTGGGCGTAGTATGTGGTGGTGACGGCTGCGCCCTGCTGCCTGCTCGGGTAATATGCCTGCTCGGCTATGCAGACCTTGCGTATCACTTCGGTGAAGGCTGCGTGGGCTATCCGTGCCTCGGCGGCTTCCTCGCCGATGGCGACGCCCGGCGTGGGCGTGAGGAAAGGGCGCATGACGAGGCGTGGGTATGCGCTGCGGATGTAGCCCTGGTTGTCGTGCTCGTAGCGGGCGAGGTTTACCAGCAGCCCGGCCTCGGCGGCAGTGAGCGTGGCCAGGCGTGCGGCTATGCCGTCGTGGCCCTGGCAGCGCAGCGAGTGGCAGAGGGCGCGCAGCGATGGCTTGGCAGCCAGCTCCTCGACCATGGCGTGGAACATGGGGAGCGCATCGCCGCCCATGCCGCTGCCTTGCAGCAAGCCTATGAGTAGGTCGGCTGCGCGCTCCTTCTCCGTGGCGCGCGTAAGGCGGTCGCCCTCGGCGTTGTGCAGGCGGACTACACGGAAGTTCCACACGTCGGGTATCGACACGGCGAAGCTGGCGCCACCCGTTGGCGACTTCATGTTGAACACGAGCCGCCGCTCGCCGCGGAAGCGTGTAAGGTAGCCCTCGCGCCCGGCCAGCGGCCCGTCGGCCACGCGCACTATCTCGTTGGGCTCGCCCGTCTTGGGGTTGAAGGCGTAATCGCTGTAAGGGCGCTCCAGCACGAGCACACGCTCGGCATAGTTCTCGTTGAAGTCCATGAAGAAGCGCATCTGCCCCTCGGGTATGGTGAGCAGCCTTGCCCGCTGGCCCGGTTCGTGCCGGCGGTCGTACAGTATTGTGCCGGCGGGGTAGCTGCTCGCGATGAATGAGTCCAGGGCCTCGTGGGTGGCCAGCACGAACACGTAGCCGGCAAAGAGCGGCACTTGCGCCCGGCGGCCGCCCCGGCTCACGCTCACTGCGGTGTGAGTGGGGCAATATACCTCGAGCAGGTTTTTCTCGTGCTCGCGCCAGTCGCCGAGCATGGAGGCGAGCTTGCGCTCCTGGTGTGGCAGGGTGCGCACTACGTACCAACGGAAGTCTACGCTGTTGAGCTTGTCGCGGGTAAGGGCGGGCGTTGTGTGTTCAATGGGGGGTTGGCATCGCTGTATAAGGGCGTGGATGCTGCCATATGCGCCGAAGAGGCGCGCATGGCGTGAGATATGCCCCCTGTTCCTCTCCTGCCGGGGGCATGAGAGTTACGGGGCGGCTTGCCTGAAGCCATACGGCAGGCATCCGGGAGGAACCTCAGCGACGGATGCACGTCGTGTTATGTGGCGATAAGAGCGGAGCGACAGCGGCTCCTGCGATTCGTTTACCATACCACGTGGCTGCAAATAACCTTGTTTTGTATCTTTAAAAGGGCCGCCACACAGCAACGGTGGCGATATGAAGCGGCCATTTGCTGGCAAAGGTAATAAAAAGAATCAACACACGGCCATTTATCGGCAAGAAATGTTCAGAAACTCTGTGAACATCATGCTGGTCCGCCGCCTTTTACAAAAAGCTTCTACACTTTGCAGGCATTTTATTGCACAGCAGCCTATGCACCACTGCGTAGTATGCTTCATAATGAGGGCCATCAGCCTGCGGTTGGCCTTGGCCACGGCAGCCACGCCGATGGCCGAGATGCATACCTGCGTCGTGCGCAGCCACTCGCGGTGCGCCCGATGCCACCGCGCCCGTGAACGCTCCTTGCTCTTGTCCGAACAGTGCGGATGCGGCAAGCCCCTTCGGCAACTGGCCTCAGTCACAACAGCAAAAAGCTTGTCATACCGTTTGCTCCTTGCTGCATCTTCAAGGCTCATTTCCTTGGCCCATTCCCCGATTTTTCCGATATTTGCAAATAGAAACATTTAAGACTGAGAATAATGGGAATAAAAGGATTGTCATTTGCCGCAAGCGGATTATTCTTGCTGGGCGGTTGCAATCAGTCCGCTCAAGAGCATAGACTGAAAGGCATGGTGGCAGACACAACGATGAATATGGTTGCAGTTATGGAAAACGGAGACACATTGTCGTTCGGCACAGCCCATGCAGACAAGGAGGGGCTTGACGGCTTATTCATCGGCGACTCGGTGGAGGTATATTACAAAGGGGAATATGCTTCCGGCATGGAAGCACTGAAGCTGGCCACCGTTGCCCACCCGGAAACAGTGGTGCGTACACGCCTTTTCGAAGAAGGCTTGCGCACGGAAGCCATTGACGGCAGCCACTGTTCCTTGTACATCCTGTTCAGCCCTGACTCCCTAACGGTCGAACTATATGCCTCTGACAAGAAAGGTAAAGAAACCTGGAAGCAGCATCCCCTTCCGTCAGGCAAGCATTTCTGGAGCCTCAAGGATGAGAATGACCCTGTAACCCTGCACCGTACCGATGGACGCTGGAAGGTTACCGACAGGGAAAAAGTCTTGTACGAACAACCGCAAAGCGATGCTGATGAAAGCCTCGGAATGTGGACAGCATCACGCTACGAAGGAATTCTTCCTGCTGCCGACGGTCCGGGCATCCGTTACCAACTGGCTTTGCGCCATCGGCAACACAGCGGCGACGGGAGTTTCCTTTTGCGGCTCACCTATCTTGAAGCTGAAAACGGGCAGGACATTACCTACGTATACACGGGCAAGCGGCTGACGCAGCGCGGCACGCCCGAAAACCCGGATGCAACAGTATGGCAACTGATTGCCGACCAAGGGGGAGATGTCTATAACTTCTTGCAAGGGAAAGACGGACAATCGCTGACACTGCTTAACAGTGACTTCAAGAAAAGCCAACTGCCGTTGAATTATACGTTGAAGAAAGTGGACTAAAAAAGATGTGCCACTCCCATTGACGGCTTCTCCGGATTTCACCATCTTTCTAAAACAGCATCAATGAACGCCAATATCATTTCACTCCATTCCCATCCTGAATGGCGCATCCCGTCGGCACGCTGGTTTCAGGGGAAATGGGCAATTCCCATGGAGGAATACCTTGCAAGCATTGACGAGAGCATACAGGGGACGGCGGCTGTCCCGCAATGGTACATCGCGGTGGATGGAGGGCGGATTATTGCCGGAGCAGGCGTGATAGCTAACGACTTCCACGACCGCAAGGACCTGGCGCCGAATGTCTGCGCCCTCTACGTAGAGCCGGACCTGCGCCGCCGTGGCATTGCCGGGCTGCTGTTGGCGCACATTGGCAAAGACATGGCGGCGAAAGGCATCAATACGCTCTACCTCATCACGGAACACACCTCGTTCTACGAACGCTACGGATGGGAATACTTGTGCATGGTGAAGGGCGACGACGGGGAACAGATGCGGATGTACAAAAAAGACACCGCGCCCTGAGACAACTGAAACTATACACCATCACATCGCTCGACGGCGACATCGCCACGACAGATGCAGCGTGGAGCAGCTGGACGCTTGCCAGCACGATGAAGAAGATTACGGCTATCATCGTTATTACGGCTTGGTGGACACGTTGCTGGTGGGTGGCGGGAAAATCATATCCCTCCTATTTGCCGAAAACTTGATTGACGAGATGCAGCAGTGCATATTCCCCGTGATGCTGGACAACGGGATTCCGTCGTTCCCGCCAAGCCCCGCCATGTCCCAATGGCAGCCGGAAGAGCAACGGAGGTTACCTTCAGGAGCCACGAGGCTCACTTATAAATTGAGCTGACAAAACACTTGCCCACATCGAGATTTCTCTACTCCGCTCCGACAACCGCCGCCCATGCCTGGACAACCCGAATCGCGACGGATTCCCCCGCCGCGGGGCTAGGCACGCCAGAAAGATTTATGAGTCTTCAATATTAATATAAACGGACTTGTTTCTTATACTTCATATAACATATTCGTTTACATAACCCACGTTATGCAAGCTTTTACATAACGTGTGACCGTACTGGTTGCGGGAAGCCGGGAACATCCTAAAAAACAGACTGGTGCGCAAGCGGGAACGCGGCGACAGGGCATCCATAAAGGAATATGCATCTTTCCGAAAAGGAGAAAGCAGGGCTATCCCCTCTATAGAAAGGCGGGCGCATGAGGGCCGGGGGCGCCCTGTTGCCTGACCGTGGCAAGAACGGGATGGAAACGGACGAATGCCCCGGCAAGCAAAGACGGAACTGAATGACGTAGGTTTTCAATGATTCCGTGTATTTTAGTTTAATAACAAACTAAACAACAAATATCATGGCATCATTCAAACTTAAATTCCGTCCTTCTACAGCCCAAGACAAGGAAGGCACCCTTTATTTCCAGGTGATTCACCGTCGCTGCACGAGGACGGTTTACACAAATTATCATGTCACACCGGCAGAGTGGGACGGGCGTACTTCGTCCGTGCGCATCACCGGGACGCCGAAGAGGCGGGCGGAACTGCAGCTGGTTGTCTCGAAGGTGCGGTGGGACTGCAAACAAATCACTTCGCTGATTACGGAAAAGGAACTGGCAATGCTGGAATACACGGCGGACGACATCGTGTCGGCATTCAGGCTCCTGCCGCCGTGCCAGACATGGTTCGGCTTCATCCACGGCATGATAGCAAAAAAGCTCCGTGTCGGCAGGCTGGGAACCGCCAAGACTTACCGCGACGCCTTGGCGAGTTTCTCCCGATTCCGCGGCGGGGAGGACGTGACCATCGACGCTCTGGATGCGGAGACCATGAACCTGTACGAGGCGTGGCTGAAAGGACGGGGCGTGAAGCGCAATTCCTCGTCGTGCTACCTGCGCACCTTGCGCACCCTCTACCGCAAGGCGGTCGAGGCCGGGATGACGACCGACAAGAACATCTTCCGCCACGTGTTCACCGGATTCGCCAAGACTGCCAAGCGGGCCATCCCGGTAGGTTCGCTGCGGGCCATCAGGCAGCTTCAGTTGCCAGATAACTCCGCCATCGCCTTTGCACGAGACATATTCATGCTGAGCCTTTACTTGCAGGGCATATCGTTCGTTGACTTGGCTTACCTGAAAAAGGACGACATAAGGAACGGGCTGCTGCACTACAGCCGCAAGAAAACCGGACAGGAGCTGACCGTCGGTTGGGAGCCTGTCATGCAGGACATTGTGGACAACTACGCCCACCTGACAAAAGGAAGCCCTTACTTGCTGCCCATCATCACCGTGGAGGACGGCACGGAACGGCGGCAGTATGAGCGGATGGAACATAAGGTGAACCACTACCTGAAGAAGATTGGCGCAATGGTCGGACTGCAGACATCACTGACTACATACACCGGCCGCCATACCTGGGCCAGCACGATGCGGGACATGGGCGTCAACCTGTCTGTCATCAGCAAAGGCCTGGGCCACGAAAGCCTGAAGACAACACAGATTTACCTTTCATCCCTTGACACGGAGGGCGTGGTGAAAGCCAACCGCAAAATGATTGGCAAAATCATGCGTGAGTGAAAAACGGGAATGTTCTACAAAATCCGCTGCTGTATAATATGAAGCGACGAATATGCCGCAAAGGTAATAAAAAGATTTAATACAGAGATATTTATCGCTGGAAAAATTTAAAAGATTCTGAATTTTAGTCGAACAACGATTGCATTTGTTCGACTAAAATTGGGCTTTGTACAAAATTGCGCTTTGATAATCAGTTAGTTACAAAACCTAGTCGCTTCATATTATACAGCCATGGTAAAGCGGCGGGGGGCAGAATGACTTAATTGGTTGAAAAAACATTTGTGATATGGAAGCAAAAATGTTAAAGCGCATTGCGCCTTGCTCTTCTCGTCACATAACAACGGCAGGCCATTGTTGCTGAGTTTTTACTCCGGAATGCTGCCGCTAAACCTAAAGAATACTGTAAACAACGCCTAAGAACGTCCTAAAAATGTTTGCAAAGCGTGGTGATTCAAGTTCGGAGAGGTATCAGTCAGCCATCATGCGATTGTCATGGGGGTAGCGTAAGGAACGCCTTGTTCATTTACAATTTAGCTATTTACAGTTTACGATTTGGCTGTGTTGTAAATGGGATTAACCGCCGCAAATAATACTTTGTAAATCGTAAATCCATCATGTTGCCCGACAAACTCAACAGTGTTGATTATCATTGGTTTCTTGTCTGCACCAAACCCGGACATGAACCGGAACTGTGCGCACTTATCGAGCGCGAAAAGGGCAAGATACGGAATATATTGGAAGTCTATTGTCCTACGCATACCAAGGTCTATGTGCGTCGTGGCGACAACGAGCAGCGGCTGCCCTTTTTCGACGGCTATGTGTTCGTGCTTGCCACCCAAGGTGCGTTGGCTGAGTTTCTCCGTGACTACGATTCCGACGCTTATATCTGGTACAACCGCAAGCGCACGCCGGACGAAAAAGCCGTCGCTTGCACCATACCCGAATCCCAGATTCGTGCTTTCCGTGACTACAACGAGAACTATGCCGACAAGGTGATTGTGCTGGAACGGCCTTACTCTGACTATGCGTTCAATGCGAAAACAGACGAGCCAAACGAGATAGTGCGCGTGGTTGACGGCCCGCTTGCCGGGTGTGAAGGCTACATCTGCCGTTTCCACCGCAAAAAGGGGCTGGTATTCCGTGTCCAGGGCATGATGCCGGGCAGCTGGCTGACTGTCACCTACCCTAATGCTTCCGACCTTCATGTAGTCCGCCTTCACAATGCCGAGGGCGACCGTTTGTCCATCGGTACGGAGAAAGGACGCGCCGCTGACCTGCTTGCCGGCATCCTGCAAGGCTGTGGTTACGGGGAGCGCACACAGCCCATGCTGTATGAGCTGATGGAGCGTCTTGCTGCCGACCTGTCGTTAGAGGCTCTTTGCAAGCATCTTCAGAAGCAAGGAGAGAAAGAACTCAGTTGTCATCTTGCCAGACTGACCGCCCAAGAAGCCGAGCTCCTGATAAACCTTGCCCGCTACGAGCATGACGCGCCCGGATATGTGAGGGAAAACTGGCCACGGATTATCCTCCGCCCGTTCCTTACGCCAACGTCGGGAATAGCCATGGAAAAAGAAAAAGGTGAAGTTGAGTTGCGACATAAGGATTACACGGAAATCATCCACAGGGTGGACATTACCGAAGAGACATACTACCCCAGCAGACAGGAGGACGGAAAAGTCACCACAACGTATTATGCACATGTCGGGATGAGGGAAGATAAGGGAAACCTCGTTTTATTCGCCAACTGGGACGGTTTTCTCCACGGATATTTCCTCACGGCAGGGAAAGCCAACGAGAAGTTGGTTTCCGGTAAGGTGCAGAAAGTGCGTAACGAGATAACCCTTACGGAGAGGGAAAAACTCATTGATTCTTTTCGCAATTACGCGCCTACTTTATATAAGGTATTGACGGATGCGGATTCTGCCGTAAAAGCCGTGCGGAATTACAGGGTAGGCGAAGAGTTGCTGAACGTATTTGCCATCCAATCGTCAGCGCAAGGGAAAGAGGCGGCAAAGGACAAATTGATTAAAACCTGTGTCCGCATCTGCACAGAAATCAATACCACCAACCATCTTGCCGTATGGCGCAGATACCTGCGGACGGTATGGCTGCACAATTAAGAAGCTGTTTTGATTTTATAAACTGCCGAATTGAGATGTATTTTCGAGGCATATTTGCCTGGTTGCCGAACCATCCGTCCATGAACATCAAGCGTTTGGCAAAGGCGTGGATGGCGACGTGGTTGTCAGGCACGAAACGTTTGGGCTTTTGCTATCAAATTACGGCAGGCTGCACCATCCGTTGAGCGTGGACGATGACGTGGATGGGGTTTACGTCAGATTGCATCATCTTACGGAGATGAATGCACACGATTTCGACATAGAACAACTTATCCTTTCCTTGCTGCTCTATACAGAGAATGCCATAGCCGTCGGCCTTGACGGCGTTTACGAGTATAGGTATCGCAGCGTGGGCAATGTGGTGTTCAACTGGTGCGACAGCCTGTACATGGGCGCAGATGCCACCTCACAGGTTGACAGGCTCGTGACAGAAGCCGTGGCCAGGC
>VOFD01002624.1_pt1 | contig 177699 bp, 163 predicted proteins | sample 5384101 | NCBI WGS metagenome assembly VOFD01 (sample SAMN12384723, study PRJNA508395) | human gut metagenome | isolation source: healthy gut C | host: Homo sapiens | reverse complement strand
GGAAGTGGCTAATCGTGGGTAGCTTATTTGTCTGGTCCTTCGTGACTTTGATGATGGGGTATTGCACGGATTTCAATCAGATCTATTACCTACGTGCCTTGATGGGGGTCAGTGAGGCCCTGTATATTCCTGCCGGATTATCGCTTATCACAGATTATCACCAAGAGAAAACACGCTCATTAGCCGTAGGTATCCATATGACAGGTCTATACGTAGGCCAAGCCTTGGGGGGATTCGGAGCTACGGTGGCCAGTGCTTATACGTGGGAAACGACTTTCCATTGGTTTGGTATCATCGGCATCGCTTATAGCGTGGTCTTGATCATCTTCTTACACGATAAGAAAGATCATGTGGAACAAGCCGTAAAACTGGAAAATTATCCGAAAGAGAATCCGATTTCCGGTGCGTTTAAAGGATTAGGGATGTTATTCACGAACATCGCTTTTTGGATCATTCTTCTTTATTTCGCCACGCCGAGCTTACCGGGTTGGGCGACAAAGAACTGGCTCCCTACCCTATTCGCTGAAAATCTCTCGTTGGATATGTCCGAGGCCGGTCCGTTATCTACATTCACGATCGCTATCTCTTCCTTTATAGGGGTAATCGCCGGAGGTATTTTATCCGATAAATGGATCCAGCGGAATGTCCGGGGACGTGTATACACAGGCGCCATCGGTTTGGCATTAACGATACCCTCTCTCCTATTACTAGGATTTGGGCACAACTTCCCGATGATTATCGGCGGTGGTCTTTGCTTCGGTATCGGTTATGGTATATTCGACGCCAATAATATGCCTATCCTTTGCCAATTCATCTCCCCCGTTATCGGGCTACAGCCTATGGAATTATGAATATGACCGGTGTATTTGCCGGAGCCGCCATCACGGATATACTAGGAAAATCTACCGACGCTGGTAATCTTGGCCATGACTTCGCCATGCTAGCCGGATTGGTACTCATCGCACTTTTAATCCAAGTGATCTTCTTACGTCCGAAAGTCGCTAATATGACCGACGAATGCTAATTAATCTCATCCAATAAACTGAATAAACAACAAAAAAGTAATTCATTATGAAGAAGAATCTACTGCTCTTAATGCTTGCGCTCCTACTTCCGGCATTTATGTACGGACAAGAGCAGACAGTCTCCGGAACAGTGCTGGATACCTATAACATGGGTGTCCCCGGTGCGTCTATCGTTGAAAAAGGCACGACAAATGGAACGATTACCGATTTCGACGGTAATTACACTCTCACCGTATCCAACAAAAACGCCACATTAGTATTTTCTTTCATTGGGTACAAGACACAAGAAATTCCAGTAGCTGGGAAAGCCAAAGTAGACGTGATCCTACAAGAAAACGCCGTACAGCTAGACGAAGTAGTGGTAACCGGTTACGGTGGCTCACAAAAGAGAGCGACCTTGACAACCTCTATCTCTAAATTGGATAACGCCGTACTGGAAAACGCAGCGATGTCTAACGCCGGACAATCCTTGCAAGGAACCGTATCTGGTTTGCGCGTCGTAAACACGACCGGTCAGCCGGGAGCAAACCCAAATATCGTACTTCGTGGCGGAGCTACCATAACAGGTAAGGATAATGGCGCATTGGTCGTTGTAGATGGTATCGTGCGCAACTCATTGGCCGACATCAACCCCTCCGACATCGAGTCTATCCAAGTATTGAAAGACGCAGCCTCAACCGCTATCTACGGTGCCCGTGCCAATGGTGGCGTAATCTTGGTTACCACGAAACGTGGTAAAGAAGGATCCGCTTCCGTCTCTTACAAGTTCAAGGGAGGTGCCAACTTTGCTCGCACAGGTTATGATTACTTAAACGCTCACGATTATATTTACTACAATCGCTTAGGATACCAAAGAACAGGACGTTCAGGCATGGATAACCAAATGGGATACGGTATCGGGAATGACCTATTTGATATCCGTTATTTGGATGACAGTACCAAAGGCCTCTTGGCAGAAGGTTGGCAACAAATGCAAGACCCAACCGATCCGAATAAACAAATCTTATTCAAGGATTACTCAGGGCAAATGAAAGACGCAGCCTTCCAAGACCCTTCTTTCACGCAAGATCATTATATCAATATCACAGGAGGTAACGACAAAGGTACATTCGCAGCCAGCTTAGGTTACTACAAAGAAGACGGTCTCATTAAGGGAACCAGCTACGAGCGTTTCTCCGGGACATTCAATGGATCCTATAAGATATTTCCGATCTTGACAGTCAACGCTGGAACGACTTATACATGGTCTCGCCAGCCGGGTCTTTGGATCGGATCATATGAGTTCTTCTATCGCACAATGAGCCAACGCCCTACATGGAACCCATACATGGAAGACGGATCTCCCGCTTCAGGCTTCGGCACGGGTGATGGAAACCCTCTTTACTACAAAGATAAATTAACGAATACGAATGGAACCCGCCGCTCTACCTATAATATCGGTTTTGATCTAGAGATCATCCCGAAGAAATTAATCTTGAAAGAGAATAGCGCCCTATACCACGTAGACGATCAAACAGATAAGTTCGAGAAATCTTACCAACAACAAAACGCCACTAGCCCGAATCTTACCCGTAAGGCTGAGGCCAAATATATAAAGCAGAACCAACAGCAACATAGTGTTACTTTGACGTACACAGACACATTCAAAGAAAAACACAATCTGGAGGCAATGCTTGGTGGCGAGTATTTCAATTGGCATCAATATACGCTGAACGCAAGGACCGAAAATTCTCCGTCGGATGACATCCCTACTTTGAACGCTGGTAGTAATCGTACCTATACCTATAGCTACAAGGAAGGCTATCGTATCCTTTCTGGCTTTGCCCGTGTAAACTATAACTACAATTACAAATACCTATTATCGGTCGTAGCTCGTTATGACGGAATCTCCAAGTTGAGCGATAACCGTTGGGGCTTCTTCCCGGGTATCTCCGCTGGTTGGAATATCATGGAAGAGGAGTTCTTTAAGGAATCGAAGTTGGTAGATGTGATCTCTAACCTGAAGCCTCGTATCAGCTACGGCGTGAACGGTAACGTAAACGGATTAGGATACTACGACGTATATGGCAGCTATGGGCAGAAAGACGCGAACGGATCGATCATAACAAACTATGATGGCTCTGTAGGTTTCTATAATGACAAATTGGTAAACGGTGGATTACGTTGGGAGCAAAGTAAATCTTTCGAAGTAGGTTTGGATATAGGATTCTTCAACAATCGCCTGAGCTTTATCCTAGACTATTATAATCGTACGACTTCCGATTTGTTGACAGATTTGGATTTACCCAATTACACTGGTTTCAACAGCATCAAAACCAACTTGGGAACTTTACGTAACCAAGGTTTCGAGATGGAAGTAAAAGCGAATATCCTAAACAACGTAAACGGATTCAGTTGGGATGTATCAGCAAACTTATCTACGGTAGCGAACAAGATTGTCAAGCTTCCGGCCAATGGGAACGAAAATAACCGCCAAGGAGGTTACCAAGTATACGACCCGCAAAAGGGTGAAGTCGTATGGGTTGGCGGAAAACAAGAAGGTGGTAAGCTGGGTGATTTATTTGCCTTCAAGCAAGATCATATCTTCAAGGATTGGGATGACGTGAAAGCGAATGCCAATAACCGTTACGACGCAATTGGAGAATTGTATGGCCCCGCCGCATGGGAAGCTTTAAAGGATAAGGCAGGTAAGCAACCGATCGAGCCGGGTGACGTTTGTTGGGCCGACTTGAACAATGATGGCGTAATCAACAATCTAGACCGCGTGAAAGTAGGTAATCTTTTCCCGACAGTAACCGGTGGTTTCTCCACGACATTAGGCTATAAAGATTTCTCTTTATACGCTCGTTTTGATTATGCGTTAGGGCATACGCTGTATAACGACTTAGCCGCACGTTCACTTGGACAATATCAAGGTTCGTTTAACATCATCGATATGGTGAAAGACAGTTGGTCGGAGACAAACCAGAATACGGATATACCTAAGTTCTACTATGCCGATCAGTTGAGCAAGAAGAATATTACTCGCTCCAACAATGGTCTGACAGCAGTTGACAACAACAGCTCCCGCTTCTACGAAAAGGGTGATTATCTAGCTTTACGTGAAATCACATTGACTTGGAACCTACCGAAGAAATGGATTAACAAAGCCTTGATGAGCAATGCCTCTGTTTATGTAACCGGACAAAACTTGTTCTACATCACAGGATATACCGGTGTATCTCCGGAACCGGCGGTAGATACTACCTATGGTCAAGGTCTTGATAACGGTAGATACCCAACTCCTAAAACGGTTCTTCTTGGTTTATCCGTAACATTTTAGTCAAACCCATTAAAAAAGACAGACATTTATGAAAAAGATAATTATAGCCATGATGGCAGCAGTCTCATTACTGAATTTCAGCGGATGCGACTCCTTGGACATGGAACCCGTAAGTAGTATTTCCGACGCAAACTATTGGAAATCCCCGGACCAGTTTAAGGCATTCAACATAGGTTTACACGGATTGCTCCGTTCACAATCCAGTTATAACATATTCGTATTGGGCGAACCTCGCTCGGACATCTACGGAGATCAGCCGTTCGGAGGCGAGGCTACCCAAGGCGTAGAGCGTTTCTCATACAACACGATCAACGCAGAGTTTACAGGAATCAGCAACTTCGCTAATTTTTATACGACACTGAACCAAATCAACTTGATGATCCGTAGAACGAACGAGACCGATTTATTAGGCGAGGCCGAAAAGAACTATTACTTAGGGCAGGCTTACGGTTTACGCGCCTATATCTATTTCCATTTGTTACGCTCTTGGGGAGACGTTATCATTACTACGGAGCCAACCTTAGGTAGCGAATTGGATATCTCTCACCTTGATAAGGCCGCTTCTCCAGCGAGTGAGGTGATGGATCTGATCAAGAAGGATATCGATGCCTCGGAAAAAGCTTTTGGCGGAGATTATTCTTATAAACAAGGAAAGTGTTATTGGTCTAAACCCGCTACCTTGATGCTGAAAGGTGAGGTTTATCTATGGAGCGGACGCCAGATGGGTGGCGGCACGGGCGATTATACCGTAGCCAAGACAGCCTTGCAAGATCTTCAACAAAACGGCAACTTAAAGCTGCAAGAGAAATTCACGGACGTTTTCTCTTTCAACAATAAGGAGAACAGCGAGATGATCTTCGCGCTCCATAGTGGTAAGGAGGATGATTTCATGATGTGGAGAGACTATAACTGGCGTAACAATATGGTACCTCAACGTGAGTACATGGCAGGCTACTGTGACGAGACAGGAACTCCATTCCTTGAAATACCGGGATACAACCTACAAGGCTTAATGCGCTACCAAGTAAAGAAAGATCATTACCTAAAATCATTCCGCGAAGGTGATACCCGCTTGAAAGGTACCTTGAAGGCCGTTTATAAAAAGCACGAAGACGGCACCTTGGAGTATATCGCGCCAATCCAATACAAGTTCCAAGGAACCACCTTGGAAGGTAGTAACGAGAGAAGTTGGTACGATGATTATCCTATCTATCGCTATGCGGATGCCTTGCTATTATTAGCCGAGGCTAAGGCCTTGCTCGGAGAAGATCCTTCTACAGAGATCAACGCCGTTCGCGAGCGTGCTTACGGTTCCGAATATTTTAACGCACATAAGAACGAGGTGGCTTATCCGAATGACAAAGGAAGTTTCTATAACGATAACCCGTTTGAGGCGGGCGACGAGAATGTGATGGAAGCTATCCTTAAAGAGAGACTTCGCGAAGTTCTTCTTTGAGGGTAAACGTTGGTACGACTTGAGACGCTTCGGTAAGGATTATGTATTAAAATATACCACAGCACAAGAATCACGTTTATTATGGCCGATCAATGAAGGGGCATTGACAAACAATCCCGCATTGAAACAGACTCCCGGATACTAATCGTACATAGGTTTAAGGCGATTGGATATAACTAGGTTTTTGGCACGAATTCCAAAGGGGCTTTGTTCATATGAATGAATATCGCTACCTTTGGAATTCACATATCTATTAATTTCAACCTACAAACAAAAAACATCATGAAAAAAACTTTCCTGTATTTCTGCCTTCTTTTCATCGTACAAACGGCTTTTGCGGCAGACAGTATTTATGTGCGAGAGCAACAAATCCCCATCTTGATAGACCGGATCGACAATGTACTTTACGAGATGCGGATACCGGCCCAAAAAGGGGATGTATTAAACGAGATCACGATACAGATCGGAGACAATGTCGACCTGTCGGACATCCAAGCGATACGTCTATTTTATAGCGGAGTGGAAGCTCCTTCCCGCAAAGGGGAACATTTCAGTCCCGTTACGTACATATCCAGCCATATACCGGGAAATACCCGTAAGGCTCTTGAATCTTATTCCGTACGGCAAGATGAGGTTACCGCCCCCTTGTCGCGCACGGTAAAACTAACCTCTAAGCAACCGATGCTTAAAGGCATCAACTATTTCTGGGTAAGTATCCAGATGAAGCCTGAGACTTCCTTATTGGCAAAAGTAGCGACCACGATACCTAACGCCCAGATCAACAACAAACCGATCGACATCACTTGGAAAGGAAAGGTGGACGAACGCCATGTAGGTATCGGCGTACGCCAAGCCGGGGATGACGGATCGGCGGCCTTCCGCATCCCGGGATTAGTGACGACGAATAACGGAACATTACTCGGAGTCTACGATATTCGCTATAATAGCAGCGTGGACCTGCAAGAGAAAATCGATATCGGAGTAAGCCGCAGTACCGATAAGGGACAAACTTGGGAACCGATGCGAGTAGCCATGACTTTCAAACAAACGGATGGCCTGCCCCACGGACAAAACGGCGTGGGAGACCCATCGATCTTGGTAGACGAAAAGACCAATACGATCTGGGTAGTAGCCGCGTGGACGCATGGTATGGGTAACGAACGGGCTTGGTGGAACTCCATGCCGGGAATGACACCGGACGAGACCGCCCAACTTATGCTCGTGAAAAGTGAGGACGATGGTAAGACGTGGAGCGAACCGATCAATATCACCTCCCAAGTAAAAGACCCGTCTTGGTATTTCCTATTGCAAGGCCCGGGACGAGGCATCACGATGCAAGACGGTACCTTGGTCTTCCCGATCCAGTTTATCGACGCTACCCGTGTGCCCAACGCCGGCATTATGTATAGCAAAGACCGCGGGAAAACATGGCACCTGCATAACTTAGCCCGCACGAATACCACAGAGGCGCAAGTTGCCGAGGTAGAGCCGGGCGTATTGATGTTAAATATGCGTGATAACCGGGGCGGTAGCCGTGCCGTGGCCACCACAAAGGATTTAGGCAAGACATGGACAGAGCATCCTTCCAGCCGTAGCGCCTTACAGGAATCCGTTTGTATGGCCAGCTTGATCAAGGTAAACGCCAAGGATAACATCACCGGCAAGGACCTTCTACTCTTCTCCAATCCGAACACGACGAAAGGGCGTAATCATATCACGATCAAGGCGAGTCTGGACGGTGGACTTACTTGGCCCACGGAGCATCAAGTCTTATTAGACGAGGCCGAGGGGTGGGGATATTCCTGTCTTTCGATGATCGATAAGGAAACGGTAGGAATCTTCTACGAGTCAAGCGTAGCACATATGACCTTCCAAGCTATCAAATTACAGGATATCATTCATCAATAATCTAAGTATATGCGATATATACTGCATTTTGCAATTGTTTTAAGTTTCTTGTATTCCGGGCCTCTGATGGCCCGGAATCCTGTTTTATTGCCCTTGCCCCAAAAAATACGTCCGGACAAACGCTTCGTTCCATCCGAAGGAAATCGCAGTTTCTTCCGAAGGGAAACTCCGTTCCATCCTAATGGAATTCTTGGAGGAGCTGCCGGTAAGCGTCCAACCGGACAGCCGATACAAGATAGAGGTTTCCTTGGTTGACAAATTGGACGGAATCCCCCTCAACTCCGAGGAGGCTTATCAACTAAGCGTCTCTTCCCGGGGGATAACCATCCGGGCGGTATCCGAGCAAGGAGCTTATTGGGCGATACAAACCTTTCGCCAACTGACCGAGCGGCAAGGGAAGCGATATTCCATCCAAGGTTGCGAGATCACCGACTGGCCTGCTTTCCGCATACGAGGATTCATGCAAGACGTAGGGCGAAGCTATATCTCCATGGAAGAACTGAAACGGGAGATCGAGGTACTTTCCCGCTACAAGATGAACGTATTTCATTGGCATCTCACGGAGAACCAAGCTTGGCGTCTGGAGAGCAAGATCTTTCCGATGCTGAACGACAGCTGCAATATGAGCCGTATGCCCGGAAAATATTACACGATCGAGGAGGCAAAGGAGCTGGTTCGCTTTTGTAAAGAACATAACGTACTACTCATCCCGGAGGTAGATATGCCGGGACATAGCGCCGCTTTCATACGGGCCTTCCGTCATGATATGCAGAGCAAGGAGGGTATGGCGATCTTAAAACTATTGATGGATGAGGTTTGCGAGGTATTCGAGGAGGTTCCTTACTTACATATCGGTACGGACGAGGTAAAGTTTACCAATCCGAAGTTCGTACCCGAGATGGTCGCTTATATCCGTGCGAAAGGGAAACAAGTGATCTCTTGGAACCCGGGATGGAAGTACAAACCGGGTGAGATCGACATGGAGCAAATGTGGAGTTACCGGGGAAAAGCGCGACCGGGCATTCCTGCGATCGACTCCCGTTTCCATTATATCAACCATTTTGATACGTTCGCCGACTTGATCGGCTTATACAAAAGCCGTATTTACAATGAACCGCAAGGAAGCCATGATTTGGCGGGTACGATCCTTGCCGTATGGCACGACCGGGTCGTACAGCCGGAGGACAAATTGATCCGGGAGAATAATTTGTATCCGAATCTATTAGCGATCGCCGAACGTTCTTGGTTGGGCGGCGGCTATCAATATTTCGATAAGAACGGAACGATGCTGCCTATCGATCCCGATAACGAGGAACATAAGGCATTTGTCGATTTTGAGCGGCGGATGTTATGGCATAAAGAACATCATTTCCAAGGATACCCGTTCGCCTACGTCAAGCAAACCAACGTGAGATGGCGTATCACCGACCCTTTCCCGAATGATGGGGAACTGACCCGTTCTTTCCCTCCGGAAAAGTCGCTTCAAGCGCAATATACCTATGAAGGGAAAAATTACGGTACGCACGACGCCATCGGTGCCGGTATCTACCTGCGCCATGTCTGGGGACCGCTGGTTCCCGGTGTCTATAAGGACCCGCAGCCGAACCATACCGCTTACGCATGGACTTGGATCTATTCGCCCAAGGCGCAAGAGGTAGGTACGTGGATCGAATTTCAAAATTATAGCCGTTCTGAAATGGATCTACCTCCAATGCAAGGAAAATGGGATTATAAAGAAAGCCGTATCTGGGTAAATGATCAAGAGATAACGCCCCCGTATGGACCGCTACCCACCGGGAGAAGTCCAATGAGATCCCACTGGGGAACGAGAACTGCGTAAGCCGTAAACCAACCCCGGTCCATCTGGAAAAAGGCTGGAACAAGGTGTTCATGAAGCTTCCGGTCGGTACGTTCAATACCCCCGAGGTCCGTCTGGTGAAATGGATGTTTACGTTCGTTTGCGTCACCCCGGATGGAGAGAAAGCGGTGGAAGGACTGGTTTACTCTCCAGATAAACAACTTAAATAACGTCTAATTCGGTTGAATGAAATGAGAAAAATAATAGGAATCTTATCCATCTTCCTCGCTTTCGCATTTATGAGCCAAGCGCAAAAGATCAAGGTGGCTTGCGTAGGTAATAGCGTGACCTACGGCTACGGAATCGAGAACCGGGAAACAAACTGCTACCCGGCCCAATTGCAACAGATGCTTGGAGATGCCTACGAAGTGGAGAACTTCGGGCATAGCGGGGCTACTTTATTAAACAAGGGATATCGTCCTTATACCCAACAAGAGGCGTATCAAAAGGCACTGAGGTTTGCCGGGGATTACGTGATCATCCATCTGGGATTGAACGATACGGACCCTCGGGCATGGCCGAATTACCGGGACGATTTCGTTCGGGATTATCTTTCCTTGATCGAATCCTTCCGGAAAGCCAATCCGAAATGCAAGGTATGGGTTTGCCGTATGACTCCGATATCTCACCGCCATCCTCGTTTTAAATCCGGTACAAGAGACTGGTACTGGATGGAGCAAGCGCTTATCGAAGAAATCGCCCGGATAGCCGGCGCGACTTTGGTCGATTTGCAGGAAGGATTATACGACCGTCCGGATCTATTGCCTGACGCATTGCATCCCAACGCTGAAGGTGCCGGTATCTTGGCCCGCACCGTTTATGGGGCGCTAACCGGCGATTACGGAGGATTACAGCTTCCTGCCATCTATTCGGACCGGATGGTCTTGCAACGGGATCAACCGCTTCCTATATCTGGCATCGCCAACCAAGGGGAGAAAGTAACCGTTACCCTCGCCGGACAAAGGAAGGAGACCGTAGCCGGTACGAACGGGAAATGGACTGTCACGCTCGATCCCTTACGGGTAAGCGGGAAATCCTATACCTTAACGGTTTCTACCCCCAGCCGCACGCTGAACTATCGGGATGTAGTAGCCGGGGAAGTCTGGCTATGCTCCGGACAATCCAACATGGCGTTCCGGGTAAACGAGAGCGTAAAGGAAGAACAACAGCAACAATTGGATTACGCGAAACAACACTCGCAAATCCGTTTATTCGACCTAAAGCCCCGCTGGGAGACCTACGCCGTGGAATGGGACGCTTCCGTACTGGATTCATTGAACCGCCTGCAATATTACCACGACGCCCAATGGGAAGTATGCGACACGCGGAATACCGCACGCTTCTCGGCCATAGGATTTGCCTTCGGGCGTATGCTGGCCGATAGCTTACAAGTACCCGTAGGATTGATATTGAACGCTGTTGGCGGCTCGCCTACGGAGGCATGGATCGACCGGAAAACACTGGAATTCGAGTTTCCGGATATCTTACAGGATTGGACGAAGAACGACTTTATCCAAGATTGGGTACGTGAACGGGCGGCCTTAAACATCAAGCAAGCGTCCAACCCGCTCCAACGCCATCCGTATGAGCCTTGTTATCTGTTCGAGGCGGGTATCCAACCCCTTCATCGATATCCCATCAAAGGGATTATTTGGTACCAAGGAGAATCGAACGCCCATAATATGAAAGTACACGAACGATTATTCCCGTTATTGGTGAACAGCTGGCGCCAGAATTGGAACGCAGCCCTGCCTTTCTACTATGTCCAACTATCCAGCATAGACCGCCCGAGTTGGACTTGGTTCAGGGACAGCCAACGCCGCCTGGCGCAAACCGTATCGAATACGGGTATGGCCGTTAGTAGCGATCGCGGGGATTCTTTAAACGTTCACCCTACCCGAAAAAAAGAGATTGGCGAACGACTGGCACATTGGGCCTTGAACAAGACCTACGGACATAACGTAATCCCATCCGGCCCTTTGTTCCGCAGCGCAACGTTTACCGATAACGCCGCCTATATCACTTTCGATTACGCAAAGGGCTTGACAACTTCCGATGGGGACCCCATCCGTACATTCGAGATCGCCGAGCAGGAAGGACTTTACTATCCGGCGCAAGCCGTGGTAGAGAACGGGAAAGTAAAGGTGTGGAACGATCAAGTGACTCACCCGAAGCTGACGCTACGGCTGGCAACCCTTCACGAGAGCGAATCTTATAAACGAGGCGGGCATGCCGGCCTCTACGTTCCGGGCAATAAAAGAATAAGCTATGCATAATAAACAACAAATCACCGGCTGGTTGTTCCTCCTGCTACTCTGCGTAGCGGGATGCGGCCAGCCTGTATCTAAAAAACAGAACACCATGATAAACTGGACAAAATTACCGGATCTACCGGGAGCAGCCGATACGGCTTCCCTTGGCGTTTCCGCCCCGTTCGCCGGCATCCATAACGGCGTATTGATCGTTGCCGGAGGTTGCAACTTTCCGGACAAACCCGTCACCGAGGGAGGAGCCAAGCGATATTATAGCGAGATATTCGTCCTTCTTCCCGAAGGCTGGAAAGAGATCGACCGACTGCCTCGTCCCGTCGCCTACGGCGCTACGGTTTCCACCCCGGAAGGTATCGTTTGCATCGGAGGAAACAACAGTGATTCTTCCTTGGTCGAGGTCTCCCGCATCTCCTATAACCCCACGAAAGGAGAGGTAGCGGTTTGCGCCTTACCCCCCTTACCGTCTCCAATGGATAATCTCTCGGCCGCTTTTACCGGACAGGAGATTTACGTAGCAGGGGGAAATGAGAACGGACAGCCCTGCCATACCTTCTTACGCCTCAACCTCGCGAATATCGAAAAGGGATGGGAACAACTACCGGACTTCCCGGGAGCAGCCCGTGTACAACCGGTATTAGCGGCCGGAGAAAGTCCCAACGGCACACGTATTTATCTAGCCGGAGGCTTCCAGCCCATCCTAAACGAAGAGGAACCGATCGTCCCGACGGATGTATTGGTATTCGACCCGGCAACTTTTACCTGGCAACAAGAGACCGTTCTTCCCCCGTTTAAGGACGGAACGAACCGTACCCTAACAGGAGGCTGTGCCGTGACTTTCCAAACGGATAAAATCTTATTTATGGGAGGTGTGAACTACGATTGTTTCTTAGCCGCCATCGCCCGACCGATCCATTTAGCGAAAGCGGAGGCGGCGCGAGATTCAGCGGCCATTACCCGCCTGCAAGCGGAAGCCAAGGCCTATATGCACCATCCGGTAGAATGGTACCGATTCAATACCACCTTACTTCAATACGACCTATCCACGAAAGCATGGAGCGATCTGGGCGAATATGAGCAGTTGGCCCGTGCCGGAGCGGGAGCGGTTATCCAAGATGGCCGGTTAACTATCATCAACGGAGAATTGAAACCGGGTATCCGCACGCCGCAAGTGAATCAAGCGAAATTATAATAGGGATTTAGTGGGATCGCTGGTAAGTTTGCCAACGATCCCTGTTTACTTTTCCCACCCGATTTTCAGTATCCGGAGTCTATTTAGAGCATACGTATCCCAAGGCAAATCCTAGACAATAAGCACGTAAATAATGTTCTTATATAAATCATTGAACATAAACATCTTAAAAAGACGATTATACTTTCCGCGAAACACGTACGTGTTTTTGGAAAGTCGTACATGTTTTTCGGGAAACACGTACATGTTTTTACTGAATCACACGACAGGAAACAAGAGCGTATATGGAAATATACAATAAGCCTACCTTATCATCAAATCTAAACAGTATTTCTTCCCAATCTCTATTTCATAGATATTTTGGTGCAGTTACCTTGAATAAATCTTGATTATCCAACTTTTAATATTATCTTTGTTCTTAGAGCGCATTAACATAACCATCTAAACATACTAAATACATGAAAACCAACATCGCATTATTAATAGAGCAATCCGTTAACGTTATAGACTCCTTAAATAAAGGACTACGATTAACACCCGAAGAACAACTATTTTTTTGTGAACACTTCGAACGTGAAGAAATCAAGAAAAACGAGTTTACCATAAGAATCGGTGATTACGAAAAATATCTTTATTTCATAGAAAGTGGTATCCTACGTTATTGGACTGCACAAGAATATGGTGATCCGGACAAAGAAATCACCTTTTGGTTTTCTTTCCCGGGCGAATTCGCCAACTCGTACTTTTCCCTTAAAGAAAATCAGCCATCACTCATACATATACAAGCATTGACAGACTGTGTAATCTGGAAATTATCGAAGCTAGACTTAGCTGATTTATATCAAACCTCCCTAAACATAAATAAGATTGCAAGAATTGTTCTCGAAGATGCTTTATGCCGGAAAATAACAAGAGAGACCTTGCTACTTGGTTCCTCCGCCGAAGCTATTTATGAGGATCTTATAACCAAAGAAAAAGAACTAATTAATAATATACCATTAAAATATTTGGCATCTTACATAGGAGTCACCCCCCAAAGATTAAGTCAAATAAGGAGAAAAGTTCATTAATAAGGCAACTTATTTTTCGTTCCACTTTTGCGTTAGAGAATGATAATGGAGAATCTGTTATGTTTAATCTTCTTTATAAAGTAAGAAACCTAAGTAAATAATTAAAATAGTTTCATTTCATAATATAATAACTGTCAATAATTTTGTCAAATTAAAAGAGAGGGGTTTATATGCAAAACGAATTTGACAACATGACATTAAAAGACTTCGAAAATAGAGGTCAAGACTTATTAACCAGAGCAAAACAGGTTGATGATTATATATCATATAGACATAAAATCCAGCACTTACCTTATCGTGTCATCTCTTTGACCGGTTCTAGTGCCCATATGAAAGTGGTCGATCCATATTCAAATAAAGAAAAAGAAATGATCAGTTTCGTATCTAATGACTATCTAGGTCTATCGCATCACCCGGAAGTAATAAAAGCAGGTATTGACGCACTTGAACAATATGGAGCTGGAGCTGGGGCCAGTCCTTTGATCGGAGGACACAATTTCTTGCATGAGCAGTTAGAACAAGAGATCGCTCATTTCTTGAAAAATGAGTATGCGATAACCTATACATCCGGATACGCCGCAAATTGCAGTACATTACTGGCCATGATGGGTAAAGAAGATATCGCAATCATGGATATGTTTACTCATGCGAGTGTATTTGACGGTTGTTTATGTACCAATACAAAGAGATTCCTTCACAACAACATTGATTCTTTAGTACATGTCTTAAACAACTCAAAGAACTTCAAAAATCGCTTTGTAATTATTGATGGCGTTTACTCCCAAGATGGGGATATCGCCTTTCTTGATCAAATTTATGCCGTATGTAAAGAGCATGACGCATTCCTCATTGTTGATGACGCTCATGGTATTGGTGTATTAGGCAAAACAGGCCGAGGAATTATTGAAGATTATGGTCTTCTCGACAAAGTAGACATGATAACCGGAACATTCAGTAAAGCTTTCGGATGCGTGGGAGGTTATGCCATAGCAAGAAAAGAGATCATAACTTTACTCAGATATTATTCAAGACAAAATATATTTTCCGCTGCCGCTACACCCCAAACCGCCGCATCCGCAATAAAAGCCATCCAACTGATTGACCAAGAACCCCAATGGAGAAACACACTAGCCGACAATATCGAATATTTTAAAACCGGACTTGAAACCCTGGGTCTTGATTATGGTAATACCGAATCAGCGATATTCCCCGTAATGGTACGTAATGAACACTATGTGAAAGAAGCAGCTCGCATATTATTTGAGCAAGGAATATATGTAAACCCAATCAGTTATCCAGCTGTACCGGAAAAATTATCCCGTCTTCGCTTCAGCTTAACAGCTATGCATACAAAGGAGGAGTTGGATAAGACATTTAGTATCCTTGAAAACATTAAAGAAACACATAAGTTATTAGCACAAAAATTACAATAAGCAGAAAGTCTACCTCTATTAACTATAGATCATAATATATTCATAGAATAACAAAACTAATTAAAATTTATTCATCATCATATTATAAACGAAGTAATACCTTTGTGTAGGTAAAACAAATACAAATTTCACAAATTAAATCAAACGGAAATGAAGAGATTAATTTTCACACTACTTGTTATGGCTTTAGTAACAGGCTGTTCATCTGATGACATGTTAAATGACATACAGAACAATACTAAAAATAAAGCAGACAATGTCTATGATTTACAAAAATCAAAAATGGAAGCCATGAGCTTAGCTGATAATCTTAACAGCTCATTCGAATCTAGTATTACGAAATCTAGTAATACAGTTTATCCTAATTATTATGGAGGCAATTATATCAATGAAGAAGGACGGTTAGTTGTCTTAACAGTTGGAGATACTATAGAATTCAGGAACAGAATTAAAACAAGGGTAATTAGTGATAATTTCGAATTAGAACCATGCTTATATTCATATAACTATCTATTAACAACGATCAACAACCTTAATATTTTTTTTTGACACCATAGAAGGGAAAAAAATGCTACAAGAGTTATCAATAAGTGCATTTGGTCTATTAGATAATAAAAATCAAGTATTTGTTGACATTAAAGATCTCAATTCTGATAAAATAAATCAATTTAAAAAATAAGATTATGGATACACCTGCTATAATCTTTTCGCAATACTGATTTTGAATGTAGTACACATCTAGCATCAGATATACATCCTGGTGGACCTTTATATACAACCAGCACCGTTAACAATAACAAAGGGGGTAGTTTTGGATATAGAGTTAAGTCAAGATCAACAGGTGCACAAGGATTTGTTACTTGTGCACACGTGATGAAAACACAAACAGCGCCGGTTTATTACGGTTTAGCTGAAAAAATTCAAATTGGAAACTGCGTAAAACTGATCAATAATGGTGATCTAGACGGTGCTTTTTGCCAAGTAACAAACAATGGATTCACATTAAGCAACCAAGCTGCATTTGGCGCCCAATTATCAACTTCTATACAGACTTTAAGTGTCGGTGCTGATGTCTTGATGGATGGCAGAACAACAAATCGCAGAGCGTGGGGAGTAGTACAAGCGACTAATGTTAGTGTATCATTTAAGGATAAAGAAACAGGTCTTTACACTCCTCTCTATAAAGGGCTTACACAAACTGATTATGAATGCCAAGAGGGTGACAGTGGTGGAGTTGTATATTCTACCTCATATAAAACAGTGGGGATGCATGAAGGAGGGGGCTATTCCACCTTTACCTATAAATATATAGGTTACTATTGGCCTGCATCAACAGTCAATAGCAAACTTGGCGTAACAAGGTATTAAACTTATTTTCAATTACACAAAGGTACATAATTGCCATTAATTACATACCTTTGTGTAATATAATTTTGTATATGAAAATATATTTCGAAATATTCATTTTACTATTGATAAGTTGTTCAGGTAATCATCAACAACAAGAAAATGATATTCAACAAACAAATAATCAAGACAAGAAGAATTTAGCATATATAATAGACACAAATAAAGAAACAACTATTGAAAATAAGAACTTACAATTTCTCATAGAAAAAGATTCTATATTCAGAAAAGACTCTATATTCAAGATATTAGAAGAAAGGAAAATCCGTCTTGATCATAGTTTTTACAGGAAAACTGGAAATTTTGATTTCCTCTATATTATGGAGGAAGCTATATAAATAAGAATAACCTATTATTCGTGAATATAGTAGATTCACTAGACAACATATATACAAAAAGTGATATTATAAACAGAATAGGTAATAAAGATTTCAAAATAAAGAAATGTTCGTATTCTCTAAAAATGCTCGGAGATACACTAAACCAATTAAATACAGTCTTTAATCGCAATAAGTACTTATTAAAGGAAAATCTAAAAACAAGTAATTTTGAAATTAATATAGAAAACAATGTTATATTAATATTACTAGAAGATTCTACTATGGAAAATATTCAAGAATTTAAAAGAAACATAATGGACTCGCCTCTGTTTCATTTCTCCCAGAAACCAATACTTTATTTACATTAAGTTTACATTTTTCTTTATCCTGCATCAATCAAGATCGTTTTCGTTTCTCCCTCGGCTAGATACGGGCTCTCGTTTGCTATTAAATTTCCTGTTCCAAATCATGTACGCTCATCAATCTGGAAAAGCACATCTTCATTCCTAAGTGCTTCTTTAAAACGACTAGCTTAAACCATCGTTTTAGCTATTCGTTTTCATCGCTTACAATTCTGGTAGGTAAAAATACGCTCTTTAACAACGTACAATGAAAGATAATTACAAAAGTCGGATTATGAAGAACTTATTTAATTACTGGTTTAAGACAAACAAGAAAAGCTTGTATGATCAATTAGGGAAAGAATTCAATGTCAGCGGCTTCCGTGTATATAAGTTAGCACACGGAAAAACCGCTCACTCTCATATGGATAGATTAATATTGGAGAAATTGCTTGAATTGAAGATTATCAGTGAAATCAAGTTCAGAATCTAAAGGTCCCCTCATTTCATACTTTCTTCTTTATAATTTATACGGACACCATACTTCGTGTATATTCGGTCTAACCCCATCAGGCCGCTGGGGTTAGGCTCGCTTTGCGCTTTACCGGATAAGATCTCCTCGCTCATCGTGATTAGATCCTTTACCCGTTGAGGGGTTTCCTTGTTCATTCCGAAATAATGTCCGGGGTAGAGGTATTTGATATCATATTTCTCGATCACCGCACTCATCTTCTTACAAGTAGATATGAGCGTAGAGAAGTCAACTCCCAGCAATAGATTACCGGAGCCGAACGAATCGCCGCTAAAACCATAAGCGGCATCCTTATCCACAAAAGTGGTTGAGCCGGGAGTATGCCCGGGAGTAAAGACTATCTCTAGGATACGCCCACCTAAATCTAGGATTTCACCATCTTCAAGGAAACAAACTTTGCCTTTATAATTCGGCATAAATTCCGGTATACCTACCGTATCCGCCGGATTGATATAGATCTCGGGGAAATAATCGATAGCCGAGCCTGTATGGTCCGGATGCACATGCGTGGCGACCAGCGTAACCGGCTTATCCGTGATGGAAGCCACTAGCTTATCCAAGTCCTTGATCTTCGTCCCCGCATCAATCAGGATCGCTTTCGTATCGCCCTCGACCAGATACAGGCTCTCGTTCGCCATTAAATTTCCTGTACCCAACCATGTATGCTCATCGATCTGACGGAATACCACATCTTCATTCTTAAGCACTTCTTTCTCCTCGATGCCTGCCGTCTGTGACTGGCAGAATAAAGCGATCCTTGACAGGATCAACAACATCATTAATAAACCTAGTTTTTTCATTATCATATTCATTTTTAATTGTAGAGACGTAGCGTGCTGCGTCTCCTTTCGCCTAATAGTATTAAATCGCCGCGATCTTCCGAAGGCTTGCGTCCCATTTCGGCTCGGCGTGGATGAGACGGATAGCTTCTTCCGGCGTGTCGGCTACCGCCCACATCTTGGCGTGCTGGGGACGCATGAAATTCTCGTTCATGGCATTCCTCAAAAGTTCCAACAAGGGATCATAATAATGATTGATATTGAGGATTACGATCGGATTGAGGTAGAGACCGAGTTGTTTCCAAGTGATGATCTCCAGAAGTTCCTCTAATGTACCGCATCCACCGGGAAGGGCGATCACCGCATCCGAGAGATTTGCCATGAGCTGTTTACGCTCGTGCATCGTCTCGACCTCAATCAACTCAGTCAAGCCTTTATGATACCAATCCTGCTCCACCATAAAATGGGGGATAACGCCCGTTACCGTTCCACCAGCCGCTAACGCAGCGTCGGAGACAGCGCACATCAAACCGATATTCCCGGCACCATTGACTACCCGTAGTTTTCGCTCTCCCAAAAGACGCCCCAATTCCTTGGCGGCGTCAAAATAAACCGAGGGAATCTTCGTGCTGGACGCGCAATACACGCAAACAGACGAGATGTTATTTATCTTCTTCTCTTCCATATCTTTTTATTCTTGATTTATATCGTAGCCAAATAAGGCGAAATCCCCCAGACAAGGATCATCGGGGAAGACTTTCGCCAATGCGTCCGTTATCTCACGGGCCGTACGAAGGGTAGCGGTTTTTTGGCCTGTCAAGCCCAAGCGCAAGGAGATCTGGTGCACATGCGTATCCAACGGGATGATTAATTGGCGGGGATGCACGGCCGTTCTCCAGATACCGAGATCGACGATACCATCCGTACGCACCATCCAACGCAAGAACATCGCCAGACGCTTACAAGCGGAAGTCCCGTGCAAGACCGGAATGCCATTGAGATCAGCAAAAAGTTGTTGCAACCGCAAGATAGGATCTGCGCAAGGACCGGCGGCGGCCATAGCGTCTTCCATACAGTCGTAGGTATCGTATATATCCTTTAGGCGACAACAAAGGAGATGCAGATCATGATAGGTATAAAAACGGTAAAAGGTATCCCGCCCGCGAACCGGGCGGTTCCGTAGGGGAGCGAAAGAAGTCTCTCCGGTACGGATAAACTCGTAAGGACTTTCGCCCATCAGCCGGTGTAGCTCTTCCGCTTTTTGGAGAATATGCGCCCTGCGACCGTAAGAGATCCACGCCGTCAGGAAAGCCGATATCTCAATATCCCGTTTCTCCGTAAACCGATGGGGAATCGCACCGGATCATCCTTGATAAACGATTCCGTATTGTACGTTTTCGCCCATTCACGAAGTAAAGAGATGGTCTTTGTATCCATGTTATTTCTTCTTTAGAAAATATTGCCGCTCGGGTTCCGGATAATGCTCGATAGCATAACGAAGCGCCGTACGAGGAAGACGAGTAGCGTTGCGTTCCAAGAAATCGGTAAGCGTCTGCCTCTCCTTTTTGCCGACCTCACGCAGCATCCACCCAACCGCCTTATGCATCAAATCGTGTTTATGACCGATCAACCGTTCGGATAACTCCAAGGTATCCCCAAAATCATTCCGACGGATAAATGCCCACGTAGAGACGATCGAGATCCGTTGTTCCCATAAATTCTCGCTTTCCGCCAAACGGTAGAGGAGGGAACGATCTTTGTCCACCAAATATTCGCCGACGATATCCCGACAGGTTAAGTCTACCAAATCCCAGTTATTGCAACGCCGCATATTCTTCAGATAGAATCGGAAGATGGCTTCCCGCTCTTCCGGCATCGCTTTCCGATCCTGGAAACGATAGACCAAAATCAGCAAGGCACATAGACGTGCCTCATGCCACGGACTATCCAGCAACAGCTGCAGTTCATCGAAAGGAGTCACCTTATTAGCCTTCGCTATGCTGCGGGTTTGCGGGACAACCACTCCGAGAAACTGATCGCCCTCGCCATATTGACCGGGACCAGTCTTGAAAAAGCGGCTCAAATGAACCGCCTTCTCGGGTGTACCGACCGACTGTAGCTCGGATAGGATAAACGCCGCCGTCATGGCCGGAGTACCCGTGATACGGGACGGTCGCCCTCCAAGAAACCGATCACGTTGTTGCATACCGTGCGTGCCATAATGATACGGGTTTCCATCGTCTGGGTGCCGATATGAGGGGTTAATACCACGTTGTCCATTTCCAATAACTCGGGGGAGAGGATAGTCTCCAAACTCGAATACATCCAAACCGGCACCATGAATCGTACCTTCTCGCAAGGCTTTTACCAAGGCATGCTCGTCCACCAACGGGCCACGGGCCGTGTTGATCAGGATGGCGGAAGGCTTCATCTGCTTGAACTCTTCCTCGCCGAGGATATGGTAGGTATCGGGGGTATAAGGGGCGTTCAAGGATACGAAATCGGCTTTCGCCAGAAGCTCTTCCTTGGAGACGTAGGTAACATTCAATTTGGTCTCGTCCTCGATGCAAAGCTGACGGCGATTGTGGTAGATCACATCCATGCCCAAAGCATTCGCCCGTTTCGCCAAGGCCTTGCCGATACGTCCCATACCGATAATGCCCAAGGTCTGTCCGGTAACCGGCATACCGAGGTTCTCCAGTACACTGACCTTCATGTCCTTACCAAGCGTACGCAGCTTACGATCACATTCCGTGATACGCCGGGCGGTATCCAGCATCAAGCCTAAAGCGATATTGGCGGTAGGGGCCGTGACAGGATCAGGCGTATTCGCCACCGTCAAGCCTTTCTCGAGGGCGTAGGCCACATCGATATTATTATAACCAACGGCGTAGTTAGCGATCAGCCGCAATTTCGACGCATGGTCGATCAACTCTTTGTTTACCGGGAAATCGAACATGGAGCAGAGCACATCGTACTCCGGTATCATCTCGAAAACCTCCTCATACGTAAAATCTCTTCCTTCGGGAAAGGTTACCTCGTACTTACTTTCCAACTCGGTAAATCCCTCGCGGAACATGTCGTATGTCACTAATATCTTCATCTTGGATCTATTTGTTATTCAAAAAGCAAAAATACAAATCAATTGGCAATTAATTCCTAAATTTGTGACCAATATATATTTATTATGGTACTAAACTATATTTGGATCGCTTTCTTCTTGATCGCTTTCGTCGTGGCCGTAGGTAAACTGGTCATTGGTGGGGATACCGCCGTTTTTACCGAGATTATCAACGCTTCTTTCGCTTCGGCCAAGACGGGTTTCGAGATTTCGTTAGGATTAACGGGGATCTTGTCGCTTTGGCTGGGCATCATGAAGATCGGTGAGAAGGGGGGGGTGATACAAGCGTTCGCACGATTGGCGGCTCCCGTATTCAGCAAGCTTTTTCCGGATATCCCAAGAGACCATCCCGTGACCGGTTCTATCTTCATGAACCTATCGGCAAATTTACTGGGACTGGATAATGCCGCCACGCCAATGGGATTGAAAGCCATGCAACAGTTACAGGAATTAAACCCGAATAAAGAATCCGCCAGCAACTCCATGGTGATGTTCTTATGCATCAATGCCTCGGGACTGACCTTGATCCCGATCACCATCATGATGTACCGGGCGCAGTTAGGAGCGGCGAATCCATCAGACGTATTCCTGCCGATCATGCTCGCTACATTCACATCAACCTTAGTCGCTATTTTAGCGGTTTGCGTACGGCAGAAGATCAATATCCTCCAACGGAACCTAGTCCTGTTTTTCGGGGGACTGGGATTATTTATCGGAGGCCTGGTATGGCTATTTAACTCGATGGAACAGGAGCAAGTTTCCTTGTATTCGACTTTATTCGCCAACACGCTTCTTTTTACCATTATCTGCGGATTTATCATCAGCGGCATGCGTAAAAAGATCAATGTATATGATGCTTTTATAGAAGGGGCGAAAGAAGGTTTCCAGACTGCTATAACGATTATTCCTTATCTGGTAGCTATCCTAGTAGGTATCGGTGTCTTCCGGGCTTCCGGAGCGATGGATTTCATCATACAAGGCGTTCGTTTCGGCATTGCTTCGATAGGGCTCAACACGGATTTCGTGGAAGCGCTACCTACCATGTTGATGAAACCGTTAAGCGGGAGCGGGGCTAGGGGCATGATGCTGGACGCCATGAACACGTATGGAGCGGACTCTTTCGTCGGTCGCCTGTCATCCATCGTTCAGGGCTCTTGCGATACGACATTCTATGTAGTTGCTCTTTACTACGGTAGCGTAGGTATCCGTAATACCCGCTATACGGTGCAATGCGCCTTGTTAGCGGATCTGGCCGGGGCGATAGCGGCGATAGCGATGGCTTACCTGTTCTTTTAACATTCTATACAATCAATAGATTTGAAATGAATCTATTTAAAATCTATTGATTACATTTGTAACGAAATTTCAATACGATAAATAGACCTTATGGCAATAGCATATTACGCCGAGGATATCCAGCTCCCGGCAATCAAGAAAAAAGCGGTCAGCGGATGGATCAAGGCGGTAGCCGAGACCTACGGGAAGAAGACAGGCGATATCAGTTACATCTTCTGCTCGGACGAGAAGATCTTGGAGGTAAACCGCCAATATCTCCAACACGATTATTACACGGATATCATCACCTTTGATTATACGGAAGGAAATAAGATCTCGGGTGACCTGTTCATCAGCCTCGATACGGTCAGGACAAACGCCGAGACATTCCACACGGATTATAACGAGGAACTCCACCGTACCATCATCCACGGCATCCTGCACCTTTGCGGTATCAACGACAAAGGCCCCGGCGAGCGGGAGATCATGGAGGAGAACGAGAACAGAGCGTTAGCGATCTTGCCGGAGGAATGTCGGTAAAGAGATGTTAACCAGAAACAAATTTATACTACAAATCTTATCTGAAGAAAATTATGGAGAAAATCACAGTCCAAAATACAAGTGTCATGATCATATCTATAAATAAGAATGACTATATCTCACTTACCGACATCGCAAAGTACAAAAGCGATGATCCGACAGCAGTAATTGGCAATTGGATGCGTAATCGTAATACCATTGAATATTTAGGTATATGGGAAAGTTTATATAATCCTAATTTTAAACCCCTCGAATTCGAGGGGTTTAAAAAGGAAGCAGGGTTAAATGCTTTTACCCTTTCTCCACAAAAATGGATAAATACAACAGCGGCAATTGGTATTATCTCCAAATCCGGAAGATATGGAGGCACCTTTGCTCATAAGGATATAGCTTTCAAATTCAGTTGGATCTCTGTTGAATTTGAATTATATATCGTTAAAGAGTTTCAGCGGCTGAAAGAAGAGGAACAGAAACAACTCGGCTGGACTGCCAAACGAGAACTCTCCAAAATAAACTATCACATCCATACCGACGCTATCAAGCATAATCTCATCCCCATAGAGTTAACCCCGCAACAGGTAAGCTTTATATACGCAAACGAAGCCGATATTCTTAATGTCGCTCTATTCGGCACAACCGCTAAACAATGGCGGGAAGCCAATCCCGAATTAAAAGGTAACATTCGTGACTATGCGACTATTAATGAACTTATCTGTTTATCGAATATGGAAAGCCTGAATGCTGTATTTATTGATGAAGGACTTACCCAGCGTGAACGACTAATAAAGCTTAATCAAATAGCGATCCAGCAAATGAAGATATTAGAGGCGGTTGAGAGCAGACTATTGTTGAAATAAATAAAAATAATACAGACAACATGAAAACAGAAGACATACCTTACGATTACACGTATTGCTACGCCACGGACGAGCAATGCCCGAAAGCAGTCCATTGCCTGTGTAGCCATGCCGCAAGGCTGAACGAGGAACAAGCGATCTCTCTTAATTCACGATTTACTGGAGATCAGAAACGCCATCCTAGATTGAATTGAATAACCCCATTATGATCTTTTCCCCTAAAATGATTGCTTCCACCGAATGAGTATTCCGGCTCCTTAAAGAAATGAGTACATCCTAAATTATAATTGGCGGAGATAACTAATCCCATGTCAAAGGTATAGCCAAGCCCCATTGAAACGGAGAAATCACAATTTCGGATCTCTTCTTTTTTATCACCGGAAAAATCGTACTCGCTCTGGTGCACCGGAGTAGGACCCGAGACGAAAATATAATTCGAAGCTTTCGCCCTTATATTAAAGCCAACTTGTGGGCCCGCGAAAAGATGGAATCCCCGATACAAATAAAATTTAGCGTAAACAGGAATATTTAAATAATCCGCCTTTAGCCGGGCTGTCTCGCCTTTAGCGTTTTCCTGTTGATAACCTTGCATAGAATAATAAACACCCGGTTCTAAAGCAAACAGTTTGCTAAAACGTATTTCCTCCGCCACACCAATATTTAACCCCGGACGCATGTCCGCAAAACTTTCGGGATAAGTATTTGCCAAATTCAAGCCAATCCTAGGAATAAAATGGAACTCTTGAGCATCAGCTTGCGACAAAGAGAAAACAAACAAGATAAACAGTAATACAACTTTTTTCATAACTCCTACATTTAAAACATATCTATATTTATAGATGATTTAAGATACATAAAAGTTGCACTCCCTATCTCATTAGTTCACATTAGGGGAGGCACTTCTTCCTCTACCATGATGGTAGCAGTCGTGACAGCTCAAGCACCAAATATTACTCGGTTAATAACGGCTCTTGTTTTCCGGAATCATATACGACAAACATAGAACCGTCTTTCTCGATCATGACACCACGGCCTCGTTCCTTCTCCTTGTTTTCTTGATTATCAACATTCACGGCAATCACTTTATAATGATAGAAAGTCGTGATATCATCGAAAATGGTATGACCTACAAAGATGCGGTTCACATTATATTTCTCTAATATTTTCCGCAAATCATCCCGGTCTAGCGGATGATACTTATCTGCGCTACGTACCATACCCCGATACCAGATCGGTCCATACGTAGCGAACATAAAAGAAAGATCGGAGCCTTTATCTGCATTACGTTCTTTTTTCGTTAAGAAGAGACCATCGCTCACGATCTCATTCACGGTAGGGATATCGTAATTCCGGTCTAAAAACTCCTTGCTCAACCCAGCATGGACAAACAGGTTATCTCCGACCACTTGTATAGAGTTACGAGTTTTCAACCAATGTCCCAACTCGCTTTTCTGCCAAAGCTCCGGATAGGTCATTCCTAAAGTATCCGCCAATTGAGTATATTTCTTCTTCGTATATCGCAAATCATTTCCCAGAACCATGGTCTCATGATTTCCGATTAAGAAAGTCACTTTTCCACCGGCATCTTCCGCTTCTTTCTCCAATTTGTAGATCAACCAATAGATAGGGAGTACATCCACGCCCCGGTCAAAGACGTCACCGATTATCACCAATTGGTTAGTCCCAAAAATCCAATTATAGTCCGCATCGATCACTTTTCCCGCCTTTAACAGGGAGGCGAAACAAGACCAGTTCGCATGTGGATCTGAAAGAACAAACGTCTTCTCAGGTTGCACATCTTTCCATTCCGGACGAGAGACGGAGTGTATGGTTACCGGAAACAATCTCTCCCCGTTATCGGAAAACACCTCGAATGAAAAGGTGGTAGGTATACTTTTATAATGCTTATCCAATAACCGGCCTTTCCCGTCTACAGATATCGCACGCATACTACCATCATCGGCTTTCAATAGATAGGGACCATCGATCGATAACTTCTCGATCGCTTGACGAGGTTTCTTATCTTTCCCACAAACCGGACTGAAGCAAGAGGTCAGTAAAACCAGAAAAACAAGGATACGGCATTGAATAGAATTCATAGCAGCTTAAATCTTTAGTTCATTAAACCTGAAAACAATGTATGTATTTATTATACAAATATAAACGAATTCTTTCACGAACACTCACTATCTTCGCGTAAAATAAAAGGGAATAAAAATGACTTTCAATTACGACGTAATAGTAGTAGGCGCAGGACATGCCGGCTGTGAAGCCGCCGCCGCCGCGGCGAATCTAGGATCAAAGACGCTTTTGATCACGATGGACATGAACAAGATCGCCCAGATGAGTTGTAACCCGGCAGTCGGGGGAATCGCCAAAGGACAGATCGTACGAGAGATCGATGCGCTAGGCGGATATATGGGAATCGTGACCGACCAGACCGCTATCCAATTCCGTATGTTAAACCGTAGCAAAGGACCGGCCATGTGGAGCCCGCGTGCCCAAAGCGACCGTGCCCGTTTTATCGATTGCTGGCGGGGCATACTGGAGAATATGCCGAATCTATCCATCTGGCAGGATATGGTTCAAGAACTGATTATCGAGCATGGACAAGTCTGCGGCGTCCGTACGGGAATGAATGTCGTATTCCGTGCCGGAGCGGTGGTGCTTACGAACGGGACCTTCCTAAACGGCCTGCTTCATATCGGAAGAACCCAGATACGGGGCGGACGTATCGCCGAGCCTGCGGCGACCGGACTTACCGAGCAACTTATCTCTTTAGGTATCCAAACAGATCGCATGAAAACCGGAACACCGGTCCGTATCGATGGCCGGAGCGTTCACTTCGATGAAATGGAGGAACAACCGGGGGAAAACGATTTCCATAAGTTCTCTTACATGGATACCAGTCATCGTAAATTAAAACAATTGAGTTGCTGGACTACCTTTACGAACGAGGCTTGCCACGATATATTACGGGAAGGTCTCCCCGACTCTCCTCTTTATAATGGACAGATCAAAAGTATCGGTCCCCGTTATTGTCCTAGTATCGAAACGAAAATCGTGACGTTCGCCGACAAGACGCAGCATCAACTATTCCTAGAGCCGGAAGGCGAGGCCACGCAAGAATATTACCTAAATGGCTTCTCCTCTTCCCTACCCTTGGATATCCAGCTTCGTGCGCTCCAAGCGATCCCCGCTTTCCGTGACGTGCAAATCTATCGTCCCGGATATGCGATTGAATACGATTTCTTCGACCCGACTCAGCTAAGACATAATTTGGAGACCAAACAAATCCGTAATCTTTTCTTTGCCGGACAGATCAACGGAACTACCGGATACGAGGAAGCCGGCGGACAAGGTTTGGTAGCGGGTATCAACGCCCACATCAATTGCCACGGCGGACAACCTTTTATCCTCGGAAGAGACGAGGCTTATATCGGTGTCCTTATCGACGATTTGGTAACAAAAGGCGTGGACGAGCCTTACCGTATGTTTACCTCTCGTGCGGAGTACCGCATCTTACTGCGCCAAGACGACGCAGATATGCGACTCACCGAGAAATCCTACCAAATGGGATTGGCCAAACAAGACCGCTACGATTTACTGCGAGAGAAAAAAGAGAGCCGTGACGCTATCATTCGTTTTGCGGAGACCTACTCCGTAAAGCCTCAATATATAAACAGCGGTTTGGAGAAACTGGGTACAGCCCCCCTATCCCATGGTTGCAAATTATTCGATGTCGTACTCCGTCCGCAGACTACATTGGAAAACCTCGCGGATCTAGTTCCGGCCCTTCGTGCGGAGCTGGACAAAGTCCCGGCCTCTCGTAAGGAAGAGATCATCGAGGCCGCCGAGATATTGATTAAGTATAGCGGCTACATCAAGCGAGAGCAAATCATAGCGGACAAGATAAACCGCTTAGAGAATATCCGGATCAAGGGTAAATTCGATTACAATTCTATCCAGTCTTTATCTACGGAAGCCCGCCAGAAATTGACCCGGATAGACCCCGACACGATCGCTCAAGCGAGCCGCATCCCGGGTATTTCCCCTAGCGACATCAACATCCTTTTGGTACTGCTCGGAAGATAAAACACGAAATGTTCCACGTGAAACATATTAAAGAAGATATTCAAATGAATGAAGCTAAAACACTGGTTATACGAGGAAATCTGGTAGATATAATCAACAGGCGCACCTTCGGGGCAGAGATTTCAATCCTAAACGGGCATATCGGAAAGGTAACCCCTACCGGACAAGATGAGGGATATTACCTCCTCCCCGGTTTTATTGACGCACATGTCCATATAGAGAGTAGCATGGTAACCCCTGCGGCATTCATTCACGCAGCCGTACGCCATGGCAGTATCGGTGCCGTGGCGGACCCTCATGAGATAGCGAATGTAATGGGTACCGAAGGAGTCGAATATATGCTCGACAACGCGAAAGGGATTCCTTTCTACACATGGTTCGGTGTCCCATCTTGCGTACCGGCTACGATTATGGAAACCTCCGGTGCGATCATAGACGCAGACGAAACCGCTCGTTTGTTGGAACGAGAGGATCTACACTTCTTGGCAGAGATGATGAATTACCCCGGAGTCTTAAATAAAGATCCGGAAGTTATGCGCAAAATAGAAGCCGCGAAAAACGCAGGGAAACCCATCGACGGACATTATCCCCTAGCAACAGGCCCCAAGCTAAAGGCATATATCGAGTCTGGCATTTCCACCGATCATGAAACCATCTATCTAGAAAAAGGCCGTGAAAAATGTGAGCTTGGGATGCATGTCCTTATTCGGGAAGGAAGCGCGGCGAAAAACTTTGACGCACTTCATCCGCTATTGAAAGAGTATCCCGAACAAATCATGTTCTGTACGGATGACGCACATCCTCCGTTTTTAAACAAAGGACACATAAATAGGATGGTAAAAAAATCGCTGGATTTAGGATATGATCTATATGATGTATTACGGGCCGCTTCCTATAATCCGGCCATGCACTACAAAATTCCCGCAGGTTTCTTACGAGAGGGAGACTCCGCCGATTTTATCCAAGTAAACAATTTAAAGAATCTAACCATACAGGCAACCTATATACAAGGAACCTGTGTATACGATGGAGAGAAATGCACGCTTCCTTTCCACAAACCTATACTCCGCAATAATTTCCACACGAAACCGATCCCATTAGAAAAGCTAGCGGTAAAAGCGAAAGGAAAACAGATGCGTGTCATTGTTTGCGAAGACCGCGAATTAATCACGAAAGAAGAACTATATCCTGTACATACATTCGATGGATTTGTAGAATCAGATACAGAACGAGACATTTTAAAACTCGTCATTCTAAATCGCTATCAAACGGCTCCTCCGGCTATTGCCTTTATAAAAGGAACAGGGCTCAAGCTCGGTGCCATCGCTCAAAGTATCTCCCACGATAGCCATAACATCATCGCTATAGGCGTAACCGATTTCGAGCTTATGCAAGCGATCAATGTGGTCATAAAAGCGAAAGGAGGAATCGCCGTGAGCTGCATGGACGAAGTCACTCTCCTGCCCTTGCCGGTAGCGGGATTGATGAGCGACGAATCATTGGAAGAGACGAGCCGCCGTTACGAAGAGATCGAGGAAAAGATCAAGCGATTAAAATCCCCGATGGATTCATTACAAATGACGCTTTCTTTTATGGGATTGTTGGCGATCCCATCCTTAAAACTTAGCAACAAAGGTTTGTTCAATAGCGAGACATTCCAATTTACTTCCCTATTCGTATGATAGCCGATAAAGACGAACATATCAAGACGATCCTATCGGTCATTCCGGAAAAGCCGGGATGCTACCAGTATTTCGATGAAAACGGAACGATTATATACGTCGGCAAGGCGAAGAACCTAAAACGACGGGTATCCTCTTATTTCAACAAGGTACATGACAGCAATAAGACCCGTGTGTTAGTCAAGCAAATCCGGGATATCAAATATATAGTCGTCGATACGGAAGAAGACGCGTTACTACTGGAAAACAACCTCATCAAACAGTATCGTCCCCGCTATAACGTATTATTGAAGGACGACAAAACCTACCCTTCCATCGTGGTAAAGAATGAGTACTTTCCCCGGTTTTCCAAACCCGGAACATCGTTCGGGACGGATCACAATATTACGGTCCTTATCCCTCTTTGTTCACGGCGAAAGTGATGCTACAGATGCTAAAGGAACTTTACCCTTTACGCACTTGTAAATATCCCCTCACTCCCGAATCCATCGCACAAGGACGCTATAAGGTTTGTCTGGAATACCATATCAAGCGTTGTAAAGGGCCTTGTGAAGGCTTGCAATCATTGGAAGAATACCAGCAAAATATTTCCGAGATCAAAGAGATTCTGCGAGGCAACATCTCGCAAATCAGCAAACACCTCTATGAGGAGATGCAATCGCTCGCTGCCGAGCTCAAGTTTGAGGAAGCACAAAAGATCAAGGAAAAATACGAAGTCATCGAGAACTACCGTTCTAAATCTACGGTCGTAACCCCGATGCTACATAATATAGATGTATTCACGATCATAGAGAATGACCATTCCGCTTATGTGAACTTTATGCATATCGGAAACGGGGCGATCGTACAAGCCTATACATTCGAGTATAAAAAACGACTGGACGAAAGCAAGGAGGAATTGTTAAGCCTAGGCATTATCGAGATGCGGAATCGTTTTAAAAGCACCGCCCGGGAGATTATCGTACCCTTCAAGCTGGACATGCAGCTAGAGAATGTCACTTTCACCATTCCCCAAAGAGGGGATAAAAAGAAACTGCTCGATTTATCCGAGATGAACGTCAAGCAGTTTAAGGTTGACCGCTTGAAGCAAGCGGAAAAGTTGAATCCGGAACAACGGAATACCCGTATCTTGAAAGAGATCCAAGAGGCCTTGCATCTGGAGAAATTGCCTGCTCATATCGAATGTTTCGATAATTCAAACATACAGGGAAGCGATGCGGTAGCGGCTTGCGTGGTATTCAAGATGGGAAAACCGTCCAAGCAGGAGTATCGTAAATACAATATAAAGACCGTAGTCGGTCCGGATGATTACGCCTCTATGAAAGAAGTTGTCCGTAGGCGTTACGGGCGGGCAATCGAGGAGCGATCTCCCCTACCCGACTTGATTATAACAGACGGTGGAAAGGGGCAAATGGAAGTGGTTCGCTCGGTAGTAGAAGATGAATTAGGCTTGTCCATTCCAATCGCCGGACTAGCGAAAGATGGTAAGCACCGGACCTCGGAGTTATTATTCGGGTTCCCACCCGTAACCGTTGGCATGCGTTTGGACAGTCCGCTATTCCATCTGCTTACCCGGATACAAGACGAGGTACACCGTTTCGCCATCACTTTCCACAAGGATAAACGAAGTAAGACCCAGACAAAATCCGAATTAGACACCATTAAGGGTATCGGTGAAAAGACAAAAGTATTACTTTTACGTCACTTTAAAAGCGTAAAACGAATCAAGGAAGCAAGCTTCGAGGAACTGAAGTCCGTGATTGGCGAGGCGAAAGCCAAGGCACTACAAGAGGGACTGGATGGAATGCGAACAGAAAGCGAACAAAAATAGAACAAAAGCGAACAAGATGAGAACAGTTACACAACGTGTGCAGCACGCTTCCGTCACGATAGACGGACAGCTTAAGTCCAAAATTGGAAAGGGGCTATTGGTATTAGTCGGTATCGAGGACAAGGATACGCAAGAAGACATTGAATGGTTGGCAAAAAGATCACCAACCTACGCATATTTGACGATGAAAACGGGGTCATGAACCGCTCGGTTATCGAAGCGGGAGGCGAGATCATGGTTGTCAGCCAATTTACCTTACACGCCTCTACGAAAAAAAAGGGAACCGCCCCTCCTACTTAAAAGCGTCTAAACCGGATATCGCCATTCCGATGTATAAAGCTTTTTGCGAAGAGGTAGGGCTTCAACTCGGAAAACCTGTACAAACCGGAACATTCGGAGCTGATATGAAAATTGAACTTTTAAACGACGGGCCGGTTACTATTATTATCGACTCTCAAAATAAAGAATAAGTATGGCAGATATAACTTTACAACAAGCCCAGCAAATGGTAGACGCTTGGATCAAGACCTATGGGGTCCGTTATTTCAATGAGCTTACCAATATGACCATCCTCACCGAGGAAGTGGGCGAGCTAGCCCGGATCATGGCACGTACCTACGGTGAGCAGTCTTTCAAGGAAAGTGACAAACACCGGGATTTAGGCGATGAAATGGCAGATGTCTTATGGGTACTGCTTTGCCTCGCCAACCAGACCGGAGTAGATCTTACCGCCGCTTTCGAGAAGAATCTCCAAAAGAAAACAGACCGAGATAAAGAACGACATATAAACAATCAAAAACTATAAGCATATGGCACATCATCACGATTGCGAATGTGGACATGATCATCATCATGAACATGAACACGAATCAAATTCCGTACAGATAGACCGTTATCATGAAGCTTTCAATAAGTTTGAGCCGGCCCTGCCGGATACCCAGACCACCGAGACTGTAAACGCTCTTTTAGAGAAACATTTCCAAGAAAACTTTACACCGGAAGTATTGAAAACGATTCATGGCTGCATCGACTTGACCTCATTGACCAGTCTGGATACCAAAGAAAACATCTGGAAGATGGTCGACACGGTAAATGATTTCGAGGGAACTCGTCCGGATGTCCCGAACGTAGCCGCTATTTGCGTCTATCCCCTATTCGTGGAAACGGTTAAGCAGGCACTTACTGCGCAAGAGGTTAAGATTGCGTCGGTTGCCGGAGGTTTTCCTTCCTCACAGACATTTACGGAAGTCAAGATCGCCGAAACGGCCATGGCAGTCATGCAAGGAGCCGATGAAATCGACGTTGTCATGAACCTAGGCTATTTCATGGAAGACAATTTCGAGGAATTGACCGAGGAATTGCAAGAGATCAAGGAGAGCTGTCGCCACGCCCATTTAAAGGTAATCTTAGAGACCGGAGCTTTAGTCACAACGGAGAACATCCAAAAAGCATCCATCCTAGCCATGTATTCCGGTGCGGACTTCATCAAGACCTCTACCGGCAAAGGATACCCGGGAGCCACTTTCGAGGCCGCCTATACCATGTGCAAGGCCATCAAAACCTACCATTCCATCACCGGAAACAAGGTTGGCATCAAGATCTCCGGAGGCGTACGCACGGCGGAAGACGCAGTTCGATATTATACGATCGTAAAGGAGATACTAGGCGATGAATGGCTTAACAAAGATTTGTTCCGTATAGGAGCGAGCAGTCTGGTCGGTGATATAGAAAAACGACTCGGGAAATAGTCCATTCTAATAAACCGGGCGCAGATGGCTTAGAATCCTGTGTCCGGTAAGCACTCTCAAAGTCAGTTAACTTACCTTGGCATCGAAGTTAACTGACTTCGTCAAGTAAGTTAACTTCATTGGCTATTGAAGCATACTTACTTTTTACGAACAAGAGCCATCTCTCTACAACTAATAGATAAAGGAATTTCTATTTGGAGCGAGTCATGATATAATCGGCCAGCTGGATCAAGGATGTCCGTGCCTCAGACTCTGGCAATCTCAAAAGAACATCGACCGCCTTATCATGATATTCCTTCATGCGGGCCTCGGCATATTCGATTCCACCATTCGCCTTGGCGAACTCGATCAAGGAATCGACATTCTCCGCCGCGAAATCTTTCCGTAAAATCATATCCAAATAACGGGCGGCCTCCTCTTCCCTACCCTGCCGCAAGGCATATAATAATGGAAGCGTAACCTTACCCTCACGAATGTCATTTCCCGTCGGCTTACCGATATTCGCCTCCTTGAAATAATCAAAGATATCATCCTTGATCTGGAAGCAATACCCCAGATACTCGCCAAACTCACGGCAAAGAGCGATCACCTCCGCGGAGGCGCCCGATGAAATGGCCCCAATCTCCGTGCAAGCGGAAAGCAAGGTAGCCGTCTTCTTCTTGATCACTTGCAGATAGCAATTCTCGTCTAGGATACTCTCCTCGGCGGTCTCCAATTGCTTGATCTCACCTTCGGACAAGTCTCTGCCTAAATTAGAGATAATCCCGACGATCCGCAAATCGCCGGTTTGTATGGAACGGATCAAAGCGGTAGAAAGCACGTAATCGCCTACCAACACGGAAATACGGTTATCGAAGATAGCGTTCAATGAGGGAACGCCACGACGTTGCTTCGTCTCATCGATCACGTCATCGTGAATCAACGTGGCGGTATGCAAAAGCTCCAGCAAGACAGCGGAATTGATCGTGTTATCCGTAACCTGTCCACAGACCTTGGCGGTAAGGAGCACCAATAACGGACGCACATGCTTCCCGGTAGAATTCAGTATAACGTCGATAGCCGATTGTAACCGGGTCGTCTCGCTGCGTAGAGATGCCTCGAAATCCTTATTGAAACGTTCAAATTCAGCGGAAACCGGTTCTTCTATTTTCCTTCTTTCATCCATAATTCCATGCAAAGATTCGCAAAAGTAACAAAAACTATCGAGTAAGCGAGTTTTTTTTCGTACATTTACCCAGATTTTGTCCCACTAAAACGTGTTAAAAGTAATGAAGTTATTCCTTATAGATGCGTATGCGTTAATTTATCGCTCCTATTACGCCTTCATCAAGAATCCGCGTATCAACTCCAAGGGTGTGAATACCTCCGCCATTTTCGGTTTTATCAACAGTCTGGAGGATGTATTAAAACGTGAGAACCCGACTCATATAGCGGTGGCCTTTGACCCGAAGGGACCGACCTTCCGCCATGAGGCCTTCGAGCAATACAAGGCACAACGGGAAGAGACGCCGGAAGTGATCCGTCAATCCGTCCCTATCATTAAAGAAATCATAGAGGCTTACAATATTCCGATTCTGGAAGTACCCCGCTACGAGGCGGACGATGTGATCGGCACCGTGTCCAAACAGGCGGAGAAGGAAGGCTTCGAGGTGTACATGATGACGCCGGATAAAGATTACGGCCAATTGGTGTCCGAACATATATTTATGTATCGTCCGAAATTCGGAGGCGATTACGAGATCATGGGCGTGCCTGAGGTCTTAAACAAGTACGGCCTCACGAGTACGGAGCAAGTGATCGACTTGCTGGGACTGATGGGCGACGCTTCCGATAATATCCCCGGCTGTCCGGGTGTCGGCGAGAAGACCGCTCAAAAACTACTGACCGAATTCGGAAGCATCGAGAACCTGTTAGCGAACACTGATAAGTTGAAAGGCGCGCAAAAGAAGAAGGTGGAGGAGAACGCCGAGCAAATCCATTTCTCCAAATTCTTGGCGACGATCAAAACGGATGTCCCTATCGAGTTTGATGCCGCCCGTTGCGTTCGTGAAAAGCCAAACGAAGAGCGCCTGACTGAGATTTACACAGAATTGGAATTTAGAACATTTATTAACAAACTAAGTTCTGAGCCGGTCAAAGCCGCTCCGAAAGGTCCCGTTCAAGGCGATTTGTTCGCGATTTTTACGCCCGAGAGTACGGAAGAGCCCAAAAAATCGATTCTCACGGACTTAAAGTCCACCCCTCACAACTATTATTTAACTGATACAGAGGAAAAACAAGCCGATTTAGCCCGCTTTTTATTGGGTCAAGAATTTTTCGCTTTTGACACGGAAACCGACGGCATCGATCCCTTGAAAGCCGGACTGGTCGGAATGTCGTTCGCCGTGAAAGAAAACGAGGCTTGGTATGTTCCTGTTCCTGCCAACTCAGTAGAGGCGGCGAAAGTAGTGGAACGCTTCTCCCCTGCCCTGCAAAATCCGAAATCATTAAAGATCGGGCAAAACATCAAATTCGATATTTTGGTACTTCGTAAATACAACGTGAAGGTAGCCGGTCCTCTGTTCGATACGATGATCGCCCATTACCTGCTGAACCCGGAATTACGGCACGGAATGGATTACCTAGCGGAGACCTACCTCAAGTACCAGACCGTCCACATCGAGGAACTGATCGGCCCAAAAGGAAAGAACCAGTTATCGATGCGAAACGTACCCGTGGAACAAATCGCCGAATACGCCGCCGAGGATGCGGACATCACGCTCAAGCTAAAGAATTATTTCGCGCCTGAGTTAAAGAAGGAAGGACTGGAATCCCTCTTCACCACGATCGAGATGCCATTAATATATGTATTAGCGGAAATGGAGGCCACCGGCGTCACGCTGGATACGGTAGCGCTTAAGCAATCTTCGGGGGAACTTACCGCCTCCATGAACAAGCTGGAGCAAGAGGTTTACGAGCTGGCCGGTGCGGAATTCAACATCAACTCCACGAAACAGGTCGGCGAAATCCTTTTCGACCGCTTGAAGCTGGACGAGAAAGCGAAGAAGACCAAAACTGGCGGTTACAGTACCAGCGAGGATGTATTGGAGAAACTTCGCAGCAAACATCCCATCATCGGCAAGCTTCTTGAATACCGCGGACTTAAAAAATTATTAAGTACCTATATCGACGCTCTACCCGAGTTGATCAATCCGCAGACCGGAAAGATACATACCTCTTTCAACCAAGCGGTAACATCTACCGGACGCCTCAGCTCTACCAATCCGAACCTGCAAAACATTCCGGTACGGGACGATCTGGGTCGTGAGATCCGTAAGGCGTTTATCCCGGATAATGCGGATTGCCTCTTCTTCTCCGCCGACTACTCCCAAATCGAGCTTCGTATCATGGCCCACCTGAGTGGTGACCCGCATATGATCGAGGCTTTCCAAAGCGGAGCGGATATTCACGCCGCTACCGCCGCCAAGATCTACGGAATCCCGGTAGAAAAAGTAACCAGCGATATGCGCCGGAAGGCGAAAACCGCCAACTTCGGTATCATTTACGGCATCTCCGTCTTCGGGCTCGCCGAGCGTCTGGGCATCCCTCGTTCTGAGTCCAAGGAACTGATAGACGGTTATTTCAGCACCTACCCCCGCATCAAGGAATACATGGAGGAGAGCGTCAAAGTAGCCAAGGAAAAAGGATACGTAGAGACCATTTTCAAGCGCAAGCGTTTCCTTTCGGATATCAACTCACACAACGCCGTCGTACGCGGCTATGCCGAGCGAAACGCAATCAATGCCCCTATCCAAGGGAGCGCCGCCGATATCATCAAACTAGCGATGGTACGCATTTACGAACGCTTTGAGGAAGAGGGATTGAAAAGCAAGATGATCCTCCAAGTACACGATGAGTTAAACTTCAATGTCTACAAAGAGGAAGCCGAGGAGGTAAAGAAAATCGTGCTGGAGGAAATGGAAAACGTCATGAAACTACAAGTCCCCTTAATCGCCGATTGCGGCGAGGGAGAAAACTGGTTGGAGGCGCATTAAAATAATGCCGGAATTCCCCTTAAAAAACATGTACGTGTTTTCCTGAAAACACGTACGACTTTTTTTGAAAGACGTACATGTTTTTTAAGACCCTAACAGCCCATCACGAAACGCAAAACTTTCCCCTAAAAACATTCCGAAAAGCAAATAATAATGTATACTATACACTATATTTGCGCTCGAAAAGATTGTTGAGCATTTTAGGTTATGAAAAAAAAGTTTGATCGCTTTAGCTTTCGGTACCCTTGGGCTGGGGATTGCCGAGTTCGTAATGATGGGTATCCTACCCGACATCGCGAAAAGATTTACACATCAGCATTGCTACAGCCGGGCATCTGATCTCAGCTTATGCACTAGGGGTTTGCGTAGGCGCTCCCATGTTGATTATCGCCCGTAGATATCCATTAAAACACATTTTGCTTGTTTTAGTAGGGATTATGATGATCGGTAATTTATGCGCCGCATTAGCGTCTAATTACTGGGTATTGATGATAGCCCGCTTCATCTCTGGATTGCCTCACGGAGCTTACTTCGGTGTTGGCTCCATCGTAGCCGAAAAGCTTGCTGATAAAGGAAGAGGCTCCGAGGCTGTCTCTATCATGATAGCGGGGATGACGATCGCCAACCTATTCGGTGTCCCGTTGGGGACGGCCCTCAGCACCATGCTCTCGTGGCGTCTGACTTTCTTACTGGTTGGTTGCTGGGGCATAGCCATCTTATATTACATCTGGAGATGGGTACCTATGGTAGAGAACCTTCCGGATACTGGCTTTAAAGGACAATTTCGTTTTCTTAAGACTCAAGCGCCATGGTTAATCCTAGGGGCGACAATGCTAGGTAACGGAGGTGTATTTTGCTGGTATAGCTATATCAGCCCGTTATTGACACAAGTATCCGGCTTCTCGGCCGAAAGCCTTACTGTTTTAATGGTATTGGCAGGTTTCGGTATGGTAGCGGGCAACTTGATCAGTGGCCGCCTATCCGATAAATATATGCCCGGACGGGTAGCGGCCATAGCGCAAGGCATGATTTGCGTAGCCCTACTGCTCGTCTTCTTCTTGGCACAAATATCTTGGTTAAATGTCTTGCTGATGTGTCTGTGTACGGCGGGATTATTCGCCGTCTCAAGCCCTCAACAAGTATTATTGATCCGTTACTCAAAGGTGGAGAGATGCTGGGAGCCGCCAGCGTACAAGTTGCGTTCAATTTAGGAAATGCTATCGGAGCTTATTGTGGTGGGTTACCATTGGAGGTCGGCCTTGGTTATAAATATCCGGCCTTGATAGGTTCCGGATTCGCTTTTATCGGATTCTTGTTATTGACTTTCTTTTACCGGAAATATGAGAGAACAACCTAAGTAAAAAATAACATTAGTAAAGAAGCCTATGAACAAACTCGTTAAAACATTATTAAACAAACAATCGATGAGGCAACCGGTTAAGCATGAAGAGAAAGCCTAAGAAAATAACCGTATCAGCCTAAAATTGATTATCTTTGCGAACTCAAAACAAGTCGCTTGGAGCGACTATATAACAGATTGATAATAAAAAATACGATAATAATATGGCATTACAATGTGGCATTGTGGGACTTCCGAACGTAGGAAAGTCTACCCTTTTCAATTGCCTATCCAATGCGAAGGCACAATCAGCGAACTTTCCGTTCTGTACGATCGAACCGAATGTAGGCGTGATCACCGTACCCGACGAGCGACTGAATAAACTAGCGGAAATCGAACATCCGCAGCGAGTGATCCCCACCACCGTAGAGATCGTGGATATCGCCGGATTGGTGAAAGGAGCGAGTAAAGGCGAGGGATTAGGCAATAAGTTCTTGGCTAATATCCGTGAGACAGACGCTATCTTGCACGTATTGCGTTGCTTCGACGACGATAATATCGTGCACGTGGACGGACGTGTAGACCCGGTCCGTGATAAGGAGATCATTGACTATGAGCTTCAGATCAAGGATTTGGAAACGATAGACAGCCGTATCGCCAAGGTGCAAAAACAAGCGCAAACCGGAGGTGATAAGCAAGCCAAGATCGCTTACGAGGTACTTTGTAAATACAAAGAGGCTTTAGAACAAGGAAAAAAGCGCACGTACCGTTTCTTTTGATACGAAAGACGAGGAACGCATTGCCCACGATTTATTCTTGCTGACGGATAAACCTGTCATGTATGTTTGTAACGTGGATGAGGCTAGCGCCGTAAACGGCAATAAATATGTAGATGCCGTACGCGAGGCGGTTAAAGACGAGGATGCCCAGATTCTAGTAGTCGCCGCTAAGATCGAGAGCGAGATCGCTGAGTTCGATACCTATGAGGAACGCCAGATGTTCTTACAAGAGATCGGATTGGAAGAGTCTGGCGTAAGCCGTTTGATTAAATCGGCTTACAAATTATTGAATCTGCAAACCTTCTTGACCGCCGGATCGGACGAATGTCGTGCGTGGACGTTCCATAAAGGCTGGAAAGCTCCTCAATGCGCCGGTGTTATCCATACGGACTTCGAAAAAGGATTTATCCGTGCCGAGGTGATCAAGTACGAGGATTATATCGCTTATGGCTCCGAGGCTGCTGTTAAAGAGGCCGGAAAGATGAGCGTTGAAGGTAAGGAATATGTTGTGCAAGATGGAGATATCATGCATTTCCGTTTCAATGTATAAGGAGTAATCGAAATAAATTATATCTTTGAAACCGGGTAAAATAGCGTAAAGCTAATTTTACCCGGTTTTCTTATATCCTTTAAATCTATATGTATATGAAACGTTTTCTCAATTCTGTACTTTGTATGTGTATCGCCGTTTTTTGTACGCATGCCCAAAAAAAGAATGTGACTAGTGTGCTGGAAGTGATGGACATTACGACCGGGCAACGTTCCGTTGTCAAGGAATTCCCTTTTTGATCGAGGCACCTAACTGGACTCCGGATGGTAATTGGCTTGTATATAATAGTGGAGGAAAATTATATAAGCTCTCTCCGGAATCTCCGGGAGAGCCGCAATTAATCAATAGCGACTACGCGACCCGTTGCAACAACGACCATGTGATCTCCGCGGATGGGAAGCAAATAGCGATCAGTAACGGAACGAAAGAAGATGGCCGGTCGCGTATCTATACCCTGCCTTTCGAAGGAGGTGTTCCCCGATTGATTACCCCACTCGGTCCTAGCTACCTACACGGGTGGAGCCCCGACGGAAAACAACTCGCTTATTGCGCCGAGAGAAACGGTAATTTTGATGTTTACGTCATTCCTGCCCTAGGCGGAGAAGAAAAAACGTCTTACGACAGCCGAAGGTTTGGACGATGGCCCCGAATACTCACCTTGCGGACAATATATCTGGTTCAACTCCGTGCGCAGCGGGCTGATGCAGGCCTTCCGCATGAAGGCGGACGGCTCCGAGCAGACCCAGATGACATTCGATGAGACCCGAAATTCTTGGTTTCCCCACATCTCTCCGGATGGAAAACAAATCGTTTTCATCACCTATACAAAAGGTGATCTGGAACCCGGACAACACCTCGCCAATAAAAACGTAGAGTTACGCCTTATGCCAGCCGAGGGCGGAGAACCTAAGACTTTAGTCAAACTATTCGGCGGGCAAGGTACGATAAACGTAAACTCTTGGGCACCTGATAGCAAGCGATTCGCTTTCGTCAGCTACCGGTTAAATTGACTCGTTCCCGTCTCTCCTGTATTCGGAAGGAATAACCCCTGTCTGCTTAATAAACGCACGACGGAACGTACTGATAGAATGGAAGCCCGAACGTTCGGCTATCTCTTGTATACTGGCCAGAGGTTCGGCTTCCAATAAACGTTTGCTTTCCTCTACCCTGAAATGGTTTACGTAATCCGAGAAGGAACAACCTAATTCTTTATTAAACAATTGGGATAGATAAGAGCGGCTCATCGGGAAGATCCGCTGTAAATCCGTTAAGCGTAAATCTTCCCGTAGATAGGGCTTTTCACGTTCAAACCACGCCTGTACTTCCTCAACATACCTTTGGCGTATGATGCCTTTCTGTTCCTCACTACCTTGATCATCATCCGTATCCTCCTCCAAATCGGGTAATCCCCATCCGCTCTCGAATGTGTGATCCAAATGGATAACCTTTAGGAACAAGGCCTTATAAAAGAAATAGTACCATAAAACCAATAAAAACGTTTTGTCGATTACATATAGGCTAACCCGATCCGTAAACAACAATACCAAATAAAAAATATACATAGAAGAAAGGATCAGCATGGTCTTTTTCAACCAGTCCAGATCATAATCTTCCGGGTCCGATACATTTTCCCTAAATACACCTTAAATCCCTCACTATAGCGCAAGATCAGATAAATAGGAACGATCATATACAGAAGCGTGAAAAATAAAATCAAAAGCCTTATAACCACATCCAGATTCAAGGTATCGAATACCTCGCCAAAAGAGTTATAACGATGAATATTTCCACCGGATAGCCGGTAAATCAAAAAAGAAATACCCAATACCCATATCGGACTGGTAAAAATAAAGAAACGGCGAACGGTCATATAGCAAGGTCGTAACACTTCTATCACGTAACAAGCTAATGTAGCTACCACAATACATCCCATAATCAGCACATCCGGATGAAATATCTCTTTTGAATCCTCTAAATACAGGTTAACCGATACTCGTACCGCCGCTAAAAACGCCCATAATAACATACTCCACCCCAAAATCTGTTTTGCCCTATTCTCACGGGCCCGTAGTAGCAGGGTAATACCACCAAAAACACAAAAGCCTAATATCTGTAAGCTTAGTAGAAACTGAATTTTATCCAACATAATAACACTACCTCCTATCTATTAAACAATACGCCCCCCGAATGTTCTTTTTTTGACTCCTCAGTTAACAATATGAACGCCTTAGACAATTTGAACGATCTAATTTTATACGATTTCACCGACGTTTTAGACCGTATGCACCTCCCTTTCCCCTTAACCACCCGATATTTGCATCCAGAAGTTTCACACAAAAATAAGTAAAATAATGAGAAATTTAGTACTCTTTACCAGTATGATTTTAAGCTTTTGGGGTTGCTCCAACGACAAAGACTTCGGAGGTCTTGAGAATATCGGCTGGAATGAAAAACCACTCCAAATAACGACTCGTATCCTAACTACAAAATCCACCAATTTTATACAAGAATTTAAAGAAGGCTCTATGCTCGGACTACAAATCACGTCCGGTACAGTCGACGATTTATACAATGGCATATCCACTTATAAAAACGTAAGCGTAAAAGCTTATAGAGTGAATGGAAAAATCCGGTGGCAACAGAGTCCGGAAGTGATCCTTGACTCTAATGAAGCTACGATATACGCATATTATCCATATCAAGAAGATATAAATTTTAACGCCCGGCAGATACCTGTTAAACTGGCCCCGAACGCATTGGAGACCGATGATTATATGTATGGAACCCATGCGATCGGACAAAAAAGCGGTCAACAGTACCTCGCCACTTGTATTACTCAGCATGAATCATGCCCTATCGCTTATATCTTTCCAGCTGAACCTAAGCAAAGGCAAGACAGGTGCCTTTATTATAAGTTCCGTTCAAGTAGGAAATAAGCCCGGTGGAACAACTTTAGTCAGCGAAGGAACCCTCGATATCACGACGGGCGATATCATCGGTTCTACCGCCCGTAGCACGTCCGCATCCACGGTATTATCCTTGACGAATCCGGTTACCCTCATCAACGAGAAATATTGTGATCCTATGCGGCTCATGGTAATTCCACCTTCCGGCACGATCGGAACCGGAGACGTGGAGACCTTATTCACGATCAACGGAGAAACCTACAAATTTGACATACCCGCTAACACCCAATGGGAAAAAGGGAAAAATATTTATATAAGCTAAGCTTTAACGGAAGGTCGTTACAATTGCGAGACGTCTCTATCACAGACTGGTTACCGGGTAACGACGAAGGATTGATCGGCAATATCATGTAAGTTTTTTATGTTGTGGTTATTAAGGTGTAATGCCGTGGCAAGCTTTGATCCGTTTGCCACCGGCAACTACACTGAAAATAACAATTGGCTCTATCATTCCGGCGAATTAGACCATCGGGGTCACTACCCGTACGATGTGTTTTTCATTCAGCCGACTCTATATATTCTCTCAATAAGAGAAACAACGGGTCTCGTCCAAATACCCTTTTACATTCAAGGGTTATCATTCCCTCTCAACTTATCGCCAAAAACACTCTTCTATTTGACTATTACAAGGACGAGACCCGTTTAATAATAACTTTATATCTCTTGGATATATTGATTATTATAGTATACAATAAAAGCAGGTTACTTTGCGTATTAAGAGGATAAAACAATCGTTACTATATAATATATAAAAATATCATTTTATAACAGGAATAATAATTAATAGTAATAGAATAATAAACTATATTGGCTCAAATGTTTATTGTTTGAAAGGTTCCATTAAAACATTAGACAAAATGAACAAATTATTATTAATTACGATCTTGTTAATCATCTTTACCGGATGTCATGAAAATCAGCAGTGGATGTCCAAAGAGAAATCAACCGCACGAAAGTCAGTTCTTGAAATGACCACCCGGTCCTATACGGCAGGTTCTTCAGTATTCACCGAAATTCTGCCCGAAGGGTCCGAAATAGGATTATTTATAACCTATGGTAATCAAGACAGTTTATATAAAGGCGCATCTCTTTATAAAAACGTAAAATCAAAGGCTGTAGGCTCATCAAAAGGTTCTTTAAAATGGAAACAGACACCGCAGGTATTCCTTAGATCTAATCGACCGGTCATGATCTACGCTTACTCACCTTATAAAGTACAAATACCGTTAGATCCTACCTCCATACCGATCAAAATATCCCCAATCGCGGCGGAACCCCCCTCTTATGAATATGGGAGGCTCTCGCAAGGCCAAAAAGAGGTCAACCGTAAATCTCCGCTAGCGAAACTCTCCATGAATTATGCATTATCACTTCTCTCATTCGAAATATATCAAGATTCGGACATCAACGGGCTATTCAAGCTAACCTCCATACAGATCGGTAACCGTGCGGGAGGTAATACCTTGCAATATACCGGGACAATGGATATCGTAACCGGAAATATCAAAGGAACTCCCGGGGCATATAAAGCCACTTTACTTACAATAGATCCATCCGTAACTTTACGACACGCGAAAGCGGAGGAGCAAAATATCCGTATAGTCCCTACCTACTCTCCTATCCGGGAAAAAGAAGTTGAGGCGATCTTTACTATCAATGGAAGAACTTACAAATACATCATTCCGGAAGGCACCTGCTGGAATAAAGGATATAAATATTCCTATAAGTTATATTTCGATGGTAAAGATATCAGGTTACACGATTCCGTCGCCTATATATGGACACCTAAACTGAAGAAAAAATAATCAGTATATAAAATAAGAGTACTAATCTATGGAACTTTTCATTCTTACCGTAAAGCCTATCGAGAATAAATACGCCCGGACTCTAATCTTTTTTGCCTATTTTTGTAACAAACAAATCCCTTATCCCGTCTTCTTTGTGAAAGCCCCCACTCTAAGGCGCACGGACGAAGGGCGATCCAAAAACATAGTATTAACGAAAAAGTCAATTACAATGAAAAGATTACTAGTGTTACTGGCCATCCTCCTTATCAGCCAAGTAGGATACGGGCAGCAGAAGATGGATCAATTATTCAATGCTTTCCGGGGTGAAAGCGATGTTACTTCCGTAAATATCGGAAACATAACGATGAAGCTAGCCAGCCTGTTCACCGAGACAATGGGAGTAAACGGTATAGAGATCCTTGAATTTGATAATTGTGCCCAAGAGGTGAAAGACCGACTGTCTACCGCCATACGGAACCTGAGAGATCCTGATTATGAGACGATGGTCACGGCAAATGAAAGGGACAGTCGCACGAAAGTTCTTGTCAAAATAAAAAGAGGATATGATCCGTGAACTGGTCATATTCACGACAGGAAGCGACAATGCGTTAATCCGTATCAAAGGAAAGATCAGCCCGTCCGATCTAGACCGGGTAATCAATGAGCACAAAACTGGAAATTATTAAGGGCGATACTGATGGACGTTGATGTTTTTAAACAACGGTTCCTACCCTTTCATCCTAAACTCTATCGGATCGCTTATGCCTTATTAGACAATAAAGCGGATGCGGAAGACATACTTCAAGATGCCTATTGCAAATTATGGAATAAAAGGGATGAGCTGGGCGATATCCAGAATCCGGAAGCATTTTCCATAACATTGGTCAAAAATCTTTGTCTGGATTTCCTGCGCTCGCCCAAAGCAAGCCGAAGAGACAACGAAGAGGCATTGGAGACCGTTCTATTAACGACCGACTCCTCGCCGGAAAAGGAATTGGAAGAAAAAGAGGATATCCGGCGTATACAAGAACTGATAGAACAGCTCCCCGAGAACCAGAGGCAGGTAATCCGCCTGCGTGGTATTGAGGATTGTTCCTATGAGGACATTGAACAGATTACAGGGCTTAGCTCCTCTAATATAAGAACATTACTTTCCCGGGCACGCAAATTGATCCGGGAGAAACTAGAAAAAGCAAGTTGTCATGGATGATAAAAAGATAGATGAACTAATAAACAAGGCACTCCAAGAGGATTTAGCCTTACCGGAGGGACTTTCCGAAAGGCTGGAACGACAAATCGACTTCCTAGCCCAAGAAGAGATATCTCCCCGAGTCTCACGAAGACGTTCCTTCTATTGGATAAGCGGAATCGCCGCCGCTATTCTTGGCGCCCTATTCCTCATCTTCACGGAGACAAATCGTCCGGCTCCCGTTATGGCCGATACCTTTACCGATCCTGAAGAGGCAGCTGTCGTAGCCCAAAACGCCTTGGCGTTCATGTCTAGGAATTTAAACAAAGGTCTCGGGCAGGTCAATGAAGCCAGTCAAGAGATCACAAAAATAAACAAGATCGTAAATAAACATTTAAATGATTAATACAATGAGACTCAAACAACTATATACAATACTGCTTCTCTGCTGCGTGAATATCTGTTTTGCCCAGAACAAGCTTTTCGACAAATATGCGGATATGGACGATGTTACTTCCGTATATATCTCCAAAAAGATGTTTCAGATGATGCCGGTCATGGAAACCGCCGGACTCAACCTTGCCAACCTGAAAGGGAAAATAGAATCCCTGCAAATACTCACCACCCAAAAAGCGGATTTAAGGGAACGAATGCGAGGTGAGTTCAAAGCCTTGATCGGAAAGGATCATGAAGAACTCATGCGAGTAAAAGATGGAAAGACCAAAGCCAATTTCTACGTCAAGCAACAAGGAGAACTGATACAGGAGTTGATCATGATAGCCGACATGGACGACGGGAGCTTCAGCGTCATGCAATTGTTAGGGCGTTTTACGCTCCAAGATGTGCAAGAAATTACCAGTGAGATCAACAAATAATAGGATAATTTCGTGAAAACCATCGGCTTTTTATAGTATCTTCACCACCATAAGTTAAACAAAAATCATACGCATATGAAAAGATTCATTTTACAGGGATAATCATCCTGTTTGTAATGGCTGGATGTGGAGGCGACCATTCATCGACCGATGGTCTTATAACCGTGGATGTAAACGATAGTTATTCAACCAAAAAAGAGTTGGTCCTTCAAGACTTCATGGATGTGGAGTATATTCCGCTGGAAACAAACGATGAGTTTATCAATCGGGCATGCGTGCAGGCGGTTGGCGAGAAATACATAATCGTGACAAACTTTTACGATGATGGCAATATTTTCGTATATGGCCGGAACGGAAAAGCTATTCGCAAAATAAATCGCAAGGGACAAGGTGGAGAAGAATACGTGTCTATGAGATCGGTTTCGTTAGATGAAGAAAACGAAGAGATTTTCGTAAATGATTTTCATGCGAAAAAAGATAAGGGTCTATGATTTGGAAGGAAATTTCAAACGAAGTCTGAATCAAAGAAGCGAGAAAAGTTCGTTTTACGTGGAAATGCTTGATTATGACAAGGACAACTTGATTTGCTATGATAAGTTTAATTTTGAGGTACCGTTCTTGCTTGTGTCGAAGCAAGATGGAAGTATAACGAAAGAAATCACGGTTCCATATAAAGAGAAGCAATTATTCCATATCGTTGAAAGACTTTATGATAAAGGAGAAACAAGAGCAGCTGGACCAGGTCCGTATAACAGTATAATTCCTTTTAAGGGTAATTGGATTCTATTTGAGGCCTCTTCAGATACGGTATACACCTTAATGCCTGATTACAGTTTGCGCCCGCTTATCGCACGAACACCCCTATCCACACCATGGATCCGGGCGTTTTCGTCGTCTTAAGATTGATTTCCGATCGTTATTATTTCATGGAAAGCGTAACGAATATATATGATTTTAACACCGGAGAAGGTTTCCCGAGAAAGTACTTCGCATACGATACGCAAGAAAAGAAATTTTTCAACTATATCACATACAACGATGATTATTCTTATAAGAAAGAAATCTATATGGTGACATTTCCTCCCATCAATTCAAAAGGCGAATTGTGCTCTACCATCAATGCTTCCGAACTTTGCCAGGACTATAAAAGGGGAAAGCTGAAAGGCAAAAAGAGGTGGCCGCGACATTGGAAGAGGATGACAACCGGGTGGTAGTGTTGGTGAGACCTAAAAAGTAAACGATTACCAATCATCGGTAATACGATCAAGCGGATTATTTCCCCGTAATAATCCGCTTAATCTCACTCAGTTTGTTCAAGGCTTCCAAGGGGTAAGATTATTCACGTCCAAGTTCTTGATCTCATCCCGTACTTGGCTCAACACCGGATCATCCAACTGGAAGAAACTCAGCTGATACCCCTCGGCGGCAGAGGCGATCGCTTTTACAGGTTTACCCCCGATGCCTTCCTGGCGATTCTCGGACTCCAACTGCTTCAAGATCTCATTCGAACGCTTCACGATACTTTTAGGCATACCGGCCATTTTCGCCACGTGGATACCAAAGCTATGCTCGCTTCCTCCCGGTATCAACTTACGCAAGAATATCACCTTATTCCCTACTTCCTTGACCGATACGTTATAGTTCTTGATCCGCTTAAAGGCACGCTCCATCTCGTTCAGCTCGTGGTAATGGGTAGCGAACAGCGTCTTCGCCTTCGCATTCGGGTGCTCATGAATATATTCCACGATCGCCCAAGCGATCGATATGCCATCGTAGGTACTGGTACCCCGCCCTAACTCGTCGAAAAGCACCAAGCTCCGGGAAGTCATATTATTTAATATATCGGAAGCCTCATTCATCTCGACCATAAAAGTAGACTCACCCACCGAGATATTATCCGAGGCGCCTACACGGGTAAATATCTTATCCACGATACCGATATGGGCGCTCTCGGCCGGAACAAAGCAACCGATTTGCGCCATCAGCGTAATCAATGCCGTCTGACGCAACAAGGCAGACTTACCGGCCATATTCGGACCCGTGATAATGATGATCTGTTGTTTCTCGTCATCCAGATAGACATCATTGGCGATATAAGGTTCTCCCAAGGGCAGTTGTTTCTCGATTACCGGGTGGCGACCTCCCTTTATGTCGATCTTGTCGGAATCACTCACGACCGGACGGATATACTTATTCGCCTCCGCGGCCTTGGCGAAAGATAAAAGGCAATCGATACGCCCGATCAAGTTCGCGTTCATCTGGATAGGCGGAATATACTCCGTCAAGGCCAATACCAGTTCATTGAAAAGGCGGGTCTCCAGAGCAAGGATCTTTTCTTCCGCCCCTAATATCTTCTCCTCGTATTCCTTCAACTCCTCGGTAATATAGCGCTCGGCGTTCACCAAGGTCTGTTTACGGATCCAATTCGCCGGGACTTTATCCTTATGGGTATTACGTACCTCTATATAATAGCCGAAGACGTTGTTGAAAGCGATCTTCAAGCTTGGGATACCCGTCAATTCGATCTCGCGCTGCTGTACCTTCAACAAATAATCCTTGCCGGAATAAGCGATGGCACGCAAGTCATCCAATTCCTCGTTGACACCCTTCGCTATAATTCCTCCCTTATTGACCAAAGAAGGGGGATCGTTATTAATCTCTTTCTCAATCCGGTCGCGGATCAAGGCGCAAGCGTTTAATTGCTCCCCGATCCGGCATAAGCTGGGTTCCCCGCTCGCCATACATGCCTCCTTGATCGGCTCGATCGCACGAAGCGCGACCTTTAGCTGAACCACCTCACGAGGAGATACACGGCCGACAGCCACCTTGGAGATAATACGTTCCAAATCGCCGATCTGCTCCAACTGCGTATCCAGCAACTCCTTTGTTTCCGGTTCACGGAAGAAATAATCCACGACCTCTTGGCGTTCTTGGATCGGTTTTACATCCTTTAGCGGGAATAGTATCCACCGGCGAAGCATACGAGAGCCCATCGGCGAGATCGTCTTATCGATCACGTCCAACAAGCTTGTTCCCTCATCGTTCATCGTACCCACCAGTTCCAAGCTGCGTACCGTAAACTTATCCAAGCGGACGTATCGATCCTCCTCGATACGGGATAAAGCGGTGATATGGGAAATATGCGTATGCTGGGTCTGGTCCAGATAATACAGAATCGCCCCGGAAGCGATAATACCTAATTTCAAGTGTTGTACGCCAAAACCCTTCAAGTTCTTCGTCTCGAAATGCTTCAACAGGCGATCCTCGGCGGCCGAGGTCGTAAAGATCCAGTCATCCAGCTCAAAGATAAAGAAACGAGGACCGAAAGCCTCCTCGAAACGCTTCTTGTTTCCCCGTTCGATCAACACTTCCTTCGGGGAAAAATTATTGAGTAATTTGTCGATATAATCGATGGAACCCTCCGCTGTCATGAACTCGCCGGTAGAGATATCCAAGAAAGAAATACCACATACCTCCTTGGCGAAATGGATAGAGGCCAAGAAATTATTCTCTTTATGATTCAGTATATTATCATTGATGGAAACACCGGGAGTCACCAATTCCGTAATACCCCGCTTCACCAGTTTCTTCGTCAACTTAGGGTCTTCCAGCTGGTCGCAAATAGCCACACGCTTTCCGGCCCGCACCAACTTCGGCAGATAAGAATCCAAGGCATGATGTGGAAATCCCGCCATCTCAACATGCTGCCCTACGCCATTCGCACGTTTGGTCTGTACGATACCCAGTATTTCCGCGCCAATCACGGCGTCCTCGCCATACATCTCGTAAAAGTCTCCAACCCGGAATAAAAGGATAGCGTCCGGATGTTTCGCTTTTATATCGAAATACTGCTTCATCAAAGGGGTTTCCACAACTTTTGCCACGATAGTAATCTTTTAAATGCGTTTACGAATTAATCCGCACAAAGGTACTATTTTTTTCTATCCGTTTACTTTCTTATAATCCGCTAGAAAAGTAGCCAGCCCACTATCCGTTAACGGGTGTTTCAATAAGCCTTTAATGGCGGACAAAGGACAAGTAGCCACATCCGCCCCGGCCTCCACGCATTGGATGATATGCTGGGTGCTACGGATAGAAGCCGCTAAAACTTGGGTATCATAATCATAATAATCATACATTTCCACGATCTTACGTACCAGCTCTATCCCGTCGCTGGCAATATCATCCAAACGCCCAACAAAGGGCGATACATACGTAGCCCCGGCCTTAGCCGCCAATAACGCCTGACCGACAGAGAAAACCAGCGTACAATTCGTACGGATGCCTTTTCTGGTGAAATATTTTATCGCTTTAATCCCCGCTTCGATACAAGGTACTTTAACGACTATATTGGGATGTAAAGCGGCCAACTCCTCCCCTTCTTTTATCATGCCCTCTAAGTCGGTAGCGATTACCTCGGCGCTTACATCCCCGCCCACGATCTCGCAAATTTCCAAATAGTGTTTCCGTTGATTTTCCACCCCCCGGATTCCCTCTTTCGCCATTAAGGACGGATTAGTCGTCACGCCATCCAATACTCCCAATTCATTCGCTTCCCGGATCTGGTCCAGATTCGCCGTGTCAATAAAAAACTTCATAGCTTTAAACTTTAATGTTACGTATTTGTATAACCCTTCTGATTCGCTATTAGTTCTAAATCAACCGTCTCAATCCCCTACTAATTCCATATACAAGTCGTTAAGCCGTTTGCGGAGATATAAAACAGCGTATTTTTCCGGGATAGGTATGCTTCTTGATACGATCTATGATCTTAGGGAGACGATCGAGAAGAAGATATATTTTATTTTACAGACAAAGTATATTTCCTATCGATCCATTCGGCCAATGAAATACCGCCCAATTCTTCGATAGTCTCTTTCCTTTTATAAGGTTTTAGTTGATGAATACGTTTCCAAATATCATTAAGCCAGACCTCATATCGGTTAGGCAACATAAGTTCTGGACGGAATTCCGATATATCTAAGTCTAAATCATCACTATTAAGAAGATAGTTCTTTATTAAAGTCGCAGATTCTAACAACTCACCAACCACATGCGGTAAAGGAAAAGGCAGAAGTTCATCATTCAGTTTCAATTGTTGGCCCCTGCGGAAAAAAAGTGTCCCGCATATGAAAATTAACAACAGACCGGCGCATACATAACCATAAGGCAGCATTCTCATAATTCCCACTCACTACTTCCGGGAATAAAATAAATATCTCCGCTTTTAGTCTCTTATTCCTTTCCGGATCCGCATATTCTCCATTATCCACCCACAGGCTTATATTCATATCCGTATGCTCCTCCAAACTTTCCTCAGCGGAAGTGCCCAACCACCAAGGCATAGCTTTCTTTTTTGGCTTTAATGGCTTTTTCCCTATAATATTTTCGAACGATCTCTATAGAATCCGGAGCATTCCTTAATTGATCATAAGCAACTCCCATCTTACTAAAAATAGTCTGCTCTTTCGTTAATTCCATATTAATCAAATAACGGGGAGAATGGGTAACAGCTATATCGGAAAGACAATCCTCATAAGGACGGCACTTAAACTCCGCCGTCTTACCTCCCAGTTTGCCGAAGAGCATATAGATATTTTCTACATTCTTATCACGTGTAGACTCCACGATGCTACTTCCCGTAGATGTCCAATGGTTCTCTTTTGTAGATTTTACCTCAACTCCATAATATTTCTCCGCGATAATATCTGGAAAATATTGGGCGGAAACCAAGCGTATCTCCTCCGCACGGAAAGGAGTTCTACCGCAAAGTTCTTTCATCACGTTCACTACTACATTTTCCAGTTCCTTACTCTTACAATCGCAATACGTACCCGGAATAGCAGCTGCTTTTTCATTCAAGTATGATTCCAGCATAAACATAAAATCCGCAAAAGCCTCATCCGCTTTTTGAAGATTTCTATTACGCACAGTAATAATATTCTCCTCTTCCATATTATCTCTTTTTAAAATACAACGGCCATAAAGTCTGTATGCGATTCGCTATATGATACGCTAATACTGGAGGAACCGCGTTACCGATCACCTTATAAGCGCCTGAGGCACTTAACTCAAAACGTGTACTGTTCTTTTTATGGGAGACAAACGTATAATCCGGCGGAAACGTCTGTATCAAAGCACATTCTCGAGGAGTTAAGCGACGTTCTTGTAAACCGGCGTCTAATTCTTCCGTAATAATGCCCCCATGCTCCCGGGATAAACGACGGTATTCTATATTTCCATGATGCTCGGAACGAATCGTCGGGCCAATATTATCCAGCGCGATCTCCTTTTGACCTTGACAATGAGCTCCCATATATTTCGCCTGTGAATAATACCGCTGGGATGGATCTTCTGTCCTATCCGGTTCCTCCAATCCTACAAATACATCCCGACAAACCACCGGTGGCAATAGTTTCTTATCTTCCACGGTGCAAGCATGTGTCGGACTCGGATAAGGATCGTAAGCTTTGGGTATCTTCTCCTCTTGAAGCGCTCTTAAAGCCTTAACCTTTAATGCGGACTTACGTATCCCGATAAAAATCACACGCTCTCTAGACTCCGGAACCCCATAATTGCCCGCATGTAAAACTTGAGGATCTAAAACAATATATCCATCCCCAGCCGCATGGGCGAAGTCTCTCTGAATAATACTTTTCACGTCCCAGATTCACCAGTCCCTTCACGTTCTCCGCGATAAATATCTTGGGTCTCGTAATATCGATCACCTGCTTCATCCAATAGTAAAGTTTACCCCTCGTCTCTTCCGAGGCCTCATCGTCCTCACGCAATTTCCCGGTATGATCCTTATTCGACTCAAATCCCAGACGTTTACCAGAGACACTGAAATCCTGGCAAGGAAAACCTCCCGTGACGACATCTATATTTTTAGGGAAGACTTTTTTCCCCGCTCGATGCTCTTTCACCAAGTCTACGATACTCTTTGTGTTATAAACGTTTTTATCATATCCGAATCGATCCATATATTGAAGCCAAGCGGTTTGTGCCTCTTTCAATATATCATTCGCAAAGACCGTCCGAAAACGATTCCTCTGTAAACGAACCCAGTGTTCATCGATAACCTCTTGAACCCAGGTACTTTGAGGAGATATAGACTTACGATGACATATAAAATCCCCCTCGAATCCTAAATCCATGCCCCCACATCCAGAGAACAGGGACAAGACCCGTAGTTCATTTGATGTATCAACCTCCTTTTCACTCATTTTCATATTCGATCCTTACTATAAGATATGCTTAAAGAACCACAAATTTACGAAGAATTTCAATTTTTTTGTTTTCATAGTCAATTGATTTTGATTCGGCATCCACTATTGGATAGTTTGTCAAAGATAGTTCTTAATCACGAGAGAGACAATATCGCAAACAAAAAATGCCTCAATAATTCTTGAGAATCTATATACATTATACAAGCAAAAGCCATGCATAGAATTATCTCTCTACACATGGCTCTTTTTCACGTACTCTTTTTCTTATAGGCAGTTATTCATCTTTGTTTTGGTTCTAAATAAAACATTATGTGTTTCTATATTTTATTATTCTATTATTTCAAAACAAAAGGAACATATACAGAGAGCATCAAATCCGAAAGATGTCCACGACGGCCATTAGCCGGTCCGTTATTGAAATGCTTCAAGGTATTGAAACAGCCATACTGATAAGAAAGGCCGAACTCACAATGCTTGCTTAAACGATATCCCACCTTCGCCATCACGGACAGATCAAACACGGCTTGTGGCTGTACATAAAGCGTAGGAGCGATACCGATACCCAAATGGAATTTCTTGGTAAAACGCCAATTCCAACTAGCGGCTACGGAGATAGGCATCACAAACTCATCGAAAACATCAGCTTTCTTAGAAACATATATACCATCCTCTATACTTTCATAATAAGGAAAATACTTCGTCGTTTCCATCTTCTGAAATCCCATCGTAATATCCAAATCATAAAAAGAATTTCTGTTCCGGAAGGAATCGGAAGCGATAACCGATCATACTATTTAACTTATAATCGTGCCGATAAGACCAATTTGATTCATCACCCCAAGTAGTTCGTTTCCAACTATCTTGTAAAGGAAATCCAACACCGGCACCTACTAATAAGCCATGCTCTACTTGGGCAAAAGCTGAAGTAGAAATCAATAACAGTAAAAATAAAATTTTTTTCATAAATTATCACCAGTCTTCTTTTAAACTTATTTTTGCAGTCCCTTTATTACTTTCAGGCATTTCATCTGACCAAATTTCCATTCGTCCAGAAAACTCAAATCGAGGAGGAGTTACGATTGTAACTGAGTTTCTTGGATTTTCACCAACATGCCCTAACATACCTCCTTGATCCTTAGCTAAAAGTTTATTATATACATCTGTATGTAAAAAGAATTGTTACCCCATTTTTATTCTGATAATTTTTAATTGAAACATTATATACTTCAAAACCACTTCCTGACCCTGAAGCTGTAAGACGTAGTATAATCATTGTACGGTGTTTTTCCATAAAACTTTCTTTTTTTGACTAAGATAATCAAAGCCCAATGACAAATAATTTTTATTTTCAATAGTTTGTAACTCTATAAATCTTGGAATAGCTCGAACCTTTACATAATCACCACCTGGTATTTGATATTTACTTTCAGCTAGGTTTATATCATTCTTTTCATTTGTAGCTTCATTATTACCATACAATGATATCCCTGATCCGAAATATTCCTCTAAAGCCTTATATACAGGAGCATGTGCTACACTATCTCCTATCAAAAACACCCCCTTCTATTCACAAAAGAACTATATGTAGAACCTTTTAATTTATAATGCGCAATAAAATCTGTAGAATCATAAGGTTCAAACATGAAAACATCATCATATTTTTGTTTGAATTCTTTGATTTGATGAGCAGGCCAAGGTTGGCTAAGATCTTTCTCATAATTGTCTACAATAAGCTCCTGTTCTTGATCTGCTTCTTGCATAAGTTGCCATTGACTTACGAAACCTGCCCCCGAGAAAATATTATTTCTCTCTTCTTCTGACATATCATTCATCTCCCAAAGCATCGCATTAAAGACGGAATCATTCTTGAACTGAATACATTTATCTCCCGCATAATCTACAATTTGGAAATCTGCTTCACCAACAAAAGCCTTTGTTTGTAATCCTGTCGTTTCAGCAACATTAATCAATTCCGCATCATTACTACATGATATCATCAATAAAGTACATGCAGATGCTAAAAGCACTGTCTTTTTGTCCATACTTCTAAAATTTGAATTATTTATAAATTAAAAAAACCTTCTGCGTAGTTTTCTGAATCTGATATATAAAGTCCATAAGATCCAGAAGTACATTCATCTAATGAGATAATACTAGAAGAAACATCTTGTGTATCCACTATCTCCTCATAAACGATATTTCCATTCGCATCCACAACAGATACTCGTACCTCTCCTATATATTCTAAAAACTCCAAAGACAAAACTTTTGAAGTTTCATCTATGTCTGCTTTTATAGGTACATCCAAATTTACAGATCGCTGTTTTTTCTTAAGATGACCATGTAAAGGCACATGACCTGCAAAAGATGGAATACAAATTGAAAAAATAAACAACACTGTTAGTAGCCATTTTACATTTTTCATAATCTCTCTTTTTTTGTTATGTTTCGGTTGCAAATCTAGAGATTATATATGATCTAAAGGGGTTAAATTATGTAATCCACATAGACAAAGAAAAAAACGTAAACACTTGACAATCAAATACTATAAAAACAAATACATAGACAAACAATCGTAGAGCCCCTTAAATGAAGGTTTATTACATACTAAATATTAACAAGAGATTCATACAATCCTTGTTTACCTTCCCAATTTAATTTCTTTCGTACTCGCAAACGTGTACGATCGACGGAAGTAGGAATAATATTTAAAAGGATAGATATAGCTGTTGAATCAAGTTTAAATAATGTAAGGAAACAAAGATGCATCTCCGATGGTGACAAGCCTGCATCCTTCAGTACCTTTATAACACTAGGGTAAACTTCCATCATCAAAACTTCAATATCAATCCACATTTTTTTCGGAAACGGGTGCTTCAGAATGATTAGGCTGCACAGTTTGAGATATTTTCTTTATTTTTTAGCTAAATTACTATTGAGAATTTTAGATTCTCTTAATTCGAATAATCGAGATCTCAAGCTATCTACCTCTTTCTTTACATTTTCATATTCCACTTGCATTTTCACCGAAGAATACTGAGTATTTTGCAATTGGATTAGTTCATCACTCTTTTCTCCGAAGTTCTGCATATAATTGATATATGCTTTGATTCAAAGTATTAATTTTTTCTTGTTGTTTTAAAAGTGAACGATTCTTTCTTCTTATCGTAGCTAAATAGACAATAATGAGTAAAGCACATAAAAATAACAATATCAATATAAAAGTATAATTCCTTTGCCCCTTTAATAGTAATCTTATATTTTCATTATGCAATTTCAAATGTTCATATTTTTGTTCTGTATCATATATATCGACAGATTTACTTATATTCATAAGGGAATCCTCTGCTGCTACATATTCTTCATAAAAAAGACAAAGCTCTTTTATAATCATCTCTTTCTTTATTTATTTTATAATAATGATAAGCAATAGTAGCCGGTACAAAATCATTATCTATGGATACACTATTAGCCTTTTGAAGATAATTTTCCGCTTGTTCTAAATTTCCACGCTTTTGCTCAAGATCTGATAAGGTCAAATAATCCGAAGCAGTATCACTCGAATCCTCTTTTATGCTCTTCAATAAATATTTTTCAGCTAAATCATATTTTTCCAAAACATTAAATATATTACCTAGACCATTGTATACATAATTTCTAACCTCATCTACTCTCAAGGAATCTATTATCACTTCTGCTCGCTTCAATATAGTTAAAGCTAAATAATTAGAATCAACATCCATATAACTCCTTCCCTCATTCACAAACGAACGCACATAGCTTTTCATATTACCGGCCAATCGAAAATACCGTCCGCTCTCCTTATATTTTTTTGCAGCTAACACATAACGATCATCCAGTTCATACAAATCCCCCATATAACTACAAATATACCCGGCACGATTATAGTTCTTAATCGCCAACGCTACCCAGCGCATCGGAGTAAGCCCTCATTGCCTTCTCGTACTCCTTATCCTCCACATACGAACGCCCCAAATAAAGGCCAATCTCAGCCTCCTCTTTCCGCATCTTTTTCTTTTGATAATATTTCAAGGCGATCTCAAGCTGGTTCGTATAAGGCATCTCGTCCTCTATTTTATCGGCGGCACGTGCGTATAACATACACCAACGGGCTACCAGACGGGGACTCATCTCTTCCGGGAGCGGAATGGAATCCAATGTAGTGATTACGCTATCCGGATAGGCATCAAACAGGCGTTCCGCCTGATTGATCAAACGGATTTCCTCAGATTCATTTTGGCATCCTACCACAAGGAAAGTCAAGGAAGTTAATAGTATATATATAAATGACTTCATCCTTTATTATAGATAAGCAAAATTAAATATTTTTAATTCATAAACAAACGATAGAACAACAAAATAACAAATACAAGAAGAAAAAAAAACAATAAGTCCATGCAAAGGTATCAAGTTATATATACATGAATATCAGTGATATAAAAACATCATCATGTTTTCCGGAAAACACGTACATGTTTTTCCGAAAAGTCGTACGTGTTTTCATAAATCACGTACGTGTTTTTCCCGGAAATCTTATAAGGAAAATAAGAACACATAAAAAATAGACAATAAGCCGGATCAGCAATAATTCATTGTACAACTTACAAATGCAACCAATCATTAATATCCAACTAGCTTATTGCTTATCTCAATTATTTTACAAACCTTTGCGAACATAATATTAAACTAAAATCTTTACTATGGAATTACAAACGATACAAAACAAGATTCACGAGATCAGAGGGCAAAAAGTCATGCTGGATTTTGATCTGGCGGAAATGTATGGAATAGAGACAAGGGTACTTAAACAGGCAGTCAGGCGTAATCCTAAACGATTCGAGGGAAATGATTTTATGTTTGAATTGACCAAGGAGGAACTTTCAAGATCACAATTTGTGACCTTGAATAAAGGTAGAGGTAATAACTTTAAATATATGCCATTCGCTTTCACGGAACTAGGAGTCGCAATGCTAAGTAGTGTGCTGAACTCAGACATTGCGATCGAAATCAACAGAAACATTATGAGAGCCTTTGTCGCTATCCGGAATTATACCTTACAAGCTACCACTAGTTTCATCGAAATTAAAGAACTACAAGAACGTATCAAATCTCTTGAAATGGCTAATGAGGAAACCCTTTGCGCTATCAATGATCTCAGTGAAGACACCCAAAAGTCTTTGGATAATATTTACATAGCTCTTTCCGAACTGGCTACAAAGAAAAAAGAACAATGCTAAAAGGCCTAAAATTGGTTATATCAAATAAAGTAAACTAATAAGTTCTTATACTATGGAATTACAAGCGATACAAAACAAGATTTATGAGATCAGAGGGCAAAAAGTCATGCTGGATTTTGATCTGGCGGAAATGTATGGAACGGAAACTGCCCAATTGAAACGTGCGGTCAGACGAAACATAGAACGCTTTCCTGATGATTTTATGTTCACATTAACAATTCAAGAATTTAACAACTTGAAAAACAATATGGTATGCCAAATTGGCATCTCAAAGAAAGGAGGTAACCAATATGCTCCATTCGCTTTCACGGAGCAAGGTATAGCAATGCTTTCTTCTGTACTCAGATCCGATACAGCCATTAAAATCAATATCTCTATCATGCGTGCTTTCGTCGGCATACGACAAATAATAAGTTCTTCCTCCCCTTTGCTTGAACTCCAACAAGAAGTAAAGGAACTCAAAGCGTATATCGAAGAAGCATTTGCCGATTACAACGACATCAACGAAGATACCCGTACGCAACTTGAGCTAATCAATCTGTCACTCGCTGAGTTACAAGCGAAAAGAACCGAGAATCAATCTCGCCCCCGGATTGGTTACGTGAAATAAACAGTTCATGTAAATAACTCATATAAAATAAATAAATTCACTAACTTTGTGGCCTTAAATAGAAAACGATACAAAAACGATAAACGATCATGGAGTACAATTTCAGAGAGATTGAGAAGAAGTGGCACGACTACTGGATTGCCGAAAAGGTTTATAAAGTCGAAAAGGACACGAATAAGCCTAAATACTATGTATTGGACATGTTCCCCTATCCTTCCGGTGCGGGATTGCACGTTGGCCACCCGCTCGGTTATATAGCTTCTGATATTTATTCGCGTTTCAAACGTTTGCAAGGTTTTAACGTATTGCACCCGATGGGTTACGACGCTTACGGATTGCCCGCAGAGCAATACGCCATCCAGACCGGACAACATCCGGAGATCACGACAAAGAATAATATAGCCCGTTATCGGGAGCAATTGGAAAAGATCGGTTTCTGCTACGATTGGAGCCGTGAGATCCGTACCTGTGATCCCGAATATTACAAATGGACGCAATGGGCCTTCATCCGGATGTTCAACAGCTACTACTGCAACGACGAGAAGCAAGCCCGCCCGATCAGCGAGTTGATACAAGCCTTCGAGACAAGTGGTACGGAAGGTCTGAACGTAGCTTGCGGAGAGGAACTTAGTTTCACCGCCGAGGAATGGAAAGCCAAGAGCGATAAAGAAAAACAAGAGATATTACTCAACTACCGGATCGCTTATCGTGGCGAGACCATGGTAAACTGGTGTGCCGCCTTGGGTACCGTATTAGCGAATGATGAGGTCGTGAACGGTGTTTCCGAGCGTGGAGGCTATCCGGTAGAACAAAAGATCATGCGCCAATGGTGCTTACGTGTATCCGCTTACGCGCAACGCCTGTTGGACGGATTGGATACGATCGACTGGACGGATTCCTTGAAAGAGACCCAAAAGAACTGGATCGGACGCAGCGAAGGTGCCGAGGTTCGCTTCAAGGTAAAAGACAGCGACAGGGAATTCACGATCTTTACGACCCGTGCCGATACGATGTTTGGTGTTACCTTCATGGTATTAGCTCCGGAAAGCGAATTGGTTCAACAATTAACTACGGCAGACCAAAAAGCGGAAGTAGACGCTTACCTAGATCGCACCAAGAAACGTACCGAGCGCGAGCGCATCGCCGACCGTCAGGTAACCGGTGTATTCAGTGGTTCCTACGCTATTAACCCGTTTACGGGCGAGGCGGTTCCCATCTGGATCAGCGACTATGTATTGGCCGGCTACGGTACGGGAGCGATCATGGCGGTTCCGGCGCACGATAGCCGCGACTACGCTTTCGCGAAGCATTTCGGACTGGAAATCCGTCCGTTGGTGGAAGGTTGCGACGTAAGCGAGGAAAGTTTCGATGCCAAGGAAGGTATCGTATGCAATTCTCCGAGAGCCGGCGTTACTCCTTATTGCGATCTTTCCTTGAACGGACTGACGATCAAGGAAGCGATAGCCGCTACCAAGAAATACGTAAAAGATCACGATTTGGGACGTGTGAAGATAAACTACCGCTTGCGCGACGCTATTTTCAGCCGCCAGCGTTATTGGGGCGAACCGTTCCCGGTATATTACGACGCCGATGGCATGCCTCAGATGTTGCCGGAAGAATGTCTGCCCTTGTTGCTGCCGGAAGTAGATAAATTCTTGCCTACCGAGACGGGCGAGCCTCCATTAGGACACGCCGTTAAATGGGCTTGGGACACGGTAAACCAAAAAGTCACCGAGGTATCGAAGATCGATAACCAGACGATCTTCCCGCTGGAGCTTTGTACGATGCCGGGCTTCGCCGGTTCTTCCGCTTATTATTTGCGCTATATGGACCCGCGTAATGATAAAGCCTTGGTAGCTAAAGACGTGGATGAATATTGGAGAAACGTGGATTTATATATCGGTGGTACGGAACACGCTACCGGCCACTTGATTTACAGCCGTTTCTGGAATAAGTTCTTGTTCGACTTGGGTATCGTTTGCGAGGAAGAGCCGTTCAAGAAATTGATCAACCAAGGTATGATCCAAGGACGCTCGAACTTCGTGTACCGCATCAACGGAACCAATAAATTCGTTTCCTTGAACTTGAAAGACCAATACGAGGTCACCCCTATCCATGTAGACGTAAATATCGTATCTAACGATCTGTTGGATATAGAGGCTTTCAAGAACTGGCGTCCGGAATACAACGACGCGGAGTTCGTATTGGAAGATGGTAAATATATCTGCGGATGGGCAGTCGAGAAGATGTCCAAATCCATGTTCAACGTAGTGAACCCGGATATGATCGTTGAGAAATATGGTGCCGATACCCTACGTTTGTACGAGATGTTCCTAGGCCCGTTGGAGCAATCCAAGCCTTGGGATACGAACGGTATCGACGGCGTACACCGTTTCTTAAAGAAGCTTTGGGGCTTGTTCTTCGGCAATACGGATACCCTACAAGTTACCGATGCCGAGCCTACGGCCGACGAATTGAAATCCTTGCATAAGCTGATCAAGAAAGTAACGTTCGACATCGAGCATTTCTCATACAACACGTCCATTAGCGCCTTCATGATTTGCGTGAACGAGTTAACGAGCTTAAAATGCAGCAAGCGCGCCATCTTGGAGCCGCTGATCACCTTATTGGCTCCGTTCGCTCCCCACATCACGGAAGAGCTATGGCATCAATTAGGACATGATACGACCATCTGCGATGCCCAGTGGCCGGAACATAACGAAGAGTATCTGGTAGAAAAATCAGTTACCTACGTCATCTCATTCAATGGTAAAGCCCGTTTCAACCTCGAACTTCCGGCAGATATCTCCCGTGAAGACGCTGAGAAGGCGGCCTTGAGCCATGAGAACTCAGCGAAGTGGATGGAAGGCAAGACCGTTAAGAAGGTAATTGTCGTTCCCGGCAAAATCGTTAATATCGTAGTGGGATGAACTTAAAACTCACAAAAATCTATTTTTCCGTACAGGATTATCTAATGATCCTGTTCGGAACTTTATTATACGGATTCGGATTCAACGCCTTTATCCTTTCCAACGAGATCGTGACAGGTGGGGTAAGTGGTATCTGTGCGTTGATCTTCTTTGCCTCCAATGGATTGATCCCGGTATCCGTATCTTATTTTGTCATCAACGTAGCCTTGTTGGTGGTAGCCTTAAAGATCCTTGGTCTAAAATTCTTGATAAAAACTATTTTCGGAGTTTTCTCACTCTCGGCTTCTCTCTCTCTCTTCGAGTGGCTGCTGAAAGGACAACCTATACTGCACGACCAGCCGTTTATGGCTATCATAATCGGAGCGTTCATGTGTGGTGCCGGACTAGGATTGGTATTCTCGGCGAACGGTAGTACCGGAGGTACGGATATTATCGGTGCGGTAATCAATAAATATAAGAATATATCGATCGGACGTATCCTTCTGTTTTGCGATTTCTTCATCATCAGTTCCTCTTTCTTCCTGTTCCATAACGTGGACAAGATCGTTTTCGGTTTCGTGGAGATGGTCATAAGCAATTACGTTCTCGACATGGTATTGAACGGTAACCGCCAATCCGTACAATTCCTCATCTTCTCCCAGAAGTACGACGAGATAGCAGATCGTATCATCCATGAGTTAGGCCGTGGCTGCACGATACTAGACGGTGAGGGCGGTTATTCCCGCAAACCCGTCAAAGTAGTCGTACTACTCGCCAAGAAATCCGAATCCGTCTCCATCTTCCGGATCGTGAAGCGGATAGACCACCAAGCGTTCATCTCCCAAAGTATCGTCCGAGGGGTATATGGTGAGGGGTTCGATCAGATAAAGACTTAAAAAAGAATATACAAACAATTTAAAGCATTTCCATACGTTATATATCTACCGTATAGAAATGCTTTCTTATTTAATAGATTACGAAATATGAAACTTGTATTCGCGACAAATAATCAACACAAACTGGACGAGGTCCGCAAGATAACCGCCGGATACGCGGAAATCATAAGTTTATCCGATATAGATTGCCATGACGATATCCCCGAGACGGCAGATACCTTAGAGGGAAATGCTTTGCTAAAAGCCCGCTATATCAAAGAAATTCGGATATGATTGTTTCGCTGACGACACGGGATTAGAAGTCGAGGTATTGAATAATGCTCCGGGAGTCTATTCGGCTCGTTACGCAGGAACAGGGCACGACTCGGAAGCTAATATGAACAAGCTGTTGTCCGAAATGAATCATAAAGAAAACAGAAAAGCACGTTTCCGCACGGTCATAGCTCTAGTCCTTGACGGAAAAGAATATACCTTCGACGGTATCGTGAATGGCTCTATCACTACCGAAAAACGCGGAGATAGCGGATTTGGATACGATCCTATATTCATGCCTGATACCTATACACAAACTTTCGCCGAGATGGGTAACGATACAAAAAACCAGATCAGCCATCGTGCGAAAGCCGTCATGAAGTTAACATCATTTTTATCTGATTACAATTGTTAATATGAGACATATACTTACTATCATTCTATTTTCATTCTTTTCATTCACTGTATTAGCCGCGAATTTTAATACAACCGGATGGAAAACGTATCTTTCTTACAATAACACAAACAGCGTAGAGGAATCGAACGACCAAGTATTTGTGGTAGCGGAAGGATCTCTTTATACGTATGGAAAAGAAGATAATAGTATTAAGCAATATTATAAAGGAAACGGATTAAATGATAATACGATTTCTTTGATCCGCTATAATAAACAAACAAAATCACTCCTTATTATCTATGATAATTCAAATATAGATATACTTGAGGGAGGAGTGACGACAAATCTACCTTATCTGTCGACCAGTACGTCCATAAGAGACAAACAAATCAATTCAGTATTGGTACATGATGAATATGCCTATTTATCGACAGCATTTGGTATCGTCGTGGTCAATATGGCCAAAAAGGAAATAAAAGATACCTACAAGCTTTCCTTAAATATAACATCGTGTGCCATACAGAATGGCAATATATATGCCTCTACAACCAATAAGGCAGAAGTATCTTCGGGGATTATATACGCCTCATTAAAAGAGAACCTACTGGATAAGGCAAACTGGAAGCCCTATGGATTATCAAACCTTTCCGATAGTCATACGATCTCAGCTATCGCTTCATTCAAGAATACTTTGTTCTACTTGGTCAGTCAGCAAGGTATCTTCTATGAAAACAATGGAGAGCTTTCCCGAATAATAAATAGCTCAACCCTAAAATACATGAAAGTAATAGGCGAAAAATTAGCATGTATAGATAACTCAAGGGTTTTCATCGTATCCGATACGCAAAAGTTTGACCAAATAAACTTAAGTATCAATGATATCAGTACCTATCAAACAGACAAATATTGGATAGCGGAAGGAAGCAAAGGGCTACGTTCTATCCAACGGAAAGGATCAAATAGTTTTGAGGCTCTTAATGAACCTATCATTTTAGACGGACCTTACAGCAATAGCGCATTCGATATTGTTTGTAAAAATGATAAAGTATATATGATCATAGGAGGTAAAGACCTCCTAAATGGTAAGCGCTTCGACAAAGGAGGTTATATTTACATACGATTATGATAAATGGTCTTTTATCGATCCTAAAGAAGCCCAAAAGAAACTCAATTTACCAAGAAATCCACGAGACTATACAAGTATAGCCGTAACGACCGATGATTCTAATGATGAGATCGTATACGCCTCTTCCATGGGTGATGGCGTTATCCAATATAAGAATGGAACTCCCGTCCAGTCATACAATGAAAAGAATGCCTTTAAAGAAACCGCAGGAGGCTATGGGTCCGGTTATTGTTATATAGATGGACTGGCCTTTGATAAAAATGGAAATTTGTGGATGACAAGCTCAGAGGTTAACCATGCGGTACTTGTTCTTGACAAAGCAGGAGCATGGCATCGTTTGGATATCGAGCAACTTAGAGGAGTCTATACAATAAACGATATACTTATAACCTCCACTAACGACAAATGGATTTATGTGCCTCGTAACACCCCTAAACTTGTAATGATACCGAATAGCGAGTCTTTAGACGAAGTTTCCTCGTATGAGTTTACTACACTTATTGATACCGACGGAAAAGAATTGACTCCTAGTAATTATACATGCGTAGCCGAGGATAAGGATGGATATATCTGGGTTGGTACGAATCGGGGAGCCGTATACTTCACTAAACCTAGGATCTCTTCCGCTGAGGATAAAGCCGCTACACGTTGTACAAGGGTAAAATATACCAATGAGGAAACTGGTAATCTCGCTTATTTCTTAGATAACGTTGTCGTCACGACCCTAAAAGTAGACGCAGGTAATCGAAAATGGATTGGAACCAAAGGAAATGGCGTCTATGTTCTAGATAATGATAATGAGACAATCGTTTATCAATTTAATACGACCAATAGCCCGCTCCTTTCCGATAACATATACGATATAGAGATAAACGATAAGACCGGTGAAGTTTTTATCGGTACCGATAAAGGACTAAATTCCTATCAAGGAGAAGCTTCGGAAGGTAAATCTGATTACTCGGAGATCTACGCATATCCTAATCCGGTACGTCCCGAACATATGGATAAAGTAACGATTGTAGGATTAATGGATAATTCGAATGTAAAAATCACGGATTTAAACGGAAATATTATTTATCAAACTAAATCCTTGGGGGGGCAAGCTATCTGGAATTGCCGGAACGCAAACGGATCACGTGTAGCGACAGGCGTATATCTTGTACTAGCTTCCACGGAGGAAGCCTCAGAGAGCGTCGTAACAAAAATCATTGTAGTCAAATAGAACAATGAATCAATCAGAGAAAGTTTTACTCAACTCCAGATTAATAAATCAAGTAAAAGAAGCGAATAATTTTGATTTTATTCGCTTCTTTCTTGCGTATTCTGTCATGTTCAACCATTTCAGCACACTGACAGATACTGATCCTTTTTGGTTTGTTAGCGGAGGATTTCGAGTGAAAGGTTTCTTTATTATTAGTGGATTTCTTGTTATGTTTAGCTTCTTACGTACGCCTAATACCCGGATTTTTTTCCGTAAACGTATTCAACGTATTATGCCCGCCTACAGCTTGACTATTTTATTATGTGCCTTAATCGGATTATTCCTTACTTCCTTATCCTGCAGGGAATACCTCACCTCTTCTAGCTTATACACCTATCTTATCTGTAATTTACTTACATTTAACTTTTTATCGCCGGATTTACCCGGCGTATTCGATACCAATCCTTTACAAGCGATGAATGGGTCTTTATGGACTATCAAGGTTGAATTCATGCTATATATCACCATACCCATTATCTATTGGTTACTGAAAAGATATAACAAATTAGTATGCCTACTTCTTATTTATATCTTATCTTTCATCTACTCGACAACGTGTAATTATTTAGATGATATGACACACAACCCTATTTATGAATTCATGAAAAGACAATTCCCCGGACAAATGATGTACTTTTGTTCTGGTATTATCATACTTGCCTATTTCCCTATTTTTCGAAAATATATGAGATATTTGTTCCCTGTCAGCCTATTTCTTTTATTGGGTAGAGAGTATCTGTTGCTGAGTATTTTCGAGCCTATCGCTCTAGCCTCTATCATTATCACGGTAGCTTACGGATTCAAGTGGTTACATGTATTCAACCGGATGGGAAATTTCTCGTATGGTATCTTCTTGATTCATTTCCCGATCATCCAGATATTCATTCATTACGGACTTGATCAATATAGCTTTATATTGACATTGGCTCTTACCACTATCCTTAGCACCGGATTGGGTATGTTATCCTGGAAATACATAGAGAAACCCTGTTTATATCATCCTAAAAAGAAAGCCTAGAAGAACGCAATGACCGGATGATCTGATCTGTTATCTTCTCCGCTCCTTTCGCAGCGATTAATGCCAAGAACCAAATTCCACCATCCGTAAAGAGGGAAACAACTACGACTGCAGAATTTATTTGCAATCGTAGTTGTTTCCCGAAGACAAACCAATATAGTAAAGATACAATATCAATGCTTTATACCCTCGAACATCTCCGAGCGATCTTCTTTCGCTTGGGTGGATTTAGCCTTGAAACTATTAAATGTCCAACTCAACGTCAACGTGATTTGTGGATATTTGGGTTTGATACGTGTCAGGGAGCGTAAATCTGCCGTTTGGATATCGCTGATATATTTGGCGGAACGGAAAATATCCCGGAAAGCTAAGGTGGCGGTTAGTTTTCGGTTACATAGTTGCTGGCGGACGGCTACGTTCGCGTACCAATAAGCGTCCGTACGGCCCTGCGTCGTTACGGAAGGGCCTACAAAACTACCATCCAATTGGATACGTGTGTATTTCCCCAGATTAAACAGGTTATTCCATAGGATATCATAATTGGTGCTAGAGGTCGTATTTCCACCGGCGGCCTGTTCGTTCTTCACCTTATAGTGATAAACGTTTCCGTTGACCGTGGTATTCCACCAGCGCACCGGATGCAGGCTGACGCTTAGCTCGATACCCGTCGAGTAATCATGCCCTACGTTCGCCATCGAATCCAAGGTTACACCGGCTGAATAGGGAACACGCAACCGCTCGATCTTATCCTTCCGATACCGATGAAAGGCGGTGGCGGATACCGTGTTTTCCCCGAAACTCTTCCGGTAGTTCAATTCAAAGGAGTTGATGTACTCCGGACGTATATCCGGATTACCGATCTCGGCCGTATAAAAGTCGCGATACGTGATATAAGGCTCCATATAGAAAAGCTGCGGACGTGTGGTACGACGGGAATAGGAAGCCAACAAACGATGCTCATTCGGGAACGTATAGCCCAAATGCACCGATGGGAAAAACTCAAAACGATTCTTCGTACGATCCGCTCCCTCCACGGAACTTCGCAAGACCGTATGCGTATGCTCTCCCCGAACGCCGGCTTGCGCCTCTAAATTCTTCCACGTATGGGAAAGAATCGTATAGATAGAATTCACCCCTTCTTGAAAATAAAACGTGTTGTAGATATCATCACGCCAAAAGAACGTTTGTCCCTTGGGGTCCCACCATTCCATATTGTAATCGCCGTCTTCCAGATAAGAATAATATTGGTAACCCGCCTCTAGCTTACCTCCTTTTCCGAAAGGCAAGGCGTAATCCAGATTGATACGCATCGTTTCCCGGTGCTCGGCCTCATAAGCACGGTGCCCCTGTTGGCGTTGCCCTTCCAAGGACATCAAGTCGTTAAAGAAATATTCCAAGGCATGACCGCCATATTTGTAATAGGCACTACCGGAAAGCTCGTGTCCCTTATCGTTGAACTTATGCTGTACCGCCAGACTTCCCAAACCTATATTCTCATCATTATCATAATCATCTATGCTTCGATAATCTTCCGTCACCGGAGAGCCGCCCGCTACCGAACGGGTTTCCTTATAGTTCATTTCTCCCTTACGCTTATTTCCGCCATAGCCGCCCTCCAGATCCAACGCGATGGTTGTCTTGGGAAGATTCAGGCTCCAACCGCCTTTCATCGTATAATGATAGCTGTTTCCCGTACGAGGCCCGACGGAATGCGAGGTAGTGGTCTGATCGCCCACCACCGTCATCTTCTCTTGGTCGAAATCACTCTTGCGCAACCGGTCTGTCCACTGTCCGCCGATGTACCAACGGGAACGCTGATGTTGCTGTGCCAACAAGAAATCGACATGGCGGGAAAGCCACGTACTTCCCGAGAGATTCACCATCCCACTCAATCCCCGCTGGGAATGCTTCTTCGTGATAATATTAATGATACCTACGTCGCCTTCCGTATCATGCTTGGCGGAGGGCGTCGTGATAATCTCTATATTCTCTATATGCCCGGCCGGGACTTGCTCCAAAGCCTGTGTACCCGAGAAGACACTCGGCTTACCATCTATGTAAACCAAAAAGCCGCTGCTTCCACGAAAAGTAACATCGCCTTCCGCGTCTACCCGTATGGAAGGCGTATTCTCTAATATATCCACCGCGGAACCGCCTCCTCCCATCATATTGGAAGAGGCCTCGACCACTTTCTTATCCAACTTATAAACCAATTGACGTTTCTCGGCCACTACCTCCACTTCGGCGATACCTACCTCCAAAGGACTCATCATCAACTTACCTAAATCCACCGGAGACGAGGCATCCAAGATGATATCATTCTTTGTAAACACATCATATCCCATCAGACGGACCATGACCACATAATTACCCGGAGCCACCTTAGTAAACGAGAAACGTCCTTGATCGTCCGGAAAAGTCTGTTGCAAAGGTTTTTCACTTCCCATCGCAAACAGAAAGATATCCGCATAATTAATCACTTGATTCGTAGAGGCATCTATTAACTGCCCCTTAATACGGGCATTCGGAGAAGAAGCCCACGAGAGCGCACAAATCACCCATAATAAGGCCAACATTAGTCCTATCTTTTTCATGATATTGAGAATTACAATTAGATTTCTACGCAAAAGTAACTAAATTCAGAATGTTACGGTAATTAATAGCGATCATTCTTGATATATTCTTTCCCGGGATCGTCCGAGTTCGAGTAGCGAAGCAAGTGGTTTCTTCCTAGGGAAACAAAAGTTTCTATATGGGAAAACAGAAGTTTCTTCAGTACAAAACTTTAGTTTTCTTCTATGAAAACAAATGTTTTCTATGTGTAAAACTTTTGTTTTATACCATAAAAAACCACAAATACTTATATATTAATATTTTATCTATATAAAGAAAGGAAGAAAAAAACGGACTGATTATATACGTAGAGTGTAGAAAATTCCTTTGACGGCATGGCAAAGACACTTACTAAAAGCGGGAAATGATGGTAGATAAAGACTTACTATTGTAGATGTTTTCCTATCTACAACAATAGGATAAATATTTTAAATTCAAATGATTATAAGGATAGTTGTAGATATTGTACATAATTTTGATTATTTACATATAATAGACCGGGCTTAGCTTTTATATCATTTAAGTCCGGCCTATCGGTTGAGACCTATCCCGCATTTGTTTGGATCAGAGTCCCAGCTTCTCAGAGATCTCCAACATCTTCTTGATCGGTTTGATCGCCTTCTTCTGTACCTCCTCGTCCACGAATATCTCCGGCATCTCGAACTTCAAGCAATTATATAGCTTCTCCATCGTGTTCAAGCGCATGAAATTACATTCGTTGCAAGCGCAAGTACTGTCGTTCGGAGGAGCCGGGATGAATTCCTTATCCGGACTCTGCTTGCGCATCTCGTGAATAACGCCACTTTCCGTCGCTACAATGAATTGTTTCGCGTGCGGACTTAATGGTATGCTTCAGCAAAGCCGCGGTCGATCCTACGAAGTCTGAGACCTGTATAACCGGCTGCTTGCATTCCGGATGGGTGATCACTTCCGCATTCGGGTACTGTTTCTTCAAAGATAAGATCTTCTCCAATGAGAATTGCTCATGCACGTGGCAAGCGCCATCCCAAAGCAACATATTACGTCCCGTGATGCTATTGATATAATTACCTAAGTTACGATCCGGGCCGAAAATCATCGGTGTACCTTCCGGGAAGCTCTCCACGATCTGGCGGGCGTTCGTGGAAGTAACCACCACATCCGTGACCGCTTTCACGGCGGCGGTCGTATTCACGTAAGAGATTACCGTATGACCGGGATGTTGCTTGACGAACTCGGCGAACTCCGTAGCCGGACAACTATCCGCCAAGGAGCAACCGGCATTCAAGTCCGGTACCAGCACTTTCTTATCCGGACAGAGGATCTTCGCCGTCTCTCCCATAAAGTGAACCCCACAAAGCACGATGATATCCGCCTTCGTCTTAGCCGCCCATTGTGCCAAGGCCAGACTGTCTCCCACATAGTCCGCTATATCTTGTATATCGCCTGTTTGATAGTAATGCGCCAAAATAATCGCATTCTTCTCTTTACGTAACTTGTCGATCGCTTCCTTAAGGTCTAAATCCTTAGGAACGGGCGCATCCATGTACCCGATTGATTGGTTTGTCAACATAGCCTTATATATTAATGATTCCTGTTTCTACTGCTCCCAATAGGCTTTTCACTATATATAAACAATATTATCCACAGAAAGTATTACTGATAATCTTCATCTTATCTAGTTTATCAACCTATTGTTCACAAAGCACAAAGGTATAAACTTTCTTCATTTATAGAAATAACAAGAAAGATTCTTATCTTTGCCACCGATGGATGAGTTGCCCTCACCCCTCAAGAGTTATCCACAATCATTATATTATATTCTTATTAATCTTTAATTTTAAAAATAAATATGATGAATATAATAGGCTGTTGAAATGGTTAATACATTTTTGTTACAATCTTTGGTTATTGACTTATTAAAGTCTGTGAACGGTTTATCAAAAGGATACCAACAGCATGGATGTCTATCTATAGATTGTAATTCTTATAGTTATAGACTTTATGAATATTTAGCTGTTTATTGTTGATAACCTTGATTGTGAAAAAATAGATCCTCCAGCAAGGCTGTCAATAGGTGTATAAGGGCTGTTGATAGTGCGTAGTAAATAAGTGGCTTATTCATTTGCTAATTTGAGAAAGGGGGGTGTATGGACAAGTATTTGAATAAAGCAAGAAATATTTTTCATTTTATGTCCACTACTTATTAATAGCTTTTCAACGGCATATCCACGGATATTCGCTACTTTCGCGGTCAAAGATATTTGTTATGCGAAAATTAAAAGTAACCGAATTGAACCGCCTGACTCCCGAGGCTTTTAAGGAAAGTAAGAAGATACCTTTAATCGTTGTTTTAGACCATGTTAGAAGTCTTAACAACGTGGGTTCCGTGTTTCGTACCTCCGATGATTTTCGGGTAGAGGCTATTTATCTTTGTGGTATTACGGCTTGCCCTCCGAACGCGGAGATCCATAAGACCGCTTTAGGAGCGGAAGAAACCGTAGATTGGGAATATTTCAAGGATACCCCGGAGGCTGTTGATAAACTGCGCCAAGAGGGGTATACGGTATGTGCCGTAGAGCAAGCGGAAGGTAGTGTCATGTTAGATAACTTGCAGTTAGACAAGACAAAGAAATACGCTATCGTCATGGGTAACGAGGTAAAAGGCGTTCAACAAAATGTGGTTGATAACTGTGATATATGTATTGAAATACCTCAATACGGTACAAAGCATTCCTTGAACGTATCGGTTACTACCGGTATCGTGATCTGGGATTTCTTCAAGCAACTATCAGATTAAACCATTCTCAACCAATACGACGACCCGTTCGGTCATGGCATCTTTACCTTTCGGGTCGTATTCCGATTTCAGACTGGCTCCAAACATTCCGGCGAAGAAATTCCAAAAGCCCGCACGGAAACTTCCTAGATAGGCTTTCAATAAATTGTAACTGGATTGATTACATTCCCTATCGATCAGTTTGATAAGTAGCTTACCTTGCGAGAAGGATAATTTTTTTAGTTCCGGTTTATATTGGGCGAACAACTCTTTCTCCATCCGTTTCAAGTGGGCTTGGCGGGCCTTGTCATTCGGTAAGGTTTCCATGTATTCGTAGGTCTCTATCAACGTATCATACACCATCTTGGCATAGGGCAAAGTACGCTTTACGTCTCGTACCAACTTATTGTACTTCGCTTGTTCACGCTTATTCTTAAACTTAACTTGAGGATATATGAAAACTTCCCGAAGGTTGACGACAGCCATTGTATCACCTTCATACAGTTGAGCTTTCTGATAACCTTCCGGAACAATATTTGTCTTTACCGCCTGCGCCATCCCTTTAAAGCTACAGAGAGCGAGTAGAGCCAAAATACAATATATCCCTTTTCGTATCATATACCGCGAAAATATAAATACTGCGTGACTCTCAGCATCATTTATCTGTTAATAACTTGCTAAATGAATATAAAACATTACATTTGCGCAATTGACGACAACTTAAGAATATATTAACTATGAAGAAAGAAGAAATTACCGCCCTATTCGGAAAATTCGAATCCATTTCATGTGAGGTAGAAGGCATAGAATGCTGGAGTGCCAGAGAGTTGCAACCCCTATTAGGATATGCCAAATGGGATAACTTTATCAATAATGTAGTGGTGAAAGCCAAAGAAGCGTGCCGGAATGCGGGAGAAAATATAGAGGATCACTTTCCCGACGTCGGGAAAGTGATTATTGTGGGGCATGGTGCTGAGCAACAAATAAATGACATCTTATTAACACGCTACGCATGCTACTTAATCGCACAAAATGGTGATAGTCGTAAACCGCAAGTAGCTTTTGCACAGACTTATTTTGCGGTACAAACCCGTAAGGCCGAGGTGATTGAACAACGCCTATTGGATTGTGAACGCTTAAAGGCCAGAGAAAAATTAAGTCAGACTGAAAAACAATTATCTGGAATCTTATACGAAAGAGGTATTGATAATAAAGGATTCGCTATTATTCGTTCTAAGGGAGATCAAGCTTTATTCAATTTAAGTACACAGATGTTGAAAAAGAGAATGAACGTCCCCACGAATAGACCTATCGCTGATTTTTTACCGACTATAAGTATAAAAGCTAAAGACCTAGCGGCGGAAATGACAAACGTAAATGTGCAAACGAAGGATCTATATGGACAATCTCCTATTGAGAAAGAACATATTGATAACAATACTGCTGTACGTGATATGCTATTGCAAAGGGGAATTAAGCCTGAACAACTTTCTCCTAATGAGGATATTAAAAAGGTACAGCGTAGGATAAATAAGGATAATGAGAAAACCTTGAAGAATAAATAGAAACCATACAAAATCTTAACTATGAAATATCTATTGCTATCCCTGTTTGCGGGGGTATTTTCATTGTATGTACATGGTGTTGATAACTTACGCTTACCGGATGTCCGTAGCGTGGGAATGGGAGGGAATGTGGCGACGCAATCTATTTTATTCAATTCGGCCCTTATTGTCGATAAAGATAAAAAGTCCATTCATTTAGAATACTTTAATCGGTACATGTTGAAAGAACTGGGTACGATGTCCGGTAGTTTTTATTATCCGAATCAACTATTATCCGTAGGTGTTGATATCTCTGTTTTCGGGTTTGATAAATACAGGGAGATGATGGTTCGTGTGCTGGGAGGAAAACGCTTGGGGGATCAATGGGCGTTAGGGCTTGGAGTTCACTATAGTTTCTTGCAAACTGATCTATTGGAAAATACAAGATCCAGACTGTCAACAGATTTTGGAATCACTTTCTCTCCTATTGATAAGTTGTTAATAGGAATGTTAATAATGAATTTACCATCTGTTTCTATAGGAGATAAAGATATTGAAATAGAAGATTTTCATTATTACTTAATTCAAATAAGTTTTCAATGGGAGATTATAAACAGTCTGTTAATTACAGGAAGTGCAGGAACGGAAAATGAAAACCTAGTTGTTGGAAACTTAGGTCTTGAATACACCGCTTTCGATTCTTTTTTTATTCGTGCCGGAATACAGACCGCTCCTCTCCTGCCCTCTTTAGGAATTGGTTATAACTTTTCTTGCTTTACGATAGATGTAGCCTCTATTTACCATCCGATTTTAGGGATGAGTACTGGTCTTGGTTTATCATTCTCTTTTTAAATGATACTTAGCTATGAAACGATTGTTTATAATCTTGTCGATAATTCTGTTGATAAATAGTTATTACGCTAATTCTCAAATAGAATATTCTGTTGATAAGTGGATGGAGTATGTAGAGGAACTAGCCTTGGAAACCGAGGATACGGAGCGTATCGAAAGTTTGTATGCCGATTTATCTTATTTAATTGAGCATCCTTTTGATTTGAATGCCGTGACGGAAGAACAACTGAAGCGATTACCTTTTCTATCCGATCGCCAAATTGAGCAGCTCCTCTCCTATCGGAAACGATACGGAAATATGGTTAGCATCTATGAGTTGAAGAATATAGAGGATATCGATTTTCAGACGATATCTCTTCTCCTTCCATTTGTTTATATAGGTGATAATCTTGTTGAAAAACGGTTGCTTACGGTTAAGAACCTGTTGAAATATGGTCGTAATGAATTACAAATCAGGTATGATCAATGTTTTCAACAGAAAAAGGGATATGGTGAACAAACGGACAGCATACTTTTGTTATATCCGAATCGTAAATATAGAGGAGAACCTTTCTATCACTCCTTACGTTATTCCTATACTTTCGAGGATCGTTTACAAGCAGGCTTCGTAGCCGAGAAAGATGCGGGCGAACCTTTTTGGAACGCATATCATAAAGGATATGACTTTTATTCCGCACATCTATTCCTAAAAGATATCAACTGGTTAAAAAGCTTGGCTATAGGGGATTACAAGATGTCTTTCGGACAAGGTCTGGTGATTAGCAATGACTTTTCTCCTAGTCGTACGGCAGTAGTCGCTCAAGCGGAGCGAAGGACAAATGGCTTCCGTAGGCACTTCTCAACCAATGAACAGGATTTCTTCCGAGGGGTGGCTAGTACGATCACGATTAAAAATTTGGATATAAGTGTTTTCTATTCGTACCGAAAAATGGATGCGGCCGTAGATAGCTTGACATTCACCTCATTAAAAACGGATGGACTTCATCGTTTACAACGGGATTGGGAAAAGAGGAAAATGATAACGATGCAGGTATATGGAGGAAATATCCGCTATGCTACATCTCATTTTCATGTAGGTTTAACGGCTCTCTCCTATTCATTCGGTAAGTTTAAGATGGACCCCGATCCAAAACCTTATAATTTGTTCTATTTCAGAGGTTCCAACAATTTCAACATCGGTGTTGACTATATGTTGAAAAGTAACCGTATTAAGTTTTATGGCGAAACTTCCCTTTCGAAAAACGGAGCTATTTCTACCTTGAATGCCTTGCAGTTAACACCCGCTTCTTATATATCTTTCTTGGTATTATACCGTTATTACGACCGCCGTTATCAAGCTTTGTTTGGGAACGCTTTCTCGCAAGGCTCTACGGTTCAGAATGAGCAAGGGGTTTATATGGGATTGCAATTAACCCCGATCGCCCGCTGGAAATTATCCATTTATGCGGACTTATTCCGTTTTCCTTGGTTGAAATACGGGATAGACGCTCCTTCCGGAGGACAGGAATATATGGCTCAGATAGATTATACCCCTAGTAGAAACTATTCAGCTTATCTTCGTTATAAATACCGGCAAAAAAGAAAAGAATAGAACTTTTGAAAATGATAATTTATTGAGAATCAATTCTTATAAACAACATCGTATTCGTTTTCAACAGGTTTATAACTTTTCTTCTCCTTTTATTTTTAAGACTTCCTTAGATGGTATTCTATTCGATGATCCTATAAAGAAACTTAATAAAGGAATTATGATCTCCCAAAGTATAGGCTGGAAGCCCACTACCCTACCTCTTCAAATGGATGGTTATCTAGCGTGGTTTCATACGGATGATTACAATAGCCGGGTCAGTTCGTATGAGAAGAATATATTGTATGCCTTTAATATGCCCTCTTTTTTTATGGGGATGGGATGCGGTTTGCCCTTACCTTTCGTCTGGATATTTGGAAACGTTTATCCTTATCTGCGAAACTGGCTTACACCCATTATTGGGACAGGGATTTGATAGGTACTGATACGGAGGAGATAAGCGGTTCTGATAAAACAGATCTTTATGCTTTGCTTCGCTGGAAATTTTAGAGTAGATTTGCGTGGGTAAAAACAAACAGCGCTATGTCTACAATTCTTTTTGATAAAATAGTATTTGGCCCGATACATAGTCGGCGTCTAGGTGTCTCTTTAGGGATGAATTTACTTCCTACAGACGGGAAATTATGCTCTTTTAATTGCATTTATTGCGAATGTGGATTGAATGAGAATCATAGGACCCATAGTAAACTGCCTACTCGTACGGAAGTGAGGGAAGCCTTAGAGCAAAAACTAAGTTCCATGAAAGCGGAAGGGATCGCTCCGGATGTAATTACATTCGCCGGAAACGGAGAGCCTACGATACACCCGGAATTCGGTGGAATCATTGATGATACGATCGCTACCCGGGATCGATTTTCCCTGATGCTAAAATCGCCGTGCTTTCTAATTCTACGATGCTCCAGAAAGAGGAGGTCTTTCAAGCCTTGAATAAAATAGAGGATAACATATTGAAACTGGATTCTGTATTAGACAGTCGGATTCGGCAGATAGACGTACCTAATTCTCCGGCGTTTAATTTCGAGTCTTTATTAAAGCAATTATGTCGTTTTAACGGAAACTTGATTATACAGACCATGTTCTTGAAGGGGGAAGTGAATGGGAAATCGGTTAATAATATGACAGAAGAGGAGATAGCGGGCTGGATCTCCGCCTTAAAAACAAATCCGTCCGAAACAAGTCATGATTTATACGATAGATAGGGAGACCCCGGTTAAAGCTTTGAAAAAAGCTACTAAAGAAGAATTAGATGCGATTGCAGAACGGGCCCGGAAGGAGGGTTTTGACGTGACGGTATCTTATTAAACTAACTAATTTAGAGAAACACAATAAGTAGTATGAGAACATTCAGTAAAAAAAAAAATTGCCTCGACTCTTGACGCTTTGTGGAGCGGTAGCGGTCTCAGCATTGCTAGGAGGATGTGGGCAGAGCGGTGTTCCGGCGGAATCTTTCGATCGGTCGGATTATTATACCAGAGGTATCGGTTCGTATCCGGGAGATCCGGGGAGGATTTTTCTCCTTCATTACGTCCGGATTATTCCACGTATCGTAACATAGCTCTTTTGCGTAGCGCTTACAACTCCTCCAGTTATGATTACAATCTAACGGCTCAACTGGTGACGGATGGTGTTATTAGCGATAAACAACCTCAGTATCTCGATCTCTCCACGCAAAATGGGGATATAGCTCGTCGTGAGCGTGAGTGGATGATCGATCAAGGTCCTTATTCTCGTAATGCGGTTACGGGAGAGGATGCCTATTTCTTGTTCACGCTGAATAACTGGAAAGAGAAAGCCGACAAGGTACAATTCCGCGGCAGCGTGGCTTATGACGAGAATAAGATTAAGGATGGATATGAGATTGTTTGCGAGGGATCGAATGATGGAAATACTTGGACGGAATTGGCTGCCTTAAAGGGTAAAGGTATGCCGGGTAAGGCCAGCAAGTATAAGGCCCATTCAGACCCGAACAAGAATAGCTGGGATCCGGGTACGTTGCCCACCCGTATGTTGAATGAGACTTTGACATTCGATCAACCGGGTGAATATGCTTATTATCGGATGCGATTGAAAATGGAAGGTGCCGCTTATTGGGCATTCTTCGAGATGAATTTCTATAACCAAGATAAGTTGATAGATTTGCTTCCTTCCAAATTCTTTAATAGCGCTTGGATGAGTGCCACGACAGGAGAGGAGTGGGTCTATGTGGACTTGGGTAGCCAATCCGAATTCGACAAAGTAAAATTACATTGGATCAATAAAGCGATCAAGGGTAAGATTCAAGTTTCCGACGACGCTAAACAATGGGTTGACATAGCGAATCTTCCGGGTGGAGATGCTAATCTGGATGAGATCAAGCTAAAAGGAAAAGGCCGCTACGTACGGGTATGGATGGAGCAACCGGCTAATGACGGACGCTATATCTTAAGCGAGATAGAGGTGATGGGTAAAGGTGGCTTGCTTGCCCAACCGGCTGCTGCTCCAGCTGCTACAAAAGACGAGATCCGTTTATCGGGCGGAAACTGGAAAGTACAACGAGCTTCCGAGGTAACCGCTTCTGGTGAGGAAATATCGAAACCTTCTTTCTCTCCGGAAAATTGGATCGTGGCGACTGTACCGGGAACGGTATTGAGCAGTTATAAGAATATCGGAGCTATCCCGAATCCGAATTACGCGGATAACCTGATGCAGATATCCGAGTCATTCTTCAACTCTAATTTCTGGTATAGGGATGAGTTTGAGGTACCCGAAGGATTCAAGCAAGATCGTTTGTTCTTGAATTTCGATGGTATCAACTGGAAAGCGAATGTATATTTAAACGGTAACAAGATCGGCCGTATCGAGGGAGCGTTTATCCGAGGTGTATTTGACGTTACAGACAGGGTCGTACCGGGTAAGAACGTTGTCGCAGTGGAGATCATCAAGAATGAGCATATCGGCGCTATCAAGGAGAAATGTGAGAAGAATACGGATTTCAACGGTGGTATCTTAGGCGCTGATAACCCAACCTTCCACGCTTCGATCGGTTGGGATTGGATCTCGACGATCCGTGGTCGTAATATAGGTATTTGGGATGATGTGTACTTGACTTCTACAGGCAAGGTAACGATTCAAGACCCGTTCGTACAGGTTGTATTACCGTTGCCGGATACGACTTCCGCTACCTTGACTCCGGAAGTGATCGTGAAGAACCATGATGCCGCTCCAGTAAAGGGTGTATTGACAGGAAAGATCGGTGATATCACTTTCGAGCAACCGGTAGAATTGGCCGCAAACGAGGAGAAGACGGTTACTTTCGATCCAAATAGCTTCAGCCAATTGAAGGTTCAGAACCCACGTTTATGGTGGCCTAAAGGGTACGGATCTCCTTATTTATACGACGCTAATTTCACCTTTAAGGTAGGTGATAAGGTATCCGACTCTGAGGATTTCAAGGTAGGTATCCGACAAATGACCTTCAACGAGAATAATAGCATCTTGAGTCTCTTTATCAATGGTCGTCGTTTTATCGGCCGTGGCGGTAACTGGGGATTCGGTGAGTCTAATCTGAATTACCGGGGTCGTGAGTACGATATCGCCGTGGCTTACCATGCTGATATGAACTTTACGATGATGCGTAACTGGGTAGGACAAATCGGCGACAAGGAATTGTATGAGGCTTGCGACCGTCATGGTATCATGATCTGGCAAGATTTCTGGTTGGCGAATCCTTCCGACGGACCCGATCCTTATGATCCGGAGATGTTTATCGCCAATGCTGAGGATTATGTGAAACGTTTCCGTAACCATGCCTCTATCGGTATTTATTGCGGGCGCAACGAGGGCTTCCCGCCGGAGCAGATCGACAAGGCTTTACGCCGTATCGTGAAAGAGGATCATCCGGGCTTACATTATATCTCCAGCTCGGCGGATGAGGTGGTAAGTGGCCATGGCCCGTACCGTGCGCTTCCTGTTAAAGAATACTTTAGCTTGAAGAATGGTAGTGATAAGTTCCATAGTGAGCGGGGTATGCCCAACGTGATGAATTACGAGAGCTTGGTTCGTACTTTCTCTCCGGAAGCGCTTTGGCCGCAAAACGCTCAATGGGGACAACACGATTATACGATGGAAGGCGCCCAGTCTTGCGCTTCTTTCAACGCTATCATCGAAAAGGGCTTCGGTAAGCCGAACAACGCCAAGGAATTCGCCGATCTGGCTCAGTGCGTAAACTATGATGGTTACCGGGGTATGTTCGAATCAAGAAGCTTGAACCGTAAGGGATTATTGCTGTGGATGACGCATCCGGCATGGCCTTCTATGGTATGGCAGACTTACGATTATTATTTCGAGCCTACCGCCGCTTACTTTGGTTGCAAGAAGGCCTCCGAGCCTCTGCACAGTCAATGGAATCCGGTTACGGACGAGATCGAGGTAGTGAACTATAGCGCCGGCGTACGTAATGGTTTGACGGCAAAGGCTCAAATCATCAATATGGACGGTTCTATTTCATGGGAAAACGAGGTTTCCGTGGATAGTAAAGAAGATACTACCAACAAATGTATGAAACTGGATTTCCCAGCTAGCGTATCCAGCGCTCATTTCGTCAAGTTGACGTTGACAGAGAATGGCAAGATCGTATCGGATAACTTCTATCTGCGTGGCGTAGAGGAAGGCAACTACCAAGCTTTGCGTGAGATGCCAAAGGTTACTTTACGATCCAACGTGGCAACCAATAAGGGTAATGACGGTACTTGGACCGCTACCGCTACCTTAGAGAATACTTCATCCACCCCGGCTCTGATGATCCGTGTGAATGTAGTGGGCGAGAAGGATGGCGAGCAATTCCTCCCGATGTTCTATAGCGACAACTATTTCTCCTTGCTTCCGGGCGAGAAGAAAGAGATCAACATCCATTGGAAAGATGTAGATACGAGAGGCGAGACCCCGAAGGTGGTTATCTCCGGTTATAACGTGAACTAGTCAGCTAGGCTGATACCTATAAAAAATCCAACCATTCTCCGATATGAATAGGAGAGTGGTTGGATTTTTTTTGCAATTCTAAATTTCAGATTTATCTTCGGTTTTATTGTTATTTTTTAATACGTTTTACTGTATGTTTAAGTTTTACGGCCATAAGATTCAACTCTATGGTAGATTCCATTTCAGTTGTATCAGCATCATCTATCAACAGATCAGATAAGAGTTGGCCAGTTCGTTTCACAATACCTTTTTGTTTTATTAGGTCAGGTTCATTTTGAATCGCATCTACATTTCGGATAAGCTCACGTAGTTTTACGAAAGAATCTATTATAGCGATAGTTGTTTGTGTGGCTCTTGGACTTTTTAATATAGTAGCCAGCATATAAAGTCCTTTTTCAGTGAAAGCTTTAGGTTCTACTGTTGATTTTTTTAAGTTTTCCATCCGGTGGAAATTTTCCACCACATACTGTTTCTCAGAGGGTTTCAATGTGAAAAAATAACCACTGGGGAACTTTTCAGGATTATTTCTCACGGCTTTGTTTATATCCCTTGTTTCTGTTTTATATAATTCTGCTACATCTCTATCTAGTAGTATTTTTTGTCCTCTTAACTCAATAATACGTTCCTCTACTTCTTTCGATCCAATAACTTGAAGTTCATTTTCCATAGTTAAATTATTAATTTGATTTTTTGTATTTATGCTTTGTATATAGAGCAAATATAGTGATTTTTTGTTCTATATACAGAGCATAGATCATTTCTTTTTACAACTTGATATAAATCTTCTTCTTATACAAGAAATATCCCGGTATCCAGTTTAGTACCACGAAGAAGATAGCCCATGCTAATGAGCCTCCGAAATCGCCGAATATCGGCCTGAACAGATCCATATACATAAAGGCGGAGATACCGCTCATTCCCAGCAATACGGCCAATATATCCCCTTGTACATACAGATACAACGGGTTGATACCGAACGACTCAAAGAATAACGTCCATTTCTTCTTCCCGTTTATATCGATGATCCAGATTAATAAAGCGAGGAATAAGGAGGCGAATCCGCAAGTAACCAATACGAACGTACTACTCCATATCTTTTTATTGATAGGGCAACCATAGCTTAGCAAGAAACCGGCAAAAAGAATAATCGTACCGAAAATGAAGATATTACGGATAATCAACTCATTGTTCTTTTTACAATCCTGTATTACCTTTCCTACGTAGAAACCGAGTAATACATGCGCTATGCTACCGATGCAGCTCAAGAGCCCTTCCGGATCAAAGGCGATCCGTGTACCATCTGCCATATCATCGTGATACATATGCGATGTACCGAATAAAGTTCTGTCCACGATCGCTATAATGCTATCCTCCGACATTTCCATACTATGCGTGAAACCTAGTAATGCCCAGTAAAATATCAATATACCAGCGGCTACCTGCAAAATATACTTATGATTAATCGCTAATCCTATCAACGAGCCGAAGCCATATGCCAGCGCCAACCTTTGCATCACCCCAAGGATACGTAAATTCTGGAAATCGGTAAATCCATTGTAGCAAACATGCCCGAACAGATTCAGCCCTAATCCCACGAGGAATATCAATACCGTGCGTCTCAATACTTTCGTCACGCTCTCTTTGGACAGCTTGAAGTTATATTTCCGAAGTGAGAAAAACATGGAGACCCCCATGATGAACATAAAGAACGGAAATACCAAATCGGTGGGAGTGAGGCCGTTCCAACGTGCATGCTCTAAAGGCGTATATACATACTTCCATGACCCGGGGTTGTTTACCAAAATCATCCCTGCGATCGTAATTCCCCTCATCACGTCGAGGGATAGCAATCTTCCGGATTGTTGTGCCATATTGATAGTAGATTAAAAAGTTACCAATGAAAGTCCAAAGATAATGGAATTTCCTACAATATCCCTGCCTTTGGGAATACTGTTTTTAGTATATTGAAAATCAGATGTATAAAAAGATGTACATGTTTTAGGAAAAACACGTACATCTTTTTCGGAAACACGTACGAGAATTTATGAAAACACGTACGTGTTATTCCAAAAGATGATGGAGATATCCAAGCGATAATAATTTTATACAATAAGCCTAATAATCAATTATTCTTTAAGGTTTGATAAAAAATATGCCTATCTTGCGCATAGAATCTAAAGATAGGAACCGATGAGGCATTTGCTTATTCTGATATTACTATTATCCACGCTCTCTTTTATAGGTTGTAAAGATGAGAGCGAGGCTACATACCTAATCGATCGTGCGGAATCCTTGTTGAAATCTGATCCGGATAGTTCCCTTATCCTATTGGATAGCATAGCCGTGCCCGATAATTTGAGCGATAAATTATTGGCTCGTTGGTGTATGCTATCCGGTAAAGTGGCGGACACGTTATATACGGATCTGCCCTACGTACAGCAAATTGCGGCGTGCGCAAGCCTATTACGAGTCGCACGGAACGGGGCAGGAGCAAGCGAGGATCGGTTTGTACTTGGGGCGTTCGTATGTGGAGGATAAGGATAACGAACTGGCTATGAAGGCTTATTTACAGGCGTTGGATATCGCTTTACGTTGTCAAGACTATAATCAAGCCGGGTATATTTGTAGCTATATGGGAGACTTGTATCATTTTGACGGTGATTATTTATTAGGAAAAGATAAATATAAAAAAGCGGAACAGTACTTTCGAAAGGTCGGAAATATGCGGAGCGCAGCTTTCGCTTTGCGAGATGTGGGACGTATGTATGTTTTTGCGGATTCGTCAGAGGTCGGGTTGAGATATTTGCTAGAAGCTGATACTATTATAGCGGAACTAGGGGATTCTTCTGATATAGGATATATATCCAATGGGATAGGAAATGTTTATAGTGTGTTAGGCAATATAGAACTCGCTAAGCAATACTTATGGAAATCAATAAATGTTTCTGAATTGGATAATGCTCCAGACTATTCCGCTTTAGCCGGTGTCTATATAGAAGAAGGAGATTTCAAGAATGCTCGCCTATGTTTAGAGCAAGCGAACATCATACCAACCCTAAATGAAAATACGCATATCTCCATAATTTATAATTATTATGAACTGGAAAAAGCAGAAGGTAATATAGAAAATGCTTTAACCTATTTAGAGCAATATAATGAAGCCGCAGATTCTATCTTAGCATTACAAAATAAAGCGAATATCGTAAAGACAGAAAAAGCGTATAATCATTTAAAAATATCGTTAGAAAATACCCAATTAAAGATGGATAAACAATGGACTTTTATACTTCTTGTTACTTCTATTACTGTTTGTCTATTATTGTTATTCGTTTATCAGTTGCAAATGAATAAGAAAAATAAGAGAATATATGTCCAGCAAATCGATATTGAGCAAAAGAATATTGAATTATTGAAACTGCAGAATAGCTTGAATATAAAACAACGTGAGCTTCAGGATTTATTCGATAAGTTATCAAAAAAGATGAATTGCTCAATATATCTTATTCTAGAGCGAAGTTAGAGGAGCGATATGAACGAACGAAACAAGAAGAAAAATCCATTATCCAGAGAATCGCAGAACAGCGTAATAATCTGTTTTTATCATCTATGATAGCAAGGAAAGTGATTAAACTATCCCAAAAAGTAATTCCTGGTACGACAAAATCCCCTCTTTCAGAAAAAAATATTGGCGAAATATTATTACTCAAGCAAATGAGGTCTACCCATCTTTAGAAAAGAAATTCTCTGAGTTCAATATGACTCTTGCGGATTTACGCTATTGTTATTTAGTTTTATTTCATTTAGATACGATCAGTGAGGCTATTCTATTAAACATTTAGCCGGATTCTGTAAATAAGCGTCGCCAACGTGTACGTCAGAAGCTAGGAATTATAGGGGAGGAGCTAGATTTGTATACCTATATTATTAATATGATGTAACTTTTTGTTTATTAGATAGATATATGTATATATCCATGAAATGTTTGTCCTATCCATGAATTTATAATTTATTAATTATCAGTAAATTATAAATTGAGTTTGTCCGTCACTTATTAGCCCTTTTTCTTTGTTATTCGAGCTATTAGCCTGTTCTTCGCATCCAAATCAAAAAATGAGATGAGAAATGAAATTATTTAAATTTTTATTTGTAGTAATGGCTTTGTTAAGTGCTATTCCCTGTTTTGGTAGGCGGGTTCACTTAGATGGTAACTGGAAGCATTCAAAAAAATCTATTCTCGTAGATTTGCCTATGGACGCTTCTATTGAAGAAGCTAGTGGAGAACTGATAGTGAACTTCTATGAAAATGTAGGTAATGTGCGTGTTATCGTTACTAGTTCTACGGGAGAAGTGATCTATAATGAAATGGTACAAACGAGTACTATGCCATCTTTAGTAATACCTTTAAAAGATCAAGAAAAAAAGGTGTGTTGCAAATAACAGATGGTTATAACAATGTATATGGATTCTTATTTCTATAGATTTTATTAATTAAAATATTAATTATAAATAATAGTTATTATGAAAAAAAATAATTAAAATAATGTTTTCCTTATCAGTATTATTATTAATGTCTTGTGTAGAGGAAATAGATTATAGTTTACCAAGAAATGAAGTAAGCCGTAATATTACCACTGTTAGTAGTGATACAATAACAAATCATGAATTATTAGAAGAATTTAGTAAGGCATTAGCTTATAGTTTAGATTCTTCAATAGAATTAAGGCGTATTATTAAAAATGAAGCTTTAAAGATGTTTGATTATGATTATGATGTATTATATTTATCTATTAATTCTTATAGATTAACTTCTGGAAAAACGGTTGATGAATTAATGAGCTTGTATATGGATATAACTAGATTAGAAAAAATAAAACAATTATTTTCAACCTTAACTATTGTACCAGAATTGCCTGATAACAGTTTTTCTGCTGAACTTTGGAATGTGGAGAGTGAAGTTCCATATACAGCTTTAAGAGTTAAAAATAGTAATGATGTAATGGGCTATGGAGTAAATAAAGAATTCTTAATACCATCAAATGAAATTCCTAAATATCCTATTGTAGTAGTGAAGTTAAATGAAAGAGTGGTTTCTGTAAATAAGGCTCAAAGGAATTTGTCACCGATGAGTATTATAAATCCTGATATTGTATTCTTTAGTGATGTATTTGATAATACAGAGAATGCTTCTTCAGTCATACAGAATAGAAATTTTTCTAGTGGTGATACTAGAGATCGCACAGGATCAATACCTGAAAATATGAAAAAAGGTTTATGAAGCCTACGACGTATTTGCTGCAACAAATGAATGGCCGAGAGATTATATATATTATGGCTTGACTCCTCAACAGCCAAAAGGACCTTTCAATCGAGATTTTAAGGAAAGTTTGGTGTATTTTAAATTATTAGGAGATCCACGTACAGTTATGAACAAAATTTGTGATCAAAGTGAAGATCCTAGAATTGATGGAAATACTCATCAAGAAACAGGAGGTGGTCGTCCCGGAGGTAGTACTATTCTTACACCATGGACAGACGGATCACTTGAATTTATAGTAAAAGTGTATGTTGCAAATCAAGCTGGTATAGGTAATGAATATATTAATAATTTTATAGTTAAACCATCTGCATTGTTTAAAATAACACCAAAAGATCCGCTTAGTAGTAAATTCGAAGTTAAATCAATAGAGTTAACAGATGGAATAGCTTTGGACCTTCCATTATTCGAATGGAATATAGAGAATTATGGTGCAATAATAAAAATAGCGATAGAAGAACTAGATATTAGTGAAACTATTCAAAGTGTAGAATCTTCAACAGCTACATTTGTAACTAATTTTGGATTTGATCCATCTTTTGGAGAAAAGTAAAGATTGGTTTAAAATTTGGAGCTACAGCAACTACATCAAAAACAGTTTCATATACAGTTACTAAAAGTTTAGCTAGTGATGAATTAGGTCAAGTTATTGTTAATTTTGAAGATAAAATCCTAAAATCAAAGAAGAATTTATCAACTGGAAGGGATTGGAAACCTGACTATACAGATAAATATAGGACTGGATGGTATCAATTAGCACTAAGTCCATTAAAATATAATTAATTTTTGTGGTTTGATATTTTTTTGACTGTAATATGTAGAGATAATCTTAAAAATAATATCTATATTTAAGATAGAATGTACGAACTGATTCTGTTAAAGTAGGTAATTGATAAATAAGAATTATATTTATATAAAATTATTGTAATATGAAACAGGTAATCTATTTTTTATTTAGTATGTTATTATTTTTGTCTATATCTTGTAATAAAGGTGAAGATATTTCTTTTGAAGAAACTCCTTACTATTTGGGGTACTTTGAAGGAAAGGTGAATAGTCAAGATATTTCTATAGCTAATCAGTCGAACTCTCATTCTTTTTATTGATCATGGAAATTTTTGGCAGGAGGTAAATACCGATTTAAGCGGTTTCTATTGGGAGATACCATTAGGAGTGCATATCTCTGACTATCCTTATCCTATGCTGAGGATCTCATTGATTCCATTGAGAGAAGGAGAATATCTGATCGATAAGGGTAAATTATTGAATGAAGAGATAGAATCTACTGTTAGGATCACGAAAGATGACGCTAAAATAGTGTATCATCCACTGAAATCTTCATTTCGGATACAAGTGGATAGTATTCGTTTTCATGAGGGAAGTGGTACCCCTTATATTGAAGGGAAGATGGAAGGCATCCTATATAATATAGAGAATTCGGAAGATTCGATCGTCATAAAAGATGCTATATTCGGAATACACTAACTTGGAGCCGAATAATGATATAGAAGCAATATTTAGATTGAATGGGAGTTCTATATCATGATATGTCGAACTTTTATTCAATCTAAATATTAATTTTAATACCTTGTAAGTAATGAAGAAGTTGTTTGTTCTGTTGATATTGCTTTTATTTTTGGCCGATCGCAGGCAACTGATATAGAGGCTCGTACCGGTATATTAGGAGGAGATGGATGGGGACTTCAAACCGGGGCGTATATAAACTTTCCACAATCACGGTTGTTTTCTATACAAACGGGATTGTTGCTGCATACCGCAGGGAATTCGTTTTCATATGGAGATGATTGGAATATTGATTTTTTTGTACCCGTGTATGCTTCTTTTCATATTCCGTTGAGCGATAAAGTGAATCTCCGATTAAATGCGGGTGCTTACACCGGTAGTGGTGAATATTGGAATCTGGGAGCTACGGCGGCGGCCGGTATAGAGGTAAAAAGATTTTATGTGGGAGTGAACTATTTCCAGAATTGTGTCAATGACCGGGATTTGAAATTGGGGTTGTCGGTTGGATATAAATTCACATTATTTTAATCTTTTATATATTTTGAGGATAGGGGTATTTGAGCGTTTCCTGTCTTACGATAAAAACAACGAGAATTATGGAGTCAACAAGTAAAAAACAGAATACCCCTAAACTTTGGTACTGGGGGGAACCTAAAGGAGGAATGAGCCTTGAGGATTGTGAGAAAATAGTAAAAGAGATCCCGCATTTTGACAGGAAAACCCGGCTTGCGGATATGTATATAGCTTTTGTTTGACAGCAAGGGTTTCATTGTGGCATTTAACATAAGGAAGAGAGCCTGTTTTTATACATCGCTCTCTTTTTTTTTTATAACTTAGCCCCCAATTACTAAATCGAAGAACATGAAAAAAGACTTTTTTATTAGCGATAGCCTTGTTGTGCTTTTTGTGCCCCGATGAGCTTATTCGCACAAAAACAGCTTGCTTTCAAGGATGGGAAATTCAAGATCGTCCAATTTACAGACATTCATTGGGATCAGAAATCATCTAAATGCGCTAAGACAGTCGCTACGATACAATCCGTATTAAAGGCGGAAAATCCGGATGTGGCGATGCTGACGGGCGACGTGGTGACAGCAAATCCCGGTTTGGAAGGATGGAAGTCAGTGATCGGGATCTTTGAGGAGGCCAAGATACCGTTTACGGTGATGATGGGAAATCATGACGCAGAGATCGTTCCCAAGGACGAGATTTATGCCCTACTCAGTCAATCACCTTATTTTATGGGTGAGAAGGGACAGGGTGATATTCATGGAGCCGGAAACTATGTGATACCGGTCTACAGTTCGGATGGAAAGAAACCGGCGGCCTTATTGTATTGTATCGACTCCAATGATTATCCTACGCTGAAGGATTATGGCACGTATGATTGGATTCATTTCGACCAGATCCATTGGTATCGTGAGCAAAGTATGCGCTATACCAAGGAAAATGGTGGCAAACCGTTGCCAGCCTTGGCCTTTTTTCATATTCCTTTGCTGGAATATAATGAGATCGTTGGGGCGGAGACTACATTAGGACAGAAAGAAGAGGGAATCGCCTCTCCCAAGATCAACACGGGCTTCTTCGCTTCCTTGGTGGAAATGAAGGATGTGATGGCTACTTTTGCCGGGCACGATCATGATAATGATTATATAGGAATGTTATATAACGTGGGACTAGCTTTCGGGCGTGTATCCGGATGGGACGCTTATGGAGATTTCGAGCGGGGTGGCCGTATCATTGAATTGCGTGAGGGCAAGTTTGAGTTTGATTCATGGATTCGTACCTCGTCCGGAAAGGAATATACGTATTATTATCCGTCTGGCCTGACCTCTAAGGATGAGGAAACGATGGAATTCTTACCCGCCAAAACGGTAAAACCTAAAAAGCACGGGGTAGCTTATACCTATTATGAAGGCAAGTTTAAACATACGGATCAGATCGCTTCCGGGACAAAAGTGAAAGAGGGTACGATGAAAAATATCTCCATTCAGGAGGCTCCGGCCAAGGATCATTTCGCTTATGAGTTCCGTACGTTGATAAATATCCCTGAAAAAGGTGTATATCGCTTTTATACGTATTCGGATGATGGTTCCAAGCTATTTATAGACGGTAAAGCTATTGTTGATAATGATGGCTCTCATAATGCTCGTATAGCGAAAGGAAAGGTAGCGTTAGACGCTGGTTTCCACGAATTACGTGTTTTGTATTTCGAGGATTATATGGGCGAGGCCTTGGAGGTCGGGGTTTCCAGCCGTAAAATAAAGGAAGCTGTCTTACCAGAGGACTGGTATTATTTACCGGAATAAATATCCAGTTGTAGAGACGCAGCACGCTGCGTCTCCCACTGTCTGATAGAATCTTAGTCTTGTACGGCAGCTTTCGCTTTCTCTACTGCCTCATTGATATTACTGCAAATATTTTCTGCGCCAATCTTCTTATCGAATCCGGATTTTGTTAATACACGATGTACATGTTCATTGACCCCGGAAAGTATCATATGGATATGCTCTGCCTCGGAAAGACGGAAAAGACTTTCCAAGTTATGCAGACCGGTAGAATCTATGAACGAAACCTTACGCATACGGATGATGCGGACTTTCGGTTTATCTCCCATACTTTTCATGATACCATCGAACTTATTCGCTACGCCGAAAAAGAACGGACCATCGATCTCGTATACCTCTACACCTTTAGGCAGGGAGAGGACTTCCTCGTCATGATGAATCTCGCCCTCGTCGGAAAGATCGATCTCATCCGTGGTGACGGATACATGCGTGGTCTCAGCCACACGGCGCATAAAAAATAACATGGCGATCAGAAGGCCGATCTCGATAGCGATCGTAAGATCAAAGATAACCGTCAGGAAGAAAGTCACCAACAAGACGGATACGTCGCTTTTCGGGTTTTTCATCAAGGAACGGAACGTACGCCACTCACTCATATTATAGGATACGATGATCAATACGCCAGCCAGACAAGCCATTGGAATGTGTTTGGTAAGCGGTCCGAGGAAAAGCAAAATCAATAATAATACGATGGCGTGAATAATACCGGCAACCGGAGTTCGTCCACCATTATTTATATTGGTCATTGTACGGGCGATGGCGCCGGTCACGGGAATACCGCCAAAAATAGGAACGATGATATTCGCTGCGCCTTGGGCGATTAGTTCCGTATTTGAATTATGCTTGTCGCCTGTCACACCATCCGCTACGGTAGCGGATAATAAAGACTCGATAGCCCCAAGGATAGCGATCGTAAAGGCGGAGGGAAGCAATAAGTTGATTGTCTCCATATTAAACGTGATCGGAGCCGGGGCTGGCAAGGAAGCGTTAATAGTAAACCGGTCTCCAATCGTCTCGATACCTGTAATACCCAAATGATTACGCATAATGTAAACAACGATCGTCATGATGACGATAGCGATCAAGGAACCCGGAATTTTCTTCGTTAGCCTCGGGCTTAACGTAATGATCAGGATACTAATGATACCGATAACGAATGCCCAAGGGTTAACCGTATCGAACGCCCCGAAATATGCGATCCATTTAGAGATGAAATCGGCGGGGACTTTATCCATAGTCAATCCAAATAAGTCTTTCATTTGTGTCGTGAAGATAGTGATAGCGATACCACTCGTGAAACCTACGACAATCGGGTAGGGGATAAACTTAATCACGGTACCGAGCTTCAGCACGCCCATCAATACCAGAATAATACCCGCTATGACGGTAGCGATGGCAAGCCCTTCGATACCGAAGTTCTGTATAATGCCATAAACGATCACGATAAACGCTCCGGTAGGTCCGCCGATCTGTACGTTGCAGCCTCCTAAAAGGGAGACGATGAATCCACCGATAATAGCCGTGATCAATCCTTTCTCCGGACTTACCCCGGAGGCGATACCAAAAGCGATGGCGAGTGGTAGGGCAACTATGCCGACAATTATACCCGCCATGAGATCCGTCATGAACCTCTCTTTGGAATAATTTCTCAGCGCCGTAAAGAGTTTGGGCTGAAAATCAAATTTGTTCTTCATTTTTCTTCTTGCCTGTTTGATTTGAGGATGCAAAGTTAATAAAATAAAGAAGATGCAAAAAATCTAAAGACGCATTCCGGTTTTGTGTAAACAATTTAGGAGGATTTGTTGTTTCATTGTATAAAGGAGGAGAAGTTTTTCCTTGATAAATAAGTGATATCTATTGAGAGATAGATATTATTTAATGTTTGCGTAATCGATATCTGGAAACAAATTCTTACTTTTGATCGGTCATGAGAAAAACGATATACAAAACAGACTCATTAATTTACTACATAAAATTAGCATTATGGAAAAAAGTATTAAAGGTACACGTACCGAGCAGAATTTATTGAAATCATTCGCCGGAGAATCTCAGGCAAGAAGTCGTTACACATTTTTCGCTAGCGTAGCCAAGAAAGAAGGTTACGAGCAAATCGCAGGTGTTTTCATGGAAACAGCCGAGCAAGAGAAGGAACACGCTAAACGTTTCTTTAAATTCTTGGAAGGTGGAATGGTTGAGATTACCGCTTCTTATCCTGCAGGCGTAATCGGAACAACCGCTGAGAACTTGGCAGCCGCAGCAGCTGGTGAGAATGAGGAGTGGGCTGAATTGTATCCTGAGTTCGCTAAGATTGCGGAGGAAGAAGGTTTTCCCGCTATTGCCGTAGCTTTCAAGATGATCGCAAAGGTAGAGGCTGAACACGAGAAACGTTATCGTAAATTGTTGGCTAACGTAGAGGAAGGTAAAGTATTCGAGAAAGATGAGGCTATCTTCTGGCAATGCCGTAACTGTGGTTTCGTATTCGAGGGTAAGAAGGCTCCGGTTAATTGTCCGGCATGCGCTCATCCGCAAGCTTACTTTGAACCGATGAAACAGAACTATTGATAATTAAAAGTTGAGAATTGAGAATTAACATAGCTAGTAATTCTCAATTCTCAATTTTCAATTATTTAATCGGTGGGTAATCAATCGTATAATGTAATCCCCGGCTCTCTTTCCGTTCCATCGCTTGACGAGTGATCAAATAACCTACATTGATCATATTACGCAACTCACATAATTCACGGGATGCCTTACAACGTTTGAAAAGGCTCTCTGTCTCCTCATATAAAATATCCAAACGGTTCCACGCACGGATCAAACGTGTGTTACTACGAACGATACCTACATACGCTTCCATGATCTGGTTTACCTCTTTCATGCTTTGGGTGATCAATACACGCTCTTCATTGGTGATCGTTCCCTCATCGTTCCATTCCGGTACATCCTGGTTGAACTCATAGCGATCCATGACGCTTAATGAGTGTTTCGCCGCGGCGTCGGCATATACAACTGCCTCGATCAATGAGTTTGAGGCCAATCGGTTACCACCGTGCAAGCCGGTACAAGAACATTCTCCGATTGCGTATAGCCGGCGGATGCTGGATTGCCCGTTTAAGTCTACCTTGATACCTCCGCATAAATAATGGGCGGCAGGGGCTACCGGGATATAGTCTTTGGTGATATCGATACCTAAGCTGAGGCATTTTTTATAGATATTGGGGAAATGCTTCTTGGTTTCTTCCGGATCTTTGTGCGTGACGTCCAGATATACATGGTCGTCACCCCGTTGTTTCATCTCGCTATCGATCGCACGGGCTACGATATCACGGGGAGCCAAGGAAAGACGGGGATCATATTTATGCATGAACTCCTCTCCGCCAAGGTTTCTCAATACAGCTCCATATCCGCGCATCGCCTCGGTGATGAGGAAAGAGGGACGGTCGCCCGGATGATACAAGGCGGTCGGGTGGAACTGGATGAACTCCATATCTTTTACGGAGCCTTTCGCACGGTAAACCATGGCGATACCGTCTCCGGTAGCTACCAGCGGGTTTGTCGTATTCCGGTAAACGGCCTCGCAACCGCCTGTCGCCATAACGGTTATCTTTGACAAGAAAGTATGTACCTCGCCCGTATCCTCGTTCAATACATAGGCACCGAAACATTTGATACCGGGGGTATGGCGGGTGACGATAATGCCCATATGGTGCTGGGTGATAATCTCTACCGCATAATGGTTCGTGAATACGGCGATGTTGGGATGGTTGTTTACCGTTTCTATCAAGCTCGTCTGTATCTCGGCTCCTGTATTGTCGGCATGGTGCAGGATACGAAACTCGGAGTGTCCTCCTTCTTTATGCAGATCGAATTCTCCGCTTTCTTTCTTATCGAAATTAACTCCCCATCGGATAAGCGCCTCGATCTGGGCAGGGGCCTCGCGCACGACTTTCTCCACGGCTGCCCGGTCACTGATCCAGTCGCCGGCGATCATCGTGTCTTCTATGTGCTTCTCGAAATTATCTACTTTCAAGTTGGTTACGGAAGCGATACCTCCTTGCGCGAAATATGTGTTGGCTTCTTCTTGTCCGGCTTTACAGATAAGTGCTACGCTCTTGCCTTCATTGGCTACTTTCAGAGCGAAACTCATACCGGCGATTCCTGAGCCTATCACTAAAAGTAATCGAATCTTTGTACCATGTTTTCTACTGTTTAGGCTCACAAAGTTAGGGATTAACTGATTAGGTTGTTCCTTTTGCGCTTGCTTTTCGTACAAAATAAATATTGACTACAGGTTTTCCGGATAGAGCCTTGCGGGTTGTGTTACTGCAACCCGGCTTGCAGTGGAGGTCTTTAGAATTGGACGGATAATCCCAGCGTGAAGGTACGGGCTACAGGATAGATGGAAGTGGTCTCGATACCGGGTTCTACGCCATTCACGTTGATATTAGCGGGATCGCCTCCGGTATATCCGGTAAGTGTAAATACATTATTTACCGAGAAATAGCAGCGTAACGATTGAATCCATTTATTGTCTGGGAGAGGGGACAAAAATATCATTATACGGGATTTAGCGCCGGTGCCCGTGGCTTTGAGACGGATTACTTCGGTTATAACAACCTGAAAGCGGGTGGTACAGTGAAATACGGAGACGTGACTTCTTTCCAAAACGAGAATCGTCTGGCCTCATTCATGGGTCGTTTCAATTATATGTATGACAACCGTTTTATCGCCACCGTGAACTTACGTGCGGACGGTTCCTCTAAATTGGGTATGAATAATAAATGGGGCTTCTTCCCTTCCGCTTCCGCCGCTTGGGTGTTGAATGAGGAGGCTTTCTTGAAAGACGTGGATTGGCTGAGCCAGTTGAAACTACGTGCGGGTTATGGTCTGACCGGTAACCAAGATGCTATCGAGGCTTATAACTCGTTGGCTTTGATGAGCCCGAACGGTGTGACTTCCGTCAATGGAAATTCTACCGCTACCTATGGCTTTACACGTAACTCGAACCCGGACTTGCGTTGGGAGGTGAAAAAGACATTCGATGTGGGTGTGGACGCCGGTATCCTCGATGGCCGCTTTACGTTGACTGCCGATTGGTATACTTCCAAGACTACGGATCTGTTGTATAAATACGCGGTTCCGGTTCCTCCGTTCGTATATCCGGAATTATTGGCGAACTTGGGAGAGATGACCAACTCCGGCGTGGAATTGGCTGTAAGCGGTGGTATCGTGAAGACAAAGGATTTCGATTTCAACATGGGCGTGAATTTCTCTTACCAGAAGAATAAATTGAACTCCTTGAGCGGTTCTTATATGGGACAAGAGTTGCAGGCGAAACAATATATGGATCTGTCCAGTATGAGTGGTGCCGGTTTCGTAGGAAACAACCGTGTGGTTTATCAGATGGTAGGCTATCCTGTCGGAGTGTTCTACATTCCTCGTTGCTTGGGCTTGACTCCGGCTTTGGATGAGAATGGAAACGCTATCGAAGGCCGCTATATCTACAACTTGGATCAGACGATCGATGGAAAAGAGGGTTTGGATACCAATGATGGTGGCGACCGTTATATCGCCGGACAAGCCATGCCGAAATATTATCTGGGAATGAACTTCAGCTTCCGCTACAAACGCTTTGACTTGATGACGCAGATGAACGGCGCTTTCGGTCATAAGATCTTCAACGGTACATCGCTAGCTTATATGAACTTGAGCCAGTTCCCTACATACAACGCATTGGCTAAGGCTCCGAAAGCAAGATCTACGACCAGTCGATCTCTGATTATTGGTTGGAAAAGGGTAATTATTTGAATATCGATTATATTACGTTGGGTTACAACATCGATTGCAAAAAGATCGAGAAATACGTGAAGAATATCCGTGTGACATTCTCGGTGAACAACGTAGCTACGATCACGGGTTACTCCGGTTTGTCTCCGATGATTAACAGTACGACGGTCGATAAAGATAATAATGACCTAGGTATGGATAACAAACGTTTCTATCCGTTATCCCGTACGTATTCATTAGGTTTGAGTGTTAACTTCTAAATCCATTTAAAGAGTCATGAAAAAGAAATTTATATATAGCTTTATGATAGCCGCTGCCGCCGCGGCATTTTCTTCCTGTTCTAATTTTTTGGAAGAGCGTCCTACAGACGCGTTTGATGAGGAGACCGCGTTCCAAAGCCCTACGTTGGTCTATGTAAACACGGTTGCGAGCTTGTACAATAATATGTTCAAGATCATGGGTAACGACCGTCATGTATATGACTTGAATACCTTCTCCAGCGATGAGGCTATGCTTCCTTGCCGTATCGGTGACTGGGAAGATGGCGGTTTATGGCAGAATATTTTCTTACACCGTTGGGGTACGATGAATGATTTGACCAAGAACTCTTGGGATTTCTTGTATGAGCAGATCGGAAAATGTAACCAGAGTGTTGATAAGTTGCAAGCCTTTGCCGAGGAACAACCGGACGTGGAATATTTCAAGGTTTATCTGGAAGAGGTCCGTGCGTTTTTCTATTATGAGTTGTTGGATTTGTTCGCTCGTGTTCCGTTGGTAACTTCCTCTACGACACCGATGTCTGAGGTAAAGCAATCTGAGCGTAGCGTTGTATTTAACTTTGTCCGTTCGGAGTTGGAGGAGGCGTTGCCTTATCTTTCAGATAACCGCAGTAACCAAAAAGGTGAGTATTACGGACGTATTACCAAGCCGGTGGCTTATATGATCTTGGCTAAGTTGGCGTTGAATGCGGAGGTTTATGCGGACGACAATTGGACGGACGGCAATCGTCCGGCTGGAAAGAACATCAAGTTTACCGTTGACGGTAAAGAGATGAACGCTTGGGAAGCTACGATCGCTTATGTGGATAAGCTGGAGGCTTTGGGCTATAAATTGCAGGGAAACTTCTCGGAGAATTTCGCCGTAGCGAACGAGACCTCGGTTGAGAATATTTTCACGGTTCCTATGGACCCGGTCGCTTATCCGGACGCTAAGGACTACAATTTGGTACGTACCCGCCATTATGATCATGCAACCGCTTACGGCCAATCCGGATGGAATGGCTCTTGCGCTACGGTGAAGGCGATGAACGTGTTTAAGTTCGGTACGGCGGATGAGGATCCTCGTTGTAAGCTTACTTATTTTACGGGCGAGGTAACCGGTCCGGACGGAAAGACGATCTATACGGAATGGGACGGACAGAAAGTGCCTTTGAAATATGAGCCGAACGCCCCGAAGGTATATATGGATGCCTCCGATGGTTTGTTGGTGAAGACCGCCGGAGCTCGTATGGCTAAATATGAGTTCGACCAGAATGCTCAGGATGGTGGAAACTTGCATGGAAATGACTGCGTGATCTTCCGTTTCGCCGACGCGTTGCTGATGAAGGCGGAAGCCAAGATTCGTCTGGGACAGAATGGAGACGATGAGGTGAACCAAGTTCGTAACCGTGTAGGCGCCAAACCGCTACAAAACGTAACGCTGGATACGCTATTAGACGAGCGTATGCTTGAATTAGCTTGGGAAGGCGTACGCCGGCAGGATTTGATCCGTTTCGGCAAGTTTACCGAGGCTACGGTAGACCGCTATGTAGGCGTGAAACATTTCGCCAGCTCGCTGGATTATCAAGAGGATAAGACGGGATATACAACGGTATTCTCCATCTATGCCGATATCCTTAGCCTGAATCCTAACTTGACACAGAATCCGGGATATTAATACGATTCATTTTAATCTTTAAGGCTTTATCAGGGGGCTGTCCGTTATTGGGCAGCCCTTTCTTCTTTTTGCTTGATTTTCCCTAGTATCTTCGGGAATTTCCATATAAATAACAACGTACAGCAAATAGCGGCCGTGGCATCCGATACGGCTTCTGCCGCATATACGCCGGTTACCCCCATAAAATGAGGTAATAGTAATGCCAAAGGAATCAAGAGGATTACTTTACGAAGCAAGGCGATAAAGATAGATATCTTAGCTTGTCCCAACGCTACGAACATATTCTGGCAAGCTCGTTGTAAGCCAAAAATCGTCATACCCGCCAAGAAGATGGGCATGACCCAACGGACGGTATCGATCAACTCCTCGTCGCTTGTAAAAGCGGAGGCTACGGTTGAGGGGAATAAGATCATGAATAGCATGAGTATCAAGTTGAAAGAGAACATAACGATTAGCACGATACGAAAACAATCTTTCACCCGCTGTTTGTCTCCATGTCCGTAATTATAGCTTATGATCGGTACGAATCCTTGGGCGAAACCGGTCAGCGGTACGCTAGCGAATTGCATGGCACTCTGTAAGATAGCCAATGCGCTCACATAGATATCACCAAAATTTTTCAAACTACTATTCAAGACGAAACCCACCAGACTCTCCGTGCTGGCCATGATGAACGGAGAAATTCCCAAAGCGAACATCGAGAGTACGATTCTTCGGTCCAGTCTCATATACCGCCTTTCCAAAGGCAAGGAGGCACGTCTTGAGAAAAGGAAGCTCAATACCCATATGGCACTGCAAGCTTGCGATAGGATCGTGGCGAGCGCGGCGCCTTTTATCCCCATATCCAACCAGAAAATGAAGATAGGGTCTAATACGATATTCAATAAAGCCCCGATCAAAACCGAGCACATAGCGATAGACGGACGCCCTTGTGCGTTGATAAAGGCATTCAAGCCCGTGGATATCTCGACAAACAGAGTGCCCAGTAAATAAATAGAGAGATAATCCACCGCATATCCTAACGTATATTTTGATGCTCCTGTAAAAAAGCAGGATCGGTTCCATGAAGGTATAGGTGATGAGGTAAGTGAATATAGTAAATAGGATAAGCAATATAAATCCATTTCCCACTATTTTTCCGGCCCGTTCCCGGTCGCCCTGTCCGAGAGCGATAGCCGCTAACGGCGAACCGCCCGCTCCCACGATAGCGGAGAAAGAAGAGATCAAGATCACGATGGAGGTGGTCACCCCTATACCGGCCAAAGCGTTTGTCCCGATCTCGGGAATATGCCCGATATAGATACGATCTACGATATTATAAAGTAAGTTGACAAATTGGGCCGCTACCGCCGGAAGCGCCATTTTGAAAACCAGCGGTAGCATACGTTCCGTACCTAGCCTAGCCTCGTATTTGTTCTTCATATTCAATCGGGATTTCAATTAAAATGGCTGCAAAGTTACAAGAACTTGTTGGATTATATAATCGAGTTCCATAAATTACCAGTTAATAAAAAACACTTAATATCTACCACATCTACAATTCCTTCTTATATGCCTTATAAATAAACATCTTATATAGTGGTTGTAGATAGAAAATATCTACAATTATCATTCTTTATCTACCATGTTTTGATAGAAAACGCAAGAAATCAAATTATCGTTTAGGTTCGTGTGTCGTAGTGCCTATATATGTAAAAGTAGTTTCTATTAGGGAAAACAAAAGTTTCGTGCTGAAGAAACTTTAGTTTCTATATAGGGAAACAAAAGTTTTCTGCTTGATAAACTTTTGTTTTTTACCATAAAAAACTGCAAATGATTATATGCTAATATTTTAAATACATAATATAACTAGTAGATACGTAGTGTGCCGCGTCTCCTTGCTGGCTGATCGTATCTCAAAATCACTATTGAAAAACAAATATTTTAGTGGTATTTATAAAATAAACACATAGCGAAAAAAGTAAATTTGGGCAAAGCGTAGCGAATTAGCATACAGCGTTCGTTACGCTTTGTTTTTCTATGGGACAGAGCCAACGAAATATACCACCTCGAAGCCAAATAGCGCAAGAGTTCAGTTACCACCTCGTTACTCCCGTAACGGGTGTGAATTTCTTGCTAAATGGTTCTGTTTCTGCGATTTGCGTAATTTTGCATAGCTGTCGGTAACTCACTAATAACTAATTTTGTAACCAAAAAAAGGAGTGAGTTATGCGTAGTACATTCAAGGTATTATTTTACGTGAAGAAAGGCAGCGAGAAGCCGAACGGCAACCTGCCTCTTAATGATGTGCCGTATCACGGTGGCCGGCGAGATTAAACAGTTCAGTTGCAAGATGGACGTTCCCCCACGGCTGTGAGACGTGAAAAACAGCCGTGCTTCGGGCAAGAGCGTCGAAGCGCAGAGAATCAACCTTGCGGTGGATAAAATCCGTGTGGAGGTAAACCGTCGCTATCAAGAACTGATGCAGACGGACGGTTATGTTACCGCCGCCAAACTCAAAGACGCCTATCTCGGTATCGGCGTCAAGCAGGAAACTTTGCTGAAGTTGTTCGAGCAGCACAACGCCGAGTTCGAGAAGAAAGTCGGGCACAGCAGGGCGCAGGGTACATTTACCCGTTATCGGACGGTCTGCAACCATATTCGGGAGTTCCTGCCCCACACCTACAAGCGTGAGGATATTCCGTTAAAGGAACTCAACCTCACGTTCATCAACGATTTCGAGTATTTTCTGCGCACGGAGAAGAAATGCCGCACCAATACCGTGTGGGGCTACATGATTGCGTTGAAGCACATCGTTTCGATAGCGAGGAACGACGGGCGTTTGCCGTTCAATCCCTTTGCCGGATATATCAACTCTCCCGAAAGCGTGGACAGGGGCTACCTTACCCAAACGGAGATACAGACGCTCATGGATGCACCGATGAAGAACGCCACCCACGAGCTTGTACGGGATTTGTTCGTCTTTTCGGTGTTCACGGGTTTGGCGTATTCGGACGTGAAGAACCTCACCGCCGACCGCCTGCAAACATTCTTCGACGGCAACCTGTGGATAATCACCCGAAGAAAGAAGACCAACACCGAATCGAACATCCGTCTTTTGGACGTTCCCAAGCGTATCATAGAGAAATACAAGGGACTGGCTCGGGACGGTCATGTTTTCCCCGTTCCGAGCAACGGCAGTTGTAACAAAATACTCAAAGATATAGGCAGACAATGCGGTTTCAAGGTGCGTCTGACCTATCACGTTGCACGCCACACGAACGCCACGACCGTACTTCTGTCGCACGGCGTACCCATCGAAACCGTAAGCCGCCTTTTGGGACACACGAACATAAAGACCACCCAAATTTACGCCAAAATCACCGCCCAGAAGATAAGCCAAGACATGGAAACCTTGTCGCACAAGTTGGAGGACATGGAGAAGAATATCTGCCGAGCCATCTAATTAAAAACAGAATACCGATGAAAGAAGAAAGAAACATTATCACGATGGACGGGCAGGGCAATATCTCCCTGCCGAGCGATATAGGTGCAACCGCCATGACCGAGCGGGAAATCTGCGAACTGTTCGGGGTTATCGCCCCGACGGTTCGGGCAGGGATAAAGGCACTCTGCAAAAGCGGAGTTTTGAGCGTATATGACATAAAGCGCATTATCCGCATATCGGACAGATACAGCGTGGAGGTTTACAACCTCGAAACGATAGCCGCCCTCGCTTTCCGTATCGAGTCGTTCGGGGCGGCGAAAGTCCGCAGGGCATTATTAGAGAGGATTATACACGGGCGAAAAGAAAAAACGACGGTATTCGTGTCGGTTGTTTCGGACGGCAAGCCCAACAGCCGTTGGAAAGCATGATGATATACCAACATATCAACATACCAACATACAAACGTACCAGCATGCAAACATACCAGCATACCAACATGCAAACCTATCACTATGGTGATATATATTGCAGGTTCTATTCCTCTTTTCAGAGGAAAGCGGAGCAATCATTTCCGTTTACAAAGGCAAAGCAAGCACGGGGCTTTATGTCGGCTAAAAGGTCAGGCGGCTGCGCCGTTTCCCGATAAATCTTCCTCTCGCTTCGCTGCGAGCGTATTTATCGGGAAAACCTTGTATCCGACCGCCCCGTGCAAAAGAGCCTTTGAAAACGGAAACGACCGCCCCGCCACCCACCGACCGAAAGGGAAAAAATAAGGTGGGGGTTACGGGCAAGCAAGCGGCAGGGACAGCCACCGCCGAAAGGCAGACGGGCAGACGGACGGCACGCCGCAGGGTATTTACGTAGAAAATACCGTAGCTTATTAGGGAATTTTCCGAGCCGCAATACTACGTATCGCTGAAAATTCCCCAATAAGGCAAGGGGCAAGCCCCTCTGCACACCCCATCGGGGACGGCATTTGCCGACCCCGAAGATACAAAAAATCATTGTTTCACAAGCCAAAAAAGAAAGGAAGAATATATGGGTTTCGTAGTTTTACACATGGAAAAGGCGCACGGCAGCGACAGCGGAACGACCGCACATATCGAGCGTTTCATCATACCGAAGAACGCCGACCCCACACGCACGCACCTAAACCGCAGGCTCATCGAATACCCCGACGGGATAAAAGACCGTTCGGCGGCTATCCAAAGAAGATTGGAAGAAGCGGGGCTGACACGCAAAATCGGAAGCAACCAAGTACGGGCAATCCGCATCAACGTGTCGGGAACGCACGAGGACATGAAGCGGATAGAGGAAGAGGGGCGTTTGGACGAGTGGTGCGCCGACAATCTGAAATACTTCGCCGACACGTTCGGAAAGGAGAACATCGTGGCGGCTCACCTGCACAGGGACGAGGAAACGCCGCACATACACGTTACGCTCGTCCCCATCGTCAAGGGAGAGCGAAAGCGCAGGAAAAGGGAGGAACAGACAAAGAAGCGATACCGCAAGAAGCCGACCGACACCGTGAGGCTGTGCGCAGACGATATTATGACACGGCTGAAATTGAAGTCCTACCAAGATACCTATGCCGAAGCGATGGCAAAATACGGGCTGCAAAGGGGCATAGACGGCTCGAAGGCTCGCCACAAGTCCACGCAGCAGTATTATCGGGATATACAGAAACTCTCCGACGACCTCAAAGCGGAAGTGGTGGATTTGCAACAGCAGAAAGAAACGGCACGGGAGGAATTAAGGCAAGCGAAAAAAGAGATACAGACCGAGAAACTGAAAGGGGCGGCAACCACCGCAGCCGCCAACATCGCCGAGAGCGTCGGTTCTCTTTTCGGGAGCAACAAGGTCAAGACATTGGAAAGGGAGAACACCGCCCTGCATAGGGAGGTAGCCGACCACGAGGAAACCATCGAAGCCCTGCAAGACAGAATACAGACCATGCAGGCAGACCACAGCCGACAGATGGCGGAAGTAGAACGGAAGCACCGCAGGGAGATAGCGGACAAGGAAACGAAGCACAAGGAGGAAATATCGTTTCTGAAAACGGTAATCGCAAGGGCTGCGGCATGGTTTCCCTATTTCCGTGAAATGCTCCGTATCGAAAACCTCTGCCGCCTTGTGGGATTCGATGAAAGGCAGACCGCAACGCTCGTCAAGGGAAAGCCGTTGGAGTATGCAGGGGAACTCTACTCGGAGGAACACGGACGGAAATTCACGACCGAAAAGGCAGGTTTCCAAGTGCTGAAAGACCCCACGGACGGGACGAAACTGGTTCTTGCCATCGACCGAAAGCCCATTGCCGAGTGGTTCAAGGAACAGTTCGAGAAGTTAAGGCAGAACATACGCCGACCTATACAACCGCAAAGGAAAGGCAAGGGATTCAAGCTATAAATGTTAAATCCTGCCCGATTTGCCGAAAAAAGTGCGGTACGCCGTTCGTGGTGTACCGCACTTTTTTTATATTTGTTCGCAAGGTGATATACTTAAAGAAAATAACAGCGAAAACCGCAGATAATTACATTTATCCAACAAATAAAATAATAATGAAAGCAAAAACAATACGCATATTACTACCCTTTGCAGGTTTTCTATTAGGATGCTTATTCATAATCATCCTCGTTTTGAATTTTGCTTATCGTGACGCTGCCCCTATTATACCCCCTTTATTTAAAACAATACATAATATACTTTCTTATGATGATGTACGACTGGCTATTATGGTATTTGGTTTCATAGGATTTACTGTCGGATGTATAGCGAACCTTTTGATTGCTTTACTGCAAAAAAATATTAAACGAAAGAAGTCAAATAACGGTAGATAACAAGCGGATGAATCTCCTTAATGGTCGATTATCCGCCGGACAATACCGCTATTTTTTTTAAGATATACCATTTGTAGATCCAAAACGAGGCAATGTATCGCCAATAGAAAACTTTCATCTATATGTAGGCTATTATTTTTGGATCAGCAGTTTTGTTGTCCTATTATTGGGAGAGTTTATGTTGGCTGTAATACATAAAAATTCAACAATTATAAGACTCTGAATAATTCAGTCTGTTTCACCTTATTACAATGGTCAAAAATTGCACAAAGATTTATAAACAATCTCTGACGGGGAGATTCGCAGGAGACTGAAATTCGCATGGTTGCTAAATCCTCAATCAGCTAAATTTAATTGAGGAAAATCTAAATATCTCATACGGTAAAAGTCAATAACAAAAACAACAATATTGTTAAAACCAACAAAAAAAAAAGCATGTATTTTTGAAGCTATTGTTACTCTTTTTGGGGGCAAAAAATACACTAAATATACATTTATATATAATAAAGCACACAATACACTGTAATATACATGATATTTCCAAGATGGAATTGAGTATATCTCAACATCATCTCGATTCAATATTCTTTCATGATTAAACCATCCCCCTTGCATTATCCCCAAAATTAATGTGGAACTCAAAAGGACTATATAATTTAATATAAGATAAAAATACTTTTTCATTGATATTTATACATTAACTCTTTGCCATTATATATCGGATTATAGAGAATTGCGAGAATTTTTATCTACCACGGATATAATCCTAAAAATTTCCGTATACTATGACTTTTATATTGCCCTTGGTCATCTAAGAAAATATCAAGTCTCCCAAAAACAACATCTTCTTTTTTGAGGACATTACCATAATTTTTCATGAAAATTGCGATTTCATCATTTTCACTCCAATTATATGTGTATGGAATCCTATATATAGCAGTATAATTTTTTACATATAATTTATCTTGTTCTCCACTATACGTACACACAACCTTTCCCAAATATTCATATTCGTTAGGACTATGAAAAATAATGGCAGATCGAAGGATATAATAGAAATACAGTAGCGTTATTATACTTAATACAATGCTCCATTTGCCCATGGCAGATTTCTTTACTTCGCCAAACATACGTGTCTCAATTTACTTTAAGTCATTATTGAATCGTCGAGAGTTATCGGGTTTTCTTATTTCCATTACGTATTATTATTTTTAAAGCTATATAATAAATCATGCAAACTATCCAATTTAGTACTATATATAAACTTTCTGGTAAAATATGGAATACTAATTATTGGTGTAATAAATAGTTATCTATCACACTTCTGCTTGTTCTATTCATTGTTACCCGAATAACTTTTCCATTTTTGAAATATACTTCCAAAGTCCTTGGAATGTGTGTCATAAATGATGGTTGGTATCCTGTAAAGTAGATAATTCGTGTGCTATCATGCGCTATTATAAATTTATTATCCAACACTTCGATAACTTCAACTGCCGTTTTATTATTCAATAGCTGACTATCTATAATATCACGTGAATACTTGTATCTGTCATCCGAAAGTGTATCTGTCCATTTTTCCTTATTGAATGTTTTTTTAGGTGGGAAATGATCATTCTTAATAGTGACACATAATACCAAAATCATAATAAGAATCGGAATAGAAAAAGCCGACAGCAAACCGTAGAAAGCAGCTTTAATATATATCCACTTCTGGCCACGTTTTTTCATCTTTCGTTTGGATATGCAAAACACAGGAATCCCAATAAAAATCAATAGGGCTACAATCCATATTAATAATTCGTTCATACCGTAGTTGATTTTTTTTGTTTTCTATTTGTTTATTTACCAGTATTAAGCCGAATAAACCATACCGATGACTTGTTATTTCTTTAGAAAGGGAACCAACTCCCAGACTTTACCACTTTTAGTATAATAGTGATTATAAGTAGCTTGCTCTTTATTGCCGACTTCAATATAATGTTCTGGCAACATACGTTCAATCATGAAACCATCAGGCCTATCTAAATAGGGACGCTTCATCATTTTCCAAAAATTTTCAAAATTGGTTTTTACTGCATCATCTGCATTTTTGTACATTAACACAAGATCAGGCATAAGATTTATTTGATAGGTGCAATTGGGTAGTTTTACCTGAAAATCCCGATTGTCAGCAGCCGAAAAATGCAAAACTCTTTCAATCTTCAATCCATGCCAACTCCAAGCGGCAATCATTCCTTCTGCGTGGGCAGCCCCCATACTATGACTGACAATGAAAATCTTCTTCATCTGATTACCACTAACATTGACAACCTTTTCATCCACTAACTCCGTATTAAACAGCAATTCGGCTTCATCCCAACCAGTATTGAAACGTGTCTTTCCAGATGAATTCCAAACATTACTGCCATCAATAAAAATAGGTGTAATAGCACTATTTTCTATACTTTTGATGTCCAATCTTTATACTTGCGCTGGAAATATTCTTTGGCTGCATTCAAAAATGCGTTATTCCAATATGCTCTTTTATTTTGTGTCCCAATAGTATTTTCTGCAATTGCCTTTTTAATGGCTCTATAAAAGATAAATCAGTATTGCCACTATTCCAATACCCATTAACAAAGAATATAACGGCTTTTATTCTAATTGATGTCTTAACATAGACATCTGATGACGGAGAATTGAGATATGGTCTAAGTACAATATCTTTTCCTTCCCATTTTTCCAAAATATGCAGTTGATGACATCTCCCCGTTCCTTAAGTGTTTCTCTTTTGCCATCAACTTCAATATCCCATTTGACTCGCTTTCTGTCACTATCACTTACATTGGATAAATTATATGATGTTACTTTGTATTCAATAACTTCATTTGGCAAAGCCTCTGTTTCTCCTATCGCAGATTTTACCAACAATGTAGGCGGTGAATAAGGTGTCACATGAATAGGCTTGGGGGCTTCTTCTACAAATTGAGCCCAACCAAGGCAAATTCCAGAAGGCTGTATTTTTCGCATTTTGATTTGTCGGTTAATTTCCAGACAGATAGGGGATATGACAATTTGTGTAGTCATTGACTTTGAACCAATCGAACTCATTTGTTCTCTATAAAATATTACATAAGCCTCTTGAAATGCCAATTCTCTGAATATCCTATCTTCTTTGACAAATTGTATTTTGCCAGAAACAGGAGTGGGAATTATCGTCGCAAACTTTGAACCATTGGTAGACGTTTGGACTATTTCTCTCTCTGCCATAAGCATTTCCAGAAACACGGTATCACTACCGGAGGTCATCTCAACACATATTTCTCCGCCCCATACCGATTGTACTGGCCTATTATATTGAATATTTCGATGAAAACCAAAATAGTACCCCAATATATATCGTTTATGCCCGTTGATTTCCAATGTTAATTCTGATGCCATACTTTGTTGATTTACGTTGATTTTAATTTCATACTCTCACATTGTCACAGATAGCCTGTAAATTGGCATTAGAAAACATGATCTACCTATCCAAACATTTATAGTAAGATATGTTTGCCAATCTTACCATGATGTTTCATTGTTGGAAAAGGAAGAGGAAATAAAACATCGGACATGACTAATCGCAAATTTATAGGATTAGTTGGTAAAAACCAACTAAATAAACATTTAATTGCCGCATATTTACAGATAAACAGCAAAATTACGAAGTTCGACAACTTATGTTAACTCTTTAAGAAATGCACAACAAAAAGCATTTTCTTTTTTCGCAAGTCGATTTTATAAAATTGTCACCGAAAGTTCGTACTTTCGGAAAAAGATGTTATATTTGCAAATGGAAGAGTTATTTGACAGTATAGCAACGCAAAACGCTGAAATTCGCACAGTTGCTAAATCGTTACCTCTATTTCTCAAATAATTCGCTAAAAGTTTATTTCTCAATCGGTTAAGTCAAACCGAGAAAAATCTAAAATAAATTTTATAACTTGCGTTTAAGTTGTAAACTGTAATCTAAATGAAGAGAACACTAGGACTGACTTTGCTACTTTTCGCTACCCTTTTTTCTTGTATGCGCCAAGAAAAACCATTACCTGCGGAACTATCTCGTGCGGAATCTGTTATGTGGGAGCATCCGGATAGCGCATTACTCTGTCTTTCCTCTTTGGATAGCTCAATCATGAATGAGCCGGAAAATATACGTATGTACCATGCTTTGCTTAAGATTAAAGCTAAAGATAAGCTGTATATTCCTCATGAATCAGACTCTTTGATTAAATCAATAGTTCAGTATTATGAGGGCTATGGGACTCCAGATCAATTAATGGAGGCATATTATTATCTAGGAAGTGCATACCGGGATATGGGAGATGCCCCAAGAGCGGTGAGAGCTTTTCAAGATGCTGCGGACATAGGGAAAGATAGTAAGCGATATGATATATTAGGACGGGTTTATGAGCAGATGGGATATCGACTGGCATATCAAGGTTTGTATGATGAGGCTCTCGAAGCTTATAGGAAATCGTATGAATACAAGATGTATGATAAAGGAAAAGGAGAGGTGATCGCATTGAGGAATATTGCTCGGATCTATAACGCCAAGCAAGATACAGACAGTGCTATATACTACTATCAATCTGCTTATGAGAAGGCATTGTTATTAAATGATCAATCGAGAATAGATCATGTACTAAGGGAATTGAGTAGCATCTATATAGATATGGGAAAATATGATTTGGCTAAAGATTTGTTCAGTAAGGTTTCAAGTATGAAGAATCAAGCAAATATATATTTTTTTGGATTAGGTTGTATATATGAAAGCTATAAGCAAATAGATTCAGCTCTATATTATTTTGAGAAAGCAAATGAGTATGGGAATATCTATATGAAAAAAAATACGTATAGAATCTTATCCAAAATAAAAAACCAAGAAGGAGACCGTAAATTAGCCTTGAATTATGCGTATAAATGTATAGAACTGTCTGATTCAATTAAGAATCAAACAAAAACGGAAGCTGTAGCAAAAGTTAACTCATTATATAAGTATCAGCATACAGAAAAGGAGAATGTTCAATTGAAAATAGATAATGAAAAAAGAAAAATTCGCAATTATCAATTTGCATTATTTGTTGTTTTAATTATTTTCTTTAGTCTATGTTATATATATGTGTTAGAAAAGAAGAAAAAGCAGCGATTGAAAAGGAGAAAAAAATACGTCTATTGAAAGAGAATCAATATGCGGAAAGTTTGGATTGTATTGAATATAATAATAAGAAAATTTCATATCTAGAGGAACTTTTGCAGCAATCGGAGTGTCAAAGAGATAATTTTAAAAAGCAACTTGTGCAATCTCAAAAGGAATTATTAGAACTATCAAACCGAAAGATTCTTACTTCTCAAAATGAAAAAAGTTTGCTTGAAATAGCTTTTCGAAAATCCGAAGTCTATCGGTTATTTCATGAAACAAGTAATAATACTGATACGGAAATTCAGAATAAGGATTGGAAGGAGTTGAGAAAAGAGATTGATACAACCTATTCAAATTTCACCGCTCAATTATATGCTTTATACCCGCAAATCTCAGAGTTAGAACTCCATATTTGTTATTTGATAAAAATATCCATGCCCGTGAAAGACATTGCAAGGTTAGTTGGACGCTCAACTCCTGCAATAACAGCATCCCGGATTCGTCTCTATAAAAAAGATTCATGGAACAGAAGGTACCGCAGAAATGATGGATAAATTTATCGCTGATTTATAATAACTTAATCGCTGTAAACAAAAAGTAAATAAGAAGTAAATCCTATTTTGCTTATAGATTTCTCATAGAGACTATTTTTGTTTATAAAAATAGATAATGAAAAAGAGAAGTTTTATATTGGGATTAGTATTTCTGATGTTTGTTTCTTCAGTTGTGTATCCGAATAGAGTGAAGGATACTGAACAATCTTGGGAAGAAGAGGAAGATCGTTCTATAATATCTTCTCCTACATTATCAATAGATGAAAATAATATTTACATCCATTCTAATAAATTATTGGATGGACTTAATGTGAAAATTATAAATATAAAAGGAAATGTACTTTATAATGACATCATAACTGTTTCTTCTGAGATAGAATATCCTATTTCTATAGATTTTTTGCTGAATGGTGATTATAAGATATTTATATCAAAAGGAAATAATTATTTGATTGGATATTTTGATGTGTTAAAATAGATATTATCAACTTAAATCTTTAAATCATGAAAAGATCTGTATCTTTATTAGGCATACTATGCCTATTCGTATCGTTTAGTGTCCAAGCCCAGTACACGAACATACAAACGTGGGGACAAAAATTGTATTATAACGGGAGTGATTATCCGGGTACATTCTTGAAATTAAAAGTTGCGGTCGCTAATCCTCGTATCTCAGGAACAGGAGGAAAGGTCGTTTTCTATGATTCAGAAAGCTCCCAGTATAATTATATAGAAGTAAAGGGGGTTTATCAATCTTCGGATGCTCGGTTGAAAACCAATATCACTCCCTTAAATAGTGGATTAGGAACCATATTGGGGTTAAAACCGGTATCTTACAATTGGAAAAGTGAGACATCGCAATTGAGATCAGCAGAAGCTGTACCTTCTAAAGCTTTTGGTTTCTTGGCACAGGAGGTAGCTGAGGTTATGCCAGAGATTGTGACGTTAAGTTCCACAGGTGATAGCTTGGTGGATTACACGGCTGTTATACCCGTTTTAGTACAGGCTGTAAAAGAATTGGACGCTACTATCCAACAACTGGAATTGCAATTGGATGAAAAAGCTAATTTGTCTGATTTGCAGAATAACAAGAATTTGACGAGTAAGTCTTTGCTCTCGAATGCGGTAATGAATCAAAATACGCCGAATCCGTTTAATTCTACCACGAATATATCCTTTACGATCCCTACATCCGCACGTTCTGCTTTTTATCTCTATTTGCAATTTGCAAGGAACTCAAGTTAAGAAATTCGATATCGCTACCCGGGGAGAAGGTAGTATAATGGTAAGCTTTTCTGATCTAGGTGTCGCAGGTATGTATATGTATTCTTTGGTAGTAGACGGACAGTTGATCTCAACGAAACGTATGCTATTGGTACAATAATATTTATTTCTATTGAAGCTATAGTTTTTTTGATAAGATTGAGTGATACCGTCTGTAGAGGGTATCCTCAATCTTTTTTTATATAAAAAGATATGCGTTTATATTCCATTATAATTCCTGTTTATAACAGGCCGGATGAGCTTGATGATCTGTTATCAAGCCTTTGCAAGCAAACCTATGTCCATTTTGAGGTTATCGTGGTGGAGGATGGCTCTACGATACCGGCGAAAGAGATCGTAAGGCGATACCAAGAGCGGTTGGACCTCCATTATTGTGTGATCACGAACTCCGGCCCGGGTATGGCGCGTAATCATGGCGCTAGGCAAGCGCATGGCGAGTATCTGCTCATACTGGATTCTGACGTGGTACTACCCTCCACGTGGCTTGAGCATATACACGACTCGTTGAATCATTATCCGGTGGATGCGTTCGGTGGTCCGGATAAGGCGCATGCCTCGTTTTCCCCGATCCAGAAGGCGATCAATTACGCCATGACCTCATTCCTGACGACCGGTGGTATCCGCGGCGGGAAGAAAAAGTTGGATAAATTTTATCCCCGTAGTTTTAATATGGGAATAAGGCGGGATGTATATGAGCGTCTGGGCGGTTTTTCCGGCATGCGATATGGTGAGGATTGATTTTAGCATACGGATCATGGAGGCTGGTTATCGGACCCGGCTATTTCCTTCGGCATGGGTTTATCATAAAAGGCGGACGGATCTCATGCAGTTCTTCCGTCAGGTGCGTCATTCGGGGGAGGCCCGGATCGCGTTGAACCGGAAACATCCCGGCTCATTGAAATTGGTACATTGCTTACCGGCATTATTCACGTTTTCAGTCTGTCTATTGGTTATCAGTTCATTCTTTTTCCGCTTGTTTCTGGTGCCTCTTATTATTTATGCCCTTTTATTGTTTGTAGACGCAATGTTCCGCAATAAATGTGATTTACGTGTAGGATCGCTATCCGTAATAGCCTCTTTTACGCAATTGTTTGGATATGGTACAGGGTTCCTTAGAAGTATTATTTGAATGTTTATCTATTTATATTTTAGAACAACTTATATGAAAACAACAAGACTTTTTTTCTTTCTTAATTTTAATTAGTTTAGTATCAAACGCAAATGCTCAACTCCGGGTTCTTTCAAATGGACGAGTACAAGCAGGCCTTTTAAAAGACAATAATGAGGACTTAGGAAATGTAACCTCTATGCAGATATATGGTCGGATAGGGGATGCACGCGCAGGTTCGAAATTAACATTTGGTGATTTTGGACAATATGCGAATCAAGGTTGGAATGTGTTTGCTGGAGAATATGGAACCACGGATACGGATCAACTTTGGTTGCATGGGAAATTGGGTATTTATATGACTACAAATGGTTATGCTAACAATGTCGTGGCGTATTACAATCCGGCTAGTAATACTAATTTCGTGTTCAATACGAATCTTCGTGTGAATGGAGTGAATATAACTTCAGACGCTCGCTTGAAGGAAAATGTAGAGTCGCTGCAAAATCCATTAGCTCTTTTAGAGCAAGTGAATGGGGTCTCTTATTCATACAACCTCTCTACACTTGAGGAGAATAGGGAGCAGGATGAGTCTAAGTTCTCTGCCACATTGGATAATGGGATATCGGGAAGTTCCTCCGATTCAGAGGAGATTATGGATGCCGCTACTATCGCAAAGATAAATAGAGACAAACAAATCCAAGCAGAGATAGATCGAAGAGAGGCAGCGGAGGCTAGTCGTAAACGAATTGGTTTTTTGGCTCAAGACATACAAAAGGTATTACCCGAACTTGTACAAACGGATGAAAACGGGATGATGTCTATAGATTATATAGGTTTTATTCCGCTTATCGTAGAAAGTATCAAGGAGATGCAACAAACGATCCAACAACAGAATGAGGTGATTGATAATTTGCAAGCTCTACTATCGCCGGAGGTACAATCTCAATTACGTTCGAACACGACTTCCACAAGTAATATAAGTGCTCTGGATGGCGCAAAATTATATAATAGGGAAGGTGCTTCTGTCTCTTATACCTTACCGGCGACGTTTGTGTCTGCTAGTCTACAGATATTTGATGTCACAGGTAAACCCGTGAAAGTTATTAAGTTGGATAATGGAAGTAGTAATGTGGTAGAAGTAAGCCGTTCGGAACTTGGTTATGGAACGTTTATTTATACTCTTTTTTGTGGATGGGAAGAAAGCGGATACTTTGAAGAAGTATGTAAGTCTGTAATCTCAAGGAATTAAAAATAGAAATAACAGAATCATAAATTCTTTGATATGAAAGAGAGAATCGTCTTTTTTACATGTATCGTTTTGACTTGCTTATTTTCCCCGTTATCATCACAAGAGGTTGACACGAGAAGCTGTGTGAGTACTTATACAAATCAGACAGTTTCATCAAGTGTATCAGTTTTGGGCTGTAATACGTTGGCTGTCCAAAATGTAACCGTGGCAAGTAATGGTAATTTATCTCTTTCCGCTCCGGCGCAAATTACGATTAATGGGCCTTTTGAGGTAAAGTCTGGCGGAATTTTGAATATTAGGCAATCCCAACAAATGATATTTACTTATACTTATGATGCGTCAGGAAATAGAACAACACGGCAATTTAGTGCGATTTCATCTTTGGAGGCCGTTCCCGTAGACCAAGAGGAGGATTGATCAAAATATAATTTAAGTATACTTATAGATGAAATTAATATATTTATATACGATAGGGATATTTATCATGTTTATGTCCCCATCTTCTTATTTATGTGCCCAAGGAGTTGCTGAGAATAATCAATTTTTCGATTGGAAGGAAAGTGATTACAAGGCTTATGAGGATTCTTTATTGAAGGCTTTATATCCTCCGGTTATAGCGAAAACTGCAGAAAATCCGGAAAGGTTTTCACAGCAACCTCAGGCTTTTGTTCCTAAAGCCATATCTGATAATACTTACGTTCCGACTACAGTTACAATAGATAAATCGAAAGCTGTAGGAGAGATACCGATACAAACAGGTGTTTCCCCGACTGGAGCTAAAACCTATACGGTTCCCATACAGGTTTATCCGGGTATAAATGGATTTGAACCCCAATTATCATTGGCTTATAATAGCCAGCAAGGAAATGGCATCGTTGGTATTGGATGGGGTATTGGCGGTGTGCAATCGATCATGCGTACGAGTAGGAATATTTATTATGATGGTAAGCCCCAAGGAGCTTTTACGTACGAAAGCGGATGCGTTCGTGTTAGACGGGATGCGTCTTATAAAGATCTCAGAGAATGCGACAACTATTAATTATGAGTCCGAGCAAGGCAATATAAAAGTAAAAGCTTTTTTGTCCGGCGATGTCGTGAAATATTTTGAGGTATTTTATCCTAATGGAACCAAGGGCATATTTGGATATGCCTCAAATACAAGCAATAAGATCTTTTATCCGATAGTTTCTTTGTCTGACTTGCGAAATAATCAGATCCTATATACTTATGTCGAGCAAGAAAACCATTACAGATTGACAAAAGTTGCTTATAATGGTGCCTCTGTGGAATTTCAGTATCAAGCCTCACGACCGGACCCCTTGGTCTCTTTTATAGGAGGGCTTAAGACAGGGGAAAGCTACTTGCTGGCTAAAATCATCAGTAAATTAGGCTCTACTGCGCTTTGTACGTATAGCTTGAGCTATAAAAACCAGAACAATAGCTCAGTTTTAAGCCAGATAGATTATTCCGCCTCCGGGCAATCTCTGAACCCTATAAAGCTTTACTATGGAGAAGGCATAACAGATGGGTCTTATGATAATGGTTCTGTCACACAGCTATATAATTGGTATGAATCAACGGATCCTGCTCGTATCAAGGTAGTGAAAGGAAGGTATGATTATGCGTCGGGGGCAGATGGTTTGATCTCTTTGCCTAATGAGAATCCCTATTGGGAGCATTACAGACATTCGACGGCTTTTCAGCATTCCCAGAATAGATATGACAATAAATTCACCGGAGAAGAGAAAATCTATCTTTATGCCGGATTGAATAGCGAGTACGCTTCCCCCATGCCCAATCTTACGACCGGAGCTAATTTTATCGATATCTTTTGTGCGGATTTGGAGGGAAAGCAAGAAGAGCATATCATAAAAGTAAACAATGGCGTTTCCGGTGATAATGATCAAGTGACTTTCCGTGTATATAGGGCCAGTTTGACTGTGGGATTGGTATCTAAATATACACGGACTTTTAATTTCCCGACCGTATTGACCGATGCGGATGGGGCAAAAAGCATACATCCTAAGTTTTATTATACAGGGGATTTCAATGGGGATGGAAAACAGGAAGTACTAGCGGTCTCTTGCCATCATCCTTTTGGAGAGACCAGTAAGACCTCTAAATGCTATATATTTGATTTGGAAAGTGGTAAGGTCTTATATCAGAGTTACTTGTTTCCCTATAACGTTAATTTTGTAGGCACGGAGCAGCCTGATCCTGAGGACGCATTTCAGAAAACAGATAGACTTCTGGTATTAGATTATGATGGAGACGGGAAAAGTGACATCGCTCTTATTAATGACTCCGGGATAAATATATATACTTTTTTGATGTTTCCGGTAGTACTTGGACGGGCCGAAAAGTCTCTACTTATACCGGATTAAAAAAGGTGGATCTAAAAGATCGCTCGCTGTTGCTGGGGGAGATCAACGGAGATGGGCTTATGGATTTGCTGGTATCTCCGAAAAAAAAGAAGATCCAGTCTATACGTGGGCCGCTTATAACTCGATGGGAGATGGACAATTTTATAAATCCACGTTTGCCGGTACTCAAAACTCGGGGATTTCTACGGATGGCTTTTTGCTACAAGATGTAAACGGGGATGGTATGACAGACTTGATCCGGTATCATAGCTCCGGTTTCTTCACTTACCTCGCTAAGAAAAATAACGTGGGTTCGGTTGAATGTGCCCAAAATTATACATCGAAATCAATCTTGATCCCGACTAATATAAACAGTCATAATTATTTTAGTCAATTGGTCGGCTTGAAGAATGGAGTGGTTACAAAATATTCATTCAAGAGGAATGACAATAAAGGCGTTTTGGCCACGGGTATGGCGAATAGTTTGGGAGTGGTCGAAAAGAACACATACCTGTTGATGAATGAGGAGGCCATATCTTCCGGTACTTATGCTAAGGGTGCGAACGCTGTTTTCCCGTATGTGGACATTCAAGAGTCTATTCCTGTCATAGCCTTTTCCAGTACTTATATGAAAGGTAGCCGGGTTGATAATTTCACTTTCACGTACCGAGGTGGTGTTATTCACCGCCAAGGATTGGGGTTTAGGGATTTGAGAGTATATTCCGTACGAATTTGAAAGGGCAGCTTACGGAGCAATATTTTGATCCTTATAAATATGGCATATTGAAGAGTGAGGTTTCACCTGAGGCGAAATCGACCTATAATTTTGCCGTTAATGTTCAAGCCAATAAAACGGTCAAGATACGTTTAAGCAATAAGACAGAGCAGGACTTGCTTAAGGGTATTACGGCTACTACCGCTTTTGTATATGATACTTATGGAAATGCGACGCAAGAGACTATCACTTACACTGGGGGTATTACGGTAAAAAAGGCGAACACATTTTATAACAATACGGCAGAGAGTGGATTTCTTATTGGTTTCTTGACCGATCAGAGCGTGACTACTACTCGTAATAGCAGTACTTATACCGAGCGAATGAATATTCCTTCGCATACGAACGGCTATGCGAATAGCAAGGTGTTCTATAAGAATGGAAATAAAGCGAAAACTTACGAGTATGTTTATGATACTCCGGGTAATATCACAAAAGAGACGCTATTCTTGTATGGTTCGGATAAAGGGCTGAAGACCGAATATGCTTATGATACGAACGGTCGATTGAAAAAGGTGACAAACCCATTAGGACTTGCAAATGAGTTTTCTTATAATACGGAGGGGCGTATGTCTTCTGAGAAGGACCACCGGGGAAAGTCTACGGCGCATACGTATGATCCATTTGGTCGGGAGACAAGTGTCACGTTCCCTGATAATACTACCGCTACTGTATCTTACGGATGGTCGGAGGAAGGGACAAACGCTTTGTATGCCATAACCCGTTCTGTGACAGGTAAACCTACTACTAAAAGTGTATATGATGCGTTGAATAGAGAGGTAAGAACGGCCGAGACTCGTTTTAATGGCAGTTTTCTAAAAACGGATAAAATTTATGATAGTTATGGAAGGGTGCAAAAAGTCTCTCGTCCGTTTGCCGGTAGTTCGGCTACGGCTTGGAATATCTATAGTTATGATACGTATGATCGCTTAACGGCTATATCGGAACCTTCCGGAAGAAAAACGACTCATGGTTATAGCGGCAATAGTATAACAACGGTGGAGGATGGAATCTCTGTCAAGCGGACGTATGATGCGTTGGGCAATCTTATATCTGTGGTAGACCCAGCAGGAACGATTACCTATAATCTGCGTCCGGATGGACAACCTTCTTCTATCGTCGCACCGGGTAACGTGACTACTTCATTTGGTTATGATGGTTTCGGCCGTCGGACTAGCTTGGGCGATCCTAGCTCTGGTACGACAACTTATGCTTATGACGCATCCGGCAACCTATTGAAAGAGACGAACGCAAATAATAAGGTTATCAATTACACGTATGATACGTATAATCGCCTTAAAACGGCGACTTTACCAGAGTTTACGACTACATATACTTATAATGGCTACGATGAGTTGACGAAGGTCTCTTCTTCTGTCGGAACTTCCATTGATTATGTATATGATGCGTTGGGTCGTCTGTCGAGCCAGACAGAGACGGCGGTAGACAATAAATATTTACGAAAGGATTATACCTATAACGGAGGAAATGTAAGCTCTATTAAGTATACGTCTCAATCCGGAGTTTTGACAACCGAGAATTATAATTATGCGAATGGTCATTTAGTTGAGACCAAGCTGAATAACCAAACATCCATATTTAAGCTCACGAAAGAGAATGACATGGGGTTACCTACCGAGGTACGCTCCGGTGCCTTATCTCGTACCTATGGATATGACAGTTATGGATTCCCTACTTCCAGGAAGATACAGAAAACAGGGGTGACCACATTCCTCCAGAATATGGAGTATGTTTTCGATCCTGTTAAACGGAACTTGACTTACCGGAAAGACATTAATGTATCCCAAGAAGAGAAATTCTCTTATGATAATCTTAATCGTCTGACTTCCTACAAAGGGCTTATGGCAACTTATGATGCGAAAGGAAATATCTTAACCAAAGGGGATGTCAGTGGTACATTCGCATATAATACAAGTGGCAAGCCTTACGCCATATCTTCCTCTAGCGTGGCAAATGGTATTATGTCTTCCGCCACACAGGTTATTAGCTATACCTCTTTCAAGCGTCCGAACGCTATTACGCAAGATGGTAACGTGGCCTCGTTTACCTATAACGGCAATCAGCAGCGTGTGAAGATGCAGGTGGCTAAAGGGGGTAGCCGTTTGTTGACCCGCTATTATTTGGGGGATTGCTATGAGATCGATGAGACTCCCTCGGGTAATAAGGAGAAGCTGTATTTGGCGGGAGAGAATTACTACGACGCTTCGGCGGTATTGGTGAAGGATCATACGAATAGCTGGAAACTTTATTATATAGGTCGTGATTATCTGGGAAGTATCACGGATATCATCACGGAGGCAGGGACGAAATACGCGAGTTATAATTTTGACGCATGGGGTCGCCAACGTAACTCATCCAGTCACGTTTACATCCCTTCGGGGCAGGAGGTAGAATTGTTCCTTGGTCGTGGCTACAGTGGCCATGAGCATCTTAAGGAGTTTGGCTTGGTAAATATGAACGCTCGCCTGTATGACCCGGCTCTGGGTCGTTTCCTCGCTCCTGATCCGTTTGTCCAGATGCCGGACTTGTCCCAGAACTTCAATCGTTACAGCTATGCCATGAACAACCCGTTGAGGTATGTGGACGAGGATGGAGAGTTTATCCATATTATAATAGGTGCGGTTATCGGAGGAACAGCAAATTTGATCTATAAGGCTGTATCGGGTCAACTTCATAGTTTCAAAGATGGATTTGCCGCATTTGGTATTGGAGCCGCCGCCGGAGGTTTAGGTGCTGCTACGGGGGGATTGGCCTTTGCCGCCGCCGGAGGTGCCGCCGGGGGGAATCGGAGGCTTTCTGGCTGGAGCCGCCGCAGGTTCGGCGAGTACAGCGGTGATGATGCCGGTCCAAAGTGCGGGTAACTCGTTGTATTTCGGGGATCAGTTTATGAGCTTGAAGGATTATGGTTTGGGTATTCTGGGTGGAGCCTTGACAGGTGGAATCGGAAACGGTACGGTTGCTGCCTTGAAAGGTAATAACTTCTGGACAGGTAAGGACGTTAAATTCGGACGGACGATCTTCTCGTTCAAGAACACGGCGACAAGACCGGCACCGGAGATGAGGTTGATGGAGGCATCTACTCCTTCAGTAAATGTAGAGCGACCAAATCTAACTGCTACAGGAGATAAAATATCTGTAGCTAATGATCATAATACTTATACTGTTTATCAAGGAGTTGATGCAAATGGAGATGTACGTTATATAGGGATTACTAGCAGAAAGCCAGAAGTTAGATTCTCAGAGCATTTGAATTCAGGGACGAATAGGGCTACACTTGATTATAGACCGATACAAGGAACTGGGAACTTAAATAAGTTAGATGCTAGAATAATGGAGCAGAAATTGATAAATCGATATGGAATGCAGAAGAATGGAGGTTCTTTATATAATTTAAGAAATGAGATAAAACCTAAGTTTTGGGATAAGCATGGAATAGGTAAGTATTAATTTATAAAAATATTATCTTTACTGCAAAAAAGAAACTTGTGATAATATGGCAAAACGAATAGTGACAAAAATGGGAGATATTTTTTGTGTAGAAATAGATAATGGTTATAAAAGATTTTTTCAATATATCATTAATGATATAGAAGCTTTGAATAGCTCTGTAATACGAGTTTTCAAGACCCATTATCCCATGGATTATAGGCCGATTATAGAGGAGATTGTGATGGATGAGGTAGAGTTCTATGCCCATACGGTTTTACGTGCAGGGATAGTTTATGGGGCTTGGTACAAAGTTGGCAACTCAAAAGAGATAGGTGAAGGTCATAAGGATGTTCTATTTGGAACAGCTAGTGATGTCCGAGTTCTTCCAAACAAAGAACTTGAGTTTGTCAGTCCTTCGGAGAATTGGTATGTATGGCACATTAATGAACCTCCTTTGTTTGTAGGTAAACTTACGGAAAAGTATAAGGATTTAGAACAAGGTGATGTAATGTCTTATGTTTCTATAATTGATAGGTTGAGAAATGGAAGGTATATGCGTAAATGTCAAGGGAATGGATAGTTATGAAAAGAAACAGTGAGTATAAATAATATGAAAGAATAGATAGTAGAATGGCTTTTGAATTTATGCCGTAACGAGGTAATACCAGAAAATAATGTAACATTAAATTTTGGTGTTTTTGAGTCTATATTAAAAAATAGGCTGTTTCGTGATAGAAAATGAGACAGCCTATTTTTTTGTTTGAGTTTTGTATATGTACTGATGCCGAGCTTATTTCTGAACTTTAACAAGTGTAGTTACACTATACAATCTGTTGATATATCGATCATCATAGAAGGCTTATCGGTGGAGCCGCCGCAGGTTCGGCGAGTAGGGTGGTGATGATGCCGGTTCAAAGTGCGGGTAACTCATGATTTACAACCCACTATTGATAGAATACGATCAGGAAAGTTGTTTACGTTTCGTCATGATGGATCAACCTATTATAATAATGTGACTTGTATTTCGTTAGAAAAATATCAAAAGTGAAATTGTAACAAATAATTATTATGGAGATATGAGGATCATCAAAATTTTCTTGCTGTTTGTTTGTTGTATTTCATTAGATGTACAATCTCAAACATTTTTGTCGGACACATTGGGTATCAATGAGGATGGCTCTGTTATCATTGCTAAAAGTTTGGCTTTACCCGGCTGGATTCTTGGAGTGGATGTGGATTCGACGGATAATTTGCTTTTTATCCGGTATCGGAATTTGTCGAAAAATGAGACTTCCTTGAAAAATAAGGGGGGAATTTCCGTTTACTCCTTGGCTGATCAGAGGATGCTATGGCAACGTCCTGTCAATTATTTTAATCAAGATCCAAAGTTGACTTCAGAGGGAGTTTTGTTCGTAACAATGGGGAAGGCTACATCGTTGCTGGATTTGAAAACAGGTAATGAGGTTTGGAAGAAAAAAGAAAATGATTCCTTATTGGGTGGACGCTAAGAACCGGATGTTTTTGGCTTATAAAGGCAGTTATATGAACGGGGTGTCTAACGAGTTGGAAGGCCATAGCCTTGCGACGGGAGAAAAGATGTGGAGCCGGAAAATGAGCCATGTATATGGATGGAATGAGAGTGGTTTACTGGATGACTCTACTCGATTGATTGTCTCGGATGGGATTCATCTGGTTCACATGGGAAAATGGGGAAGGGCCGAGTTATGCCATGCCGACTGGGGCAAGTGATTATAAAGAGGCCGTCGCTCTTGGTGCGCTCGGTGTGGTGACGGGTGTCTTAACCGGTTTTGCGGCAGTGCCTACCGGGCCGAAGAAGGTGATGGAACTGGTATCGAATGTTTTATCGGACGACACGGTTTTTTACGTGGCAAGCCGGGAGAATTTGTTTTGCCTGGATCGGCAGTTGCAACCTAAATGGGGGTATCCGATACCTGATGGAATGGGATCTCGCTCTCATTTGTTTGCGAGAGGAGATAGCCTTTATATGATTAATATGGGAACTGGGTATCGAAATACTATTTTTGATACTTCTGAGGCTTATGCTCACGAATACTTAAGACTGAAGGTTGGCTGGCCGTTTATCGCCTGTTTCGATAAACGAAAGGGTGAGAAGGTTTGGTTCCGCCAGCTCTCGGATAAGAAAGAGATGGTGGAGGAGTTTGATATAAATTGGGAAGAGGATGCTCTGATGGTCTTGTTTTCCGATCATATCCGGAAGTACTCGTTATCTGGGGATTCCTTGTTGAGTGAGGTATCATGGAATACCGAAGTAAACGGGAAATTATTATATCTTACCAATTCTTCTTATTTCTTGCAGGATTTTGAGGATAGTACATCTTATCAGCGATATAAACGCCCGGATTCGATTTATTGTTTGATTACTGATAAGAATGAAATGGTTGAGCTAGACCAGCAACTGAATGTTTTACAAACTTATCCTTTGTCTAAGTTGCGTACGTTTAAGGCTTTACCAAATGGGGATAATTTGATATTCTTGGGAGACAAAACATTGTGGGTTAATTCAAAGGGTGAGAAGAAAGCTTATTTATATACTTCATCCAAGATGTTTAGGGTAGGTGAAAAGTTTTTCATCTATAGTTTGGATGGTAAAAAGATATATGAATTTCCTTTATAAACTGGTATATTTCATGTAAATATGTAATAGATTACTTCATAGTTATGGTTAAATGTATTGTCAAGAAAGATATTTTGGCTATTTTTAATTTTTACCTTCTGAACATTTAGGGGTTCACTCTGTTCTAACAAAGCATTGGATATCCGGCATGTATTTAGTAGTGAATTAATTAAACGTCAAAATTATGAAGGTGAAAATATTATACACGGCTTTAATCTCATTGATTGCGGGAGGAGCGATGGCGCAAGACTGTACGTTCTTCTTTCCGCAGACAGAGGGAACGGTATGGGTCCGTAAAGGATATGACGCGAAGGGAAACTTACAATCTGTTATGAGTTATCAAGTGGATGAGGTGGAAACACTACCTTCCGGCCAAGAGGTGGAAGCGGATTACGTATATACTAATCCCTCCGGTACGATCGTGAACAAAGGAGATATCAAGGCATACTGCCAGAATGGAGAATTTTTCCTCGACTCGAAAGAGACGCTCTCTTATCCGGGAGTGGTATCGGAAATGAATACGAATGTGGATATCACGGAGAACTTTATAAATTACCCAAATCCGTATGCGGCTAATTTCGATAAGAATAACGTGTATTTCGACGAGGCTTCCGTAAAGATCTACGATAAGAAGAACCGGAAGAATCGTAAGGATATGGCCATTAAGGACCGTGAGTTTATTAAAACGGAAAGCATAACAACTCCTGCCGGTACGTTCGATTGCGCTAAGGTAAAATATAATATCGCTACACGTTCCCCTAAATCAAAGGAGACAATCACTGGGTATGGCTATGAGTGGTACAGCCCGAATGTAGGCTTAGTGCGTACAGAACAATATGATAAGAATAACGTATTACAATCCTATACGGTATTGGAAGAATTAAAATAAAAAAGGCGACTACAATCTTATGATTTGTATTAACCGGTTTAAGTGGATACGCTGTTGCTGAGAAGTGACAGCGTATTTTCTTTTATGGGAAAGATTGGGCAATTTTCTTTTTGTTTGACGTTTTTCGTTAACTTGCGGCAAATTTCGGAAAATGGAAAGAGAATATAAATCAAAAGTGGGATGGTGGTATCATCTGGTGATTATCATGGTGGTAATTGGTTGCGTGGCCGCGTTTTTGCGTACCAATATATCGGCTATAGTGGGTATGATGGTCGCTGCGTTGGGGGTGCTTCATGTTTTCTTTAATACGTATTACCGGATAACGGAAGATGATATGTTGATAGCGCATTGTAGTATTTTCCCGGAGAAGAAGATCGCTATCGCTGATATAGAGGCGTTGGAATCTACCGTGATGCCGGTGTCAAGCTACGCCCTTTCGTTGGATCGGCTGATCATATGGAGCAATGGGAAACCTTGGATGCTCATATCTCCGACCAACCGGGCTGATTTTATCAAACAGTTGAGAAAGATAAATCCTAATATACAACTTAAATAGATCTAATAGTATGAAATACGATGTCGCTATAATCGGTGGAGGTCCTGCCGGTTATACTGCCGCGGAGAGAGCGGCGCAGGGTGGGCTTTCCACGATTCTTTTTGAGAAAAACGCATTGGGCGGGGTTTGTTTGAATGAGGGATGCGTGCCGACAAAGACGCTTCTTTATTCCGCTAAGACGTATGATAATATCAAGCATGCTTCCAAGTATGCGGTGAAAGCGGAGAATCCTTCTTTTGATCTCCCGAAAATCATCGCCCGTAAGAATAAGGTCGTGAAAAAGCTGACAGCCGGTATCCGTATGAAAATGACGGAGCATGGCGTGGTGATGGTTACGGCGGAAGCTTGTATCCAAGGGCGTGCGGCCGACGGGACGATTACGATCGCCGCCGGAGAAGAGCTATACGAGGCTGCGAACCTTTTGATCTGTACGGGATCGGAAACGGTAATTCCTCCTATACCCGGATTGGCGGAGACGGAATATTGGACGAGCCGGGAGGCGTTGCAATCGAAGGAGCTTCCGGCCTCTTTGGTGATAATCGGTGGAGGCGTGATCGGTATGGAGTTCGCTTCTTTCTTCAATAGCCTTGGGGTAGAGGTACATGTCGTGGAGATGTTGGATAAGATATTAGGCCCGATGGATCGTGAGCTGTCCGAAATGTTGCAAGCGGAATACACTAAACGGGGTATCAAGTTCTATCTAAGTCATAAAGTGACCGGGGTGCATGGAACCGAGGTTTCTGTAGAGAAAGACGGGGAGACATTCACGTTGCATGGCGATAAAGTCCTTTTGAGTGTAGGGCGTCGTCCGGTTACGAAAGGTTTTGGCTTGGAGACACTGGCTCCGGAGCCTTTCCGTAATGGGGTGAAGGTGAATGAGTACATGCAGACTTCCCTGCCAAATGTATATGCTTGCGGTGATATTACCGCTTTCTCCTTACTGGCGCATACGGCAGTTAGCGAGGCGGAGGTGGCCGTGGATCATCTCTTGGGCAAATTGCGCCCGATGAGTTATAAGGCTATTCCGGGTGTCGTTTATACGAATCCGGAGATCGCCGGTGTCGGGAAGACAGAGGAGGAGTTGCAGGCAGAAGGTATTTCGTATACCGTGAAGAAAATACCGATGGCATTCTCTGGGCGTTTTGTCGCGGAGAATGAGATGGGGAATGGTGTTTGTAAGTTGATCTTGTCGGAGGATGAGACGTTGATCGGTGCCCATATGTTGGGTAATCCGGCCTCGGAGTTGATCGTGATCGCCGGAATCGCTATTGAGAAGGGGATGAAATCGGATGAGTTAAAGTCGTTTGTGTTCCCGCATCCTACGGTAGGAGAGATTATTAAGGAAGCGCTTTATTGAAATAATTATGTACCTTTGTGCCGATAATAGCGGCACATGGGTACATTTGAAGGATATGTAGGGATTCGTTTGTGGGACGGACAATTGGTGGACGATGTGGTCTTTAGCCTTTTGTTCGTCTTATTTATGTGTTTTGCGTTGGTGTTCCGTACCAATTATCGTTTATTCCTGAAGATGATGCGTGATGTGGTATATGTGAAAGAACGTCAAAATTTATTTGAGGTAACGAGGGGGAGCGAATGGCTCTTCCGGAATTTCATGACGTTTCAAGCCTTGTTTCTTTGTAGCGTTTGCCTTTTTGCTATCGCTAGGGCATATGGGTATTTCAACCATTTGCTAGAAAATACGGTATTGATATCTATTGGGTTGATAATGATGGTATTGATACTGTTTTATTGGTGTAAGCGCTGTTTCTATTATTTATTGGGGGTTGTTTTTACGGATGCTCCGAAATACAAGTTTTGGAAGACTAATTATAACGCTATTATAGGAGCGTGGGGGATCTGTTTATACATTCCGGCACTTTGGTTGGTATTCGTGGGGAGCAGTATACAGATTCCTGTTTTGTTGTTTGTATTTTTCTATATTCTGTGTCGTTTTGTGATAATTTATAAGACCATACGGATATTTCACAGGAAAAATAGCAGTTTTTTATATATTAGTTTGTACCTTTGCGGCCAAGAAATATTGCCTTTAGTTTTTCTGTATGAAGGCATTATTTATTTGTATAACTTTATCGAGTCAAGTACTCTATGGCATTGAATATTAAAAATTATTGGTATCACAACCGAAGCCTGCATCGGAGAAATCACCATATTTCGATATTGCAGAAAAATACGGTGTGGAAATAGATTTCCGTCCGTTCATCAAGGTTGAACCTTTATCTTCCAAGGAGTTCAGGCAGCAACGAATCTCGGTTTTGGATCATACCGCCGTTATTTTTACGGCTCGTACGGCTATCGATCATTTCTTTCATTTATGCGAGGAATTGCGTGTGGCTATCCCGGAAACGATGAAGTATTTCTGTATGACAGAGGCGATCGCTGTTTATCTCCAGAAGTATATCGTTTATAGAAAACGTAAGATTTTTTATGGTCAGACCGGTAAGGCAGATGATTTGGTGACTGTTATCGCCAAACATGCGAAGGAGAAATACCTAGTACCTGTTTCCGATGTACATAAAGATGATCTATTCGCTTTGTTAGACGCGAAGAAAATCAACTATACGAAAGCGGTGATGTTCCGTACGGTGAGCAATGATTTCGCGAAGGACGAGAAATTCGATTATGATATGTTGGTTTTCTTTAGTCCGTCGGGTATCTCTTCCTTATTGAAGAACTTCCCGGATTTCAAACAAGACGATATAAAGATCGGCTGTTTTGGCCCTACTACGGCAAAGGCTGTTAAAGATGCGGGTCTGCGTTTGGACGTTGAGGCTCCCACGGTGGAAGCCCCTTCTATGACTGCTGCTTTGGATTTATATCTGAAAAAACAGCAAGACGGTAAAAAATAATGACGACAAAAAGGTATACCCTTTCAAAAGAAGAACGCCTGTCGTGGAAACGTTACATTGACCTATTATTCGAAAAAGGACAATCGTTCGTGGCGTTTCCACTGCGGGTCGTTTATTTACCGATGGAGGAAGAGATGCCTGCCCGTGCTTCCTTCTTAGTGAGTGTACCGAAGAAAAGATTTAAGAGAGCCGTAAAACGTAACTTGATCAAACGACAGGTACGTGAGGCTTACCGGGTTCGTAAATATGATTTACTGGAACCGTTGGAAGCGAAGAATAAGGGCATGTTAATCGCTTTCCTGTACCTCGATAAAGAGATCCATCCGTACGCTGCGATGGAAAAGGCAATGAAGAAAGCGATCCATATCCTTCGGGATAAAGAATAATGAGACGCTTTTTTACCACATTACTCTTATTGCCGGTTTATTTCTACAAATATTGTATCTCTCCTATGACACCGGCTTCGTGCAGGTATACGCCCACTTGTTCCGAATATGCGGTGCAAGCCTTGAAGAAATATGGCCCTGTGAAAGGATTGTATCTTGCGGTTAAACGAATACTTCGTTGCCATCCTTGGGGTGGGAGCGGTTATGATCCGGTTCCGTAACGCCATGGGTTATTATGATATACATACGCATCAGATGCCTTTCCATAAGGAGGATATCGCGATTATAAATAGGATCGTGAGTCCAATGGGTGATATGCAGCCGGGTTCACTTCCTGATACGGTTATTCGCTCATATGGTATTCATCCGTGGTATATATATAATGTAAAGGAGCAGATGGATCTACTTAGGGTATTGGTGTCTGGTTCGGGAGTCGTGGCGATCGGAGAGGCTGGACTTGATACACTGGCCGAATCTCCAATGGATTTGCAAAAAGAGGTGTTTCTGGCACAAGCCAATTTAGCGGAGGAAACACATAAGCCATTAATCATCCATTGCGTAAAAGCGTGGGCGGATCTCATTGCCTGTAAAAAGGCCGTGAAACCGGAGATGCCTTGGATTATCCATGGCTTTCGAGGTAATGGTGAACTTGCCTCCCAATTGGTTCGCTTGGGGTTTTATCTCTCTTTTGGAGATCGTTTTAATCCGTCGGCTTTGCGTGCCGCATGGCCTGATTTCCTTTTTCTTGGAGACCGATGATAAATCGATTGATATCCGCGGGGGTCTACCAAAATGTAGCGGAAGCGTTGGATATTCCGGAAGAAAAGCTGCGGATTCAAATCGCTAAAAACGTTTCTATCTTCCACCTAAACGGATAATTATCAATTATCAATTTTCGATTCTCAATTAAAAAGTCGTACCTTTGCCTCGTATGAGATAAAGTGACAAATATATTAATGTAATACGATATAAATTAATACGATGAATTTTGTAGAAGAATTAAGATGGAGGGGCATGATCGCTGATATGATGCCCGGGACGGAAGAGCAATTGCAGAAAGAGTTGACATCGGCCTATGTGGGGATCGATCCAACGGCAGACTCTTTGCATATCGGACACTTAGTAAGTGTGATGATGCTGAAGCATTTCCAACGTGCCGGTCATCGTCCTATCGCTTTAGTGGGTGGCGCTACCGGTATGATCGGTGACCCGTCTATGAAGTCTGCTGAGCGTAATTTGCTGGACGAGGCTACTCTTCGTCACAATCAGGATTGCATCAAGAAACAATTGGCTAAGTTCCTTGATTTTGACTCCGACGCTCCTAATGCCGCTAAGTTGGTGAACAACTATGACTGGATGAAGGATTATTCTTTCTTAAATTTTATCCGCGATATCGGTAAGCATATTACCGTGAATTACATGATGGCTAAGGATTCTGTGAAGAAGCGTTTGAGCCGCGAATCCAGTGTAGGTATGTCTTTCACCGAGTTTTCCTATCAATTGCTACAAGGCTACGATTATTTGTATTTGTATGAGCATGAGGGTTGCCGTCTACAGATGGGTGGTACCGATCAATGGGGTAATATCACGACTGGTACGGAATTGATCCGTCGTACGTTGGGAGGGGAGGCTTATGCCTTGACTTGCCCGTTGATCACGAAGGCCGACGGTGGTAAGTTCGGAAAGACGGAATCCGGTAATATCTGGTTGGATCGTCGCTATACTTCTCCGTATAAATTCTATCAATTCTGGTTGAACGTAAGCGATGCTGACGCCGCCAAGTATATCAAGATCTTCACGGACTTGAGCCAAGAAGAGATCGCCGCTTTGGAGGCGGAGCAAGAGGCCGCTCCTCATTTGCGTCCGTTGCAGAAACGTTTGGCGAAAGAAGTGACTGTTATGGTTCACTCTTTGGAAGATTATGAGGCCGCTGTCGAGGCTTCCAATATCTTGTTTGGTAACTCCACTCACGAGGCTTTGTTGAAATTGGATGAGGACACATTACTAGCCGTATTCGAGGGTGTTCCTCATTTCGATATCTCCCGTGATGAATTGGCCGCAGGAATCAAGGCTGTTGATTTGTGTACTGAAAAAGCCGCTATCTTCCCTTCAAAAGGTGAGATGCGTAAATTGGTACAAAGTGGTGGCGTAAGTTTTAACAAAGAGAAATTAGCGGAGGTTGATACTGTAATTGATTGTTCTTCACTGCTTGACGATAAGTATTTATTGGTTCAAAGAGGTAAGAAAAATTATTATTTGTTGATCGCAAAGTAAAAAAATAATCAAAAAATTTGCAAGGTAAGATTTTATTCTTACCTTTGCATCGCTTTAGTAAAGCAATCGGATTGTCTCATGGTGTAATGGTAGCACTACAGTTTTTGGTTCTGTCTGTCGAGGTTCGAATCCTCGTGAGACAACTCAACAATCCAGAGAGAGGGATGTCAATTGTGGCATCCCTTTTTTATTTTGTGACATTTTCTCGTATAGATAGCTTATCCGATTAATCCCTAGGGAAAATGGGGTAGTACTTACTTTGGCCATGAAGTATATCTTCTCTGCCACTTGAAGTATATCTCCTGTGGTATTCGCAGTATAATTGCGGGGATAACCTTGCGATGTGTTTTTCATCTACACTTTTATTTATTTTTCATATATTTGTGGAAATTCTGATTTAAATCAATATTGTTATGTCACGGTCATTTCTTTTGTTTGGTTTTATCCTATATAGTGTTTTCTTGAGCAGTCTGGCGAATGCTAGTGATATCGATTTGTCTGCACCCATGGATAAAGGCGGGTGGAAATTGATATGGAGTGAGGAGTTTGACTATACGGGATTTCCTGATTCTACGAAATGGTCTTATGATACGGAAGGTAATGTATATCAATGGGGAAATAACGAGGCTCAATATTATACATCCGGCAGAAAGGAGAACGCTTGGGTCTCGGATGGGGTATTGAGGATTACGGCCTTGAAAGAACCGATGGAAGGTCGTTCATATACATCGGCTCGTCTGATTACGAAAGGAAAAGGGGATTGGTTGTACGGACGTTTTGAGATTCGGGCGAAACTCCCGACCGGACGAGGGACATGGCCGGCCATCTGGATGCTTCCAACGGATTGGGAATACGGGGATTGGCCAAAAAGCGGGGAAATAGATATTATGGAAAATGTGGGCTATGATCCCGATACGATCGTAGGTTCTTCGCATACGGAAAAATATAATCATGCGATCGGAACTCAAAAAATGCTAAAATTGCGTGTACGGATTGTTATAAAGCGTTTCACGTGTACGCCTTGGAATGGGAGGAAGATGAGTACCGGCTTTATGTAGATGATCAATTATACTTTACATTTAAGAACGAGGGGACAGGCTATGAGGTTTGGCCTTACGATAAACGCTTTCATATCTTGCTGAATCTGGCGATCGGTGGGAATTGGGGAGGCCAAAAGGGTATTGATGATTCTCTTTTTCCACATGTGTTCGAGATTGATTATGTGAGAGTTTATAAGAAGTAGGGTGTAACGTGATGTTTTTTTATTTACTTTTGTGGTACATAACATTCTGTACTATATAGTGAAGGAGATACTTAAGAGGACGTTGGTTCGTATGTTGATTTGTTGCGTTATTGCCTTGTTGTTTTGTATAACGGGGAATGCGAAGGTACCCTATATTCCTAAAATCATCAATTATTCCGTAAGCGATTACAAAGCGGGAAACCAGAATTGGGCCGTCTCCCAAGGTCCGGGAGGAAAGATGTATATTGGGAATAACCGGGGGCTTTTGGTTTTTGACGGTATTCATTGGGATCTTGTGAAATTACCGAATAATCTAGGTGTCCGTGCTTTGTATATATCGAAGGACGGACGTATTTATGTCGGCTCTTTCGAGGAGTTCGGGTATTTTGAGATGGATGACGAGAATGATCTGATTTATCATTCACTCAGTTCGTCTGAGATGAATGTCTATCTGAATAATGATGAGTTCTGGACGATTAATGAATATAAGGGTGAGATTTATTTTCAATCATTCCGGAGCTTTTTTATTTATGACGGGGAAAAAGTAAGAAAAGGTGTATCCGACCTGTCTCCATTGTATATTTTCACATTAGACGATCATCTATACGTTCAGTTCATGGAGGGAGGAAGCTTTTGTCGAATGGATGACGGCCAGTTTACAGAGTTACTATCGAAAAAGGTTTTGGAGGATGATGTGGTTTCGGTCTTGCCATTTGATCATCAGCTATTATTGGTCTCGGCTCGTAGTGGATGTTTTATCTATGATGAGGTGCGTAAAAAAATTGTCTGTGTGGAATACACCAGCCAATGAGATATTAAAGGAAGGGATCGCAAACCGGGGAGTCATGATGAAAGATTCTACTTTTATTGTGGGTACGATTTCTAATGGGGTTGTAGCGATTAATAAGCAGGGGAAACTTTGTGGCATATCAACCGGGAGAATGGCTTGATTAATAATACGGTATTGAGAGTATTTGCTGATAATTCGGATAATTTATGGGTTACATTGGATAATGGTATCGCGCAGATACATGTGAATTCTCCGATCTATTTTTATGAACCGCTTGAGGCCCAGATTGGTATGGTGCATGATATGGTGATAGAGAAGGGTATTGTTTATTTAGCTACGAACCAAGGTCTTTATGCGTTATCTGAGAATGATAGTTATCCAACCTTGATTCCCGGTACTCAAGAACAGACATGGTATATCTCCGATGTCGGAAATCAACTGATTGCCGGACATAATACAGGTACCTTACAGCTAGAGGGCCGAAAAGCTACTCAGATACCGGGGCCCAATGGAGGGGGTACCGCATTACGTAAGACAATTATCCATGGAAAGGAAGTTTTACTCCAGATGTCTTACCGTCCACTCAGTGTTTTCACCCGGGATATGGTTACTAATCGGGAAATTTAGCCATAATGTAGAAGGATTCTCTAATTTGATCAAATCGTTTGAGGTTGACCCTACCGGCAATATATGGGCTAGCCATATGTATAAAGGTATCTATCGTCTTCGCTTGAATGAGGATTTGAGGAGCGTGAAAGAGATGGAGTATATCGGAAAACTGGAGGAAGGTAATGAGAGTGGTACGATTAATGTAATGAAATTACGCGGACGTATTGTTTTCTCGGATGGGAGTAAGTTTTATACTTATGAGGATTTGACTGGAAAGATCGTTCCTTATGATTTGTTGAATGAGGATTTTCCCGAGTTAAGCGATACCTATCGGGTTGTTTCCTTGAATAATGATTTATATTGGTTTATCCGGAATTCGGAATATGTATTGTTAGGATATGAGTCTGGGCGATTCCAGTTAAAACAGCGTATTCCTTTTTACTTTGTTTGATAATCCGACCATAGAGGATAGGGGAAATATTTATGTGGCTTCCGACGGGACGTCTTATTTTGTCTAAACGGGGGATCGCTCGTTATGACAGATACCGGAATTATGTGGATACGACTCGAGTTCCATTAAGTTTGTCGCAGGTAAGGGCCTATAATCGGCATGAAAATGAGTTCGCTCCGCTCCCTTGCAAGGGAGCGGACGCACCGGAAGCCGGTGCGTCCGTATTGAGTTATAGCTATAATACGATTCTTTTTAAGTTTTCGTATCCGGATTTTACGGGGCGCCGTTTCCTGATCTATTATAAACTGGACGGGTTTGATAATGAATGGATAGAAGGCACCAGTAATTTTCAACGGACTTATTCTAATTTACCGTATGGTAATTTTGTGTTACATGCGGTTGTGAAAGACGATCGAGGAAAAGAGCTATCTTCTCTGTCTTATCCATTCAAGATCGAACGTCCATTTTATAGCTCTTGGTGGGCGCTGATCATCTATTTTGCTTTGTTTTTATGTATACTGGTCGTATTAGTGAGAATGTATACGATGTGGATTGTCATGCGTGAGAAAAAAGTTAACGAGGAGCAAAAGAGATTGCAAGAAGAGCAATTGAGGGCGCAAGAGCAATTAATTGTCAAGCTAGAGAATGAAAAATTAGAAAATGACCTTACTTATAAGAGTAAGGAATTAGCCAGTGCTACTTTGTCTGTTATCTCTCATAATGATTTCCTTGAAGGTCTAAAAAAGGAAATACAAGCTCAACAATTATCGGGAAGTTATACGAAACGATTCTTCGATAAGCTCATCCGCATGATCGAAGAGAATATATCAGGCGAGGATGAATGGGCCATTTTCCAGACTAATTTCGATCGTATCCACGAAAAGTTCTTTACGAATCTAAAAGAGCGGTATCCCGATTTGACTCCGGGCGATTTACGATTATGCGCTTTATTACGTTTGAATATGCCAACTAAGGATATGGCTCGTATGCAAAATCTTTCCGTACGTGGTATCGAGGCGGCGCGCTATCGATTGCGTAAAAAACTAAATCTACCGGAGGGCAAAGCTTGGTAGATTTCATGATCCAGTTCCACTAAGAAATTTCATAGTTATGAATGAAAAATATCATAACTATGAAATAAGAAAATCATAACTATGAGTTTTCCTTGTCATTTTGTGTTCCCATATTTAGTGAGATGTGTTTAATAACATATAATGTTCTCCTTTTGAATTAACAAATGTATTATAACTGAAAATAAGATAATTAATATGTATTGCAGTAGTATAAAAGTAGTAATTTTCTGCTTGCGCAAGGCTTGCAGTAGTGTTGAAGTATACAAAAATTTGCCCTTTTTTAGGTTTGGGTGTTCATTTGCTTCAAATTTAATAATGAGTGTAAAAACAAATGTTCAACTTTAAAACTAGAATGAATGAAAGCTAAATTAATGCTTTGTTTATGCCTGTTACTTGCCGCGACAACAATGTTTGCGCAGAATCTGACAGTTACCGGTCTGGTAACTGAAAAGGCCACAGGATACCCAGCTATCGGGGTGAGTGTTTTGGTTAAGGGTACGACTAACGGTACCATAACCTCTATGGATGGAGACTATACTTTGAGTAATGTTCCTAAGAATGCGACTTTAGTATTTAGTTATGTAGGTATGACTACACAAGAAGTTCCGGTTAACGGACAGACTGTAGTAAATGTTCTTATGAGTGAGGATACGCAAAACTTGGAAGAGGTTGTCGTTATCGGTTATGGTACGAGTAAGGCTAAGGATTTGACAGCTCCAATTGCCGTGATCAAGGCTGATGAGATTACGAAACATGCGACATCATCTCCGATGAGTGCTTTGCAAGGAAAAGTGCCGGGTGTGCAGATTACGAATAGTGGCCAGCCAGGTTCCGGTCCTTCCGTACGTATTCGTGGTATCGGTTCTATGAATACGGATAGCCAACCTTTGTATGTTGTAGATGGAATGTTCTTTGATAATATTGATTTCTTGAATAATAGTGATATTCAAGATTTGTCTATTTTGAAAGATGCTTCTGCCGCTTCTATTTATGGTGTACGTGCGGCGAATGGCGTAGTCTTGGTTACGACAAAGAAAGGTGCGTTGAATCGTCCTGCTACGGTTACTTATGATGGTTATGTTGGCTTTCAAAAAGGCTACGAATGTATTGAAAATGGCTAATAGTGAGCAATATGCGACTATGATCAGTGAGATGGGTAATGAAACCTTACAGGCTGTTGTAAATAACGCTAAAAATGTTTGGGGAACACTTCCGAATACAAACTGGTATGATGAGATCTTACATACAGCTTTAACTCACAACCATTCTTTAGACATTTCTGGAGGTACTGAAAAAGCTACTTATTCTGTGGGTACCTCTTATTTGTATCAAGATGGTATCTTGGATTCTAAAAATGATTACTCTCGTTTCAATTTGCGTACGAAAGCGGATTATAAGGCTTTTGATTGGTTGAAAGTAGGAGCTAACGTTGTTTTGAGCAACTCTACGCAAAACTTGCCAAACGGCGAGGTTTGGTTAGCAGCTTTCCGTACACCGGGTATTATTCCTGTATATGATGAAAATAGCTCCTTGAATCCGTATCCTACGAAATATGGTTCTCCTGCCCAAATCGGTTTGAGTGAGTATTACTACAATCCGGTTGCTCAAGCGGAGTATTATGATTCTAAAAATTCAATGTTGCGCGTAATGCCTTCTTTCTATGCGCAATTCGACTTCTTGCCGGAGAATAAGTTATTCTTTAAAACGGCTTATAGTCAAGATATCAATGTTATCCAGACAAGAGCTTATACTCCAGAATTTTTGGTTGGTGGAACTCAGTTGAATTCGACTCCCCTTTTGAATAAGAAGAATGATATTTATCACAGTTGGATTTTAGATAATACATTGACCTATACAGATACGTTCGGTGATCATGGTTTAACTGCGATGTTGGGTCAATCCGTACGTGAAGAGAACTGGCGTAACCTATGGGGAGAAGCTACAGGTGTTCCGGGCGGACACGAGGAATATTACTATTTGAATCAAGGTAATGCGGATGGACGTAAAACTGGCGATGACGGTACGACTTATCGTGGTGTTTCTTGGTTCGGTCGTGTATCTTATGATTATAAAGGCAAATATTTATTGTCTGCTACAATGCGTGCTGATGGTTCTTCCAAATACCAAGAGAAATGGGGTTATTTCCCTTCTGTAGGTGCTGCTTGGAATATTTCAGAAGAAGGATTCATGAAAGATCAGAAATGGGTTGATTATCTGAAATTACGTGCGAGCTGGGGTAAGTTAGGTAACGATAAGGTTGCGGCTAGTGATGGTTTCGCTTCCATTACGCAAGATATGGGTACCTCTGGTATATTTGGAGGAAGCGCTGTTCCTGGTTATACGAACTTGGTTTATTTTAGTTGGTTAGGTTGGGAAGTCGTGAATGAGACGAACGTCGGTTTAGATTTTCGTACGTTGAATAGCCGTTTGACAATAGAGGCAGACTGGTATTATCGTTTGACTCAAAATGCCGTGATCGACGCTCCTCTGCCAATGGGTGCCGGTAACTTATTAGGTAACAGAGGTGAGATTTTGAATACAGGTGTTGAGTTGTCTTTTAACTGGGCTGATAAGATCGGTAAAGATTTCTCTTACTACATTGGAGCAAACTTGACAACCTTGCACAATGAGGTAAAAGATTTGAATGGTTTATCTTATTTATATGGTGGTTCTGCGGAGTTCCGTACGATTTCTCAAGTTGGTGGTGAGTTGAATGCTTACTATGGATATGATATTGAGGGTGTTTATCAGAATGCCGCAGAGATCGCTGCAGATCCGATTGCTGTAGCAAATGGTTTGGAGCCCGGAGATTTCAAGTATGTTGACCAAAATAAGGATGGTAAGATTGATAATAAAGACCGTGTAACATTGGGTTCTTATATCCCGAACTTCAATTACGGTATCAACTTAGGATTCTCTTACAAGAATTTCGATTTCTCTATGGTTATGCAAGGTGTAGCTGGAAACCAGATCGTAAACCGTAAACGTGGTGACCGCCGTTGGCACTCTGAATTGAACTATGACTTAGATCAGTTCGAGAATCGTTGGACAGGTGAGGGCTCTACTAACGAATATATGTCTGCGAAAGGTTCTGTAAAACCTTGGAATATCTCTAACTTTAACTCATTCTATGTAGAAGATGGTTCTTATTTCCGTATTCAGAATGTACAAGTTGCTTATACATTCCCGAAGAAAGACTTTGGAAAATTCAAGATGCCGAGCATTCGTTTGAGCTTGACTGCTGATCGTCCTTTGACTGTTTTCAAGGCAAACAGCTTCAGCCCAGAGTTGGGTAGTAAGAACGAGAAAGGTGAGATAGCATCTTCTTCTTATGGATTTGATGAGCGTGTATATCCTTTAGCATCTTCTTATACGTTAGGTCTTCGTATTATTTATTAATCTTTAAATGCTAATCAAAAGTATATGAAAAATATATTAAAAAACAGATTTTATGGGCTATCCCTTTAGCCTTTTCATTGCTGACATCCAGTTGTAGTGATTACTTGGATAAGCTTCCAGAGAATACTGTAGAGGTAGAGGGTATTGATTATACGAATAAATCGAATATGTATATGCCTGTTTCCGGTGTATATGCGACCGCTCGTGGTTATCTGGGGTCTTGGTCCTCGTATGGATGTATCATAGTTCGCGGTGACGATGTGAATAAAGGAGGATCTCCTACGGACCAGATTGAGTATGAGTATGCTAGTAAATTCCAGTATGATCGTTTGACTACTTTCTGGGCATTAAGTGGCCTTTGGGGAAACTGCTATTATGTTGTCTCTACTTCTAATTCAGCATTGGAGTCTTTAGAGAATTATGCTAAACATTTGACGAGTGAGTCAGACAAGCAATTAAACGCTCAATATGCTGCTGAAGTTCGCTTTTTCCGAGCATATGCTTATTTCCAGTTGGTAAATTTATTTGGCGATGTGCCTCTTTTGTTAGACAATCAAGAACTGAATGTATTCAAGAATACGAAAGAGGATGTAAAGAAGTACATTTATGACGAGTTGGATTATTGTATAGCAAACTTACCGGCTATTCGTCCGAATGAGTCTGAGCATCCGGGAGCGGTTACAAAATATACCGCTGAGATGTTGAAAGCGAAACAGAAGATGTATGATAATGAATGGGATGAGGTATTGGCCTTGACCGAGGATATCGTCAATAGCGGAAAGTTTGAGTTGTATAATGACTTCTATGAGTTGTTTAAGATTCCGGGAAAATTGTGTAATGAGTCGTTGCTAGAGTATCAATTTACTGACTTTGGAAATGGAAGTGGTGATATCGTTTCTTCTGACAACTGGTTTGCGTTCCAAGGTCCTCGTGGAGAGGCTCCTATCTCTGGATGGGCATTTATTGAGCCGACTGAGAAAATCCGTAATTTATTCTCTAAACGTGGTGAATCGGTTCGTGCGGAAACAACGTTCCTCATGACGGATGCCACTACTCGTGACGGTGATTATATTCCTGTCGCTCAACCGGGTGAACCGACTGCTTATAATGGAAAGGCTTATACACCGGCTAATCAAATGACTCCGGGACGTACTGGATATGGCGATAATAATAATATCCGTGTATTCCGTTATGCTGATGTGTTGTTAATGAACGCTGAGGCTAAAGTTCGTAAGGGACAAAATGGAGACGCTCCATTAAACTTGGTTCGCGAACGTGCTGGTTTAGCTCCGATTGCAAATGCGACTTTGGATCAAATTCTGGAAGAGCGTCAAGTTGAGTTGGCATTGGAATGGGGCGAACGTTTCTTCGATTTAGTCCGTACGGACAGAGCCACTCAAGAACTTCCGGGTTTTGTGAAAGGAGAAAGCGAATATTATCCGATACCACAGGATCAAATTGACTTGAATCCTAACTTAGAAGCTGAGCCTGTGCCTTTTGAGCCGGAAGTAACAGAGTAATATAAGATTCTCATTATTTACTAGACCTTTGTAGTTTGGCAAGGCGGTGTCAACCCGTTTGGCACCGCCTATTTTATCTCAAATCATATCGTTTATTTATATAAATATCAGCATCATGAAACACATCGCATTACTAACTACTCTCTTATTGTCCGCCAGCTTGCAAGCGGTGGAGAAACCTTACGACTATGTTTTCTTCGAGAATAGCTTGATGAAAGGGGATTACTTTTATTCTCAAGCGAAATATACCTCACCCTCTTGGATTAAAAATGCGAGACATCATCTTCCGGTTGCCGGCTCTGTCGCTTTTACGCCCGGCAATTCCTTGGAGCTTACCTATGTATCCGCTCCCGGTGGAGATTGGTATAGCGAGATACAATATTGCCCGGTCCGTGGCAATGACTTCTTTCGTGAACCCTCTACGCTCTCTATGCAAGTGCGGTTGAGAGAGAGCATGAATGCTGCCGCTCTTCCCAATATCGCTATTCGTTATGCGGACAGCACGTATACCCAATACCTAAACCTGAGAAATTATCTGAAAGATACACGTCCCGGCGTATGGCATTCCGTATCCATTCCATTGGAGGATTTCGGATTAAACGCCGTGAACGATACGAACATCAAGAAATTAGCGGCCGTAGCCCTTCGTCCCGGTACGGCCGATGGAAACGAATATACGATTTATCTGGACGATATAGAGCTTTTGCCGGCTTCCCTCCCGTCGGTAAGTGCCTTAAACGCTCCGGTCTTGCAGGAAGCCAAGGCGTATGAGCGTCATATCGATATCAAATGGATTCCTCAATCGAAGGAGGATATAAAATACTATCGCATTTACCGTTCTTTCGACGGGGTTACTTACCAACCGGTCGCTATCCGCCGCCCTTGGATGAATCGTTATACCGATTTCTTGGGAGAGGTTGGTAAAAGGCTTATTATAAGGTGACGGCCGTGGATTATGCGCTGAATGAATCCAATGATTCCCAGACAGTCTCGGCCACTACCTATCCAATGACGGACGAGCAATTGCTGGATATGGTACAGGAAGCGAACTTCCGTTATTATTGGGAGGGAGCGGAGCCAAACAGCGGTCTTGCCCGTGAGAATATTCCCGGACGGAATGATATGATCGCTACCGGGGCTTCCGGCTTCGGTATCATGGCGATCGTGGCGGGTATCGAACGGGGATTTATCACCCGGGAAGAGGGCGTACAGCGTTTCTTGAAAATCACTTCTTTCTTGGAGAAAGCGGATAAATTCCATGGGGCGGTCTCTCACTTTATTGATGGGACAACCGGGAAGACGGTCGCTTTCTTCGGCCCGAAAGATAATGGAGGTGATTTGGTGGAGACCTCTTTCTTATTCCAAGGGCTGTTAACGGCTCGTCAATATTTCGACCAAGAGAATGACAAGGAGAAACAAATCCGTAGGAGCATCGATTCTCTGTGGAAGAACGTGGAATGGAGCTGGTATAAGCAATTTAAGGACAGCCCATATCTATATTGGCACTGGTCTCCAGATCAGGCGTGGGTGATCAATCATAAATTGATCGGCTGGAATGAGACCATGATTACCTATATGTTGGCTATCATGGGGCCGAAATACGGAATCTCTCCGGAGATGTATTATAGCGGCTGGGCCAGCCAAGAGGAGTATGCGCAAGAATACCGTGCCGATTGGGGGCGTGTAGAAGATGGTAAGATGTATACGAATGGCAATACTTATTATGGGGAGAACTTGAAAGTAGGTGTCTCTAATGGAGGTCCTCTTTTCTTTATCCATTACTCCTATCTCGGGCTGGACCCACATAAGTTCACGGATAAGTACACGAATTATTTCGAGAACAACCAGAAAATGGCAAAGATCAATCAACGGTATTGTATCGAGAACCAAGGGGGTATGTTGGTTATGGAGAAGATTGTTGGGGATTAACCGCCAGCGATTTCGCTTGGAACTATCAAGCTCAGGAGCCGATGCCGCACAGGGATAACGGAACGATGGCACCTACGGGCGCTCTGGCTTCTTTCCCTTATACGCCGGACGCTTCCATGAAAGCCTTGCGGAATTATTATCGTAACCACGGCAGCTTCTTATGGGGTGAGTACGGTTTCCGGGATGCTTTCAACTTGACTGTAAATTGGGTATCTCCCTTATTTATGGGATTGAATCAAGCGCCTGTAACGGTTATGATCGAGAATTACCGTACGAATCTGTTGTGGAACCTTTTCATGAGCCATCCGGATGTCCAGAAAGGTATCCAAAAGATTCAATCCATAAAATAATAATGCGACAAAAAAAACAACAATAACTTATCTTGAACATAATATGCTGGCATGTAATAGAATAAATAGGGCTATCGCTTCTTGGAAAAAACATGTACGTGTTTTCTCGGAAACATGTACGTCTTTTTCGGAAAACACGTACATGTTTTTCCGGAAAGACGTAGGAGTTTCTAGCGCTTCCTTAAAAGCCTACAATAAGTGTATGCTCGTATCACTCCTTGCCTCTTTCTTCGCGGTCTCTACCGTAAACGCTCAAGTAAACGAGCGGGGAGATTCCGTGATCGTGATCAAGGGGCAGGTAAGCGATTACTATATTACCGTATCCCCAGAGCATTTTCTGGAAGGTACGATTACCGGACCGGACGGCAAGCCCTTGGAAGGCGCTACGGTGATGTTCACGGCTAGCCCGGTTCATTATACCACCGATGCGACAGGCTATTATAAGATACAAGCAAGCCGCTACGATCATGAGTTATTCGTGTATTATCCGGGGATGAAGTACGCTTATCGCACGTTTGGCGATAACGATACGAAAATAGATATCCGGATGGAAGCGGATCCTCGTGATGTACGGGTAAAAGCTCCTCAGCAAGCTACCCGCTGGTTCGACGCTACGGCCGATCATCCCTCTACCTATTGCAACCCGATGAATTTGAGCTACTGCTTCCGGGCGAATCTGCCGGATTTGGTGAAGAATGGCTCTTTCCGCTCTACGGCTGATCCGATGATGGTCATGTATAAAGGGGAATATTTCCTTTTCGCCACGAATCAAGCCGGATTCTATTATTCCAAGGACTTGAGTAATTGGGAGTTTGTATTCGCCGGTTTCCAACGTTATCCGGAAGATGACGACTTGTGCGCTCCGGCCGCTTTCGTAAGTGGAGATACCTTGTTCTATACCGGTTCTACCTATGCGGGATTGCCTATTTGGTATAGTACGAACCCGAAAAGCGGAAAGTTCAAGCGGTATGTGGAGAAAACGGCTCTTCCTAGCTGGGACCCGGCATTTTTGCTGGATGATGACGGACGTTTGTATATGTACTATGGTTCAAGTAATGAGTTCGCTTTGAAGGGAGTGGAATTGGATCGCCGTGATTTCCACCCGATCAGCAAGATCCAAGAGATCATGATGCTGCGCCCGGAAGAACACGGATGGGAACGTTTCGGGATGAACAATGACGATAGTACGACTTTAGCGCCTTTTACGGAAGGAGCTTTCGTGACCAAGCATAACGGTAAATATTATTTCCAATACGGTGCGCCGGGAACGGAGTTCAAGGTCTATGCGGATGGAGTTTATGTATCCGACAAACCGATGGGCCCGTTCACCTACCAGAAACATAACCCGATGAGCTATAAGCCGGGAGGTTTCGTACAAGGTGCCGGTCATGGTGGTACTTTCGAGGATGCGTATGGTAATTACTGGCATGTGGCTACTTGCATGCTTTCTTTGAAATATAAGTTTGAGCGTCGTATTGGTTTGTACCCTACGGCATTCGATAAGGATGGCGTGATGTATTCGAACACCGCTTTCGGGGACTATCCTTTGCTTACGCCGAAAGGGAAGGTAGATGATATTGCGAATACGTTTTCCGGCTGGATGTTGCTATCGTATGGAAAACCGGTGATGGCCTCTTCCATGGATAGTACGCTCGTCCCGGAGAATGTGACGGATGAGAGCATGCGTACTTTCTGGTCCGCCCGCTCGGGAGAGCCGGGTGAATGGCTCCAGATCTCTTTAGAGGGATTGAAAGAGGTACGTGCGATCCAGTTGAACTATTACGAGCATAGAGCCGTACAGCATAATAAGGCGATGGACTTGTATCATCAATATCGTATTTATCATTCTATAGATGGACAAAATTGGGAATTGGTAGTCGATAAGAGCGATAACGACAAGGACGTTCCGCACGACTATATCGAGTTGCGTGAGCCTTTGAAAACCCGTTATTTGAAAATAGTGAACGAACATGTGCCTTCGGGCAACTTCGCTATGTCCGGATTTCGTATTTTTGGAAATGGTTTGGGAGAAGCTCCCGCCGCCGTTAAGAATTTAAAGGTGGAACGCTCAAAAGCGGATAAGCGGAATGCGATGATCACTTGGGAGCCGGTAAAAGAGGCGTACGCTTACAATATCTATTATGGTATAGCGCCGGATAAATTGTACAACAGTATCACGGTACTGGGAGATACGATGTACGATTTTAGGGGCTTGGATAAGGATACGAACTATTATTTCTCGATTGAGGCATTGGGAGAGAGCGGTCGTTCACCGATGAGTAAAGTATTGAGACGATAACTATTTTAAATGTATATATCTATGAATACCTATTTCCGTACAGGCGTTGTTACCCTGTTGCTTGGCTTTTCGTTGACCGCTTGTCATGAGGCCAAGAAAAGTGACACATCCGCAGAGTCTACGGCCAGTGAGCGTAAGTTGGATTTTCAGTCGGATGATGAATTCTTGACCTATATACAAAAGGCTCATTTTAATTATATGTGGGAAGGTGCGGAGCCTACCTCCGGACTGGCCTGTGAGCGTATCCATACGGATGGCGTGTATCCTGAGAACGACGCTGATATCGTGACCACCGGAGGTAGTGGTTTTGGCATCGCCGGGCTGTTGGTAGGTATTGAGCGTGGCTTTATCACCCGTGAGGAAGGTGTGGCCCGTTTTCATCAAATCGCTGATTACTTGGCGAAGGCCGATCGTTTCCATGGGGTCTGGCCTCACTGGATGCATGGACCTACGGGTAAGGTAAAGCCTTTCGGCCAGAAGGATAACGGAGGCGATTTGGTAGAGAGCGCTTTCTTAATGCAAGGTCTCTTATGCGTACGCCAATATTTCAAGGACGGTAATGCGAGCGAGAAAGCGTTGGCCGCGAAGATTGACCAGCTATGGCGTGAGATGGAATGGACCTGGTATTTGAACGGGCAGGATGTATTGTATTGGCACTGGAGCCCCGAGTATGCGTGGGAGATGAATTTCCCTTTGGAAGGTTACAATGAATGTCTGATTACTTATATTTTGGCGGCGTCTTCGCCTACGTATCCGATCCCGGCTTCCGCTTATCATAACGGATGGGCTCGTAAAGGAGGGATCAAGAGCGATGCAGTCGCTTACGATTTACCTTTGATCTTGAAACATAATTATGCCGAGGAGTACGGCGGTCCGTTGTTCTGGGCACATTATTCTTATATCGGCCTATGTCCGGTCGGCTTATCGGATCGATACGCTAACTACTGGGACTTGAACCGGAATCACGTATTGATCGATTACCGTTATTGTGCGGAGAATCCGAAGGGCTTCAAAGGATATAGCGACGCTTGCTGGGGATTGACCGCCAGCTATTCCGTGAAAGGCTATAACGCGCATATGCCCTCCAACGATCATGGGGTAATTACGCCGACAGCCGCCTTGAGCAGTTATCCGTATACACCGGAGGAATCCTCGAAGGCATTGAAGCATTTCTATTTCAATCTGGGAGATAGCATCTGGGGTAAGTATGGTTTTTACGACGCTTTCAGTGAAGGCGAGAATTGGTATCCGCATCGTTATTTGGCAATAGACCAATGTACGATCGCCCCGATGATAGAGAATTACCGTACGGGCCTTCTGTGGCGTTTGTTTATGAGCTGTCCGGAAATTCAGGACGGTTTGAAGAAATTGGGTTTCACGATCCATAATGCGAGAGAATCTTAATATTTAAATAACATGAGAAAGATTATATTATCATTCGCCGCTTGTTTGGCACTTGCGGCATACGGACAAAAGCCCGTTCAAGATACGAGAGCGATGGATACGTTTATCGATCAGTTGATGGGTAAAATGACTTTGGATGAGAAGATCGGACAGCTGAACTTGTCCGGTGGGGGTGTTCCCGGCATCTTGAGTGGTTCGGAAGGAGCGGACGAGACGATTCGTCGGGGCTGGCTGGGTGCTACGGGAGGCTCGGAGCTGGAGACGTTCCGTAAATTGCAGGAGATAGCGGTTAAGGAATCTCGCTTAGGAATTCCGCTTTTGTTCGGACTGGATGTGATTCATGGATATCATACGATCTTCCCGATCCCATTGGCTTTGTCTTGTAGCTGGGATACGACGTTGATCGAGCAAAGTGCCCGTATCGCCGCTATCGAGGCCAGTTCAAACGGCGTGACATGGACTTATTCCCCGATGGTGGATATCGCCCGTGACGCTCGTTGGGGACGTATTGCCGAGGGTAGTGGAGAGGACCCTTGGTGGGGTGGAAAGATCGCCGCCGCCATGGTGAGAGGTTATCAAGGAGATGACTTGACAAAAGAGAACACGATCTTGTCTTGCTTGAAGCACTTTGCCTTGTATGGCGCTTCCGAGGCCGGTCGTGATTATAATACGGTGGATATGAGCCGTATCAAGATGTTTAATGAGTATTTCCCGCCTTATAAAGCGGCTGTAGAGGCTGGTTGTGCCACGGTTATGTCTTCCTTTAATTTGGTGGAGGCGATTCCGGCTACGGGTAACCGTTGGTTATTGACCGATTTGCTTCGTGATCAATGGGGATTCGATGGGTTTGTCGTTTCCGATTATAATTCGATCGGCGAGATGACTAATCATGGTTTGGGTGATACGCAGACCGTATCGGCCTTGGCTTTGCATGCCGGCTTGGATATGGATATGATGACAAATGGTTATATCACGACCTTGAAGAAGTCGTTGGAAGAGGGCCGTGTGTCTCAAGCGGATATCGATCAGGCTTGCCGCCGTGTATTGGAGGCGAAATATAAATTAGGCTTGTTCGAGGACCCTTATCGCTACTTGGACGCGGATCGTGCGAAAAAGAATACGTTCACGGATGAGCATATGAATACGGCTCGCCATATCGCCGGTAAATCCATTGTCTTGTTGAAGAATGACAAGGGTTTGTTGCCTTTGCGAAAGACAGGGACGATCGCCGTGGTAGGCCCGTTGGCGGATAAGAAGGTTGAGTTGTTCGGGACATGGTGTGGTATCGATACGGCGAAGTCGGCTTCCGTAGTGCAGGCTGTGAAGGAAATGGTTGGCAATAAGGCCCGTGTGATCTTCGCCAAGGGATGTAATTTGACGAACGAGCCGATGTTGGCGAAAGCCAGTGGCTTGAAGGTTGATCCGGTGGAGAATACCCGTTTGGTGAAGGAAGCGGTTGAGCAAGTGAAAGATGCGGATCGTATCATCGCCGTAATGGGTGAGCCGAATAACTGGTCCGGAGAGGCTTGCAGCCGTGCGGATATTAGTTTGCCGGAGAGCCAGAAAGAGCTGTTGAGAGCTTTGTTGGAGACCGGTAAACCGGTGGTGTTGGTCTTGGCGAACGGCCGTCCGTTGACCTTGGAGTGGGAGGATAGCCAATTCTCCGCGATCGTTGAGGCTTGGCATGGAGGTTCCGCCGCAGCTCGCGGATTGGTGGACGTATTGTTCGGCGACGTGAATCCTTCCGGTAAATTGACGACTACATTTCCTCGTAGCGTAGGCCAGATTCCTTTGTATTACAATGCTAAGAAAACAGGCCGCCCAATGAATCCGGATGATCATTTCACTTCTAAATATCTGGATATCACGAACGATCCTTTGTATCCGTTTGGCTATGGCTTGAGTTATACGACTTTCTCTTACGGTGATCTTCAGCTGGATAAGACGAGTGTGCAAGGAGAGAACGGTGTATTGACCGCCAGCGTACAGGTGACGAATACAGGCAAGCTAGAGGGCGAGGAAGTCGTACAGTTATATATCGGCGATCCGGCTGCCAGCATCTCCCGTCCGATGAAAGAGTTGAAGAACTTCCAGAAGATATCCTTGAAACCGGGTGAGAGCCGAAAAGTCTCTTTTACGATTACGCCGGAAGACTTGAAATTTTATAACAGCGCATTGGAATACATCTGGGAACCGGGCTTATTCAATATCTACGTAGGTACGAACTCCCGAGACGTGAAATCAGCGCAGGTGACTTGGAACAAATAATACATATACGAATAATGAAAAGGTTAACGACTTTTATCGCTGGTGCGGCCGTTGCCGCTACCTTGGGTGGATGCCAGCAGCCCGCTGTAAGCGGCTGGAAAAGCTTCAGCGGCGACAAAAATATTGAACGCCGTGTAGATTCTGTGCTCTCTTTGATGACCTTGGAGGAAAAGGTGGGGCAGATGGCCCAATACTCCTGTAACTGGGATGTGACCGGCCCGGTTATGACGGGGGATTATGAGACTTTGCTGAAACAAGGTCTTGTAGGAAGCTTGTTTAATGTATATACGGTAGATGGCGTACGTAAAATGCAAGAGATGGCTCTGTCCGAGAGCCGTTTGAAGATACCCGTATTGTTTGGTTATGATGTCGTGCACGGCTATCGTACGATTTTCCCGATGCCGTTGGCGGAATCCTGCTCTTGGGATTTGGAGCGGATGCGTAAAAGTGCGGCGATCGCGGCGGATGAGGCGAGCGCTTCCGGTATCGCTTGGACGTTCGCCCCGATGGTGGATATCTCCCGGGATGCCCGTTGGGGACGTGTAATGGAAGGTGCCGGTGAGGACCCGTATTTGGGAAGTCTGATTGCGAAGGCCCGTGTCGAGGGTTTCCAAGGAGGAAACGATTGGCGTTCGTTGGCCGACGTAAATACGGTCTTGGCTTGTTGTAAGCACTTTGCCGCTTATGGGGCCGCTGAGGCCGGACGTGATTATAATACGTCCGAGTTGTCGCAAAATACATTGATGAATTATTATATGCCGTCTTATTTAGCGGCTAAGGAAGCGGGAGTCGCTACGTTCATGGCCTCCTTCAATGAGATCAACGGAGTGCCCAGCACGGGTAATAAATGGTTGATGACCGATCTGTTACGTAAGGACTGGGGCTTCAATGGTTTCGTGGTTACCGATTATACCGGTATCAATGAGATGGTAGCCCATAGTATCGTGCGAAATGATAAGGAGGCGGGAGAACTGGCCGCGAACGCCGGTATCGATATGGATATGACAGGTGGCATCTACAGCCAATATCTTGTACAATCCGTGAAAGAGGGCAAGGTCTCGGAAGAGAATATCGACCGTGCCGTGGCGAGCATCTTGGAGATGAAGTTCCTCTTGGGCTTGTTCGATGATCCATATCGTTACTTGGACAATGAGCGTGAGAAGAATACGATCATGAAGCCGGAGTTCTTGCAAGAGGCTCGTGAGACTTCCGCTCGCTCGATCGTCCTTTTGAAGAATGATAATAACTTCTTCCCGATCTCGAAGGATAAGAATATTACGGTAGCCTTGATTGGCCCGATGGTAAAAGATAAGATCAACCAGAATGGCGAGTGGGCTGGCCGGGGTGAGCGTGAGGAGAGTATCTCTTTGTTCGAGGGTCTGACCGAGAAATATGCCGGTACGAACGTGAAGTTCATTTATGCCGAGGGATGTGATCTCTTGACTGATGATTCATCTAAATTCGCTGAGGCGATCGCTACGGCTCGCCGTGCGGATATCGTATTGGCGGCTATGGGCGAGGATTTCAACTGGAGTGGCGAGGCGGCTTGCCGTACGGACTTGAAATTGCCGGGCGCTCAACAAGCCTTGTTGAAAGAATTGAAAAAGACGGGTAAACCTCTTGGTTTGATCTTGGTGAACGGACGTCCTTTGGATCTTTCTTGGGAGGATCAGCATGTCGACGGTATCTTGGAGGCTTGGTATCTGGGTACGATGGCAGGTCATGGTATGGCCGATGTGATCAGTGGCGATTATAATCCGTCCGCTCGCCTGACGATGTCTTTCCCTCGTACGGTAGGTCAATTGCCTCTGTATTACAACCAGAAACCGACAGGCCGCCCGGTTCCTCCGGAAGCTCCGGATACGGATTATAAATCCAGATATATGGATGTGCCTAACACACCGTTGTACCCGTTCGGTTATGGCTTGAGCTATACGACTTTCGCCGTGAACTCTATGAAGCTGGATCAGAACTCTTTCACGAAAGGGGGCAAGATCACGGTAACGGCTGAGGTAGAGAATACGGGTAAGGTGGATGGCGAGACGGTCGTCCAGATGTATATCCGCGACTTGGCGGGTAGCGTGACCCGTCCGGTTAAAGAGCTAAAAGGTTTCGAGAAGGTGGCTTTGAAAGCGGGCGAGAAGAAGCAAGTCTCTTTCACGATTGACGAAGCTTTGCTGGCTTTCTATGGTATCGATATGCAGAAGAAAGCCGAGCCGGGTGATTTCACGGTTTGGGTAGGCTTGAATTCTGCCGACGAGACGAATCAGTCTTCTTTCTCTCTGCGGTAAAAAATTAATACATATCAACATGAAACTATTATCAAAATATATCTTTTCGGCTTTGTTCTTGGCTGCTTCCGGAGGTTCCGCCACCGCTCAATCCATGCGGGCGAATACGTATTGTAATCCGCTTAATGTGGATTATACGTATATGATTTATAACTCATCGAACAATCTGTCTTACCGTTCGGGCGCGGACCCCGCTGTCGTAGAATTCCGGGGCGAGTATTATATGTTCGTAACCCGTTCGCATGGCTACTGGCATTCGAAAGATTTGTTGAACTGGGATTTTATCACTCCCGGTAAAAACTGGTATCCTCAGGGTTCCAACGCTCCCGCCGCTCATAATTATAAGGATTCCGTGCTTTATGTGATGGGTGATCCGTCCGGCTCCATGAGCGTTCTTTATACCGATGATCCGAAATCCGGTAATTGGAACGCTACTCCTGCTATACTCCACGACCTACAAGACCCGGATTTATTCATCGATGATGACGGACAAGCTTATTTATTCTGGGGCTCTTCCAATGTTTATCCGCTTCGGGGCAAGAAACTGAATAAGGATGACCGTTTCTTGATCGAGGGCGAGACGGTCGAGCTTTTCGGCTTGGATATGCCGAAGCACGGCTGGGAACGTTTTGGCGAGAACCATACCGATACGGTATTGGGAGGCTATATGGAAGGTGCTTGGCTGACCAAGCACGACGGTAAATATTATATGCAGTATGCCGCCCCCGGTACGGAATTCAACGTATATGCCGATGGTGTTTATGTGGCGGACTCCCCATTAGGTCCGTATAAGTACCAATCGCATAACCCGGTAAGCTATAAGCCCGGTGGTTTCATGAATGGTGCCGGACACGGAAGTACCTTGGTGGGGCCGGGTGGCAACTATTGGCATTTCGCCTCTATGTCTCTCTCGGCTACGGTGAATTGGGAGCGTCGCCTCTGCATGTATCCTACTTTCTTCGATAAGGAGGGCATTATGTATTGTGATAATAACTTCGGTGATTATCCGCATTACGCTCCCGCCGAGCCGGGAAAGAAAGGAGAGTTTACGGGGTGGATGTTGCTTTCTTATAAAAAGCCGGTGAAAGCTTCCTCGTATGCGGAGGGTTCCGCTCCCGCCGCGCAAGGATTCACGGAATCGAACCGTCCCAAGACTTCCGCCAATTTCCTTCCGGCCAACTTGACGGATGAGGAATGTAAGACATTCTGGATGGCTCGCACGAATGGAGATACCGAATGGGTAGAGATCGATCTGGAGGTTCCCGCTACGGTGTATGCTGTGCAAGTGAATTATCACGATCATCAATCGAATATGTATGGACGTATTCCCGGTTTACGCCACCGTTATGCGGTGGAAGGCTCTTTGGACGGGCAGGATTGGGTAACGTTGGTGGATCGCCGGAATAATTATAAGGATGTCCCGAATGACTACGTACAAGTGGATAATCCGGCTCGTGTCCGTTATGTCCGTTATAAGAACATAGAGGTCCCGACGCCTCATCTGGCGATCTCGGACTTGCGTGTGTTCGGTATCGGTGAGGGCAAGAAACCTGCGACGGTGAAGAACTTCAAGGTCGTTCGCCAAGCGGATCGCCGTGACGCTATGATCACTTGGGACGCTGTCAAAAACAGCCAAGGCTACAACATCCGTTGGGGCATCGCTCCCGATAAACTATACAATTCATGGCTCCTATACGGAAAGAATGAATTACTTTTAAAGAGTCTGTCCACCGACCAGCCTTATTATTTCACCATCGAGGCATTCAACGAGAACGGTGTATCAGAAGCGACAAAAATACAGGAAGCCCAATAATCTTCCGGTATCATTTTCAAATGTATTTTGTAGAGATAGGACAATCTGTCTCTACAAAATACATACAATATTCGATTATTTACTTACTAACGGGTATTTATCTGGATTTGCTATGATAGACAAGCTCAAATCTACATCTAAAGCATCCCAACGAATCCGCTCACGTCCTAATAGTTGGTTTAATCTTGATATTATACAACGCCTTAACAGACTATTTAATTATATTTGCGGAAGTTATCGATCTAAGTAGATAGTATTTACATTTGAATATATGATTATGAAAACACTTAGAAGTATTTTTTTTCTGTCTCTTTGCCTTCTTCTCTCCGTTGCTGGATATGCTGGTGATAAGGCTAGTTTTTTGAAAAAGCAGTTTACGGCTCGTGATGGTTATCAATTGAATTATCGGGTTCTGTATCCCCGAGATTATAATCCGGCGCAGAAATACCCGGTAATCCTGTTCCTGCACGGAGCGGGCGAACGAGGGTCGGATAATGAGGCCCAATTAGTACATGGTGGCGATATGTTCGCTTCTTTCGAGAATCAAACCAAATATCCGGCTATCATTATAGCGCCTCAATGCCCGGCCGAGAAGACTTGGTCTGAATATAAGGGATTGAACGCCGGAAAAGAAGGAAAGCGTTTCTATCCGTTGAATGCTCCGGCCACACAATCGATGGCCGCCGTCAAGGAATTATTGGATAGTTATATAGCGGAAGGTAAGGTCGATACGAAACGCATTTACGTAACCGGCCTATCAATGGGAGGTATGGGCACGTTCGATATCGTGATGCGTTACCCGAACCTGTTTGCCGCTGCCACCCCGATCTGTGGTGGAGCAAATTTGCAACGTTTGGCAAACTTTAAGGGCAAGACGGCTTTCAGTATTTATCATGGCGGCTCCGATAGCGTAGTCGATGTACAATTCTCCCGTGACGCTAATGAAGCATTGAAGAAAGCAGGAGCTGATGTCCGTTATAAGGAATTTCCCGGTGTAGACCATAACAGTTGGGATAACGCTTTCGCCGAACCGGATTATCTGGCTTGGATGTTCCAGCATAGCTTGTAAAAACAGAGGTATCATCTCCAGATTTTTTACTTACTAGACATTATTTATCCTTTATAGGTTGGATATCCGGAAAAAGAAGTATATTTGCAATGCTAAACATTTTAAAACCAGAAAGCAGAGTAGAATACCTGCTTCTATTCGGTTGCAGGCATTTTTTTGCCTGTAACCGATCCGATATGACGGTTCCGTACCCCCGTGGAGTGCATTAATGTGCCTCCAGCTTTCTGGTAAAGTGTTTAGCAACGGGTCAGGCGGGACCGTTCTTTTTTCCGCCTGCTTAATGCTAATATATTATGGAAGCGGAAAACATTTATCCCGTAACTGAACCTGTCGGTTCAGAGCAAGACGCTCCGGTTTCGAACATGGAAATGTTGAGTGATGTATTTTTTAAGGAAGAGGCACGACGCTTGAAAGAAGCTTTCTGTTTTGAGAGAGATGCGGATGACCTTGATTATCTGAACCATCAGTTGCAAAGCGTTAAAAATCTGTTGGTAGGTCTAAAACTGCCGTGGATACAAATAGCACCAATTTTGTACAGATGTATGGCCGTTTATCTGCAGCGTCCCGATCAGCATGTAAGTAATATGAAAGTTCGCTACCTGTCAACGCAATTGATGGATGGGGTTTTGCTTTTTCCCAGAACGGACGGCTCATCAATGACTTGCTCATGTTTTTCGACCGCCAGCTTAAGGATATTCAACGCTTGCGGGAAGAGAAGTGTGAGGAAATGGAGAATGTGAGATTGTAAGTCTATATTTGCAGCTCATACATACTTGGTTGTAGAGACGGGGCACGCCCCGTCTCTACAATTGGATGAAAAGGCTTATGCGTGTTCCGGTTAGAATATCAATGTGACAATTTGTAAACTGAAGTCCTTGAGAATCGATTATTTCGGGCCAAAGTACGTCTCGTCTCCTAAAAACGAAAGAAAAAAACAGCAATCGTCTATCCGCTAGTGACTTGTTGAAAAACGGCCTTTTATTCTAGCGAAATTAATTCATCCTATCTCATATCTTATGCCTTATGGCCCAGTCGTTAGGGGGCAACAATGCCCATTATAAGGTAGTCATATCGCCCATTATGACCATATGTGTAGCCTATCGTGACTATATGTGGGGTTTACGCCTGTACAGGCGTGGGTGAACGGGACTATATGTGTAATCTAACGAGGGTATTCTTATCGAAAAACGGGTCTTTTTGTGTGGAAAAGGCGTATAAATGCCTGCTTTCTCCTTCATGTTCTCGTTTATAGAGCTTTTCTAAATAAAGGTGATGTTATATAAAAGGGGTTATTACTGATAAATAGTTAACATTCCTTGGCTTTTGCTTACGTCTCTGTAAATAGGGGAAAGTGAACCATTATATTTCCGGCTAAATATAAGGTGAAGCATTTCCTATCAATAACTTTCATTACCTTTGCGCCCGCTAAAAATAAATAAATGAGATGAAATCTACTTTATCAATTTCTTCCTTATCCAGACAAGTCCTGCTTCGGGAGACACGGGACTATTTAATGATCGCTCTTGGGATGATCCTTTACGGTATCGGATGGACCGTTTTCCTTTTGCCGAATGACATTACGACAGGTGGAGTGCCGGGTATCGCTTCCATTGTTTTCTGGGCTACGGGATTTCCCGTTCAGTACACTTACTTCCTCATTAATGCCGTCTTGCTGATGCTGGCCTTGAAAATATTAGGTTTTAAGTTCAGTATCAAGACGATCTTCGCCGTGTTTACGCTTACTTTTTTCTTGTCCCTTATCCAGGAGCTGACAGCCGGGATGCATTTATTACAAGATCAACCGTTTATGGCATGTGTGCTGGGAGCCTCTTTCTGCGGAAGTGGTATCGGTATCGCTTTCTCCTCGAACGGTAGTACGGGTGGAACGGATATTATTGCCGCTATCATCAATAAATACCGGGATATAACGCTGGGACGGGTCATGATGATCTGCGATATGATTATTATCACCTCCAGTTATTTCGTGCTAAAGGATTGGGAGAAAGTGGTATATGGTTTCGTAACGTTATATGTTTGTAGTTTCGTGCTGGATCAGATCGTGAACAGTGCCCGCCAGTCCGTGCAATTCTTTATCATCTCGAAGAAGTATCAAGAGATTGGTAAGGAGATTAATGCGTTGCACCGAGGGGTTACGGTGATCGATGCTACCGGGTTATATACGGGGCAAGAACAGAAGATGATGTTCGTGCTCGCTAAAAACGGCAATCCACTACGATTTTCCGTATCATTAATGATATTGATCCGACCGCCTTTGTATCCCAAAGCGCCGTAATCGGGGTTTATGGGGAAGGATTCGATCATTTTAAACTAAAGAAATCAAAGTAGAGACGGGGTGTGCCCCGTCTCATCCCCTCAAAATAGTAACTAGGGTTGCATGATAACTTCTACCCGGTTAGCCTGTCCCAAAAGCTTTTGGGCGAATGCCTTTATCTTCTCGGGAGTCAACGCCTTAACAATCGACTCATAATCCGTATCGGTATCAAATCCTTTATAATAATAATCATCCAATACGTTCAACCAATAGCTGTTCTCCTGCAAGACTTCCGCATGACGTTTCAGCAGGTTATCCTGTGTTTTCTTGAAATCTTCTTGACGAGGGCCTACCTCGGAAAGCCGTTTCAACTCATTGCGGACAATCGTGTTCATCTGCTCCCACTTAGCCGGGTCCGTATCGAAGAATATCTGTAATGTCGTTCTTCCTTCCGGGAAAGGTGAGATTCTAGCGGATACACCGACACCATACGTTCCTCCTTCTTTCTCGCGTACCTTCTCGTAATATACCAAGTCCATAACTTGTTTCAATGCGGTAGCGGTGATGATATTCTCCAGATTGTACTCCATCTGCCCGGTATAGAGGTTGGCTACCGTTACTTTCGGGATTTCCATGGAGCGGTTGAATCGATTCATATAGTCTCCCTTACGCGTCGATGGAACCTCCGCCGGATTTCCCTTCTCAATTTTTCCTTGAGATGGCAATGTCGCTAAATACTGCTCTATATACGGACGGATACTATCAATCTGGATATTACCTACAAACGTGAATACGAAACCGGAAGCATCCGAGAAGCGTTCCTTGCGCATCTCCATGATACGAGGATAACTGATATGTTCGAAATCTTGTGGACGAAGACGTGACGCACGAGGATTATCTCCGTAAACCGCTTTAGACAAAGAGTCGCTGAAAGCGACCATCGGATTTAACTCCATATTCTGCAATTGCGCTTTTGTCCGTGTCTCGAAAGATGCGTAGGCCTCCTCGTCCATGCGGGGAGCCGTGAAGCTAAGGTAAATTAACTCGAATAAGGTTCGCAAATCGGAAGGAGCGGCCATTCCGTTCACGTTCTCACTATCTTGACTGAGCGATAGGGCGCAAGATACCTTCTTTCCGGCCAGACGCTTACTTAGATCCGTGGCGGAGAAATTGCCCAATCCACCTATCTCGATCACGTCATTGAAAACTTTTAAGTTATCAATATCCTTCGTGCCAAATAAGGTACTTCCTCCCGGGCTGGTAGCGGTCATGATGATCTCGTCCTTCTTGAATTCGGTAGGCTTTAATACCACCTTGATACCATTGCTTAAGGTAAATACTGTCGCTCCGAAGGGCTGGCCGGTCTTTGTCTCCGTGATCTGGCCCGGGGTCGGCAAGGTCGGGACTAAAGGCTCGTTGGAGACAGTTTCCTTATAAGGCTCTACCGGCATCTGTCGTGCTTTGAGGAATGTACGGAGCAGGTTCTCCTCGGTCGGATATTTTATACCTTCTTTATCCGGTCCGGTTAACCCGATCACGATATTATCCTCTCCGATCATATCTTGGATATATTGGTTGACTTGCTCTACCGGGATATTCTGGGCGATCTGGTTCAATAGCGTGTATTCCATCTCAATGCCCGGGATATAACCGCCGTTGGTGAAATGATTCACATATTCACGAACATAAGCGTCGTTTTTTTGGTTATTCCGCTCGTTGTAAGCGGACTCGTATTGTTTCAACACGTTGATGCGTGCCCGTTCATACTCGGATGGCGTAAAGCCATATTGTTTTACCCGTTGGGTCTCTTTGACAAGCGTGGTCAGTGTGGAATCGATCTCGCCTTCCTTGGCAAGAGCGGCTACGGTATGCTCCCTTGCTTTTCGCGATCATGAAATTATCATCGTCGTAGGCTTGGGCATAGATAAACGGAGGATTCGCTTGATGTAAGATATCATCGAAACGCTCGTCCATGATCGACGCGCATATTTGCTGGATATAGTCCTTTACCAATCCGGCAATCGTACGATTCAAGTCGTTGGGTAATTTATCGTGTTTATAGAAGATATAAAGGATCGTATTGGATGCCTCCTTGTCTTTGGCGATCGAGATCAGAGGTAGATCATTGTCGGGAACCGATACTTGTTCCCGTTTTGCCGGGTTGACCGGGGCAGGGACATCGGCGAACATCTTTTTTGATCGTTGCCTCCACTTGATCTACATTTACGTCTCCCACGATGATAATCGCTTGCAAGTCCGGACGATACCATTTTTTGTAGTAAGCCCGCAACTCGTCCGGCTTGAAGTTCTCGATCACGTCGATCGAACCGATCGGCATCCGGTTGGCGTAACGGCTTCCCGGGTACATCTTGGGTAGTTGCTGCTCCCATAGACGAGTCTGGGCATCCTGTCGGGTACGCCATTCTTCACGGATGACCCCACGTTCTTTCTGGATAGCCGAGTCGGTCAAGGCTAGGAACCCGGACCAATCGTGAAGGATCAATAAGCAAGAATCAACCACGCCGCTTTTGTTGACAGGGGCGTTGGTAATCATGTAGACGGTCTCATCAAAGGAGGTATAGGCGTTGAAGTTTTCCCCGCTGCGCATACCTACACTCTCGATATATTCGTCCATCCCGTTATTCGGGAAGTTCCTACTGCCGTCGAATGCCATATGTTCCAAGAAGTGAGCCAAACCTCGTTGATTCTCTTCCTCTAATATGGAGCCTACGTTTTGGGCGATGTAAAAGTCTGCCCGGTCTTTGGGCTGATCGTTGTGACGGATGTAGTAGCTCAATCCGTTACTCAATTTCCCGTATCGAACCTTTGGGTCGATCGGAAGCGGTTCGGGTTCCTGCATCTCTTGTGCCATCACTTGTGTGAAAGCGACGAAACAAAGCAGGATTGCCGTTAAGATAGAATGTCTTTTTATCATATTTGTTTCATTGATAGTGAATCTAGATCAGAAAACTAGCAAAAAATCATAGAAAGAGGTCCTTATGGCGAAAAAAGGAGTATCCGATACGGAATACTCCTTTCTATCAAGATGAGACAGGCGGGGGGGGCCTCATTTCACCTCTTTATTCATTCGGTATGTCAACGCGCCAGACGGACATTGATTGATTTGGGCAATTAATTCTGCGGTTGTCGCATTCTCTATCTGTATCCAGGGCCTCTCCTTCGGCTTATAGACACAGGGAAGAGTCTTTACACAGATACCGGCATGTTGACATAACTCCGGTTGCCAGATAATGGTGAGTTCACCATTCGTATATTCGATCTTCTTGCCCATATAATTTTGTTATAAATATTAAACATGTATACCACTCATTACGATGCGTTTCCAATCCGGATGCTTCTGGATATATCCAGCTACGAACGGACATAACGGAACGAGACGTAAGTCTTTCTTCTCGATATCCAAGAGCACTTTCTCCACCAATTGGCTACCAATTCCTTTACCTCCAAGCTCCATGGGAACCTCAGTGTGGGTGAGATAAATTACCCCATCCTTATTTTTTATATACTCTATTCTGGGAACGTATCGCTCTATATGAAATTCATATTGGTGGCGTTCTTCATTATCAATTAGTTCATAATTTTCTTTCATCTCCCTATAATTTTAATACTCAACTATTCTATTAACACTTGAGTGATAAGGTTTGTTTAATATAATTCTAATCTATTCTATATAATTTATAGGGGAATGGAACGTTAGGTATTAAACGTAAATGATTACCTTTGCGGCCGACTGCCCGTGTGGGTATGCAAGTAGAAACAATTAATTATCACACTTATACAAAGTATGGGAAAAAGTACAAACTAATCAACAACGTGTTGGGGTGGGTCGTTTTTTTTGATCGCTTCTACCGTTTATCTGATGACAATGGAACCCACCGCCAGTTTCTGGGATTGTGGTGAGTTTATCTCTTCGGCATACAAATTGGAAGTAGGCCATCCGCCCGGAGCTCCTTTCTTCATGTTAACAGCCAATTTATTTACGCAGTTCGCCTCGGACCCTTCCAAGGTGGCGGTAATGGCCAATACGATGTCCGCCCTCTTTAGCGGCCTGACGATCTTATTCCTTTTCTGGAGTATTACTCATTTGGCTCGTAAGATTATCGTGGAAGACGATAAAACGATGTCTCTGGGACAGATGATTACGATCATGGGTTGCGGTTTGGTAGGTTCTTTGGCTTATACGTTTAGCGATACATTCTGGTTTAGCGCCGTGGAGGGCGAGGTATATGCTTATTCTTCCTTGTTTACCGCCTTGGTATTCTGGTTGATCTTGAAATGGGAAGAAGCCGCCGATCGTCCGCATGCCGATCGTTGGATCGTGCTGATCGCTTATTTGATGGGTCTGAGTATCGGTGTCCATTTGCTGAACTTATTGTGTATCCCGGCTATCGTGTTGGTATATTATTATAAGAAATTCCCGAATCCTACGATGAAGGGTACGCTGATCGCTTTATTGGTGTCGTTCGCTATCGTGGGCTTGATGATGTATGGTGTCGTACAAGGCTTGGTTGAGGTTTGCGGTTATTTCGAGCTGTTGTTTGTCAATACGTTCGGTATGCCGTATAACTCGGGTGTATATGCGTTCGTGATTATCTTGGCGGCTTCCTTGATCTGGGCGATCTGGGAGACGATGCAAGACGAGATCCATCCGGTGCGGATGAAGATATCCTTTATCCTCTCGATCGTATTGTTGGGTATTCCGTTTATCGGTAGCGGTTACGTGATCGCCGTGATCCTCACGGCGGCCTTGACGGCTTATTTGTTCATGAGCAAGAAGGTAAATATCAAGATGCTGAATACGATCTTGGTCTGCTTGATGGTAATTGTAGTGGGTTATTCATCCTATGCTGACATTGATCCGTGCGACAGCCGATACGCCTATGAACCAAAACGCTCCGCAAGATATCTTTACCTTGCGTACTTATTTGGCTCGCGAGCAATACGGTAAGACTCCGTTGATCTACGGCCAGACCTATGTCTCTGAGGTGAAGCGTGAGAACCAAGGCGGTACTTGCGTACCTGTATCGAAAGAGGGTGAGCCGACTTGGAGCCGTGTCATTAAGAAAGATAAAAACGAGAAGGATCATTATTATATCTCTCGTTACGATACGGAATACGAATACGTGGATGAGTTGAGTATGCTTTTCCCCCGTATGTATAGTAGCGACGGACGTCATGTGGCTGCTTATAAGGAGTGGGCACAAGTGAAAGGTACACCGGTGAAGTTCAACCGTTGCGGTGAGATGGTGACAGTGATGAAACCGACGTTTGCCGAAAACCTGCGTTATTTCTTCGCTTACCAGCTGAACTTTATGTATTGGCGCTACTTTATGTGGAACTTCTCCGGACGTCAGAATGATATCCAGGGGAATGGCGAGGTCTTGAACGGTAACTGGATAACCGGTATTCCGTTTATTGATGAGGCTTTAGTGGGCCCGCAAGAGGATATGCCGTTCGATATTATCAACAATAAGGGGCATAACGTATATTATATGTTACCGCTTCTATTGGGTATCTTGGGGCTTCTATTCCAAGCTTATGCCGGAAAGAAGGGCATTCAGGGATTCTGGATCACTTTCTTCCTGTTCTTTATGACGGGTATCGCTATCGTGCTTTACTTGAACCAGACGCCGTATCAACCTCGTGAGCGAGACTATGCGTATGCCGGATCATTCTATGCGTTCTGTATATGGATCGGTTTCGGTGTGGCGGCCTTGGCGAAAGGATTGCAGAAGTATGGCAAGTTATCTCCGGTGATAGCGGGTTCTGTCGCTACGGTACTGTGCTTGTTGGTTCCTATCCAGATGGGTGCGCAGAACTGGGACGACCATGATCGCTCGAACCGTTATGTTTGCCGTGATTTTGGTGCGAACTATTTGGAATCTTGCGAGCCGAACGCTGTCATATTTACGAATGGTGATAATGACACGTTCCCGTTGTGGTACGCACAGGAGGTGGAAGGTATCCGTACGGATGTACGTGTATGTAATACGAGCTATTTGCAAACCGACTGGTATATCAACCAAATGAAGAAGCAAGCATACGAATCCGATCCGCTTCCAATCTCTTGGCAACCGGAGGATTATGTGCAAGGTACTCGTGATGCCGCTTATGTATTCCCGATGACGGATAAGTCGATCGATCTGAAGACCGCTCTTGATTTCGTTCGTAGCAACGATCCGAAGTTTAAGAAGATCCCGGGTATCAATCAAGAATTAGATTATATTCCTGCGCAGACATTGACGATGGGGGTAGATTCCGCCGCGGTTATGGCTGCCGGCGTGATCGATACCGCTAACTTGCCGTATTTGCAGAAAGAGATGAAGATTGACTTGAAAGGCAAGGATGTCTTGGGTAAGCAAGAGTTGATTATCTTGGATATGTTGCAGACGAATGACTGGAACCGTCCGATCTATTACGCGATTACCGTAAGCCCGGATCAGTTCGTGAAATTGGATCCGTACTTCCAGCAGACCAGTATGGCTTATCAGATCGTTCCGATGGAGACACAGGGAACTGTTCGTTCGATCAATACGGAGAAGATGTATGACAACGTGATGAATAAGTTCAAATGGGGTGGTGTCAATACGCCGGGTGTGTACTTGGATGAGAATGTAATGCGGATGTGCAAGAGCTATCGTATCGCGTTGTTCAGTAAGTTGGCTGCCGCTTTGGTCGCTGAGGGCAAGAATGAGAAAGCGTTGAACGTGTTGAATAAGAGTATGGAAGTATTGCCTCCCGAGAATGTTCCGTTGGATTATACGGCTCTTTCTTTAGGTGAGCTGTATTACGAGTTGGGCCAGAAGGAGAAGGCGGAGATGGTTTATAAAGGTATAGCGGACAATGCGTTGCGCAGTATAAACTGGTATTTCCGTTTGCGTCCGGGGCAATTATCATCTGTCGAGAGTGATTTAGGTCATAACTTGGCGGTTCTCCAAGAGGTATTGCGTGTGAGCAAACAATACAATCCGGAGTTCGCTAAGCCTTATCAAGAGGAATTTGATAATTACCGTATGGCGTACGGATCAGTGGCAAAAGACTAACAAAGTATGTTTATAGAACAACCGCCTTGGTTTTACAGGGCACTGTTCCCGGGGGTAACTTGGCGAATACCGGCAGAGAAGAAGTGTGTGTATCTCACCTTCGACGATGGCCCTATTCCCGAGGTTACCCCTTGGGTTTTAGATATATTGGATACGTATGGGATCAAGGCTACCTTTTTTATGGTAGGGGATAATGTACGTAAGCATCCCGAGGTCTTCCAGATGGTGATAGATCGTGGGCACCGTGTCGGTAACCATACGTTCAATCATATCCAAGGCATCAAGTTCTGGACGAAGAATTATTTGGCGAATGTGGAGAAGGCGGCTGAATATATTCCCAGCAATTTATTTCGGCCTCCTCATGGGCATATGCGTTTTCCGCAGGTAGTATGGCTTCGCCGCCATTATCATATCGTGATGTGGGACGTGGTCACCCGTGACTATAGCCCTCATATGACTCCGAACGGTGTCTTCAACGTGGTAAAGAACTATACCCGTAATGGTTCCGTTATCGTCTTCCACGATTCCTTGAAAGCCGAGCGCAATATGCGTGAGGCAATGCCCCGGGCTGTCGAATGGCTCTTAAAGGAAGGCTACGAGTTTAAAGTTTTTGAATAATGGGTATCTCCCAGTTTATAAAAGATAAAGCTATGGAATTAGGCTTCTCCGCTTGCGGTATCGCTGAAGTAGCGAAGGCCGGGAGCGAGGAGGCTTATTTTGACCAATGGATCGCGGAAGGCTACCATGCTGGAATGAAATACATGGAGAATCATCGGGAAATCCGTCTCAATCCGGATGGCTTGGTGGAAGGTGCCAAATCAGTTATCTCAGTAGCCTTGAATTATTATCCGAAAGTTCTCCGGAATCCGGCGGAACCTTATATCTCGTATTATGCGTACGGAGAAGATTATCACGGGGTCGTAAAGGATAAACTTCGCCAATTATGGAAAGCGATAACCGAGCATCATCCCTCCAACAATGAGGCCCGTGTATTCACGGACTCCGCCCCTCTGTTAGAACGTTATTGGGCTTGGAAAGCCGGTTTGGGATGGATCGGAAAGAATACGAATCTAATCATCCCGGGCAAAGGCTCTTTCTTTTTCCTTGGGGAGATCGTGACAACTTTGGTAGTCGATACCTATGATTCCCCCAAAAAGAATCACTGCGGTTCCTGCATCCGCTGTTTGGACGCTTGTCCTACCGGAGCCTTGGAAGGGCCGAAACGTTTGAATGCCCGTAAATGTATCTCTTATCTTACGATTGAGCATCGTGGAGAAATCCCTGTTGAGCAAGCCGTCCTTTTAGGTAACCGTATCTATGGATGCGACACCTGCCAAGCCGTTTGTCCTTGGAACCGCTTCGCTATGCCTACGGCAGTAGCAGCCTTTCATCCCACCCCTTCTTTGCTCTCCCTTAAAAAGACGACCTCAAGGCATTGAGCCGTGAGGATTATAATCGTATCTTTGCGCATTCGGCGGTGAAACGCGCCAAATATGAGGGATTATTACGAACAATACAATATCTAAAAGACTAAATTACCATGAGAAGAACATTTAACTTCTTGCTTCTTTTCTTCCTGTCGGTGATGACGGTAATGGCCGCTCCCGGAGATTTACAAGAGAAGCTTGCCGCTCTAAAAGGAATTAGTGGCATTGAAAAACTTCAATCCGATTATTATCCGGAGAAATATGTAGTACGTATTACTCAGCAGGTCGATCCGAAAGACCCCGCCGCCGGAACATTTACGCAACGGGTTATCGTAGGCCATGTAGGTTATGATCGTCCTACCATTATCGTGACCGAAGGATATGGAGCGGCTTATGCGCTCAATCCGAAATATCAAGAAGAACTATCTAAACTATTGAATGCGAACTTAGTATTCGTGGAGTACCGTTATTTCTTGGAGTCGACGCCGGAACCTAAAAACTGGGATTATCTGACCGCCGAGAACTCTGCGTACGATCTACATAACGTCCGCAATACATTCAAGCAGATCTATCCGGGAAAATGGATCAGTACCGGTATCAGTAAGGGGGGGCAGACTACAATGCTTTACCGTGCCTTTTTCCCGGACGACGTGGATTTCTCCGTTCCTTATGTCGGTCCGTTATGTAAAGGTGTAGAGGATGGCCGCCACGAACCTTTCTTACGTAAGGTAGGTACGAAAGCGGAACGCGAGAAGATACAGGATTTTCAATTGGAAGTCTTGAAACGTAAGTCCGATATGCTTCCTTTATTGGAGAGCTATTGTAAGAATAAAAACCTGACATTCCGTATCCCGATGCCCGAGGTATTGGATTATTGCGTTGGAATATTCATTCGCTCTTTGGCAGTGGGGAACTTCGGTAAGTATGATCCCTTCCAAGTCTGCCGACGATCAGGCGCTCTTCGATCATTTGATGGAAATCAGCGGTCCTGATTATTTCGCCGAGAACCAGCCGAATATCTCTTTCTTCGTACAAGCTGCCCGTGAGCTCGGTTATTATGGCTATGACGTAAAACCTTTCAAGAAATACCTTACGATCGATAGCGCCCATGGATACCTAAACCGTATCATGCTTCCCGAGGAACTGGTCGGTAAGGTAGAATTCCGTCCGGCTCTTTATCATAAGATATATAACTTCTTGAAAGACAACGATCCGAAAATGATCTTCATCTATGGCGAGATCGACCCGTGGAGCGCGGCCATGGTTCCCGCTTTCAAAGGCAAGAAGAACGAGCAAATCTATATCCAGCCCCGAGGCAGCCATCGTGCCCGTATCGGCAATATGCCGGAGGATATGAAGGAGCGGATCCTTACACAGATGAATAAATGGCTGGCCGAGTAAAAATAGAGTAGCCTATTTTTTCCCTATAAAATCCCCGTATTATTACTTATCGGTTGTAATACGGGGATTTTGTCAGACTGCTTCCTGATAACTTTGAATCGTCTCCTTGCTGCCTTATTACCCGATATTCGTTACCTTTGCGAAAATATATATGTGGTATGAAAGAATTTAAGGTATTGATATCAGCTCTTTTCGTCTTGATACTTATGGCCTGCGGCGATAAGCGGGCAGATGAGAGGATCGTTTCCGTGACGATTGAGCCGCAACGGTATTTTGCGGAGAAGATAGCCGGAGATAAATTTAAGATTAATTGTGTGGTTCCGGCAGGGCAAAGTCCGGAGACGTATGATCCTACACCGCAGCAAATGGTGCAGGTGGGTAAAAGCCAAGGCTATTTAAGGATCGGATCGATCGGGTTCGAACAGGCTTGGATGGATAATATCCGGAATAATAATCCGGGACTCAAGGTTTTTGACCTGTCCGAAGGAATTGATTTACTTAAAAGCCCCGAGGAAGAAGAGGAACATGATCACCACCACCATCATCATCCCGGAGGCGTCGATCCGCATACGTGGAGCTCTATCTCTGGAGCGAAGGTGATCGCCAAGAACACTTTGGATGCCTTTGTGTCTTTGGACCCGGAGAATAAGGAATATTACCAAGCGAATTATGAACAACTGACGAAAGAAATCGGAGAGACGGAAAAGACCGTTTCCGGTTTGTTACATTCTCTTGACAATAAGACATTTATTATTTACCATCCGGCCCTGACCTATTTGGCTAACGAATATGGCTTGACCCAGCTTTGCATCGAGATGGACGGAAAAGAACCGTCTCCCGCACAATTAAAGGAACTGGTCGAGACCGCACGGGAACATAATGCGAAAGTCGTGTTTATCCAGCGGGAGTTTGACCAGAAGAACGCCGAGTTGATCGCTAAAGAAACAGGTTGCCGTCTGATCCCGATCAATCCGCTGGATTACGATTGGAGTAAGGAAATGATTCATATCGCAAAATCGTTAGCCGATGGACAAGCTGATTGAGTTGAGAGAGGTTACCGCCGGATACGGTAATAAGATCGCCTTACGTAACGTAACGCTGGATGTGTGGAAAAATGATTTCTTGGGAATTATCGGACCGAATGGCGGCGGGAAAACGACGCTTTTAAAGGTGATACTAGGTCTATTGCCTCCTATTTCCGGAACGATTCGTTTTTACGATGAAAATGTAGAGGTTCCTTCCTTGAAGATCGGTTATCTACCCCAAATGAGCCAGATCGATAAGAAGTTTCCGATCTCGGTACGGGAAGTGATCTCTTCCGGTTTATCCGCGGCGAAACCTTTGTTCCGTCCATTCAATAGATCCCAGAGAGAGCGTGTAGACGAGGTGATCGTACAGATGGGATTGGAGGAGTTGGCGGGCAGGGCCATCGGTGAGCTTTCCGGCGGCCAGTTGCAGCGGGTCTTATTGGGGCGTTCTATTGTCTCCCGTCCGCAGGTATTGATCTTGGATGAGCCTAATTCGTATGTGGATAAACGATTCGAGTCTCGTTTTTATCAGCTCTTGGAAGATATCAATAAAGAGAGCGCTATCATCTTGGTTTCCCATGATATCGGTACGGTTTTGACGATGGTGAAAAATATCGCTTGCGTAAACGAGACTTTGCATTATCACCCGGGAGCGAATGTCTCTGAGGAATGGTTGGGCGAGAAATACGCTTGTCCGATCGAGTTGGTGGGGCATGGTGACTTGCCGCACCGAGTCTTGAAGAAACACCAACACGAATAATTCTTTTTTCACGAATAACTCTATTTTTATGATACCACAAATCATTTGCTGGATAAGCTTGCCGGAGATCGGTTATATCGTAGGTATTGCCGTAATCCTGTTCGGATGTAAGGCCGTATCGCAAAACCCTTTCATCAGTAAGAAACAAAAGATTCTTTGGATGCTGACGATCCTGTTCTTGAATTGGATCGGGTTGTTGTGGTATTATTATACATTTTATATGAAAGAAAAAAATGAAGGATATGAAGATATTGATAACCGGAGCGAGTGGTTTTATCGGCGGTTTCTTGGTAGAGGAGGCGCTTCGCCGTGGCTATGAGGCGTGGGCGGGTATCCGTGCGGGTAGCAGTAAAGCGCATCTGCAAGATAAGCGGATTCATTTCATCGACTTGAAATATGGCGATCAGGAAGCGCTTACGGCTCAACTCTCAGACTTTGCCCGTGAGCATGGGGCATGGGATTATGTGATCCATAACGCCGGGTTGACGAAGACATTGGATAAGCGAAACTTTTTCCGTGTGAACGCCGAGAATACGCATCGATTTATCGAGGCTTTAGCCGCCGCCGGCTGCAAACCGAAGAAATTCCTCTTGATGAGCAGCCTAAGCAGCTATGGGCGAGGCGACGAGAAGACTTTCCGCCCGATACACTTGGACGATCCGCAGCGGCCGGACACGGCTTATGGCCAAAGTAAGCTAGAGGCGGAGAACTACATCCGTAAACAAACCTATTTTCCTTACGTGATCTTGCGGCCTACAGGAGTATACGGGCCGGGTGAGAAGGATTATTTCATGGAAATACAAAGCGTAAAGTCGGGACTCGATTTCGCCGTAGGCGCTATTCCCCAGCGAATCACGTTTATCTATGTAAAAGATTTAGCGACCGTGGCCTTCCTTTCCCTTGAGAAAGAGGAGATAGAGAACCGGCATTATTTTGTAGCCGACGGAGATGTCTACACGGATGAGTCTTTTGCCCGTATGATACAAGATATCTTAGGAAAGAAGCGGGTATTGCATGCCCGTATACCTCTGGGATTGGTGCGTATCGCTTGCCACTGTTCAGAATGGATCGGTAAGTTGTTGAAGAAAAGTATGACGCTAAATAGTGATAAATACATCATCTTGAAGCAGCGTAACTGGATTTGCGATGTCACGCCTCTTCAAGATGATTTAGGTTTTATCCCGGCCTATCCTTTACGTAAAGGCTTGGAAGAAAGTATCGAATGGTATAAAAAGGAGGGGTGGTTGTAAGAATCACTCCACCTTCTCGATCTTACCGGAGCCCATTACCTTTTTTTGGATATCTTGGGGATCTCCTTTGTATTTTACGGAACCGCTACCGGCTATCTCTGCCTTGATTTTGTTTACGACAAAGGCTTCTATGTCTCCACTACCGGCAATCTTGCACTCAAGCTCATCCATGGTACAATCGAAAGCACGTACTGTACCGCTACCGGCGATCGAGAATTCAGCTATGCCTACGGTTCCCCCTAGAACGATCGTGTTAGACCCGGCCATATCCCCGTTTAATTCCTCACAATACACTTTATGGCCAACGAAATCTCCGCTACCGGCGATCTCTATCTTTAGGTTTGTAAAAGAGGCCGTGTCGTGGAATTGGATAATCCCGCTACCGGCTAATCCTGCCTCGAACTCCTCGGCTTGTAGAGGGGAATTTATATTTACATGGGTACTGCCTGCCGCCGCTAGTTTCTTTAGATTGCGGGAGTTGGCCGTAACCATGAACTCGGTCGGACGGAAATTCGTATGTTTCCTGAATTCTTTTTTCGGACGGATCTTAAGCTTATGGTTCTCTACATTAAACTCATATTTCTCGAAGATATTCCGGTCTGTCTTTATTTCCAAACCTTCAGGAGCGTCGGATTGCGTGTAATTCACGACCATGCCTCCTCCCTCTAACTCAAGACAATCATACTCGGAAACCGGGATGTTTTCCGTGGTGATATTGCCGTCTCCTTTTATGGTTTGCGTAGGGATACAGCCTGTCGTAGAGAGGATCACCAGCAGACATAGGTATATAATTCTTGTTTTCATTCTTTTACTTCTTCTACGGTACCTTTACCGATTATTCTCTGTTGAACTGCTGTCGGGCCTTTATAACGGATATTTCCTTTACCGACTACGTTGGCCTTTAAATTATCGGTAGCATGTACTTCCGCTAAGCCATTGCCTGTTACTTTGCAACTTAGCTGAGGAACCGCTAACCCAAAAGCGTGTATATCACCACTGCTGACGATACTGTAGTCTCCTTCTTTCGCATTACCTTTCTTGATCGTTATAGAGCCAGAGCCATCGATATCACATTCGATCTTGTCGGCTTCCAGATGATTGACAACCATATTTGCGCTACCGGATACATTCAAATCCAGTTTACCGACCGTAACTGTCTCTTTCAGTTGCACCAAGCTATTGGCGTTCGCCTTAATAACGGTCTCGTCTCCGGTAAGCGGACTGTTTACCATGAAGTTGGCATTTCCGGAAACTTTTGCGGCGGCAAGCCATTTAGAATTCGTCTTTACGATAAACTTCGTGAAATGATCTACCTTCGCTCCTTTGAAAGCGATGGTTAAGACACGATCCTTCACCTCGATATTGACATAGGGATGAAGATTCTGGTCTACGGTAACCTCCACGGTGGAAGGATCATCGGATTGCTCGTAATTGAAATCAATTACGCCATCCACCTTAATCTCGTTATAATCGGCGACAGAAATCTTTTTCGAGGTCAATTTACCATCGCCTTTTACATGATCTGCGGCCCAACCGGTAGTGACCCATCCTAGGAAAAATACCATTAATAAGATAGCCTTTGTTTTCATAAGTATCGTTTTTTATGATTCTACTTTTTAATTTAGACTCTATAAATAAAGAGTTGGTTACAAAAATAGCAAGAAAAAAAGCTACCGGATATCACATCTAGTAGCTTTTTAAATTTGATAATGTGTGTATTAAAAAAAAATGTGTGTGTTCGATCAATTTGCGCCTTGAATGGATCCAGAGCCGGACTTTGATTTATTCACGTTCGCCGGGCCTTTATAGCGGATGTCTCCACTGCCCGAAACCGATAGGTTCATGTTATCTTTGGCATAAACACGGGCATCTCCGCTACCGCTTACCGAGCAACTCAAATCATTGACAGATAAGTCGTATGCTTTTATATCTCCACTGCCCGATACGGAATAGCGGGCTTCGTCCGCCTTACCTTTCAAGGTGATGTCTCCGGAGCCTGAAACCTTGCTGGTAAGATTCTTGCAGTCCAAATCTTCAAAAACCAGATCGCCGGAGCCGGATACCGAGAACTCACCTAATCGTAATTTCACATTATGTGGGAACTTTACGTCGCTGGAGCCGGAAATCTTGATTTCCAGTTGATCCTCGGAAAAAGCGTTCTGCGCCTCAAAATCCATCGGGCCGGAAGTCTTTAAGTATTTCAGAGTCTTCGAGCTTCCTTCGATTACATACTGGGTCGGTTTGATACGGGTCCCGTCTTGTATGCGGATAGCTAACCGTCCGTTATTGGATTTGATCGAGAGGAGTGGGAATAGATTCTCGTCGATCGTAATTTTCAAGGAAGCGCTTCGTCCATGCGTATATTTGAATACCGGGAATTTCTTGTTGCTTCTATTTCCCCAAAAATTATTGCCGGAATATTCGATATTTCCACCCAGTTCGATCTCGCTATAGTTATCTACCGATATCTCTTTCGTAATAATATTCCCATTACCTTCTACTTTACTAGCCTCTGCCATGAAGGCACAAAAGATGAGGGCTATTACCGCTACTAATTTTGTTTTCATCGTTCGTATGTATTAAATGTTTATTTGACTTTGTTGATCGAGCCGGAACCCATGATAGACTTACTGATCTCCGGATCTCCTTTGTAATGAATCTCGCCACTACCTACGATATTAGCATCCAAGATTTGCGTGGCATATACGCTGATCTCGCCGCTGCTGGCGATATTACACTCTGCTTTACGTGCTTGGCAGTCAAAGGCTTTAATCTCACCACTTCCCGCTACATTGAATGAGGCACGATCTACGGTTCCTATTACCTCGATTTCCCCGCTGCTGGCGAGGCTGCAAGATAGGTTGTCCAGCTGTATATCCTTGGCGATGATATTTCCGCTACCGGCCATGTTACATTCAAGCTTGTAACCTTTTACGGGGCCTCTCAACTCAACGTTTCCACTACCGGCCATATTGATCTCCATCCGGTTTACTTTCGTCGGTTTGCTGATAATGAAACTGCCGGAACCTACCGTATTCAACTCTTTTAGTTCCTTGGAGTTGGATTTTATCTTGTAGACGGTCGGCCTCAAGTCGTAGGAGTTATTATTAAAACCTTTCTTGATAGATTTCGGATAGATCTTTAACGTACCGCCTTCTACTTCGGTCACGAGGTAATCAAATAAGTTCTCATCGATCGTTACGGATAGATAAGGCGCTTTATCCGACTGTTCATACTCGAAATCAGCGGAGCCAACGAACGTAATCTCGTCGTAATCGCTAATCTTTATCTCCCGGGTTTCCGGATTTCCATTTCCATCGATACGTCGGTCGGCGGCGAATCCGCAAACCGCGATCATCTGTATGCAGAATATAAAAAGTGATACTCTCGTCTTCATCGTCTTTAATTTTTTAGGTTCTTTTCTTAATAGACGAGTGCAGGTTATAAAGGGTTGCAGAAACAGATGATTTTTTTTAATTTTGCATCAAGTTAGATTTAAACGAAAGAAATATGAAGACACTTATACACACGGACAAGGAACAGATCGAATCGATTATCCGTCAGAGCGATGTTTGCTTTGTGGGCATGGCGGATACAGATGGAACGCCTTATGTATTACCGATGAATTTCGGTTATAAGGATGGCGTGATTTATTTACACTCGGCGCAGGATGGACGAAGCATCTCTATATTGGAACGTAATCCGAAAGTCTGTATTACGTTTAGTATTGACCATGCCTTGGTTTTCCAGCACCCGGAGGTAGCTTGTAGCTACCGTATGCGTTCGAAGAGCGTGATCGCTTGGGGAAAGGTCGCTTACGAAGAGGATTTCGACAAGAAGGTGGAAGCCTTGGATATTATCATGAAGCAATATTCCGATAAGACTTTCCGTTATAGCGATCCGGCGGTCCGTAACGTGAAGATTTGGACGGTAGATATAGACGAGGTTAGCTGTAAGGAATTTGGCGCTCCTCATAAGAAATCTTATTAAATCAATAAATGATATGAAAAAACTACTTCTTTTATTCGTTCTATGTCTTTGTTTTCCGGTGGTTGACAAGGCTTGTACCTCCATTATAATCACTGGAAAGGCTACTCCCGACGGGCGTCCGTTGATGTGGAAACACCGGGATACCGGCGCTCCGTATAACCATATCGGTTATTTTGACGAAGGTGGCTATCGTTTTCTGGGGCTGGTAAATAGCGATGATCCGGAGGGAGCCGTGTGGACCGGAAGCAATGAGACGGGCTTCTCTATCATGAATACGGCTTCTTATAACTTGAAAGACGATGATATAAAGGAGATGGATCAAGAGGGAAACTTGATGCGAAAAGCCTTGAGAGTCTGTAAGACGGTGCAGGATTTCGAGCATTTCTTGGATACCTTGCCTCGCCCGATGCGTGTGGAGGCTAATTTCGGAGTGATCGATGCTTATGGTGGCGCGGCTTATTATGAGACGAATAATGAGCGATATTATAAGAAAGACGCGAATGATCCGAATCTGGCGCCGGAAGGTTACTTGATTTATACGAATTTCTCTTTCGAGGGGCGTACGGATGAAGGCAAAGGGTATGTACGTTATGAGAACGCGAAAAAGATCTTTAAGGAAATGCGGGACGGAGGATTTACTCCTCCGCGTATCTTTCAACAGGCTTCCCGCTCTTTTTATAATAGCTTGCTGGATATCGATTTGATGGACAAAGAGCAAAGTCCGAACAATCGTACGGGTTGGTTTGTGGAGCAGGATTTCATCCCTCGTCTGGAAAGTACGGCCTCTATCGTAATCCAAGGCGTAAAATCCGGTATGAATCCGGAATTGACAACGATGTGGACTGCCTTGGGATATCCTCCTACCTCTGTCGCTATTCCTCTTTGGGTGAAAATGGGAAAGGAGCAAAGCGCTTTAGTTACTTACGACGCATCCTATAAAACAGCTCTATTAGATTGGTATTCCGTTCAATTACAGAAGAATGTCTACTCCATACATCGTGGCAACGGCCAAAAGTATTTGCATTGGCAACTGTTATGGAATGATGACCAATCTGGTTATATCCAACAGCTTCGTGCGGTAGAGAACCGGATTTTCGATTTATTCGACGCTCATAAGACGGAGTGGGAGCAAAATGGATTGGATACAAAGGAAATACAACGGCTGTATAAGGAAGTCGATAAGCTCGTAAATAAAGCCTTCTTGGGGCTTCAAAAATCATAACCATAAGGTATTTTGTTGATAGTGAAAAATACAGTAAGTATTTAAAATATACGTATTGATAATGTCTTTATAATCAGATTGATAAAAAGTTGATGATGTTTCCGGAAAAACATGTACGTGTTTTTCCGGAAACACGTACGAGAATTTGTGAAAACACGTACGTGTTTTGGGAAACAGATAATGAGGTTTTAAATGCATTTGGAAAAATGTACAATAACTATGTGGAAAATAAGCACTGTATCCCTAAGAGATATACTTCATAGGCCAAGGAAGTAGTACTTCTCGTGAATTCCGATTGTGCGCTTAGGAAAACTTGTGCAGTTGGCGTATTTCAAAAAGTTACGTATATTAGTGGTCTGAATCTAATATGAAAAACATGAGAAAACTATATTATTTAGTGATGATAAGTCTGGCTTCCATTTTGACCGCATGCGAGAATCGATCGGAAGAGTGGGACGTGGTGGATTTCGGAAACGATTGTACGGTTGGCTTGCAGGAACATTTGGAATGCAGATTCATTCCTTTGGAGACGAAGGATAGCGTGCTGTTAAAAGATCTCTACCGGGTTTGCTGGGTGGACGATCGTATTTTTGTATTCGATAGAAGTGATGAGATAAATGCGCTTTTTGTATTCAGTGATCAAGGAAATTTTATTACTCGTGTAGGCTTGCGGGGACAAGGGCCGAAAGAGTATCTTTATCTAACTCACTTTTTCGTGGATGAGAAAGAGCGAATCTTGACATTGGTGGATTTTGGTGGGACGGCCTTATTGCGTTATGATCTGGATACCTATCAATATATATCCACGCAAGATGTAGCTGATTATTTTGTGGACTGCGCCCCTTTGGATAAGGAGAATTGGATTTGGTATTATCCTTTGGGATTTGCGACACCGCAAAGGGAAAACTTCTATCTGAAAGCCGCGGACAGGAAAGGAGAGCAAGACGCATTGTTGGGATCGGCTTATTTCACGTCCGGCCATACGATCAATGGGAGCAAGACGTTGCATGCCTTTGCTGGGGATTGGTATGCGCATTTCCCCTTTACCCCGAAGTGTGGAAAGTGAAGGACGGGATGTTGGAGCCTGCTTATAAAGTTCGCTTCGGAGATAAAAGTATGCCTCCTATCGAGTATGTCAAGGAGAAAGGGAGAGGCGGGAGAGATTTCTCTGGCGATCTGTTTCGCTCCGGCTATGTAAATTCTTTTGGGCTGCTGGAGACCGAACAGATCCTGCATGCGACCTATATGTGCGATAAGGTAACTTACTTCGGATTTTATGACAAGGATAGGAAAGAGGCATTCTCGTATGCGTTCCCCAACTTCATAAGGGCTACGGGGTTGACAGGCTTTTACGGTATTTGCGGAGTGTATAAAGATTATTTTATCGGGAAGATCAGTTCGACGGTGCTGTTGCGTAATCAGATACATTATGAGGATTTGAGACGGATAGCGGAGAATCGTACACAGGACGATAATCCGATCTTATGTTTATTTAAAATAGAAAGGTCATGAGAGTATTGTATGGGATTATTGTATTCTTCGCTTTGTTTCTTCTCGCTTGTTCCGATGCGGAAAGAGAAGAAAAAACGGCTGGAGGGAAATTTGTTAATGAAAGGGGATTCTGGTGTATGCTATGATGGGATTGGTCTTACCGAGTCTTATTTGGTGTTGTTGGCTCGTGGGTGTGATACGATCATTCAAGTATTCGACAAAGATGATTTGTCGCACCTGCATGCGTTTGCGTTGAAAGGATATGGTGCCACTTATTTCTCTAACCCGGAGTGTATGAAGTCAAATACAAAAGAACCCGCCGGAAAGGATGAGTTCTGGATCGTGGATAACCAACTTACGTTTAATAAGATGCAGGTGCTGGCGGATTCTTTGCGTTTTGATCGGAAATATATACTAATACCCGAACTTGGTCCCTCTACGCATTATAATGTCACCACGAAAGAAGTTTATGCGGTTCCGATCGTAGAGAAAAATGTTTATGGTCCTTTCTGCTATGCGAATCGGGAAGAGGGAATTTATTGGGTGGAGCCACCAAAAGTAGCAAGAACGTATCGTTCTTGTAAGCACGTCGCTTATTTGCCTAATCTTTGTGTGAATGAGCGGCAAAACAGTGTGGTTGCTGCCTTGCGTTTCTTCAACCAAATTGATTTTTACGATTTGGGGGAACTTATCAAAGGAGCTTTACGTATGGGAAGGAGCCTATCGTGCCTTTACTGAAGAAGAATGATACCCAAGTGGATGTTCTTGGAACGACAAAATGCTTTATCGATATATTCGGTACGGATCAGTATGTATATTGCTTGTACGATGGTTCTGCGGATTTTTCGAATTTATCCACATTGCTGGTTCTTTCTTGGGACGGCCAATTAAAGAAACGATTGAATTTTGATCGTTCAATAAAGAGGATTGCCGTAGACCCTTCCGATCTTTTTCTGGTCGCCTTGGCTCTTGATGAAAGTGGAGCATTGGATGTGGTAAAGTATTCGATATGAAGATTATTTATTTGTAACTCTATCAGGCGGATGGGCGTAAGTTGATAAAGGTTGGCGTGGAATTTAGCGCTATAGAACGTAATATTAGTCGTTGGCTGTATTTTTGATGCTTCTTCGTGAAGGTGTTCTCAAATAAAATACTATTTTTGCGCATTATAAAGAATATTCCGCAAATAATGGATATACAGAGGCATAGTAGCGTATTGGGCGATACGGTGGAGAAGCTGTCGGATGAGGCATCGTATAAACAATTGTTCCATGCGTACAGGGATGAGGAGGCGCTGCCCTCGGGCGAGGTGCTGAAAGAGATCATCGATCTATGCCGTGCGATCCTGTTCCCCGGTTATTATGGGAATGCCCGTATCAGTAAACAGACGATCCGTTTTCATACGGGCGTAAATGTTGAGACTCTTCATTCTTTATTATCCAAGCAGGTTTATGCGGGACTTTGTTTTGCGGATACATCTTGCGTGACTTGCCCGGAAGAAAAGATCTCCGCTGAGGCAGAGGCTATTTCGGAGGCTTTCATCTCTACGCTTCCGGAGATTCGCGGTCTGCTGGCTACGGATGTGGAGGCGACTTTCAATGGCGATCCCGCCGCTCAAAATCTAGGTGAGGTCATATTTTGTTATCCCGGTTTCCGGGCGATCGGTAATTACCGGATCGCCCATC